>Ga0315912_10000541_pt1 | contig 65676 bp, 57 predicted proteins | sample VfabasoilMG_FD_204469 | JGI IMG/M metagenome (GOLD analysis project Ga0315912, IMG submission 204469) | Garden soil microbial communities collected in Santa Monica, California, United States - V. faba soil | ecosystem: Environmental > Terrestrial > Soil > Garden | place: USA: California... | reverse complement strand
ACACTCGTGTGCGCTGCACTCAAACTCAACTACGTGCGCCACCTACGCCCTGGATAGAACTAATCAATTTCCCTGGCGCAACGAAGTGCGCCCTTGAATAGCAAGGATTCGTAAGTCAGATCATTTAATTTACAGACATCGAAACGCTTGAATTCTGATTACCTCGTCATTCGTACTTTGTACTTCAGGCCTTTCATTCGTACTTCGTCATTCGTACTTCGTCATTCGTACTTCGTACTTAAACCAATACTTTAAATTAAGAACTAAATTATTTCCCCGGGGGTTGAACAGAAGCGGTAGTTGTCGGTTAATTTTTAATTTGCGCCCCGGATTATGACGGAATATTTAGACAGTCTCAATGAACCTCAGCGTGAGGGTGTTATCAATACCGACGGAGCTTGCATGCTCATCGCGGGTGCTGGCTCGGGAAAAACCCGGGTTCTCACCTACCGCATCGCCCACCTGATCCAAAGCAAGGGTGTTGATCCTTTCGGCATTATGGCCCTGACCTTTACGAACAAGGCGGCCAAAGAAATGCGTGAGCGGATCGAAAGAGTAGTCGGTCACGATGCGCGGAATCTTTGGATGGGAACCTTTCACTCGGTGTTTGCCAGAATCCTCAGAGCCGAAGCCCATCACCTCGGATATCCACACGACTTTACGATTTACGATACGGACGATTCCAAGACGCTAATCAAAAGTATCCTCAAAGAAATGGGACTGGACGACTCGGTTTACAAACCCAGCACGGTTTACAACCGGATCTCAGCGGCGAAGAACAGTCTTATTGGCTGGCAGGATTATCTACAAAATGCTGAACTCATGGGCGACGATGCAGCAAACATGCGCCCACAGATCGGAAATATTTACAAGACCTATGCACAGCGATGTTTCAAATCAGGCGCAATGGATTTTGACGATCTGTTGTTCAACACCGACAAACTTTTCCGTGAACACCTTCAGGTATTAAATAAATACCAGCACCGAATTCAATATGTTTTGGTCGATGAGTTCCAGGATACCAACCTCTGCCAGTACTTCATCATCCGAAAACTCGCCGCTGTTCATCAGAATATTTGCGTTGTCGGCGACGATGCACAAAGTATTTACGCCTTCCGCGGTGCGGACATCACGAACATCTTGAACTTCGAGCGTGACTATCCCGACCTGAAAGTCATTAAGCTGGAACAGAACTATCGTTCTACTCAAAATATCGTCAACGCTGCCAATTCGGTTATCAAGCGAAACCGGGCGCAGATCCCCAAAAATGTTTGGACGGAGAACGAAGAAGGTAACCTTATTGAACTCATCAAAGCTGTATCCGACAACGAAGAAGGGCGACTAGTCGCAGGCTCTATCTTCCAGGAAAAGATGCAGCATCAACTGAAGTTCAGCGACTTCGTGATCTTGTATCGAACCAACAGCCAGTCGCGGGCGATTGAAGAGGCCCTGCGACGGATGAACATCAAGTATAAGGTAGTAGGTGGTTTGTCGTTCTATCAGCGAAAAGAGATCAAGGACCTGCTGGCTTATTTACGATTCTCCCTCAACCAGCAGGACGAAGCGTCCTTCAGAAGAATCATCAACCTGCCCAAGCGCGGCATTGGCGATTCAACCGTGGATAAAATAGTCGTCGCCGCGAATGATCACGCGATTTCTATTTGGGAAGTGCTGCAAAACGCCGGATCATTTGTCGGTGGCAGAGCCGCGTCGCCCATTGACGATTTCGTCGCCATGATCAAGCGCTTCGGATTGGAGATTCAACGCAAGGACGCGTACGATGCAGCCTTCGAAATCGCCAAAGGATCAGGATTGCTTCGCGAATTATATGAAGACAAAACCGTAGAGGGCTTAAGCCGCTACGAGAACGTTCAGGAATTGCTGAACGCCATCAAGGAATTTGTGGACGATCCGGAGCGGCAGGACAAGACGCTTGGAGGTTTCCTCCAGGAAGCATCCTTAAACACCAGTCAGGACGACGATAAGGACAAAGACCCCGAAAAGGTTACCCTGATGACCATTCACATGGCCAAGGGTTTGGAGTTCAAATATGTTTACATCGTGGGATTGGAAGAAGACCTTTTCCCATCCCAGATGATGATCAGCAGTCGCGCGGAACTGGAGGAAGAGAGACGCCTGTTCTATGTAGCCATCACGCGGGCTCAGAAGCGTTTGTTCTTTTCTTACGCATTGACGCGGTATCGTTTCGGAAGACTCAAAAACTGCGAACCCAGCCGCTTCCTGGACGATGTCGACCAGACGTTTATTAAGGTAAGCACGAAGTTCGCTGGATTGGAGTCGACCCCGCCACCGAGCCAGTACGCCAAGAACCTGGTCACCGGAATCAAGAAAACTATAGCATCGTCACCTCCTCCCAGGGCTACGGCCTACAAGGCGCCGGCGGATTTTGCCCCCAGCGATACCTCAGGGTTAAAGGAGGGAATGAAGGTAGAACACCCCAAATTCGGCTTTGGAACGGTCATGGCCATGGATATGAGCGGGGCTGACCGGAAAGCGAAGATCAACTTTGCCGATATCGGAGAAAAGACCCTTTTGCTGAGTTTTGCCAAGCTGAGGATCGTTGAAAACTGATTTTGGCGGATGGTCCATATTCCTTAGATTTGTCGGTACCTAAGGTACTTTTGAGTAATAAGTTTCCCTCTGAAACGGCACATTTTTAGCACCATCTGTAGGTCAACCGTACAATTGAATTAACAACATCATGATCGGAGAATATAACACCTCACGCCCGGGTATCATTTTAAAAGAATACGGTCGTAACGTTCAGAAGCTCGTCGAATACATTCGCAGCATTCCGGACAAGGAGAAGCGCACGGAGCTATCCTACACGCTCATTGAGCTCATCAAACAACTTACGCCTACTATCAAGGAACAGGGCGATGACCCACAGCGTCTGTGGGATGACTTGTACATCATCGCCGACTTCGTGTTGGATGTGAACAATCCCTATCCAGTGCCTGAGCGCGACGTGTTGTTCAAGAAACCTATGAAGGTGGAATATCCGAAAAACAACATCCGCTTTAAGCACTACGGCAAGAACATCGAGAAGTTGGTGAAAGAGGCGCTGAAGAAAGAAGATCCTCAGGAACGCGAAGACGCCATCATCTATCTTGGTAAGTTGATGAAGACCTTCTACGCCAACTGGAACAAAGAACCACTGGATGACTCCGTTATCCTCCGTGATATTCAAATGATGTCCGGGGGCGCATTGAACATGACCATCGACAAAGTTCGCGAAGACAACTTGTTTGAAAAGCTCTACAAGGAACGCAAGAAGACCAGACCTCAGGGTGATTCTGACAACAACAGACGCCAGGGTGGCGGTCAGCACCGTCAGGGTGGTCATCGTCCGTTCAATAAGAACAAGGGAGGCGGAAACTTCAAGCGCAGAAGAGACCAGTAGATTTACGATTTACGATTTACGATGTACGATTTGGGAGTTAAAACAAAAAAATCGTAAATCGTAATTTGTAAATCGTACATTCAAAGAATGAGCATTTTTAAAATCCGGGGTGGAAAGAAACTGAAAGGTGAAATCATCCCGCAAGGCGCCAAGAACGAAGCCTTACAAATTCTCAGCGCTACCCTCCTCTCGGCTGAACCCATCACCATCCACAACATTCCCAACATCGTTGACGTCAACAAGCTGATCGAACTCATCGGCGACCTGGGATGTAAAGTCGAAAAACTGAAAGAAGACACTTATCGGTTTACGGCAGCAAACATTAACACGCAATTTTTAGAGACCGAAGAATATCGGAAGAAAGCGGCAGCCCTCCGTGGCTCCGTGATGTTGTTGGGTCCTATCCTGGCTCGTTTTGGTAAAGCCAGCCTCCCAAAACCTGGTGGTGATAAGATCGGAAGACGCAGACTGGATACGCACTTCCTCGGTTTTCAGAAGCTGGGCGCAAAATTCAACTTCGACGCCGAAGAACACTTATTCCATATCGACGCTTCGTCGCTGAAAGGGTGCTACATGCTCCTCGATGAAGCTTCTGTTACCGGAACGGCCAACGTCGTGATGGCGGCTGTGCTCGCCAAGGGAACTACCACGCTTTACAACGCTGCGTGCGAGCCATACCTGCAACAACTATGTCTCATGCTGAATCGCATGGGCGCGAAGATCAGCGGTATTGGATCGAACTTACTCACCATTGAAGGTGTCGCGAAACTCGGTGGAACCGAGCATACGCTTCTTCCCGACATGATTGAGATCGGCAGCTTCATCGGACTGGCAGCGATGACGCAATCAGAAGTTACCATCAAGAATTGCCGCATTGATATGTTGGGTATGATTCCGGATGTATTCAAACGCCTGGGTATTAAACTCGAATTCCGCGGCGATGACATACACGTTCCTTCCCAGGAGCGCTACGAGATCGAAACGTTTATAGATGGATCGATACTAACCATTGCCGACGCACCATGGCCAGGCTTCACGCCGGACTTGCTAAGCATCGTGTTGGTAGTGGCCACGCAAGCAAAAGGGACAGTGCTCATACATCAGAAAATGTTTGAGAGCCGTTTGTTCTTCGTCGATAAACTCATCGACATGGGTGCGCAGATTATTCTCTGTGATCCGCACCGTGCCACCGTTATTGGATTGGATCGCAAGCAACAACTGAAAGGCATCAAGATGGCCTCACCGGATATCCGCGCGGGCGTAGCGTTGTTAATTGCGGCGTTGTCAGCAAATGGAACGAGTGAAATTTCAAGCATCGAACAAATTGATCGGGGTTATCAGAATATTGAAGGCCGGTTGAAAGCGTTGGGTGCGCAGATCGAAAGGGCATAGACCCTTTCAGAATTTCTTTTTTTGGTTTAGACTTCAGATCAATTTGGGGTAGTAATTTATCCTGCCTTAAATTTTTGCTTTCACTTATACCATTTCATCCGTGAGGTGCGTTAGAAGGGTGTTACTTATCGTTGCACTAACCACCTATCCCATGAAGACCCTGCTTAGTTTTGTCTTAATTGCGTGCTGCTTCTCAAGTCTTGCACAATCGAACGAGCCTCGAGCCAGCCGCTCTATTTTCAAACTCTCGCCGCAGCATTTTGCAAAGAACACGTTGAAAATTGGATTTGAGCGTTTCAACAAGAAAATGTCAACGAGCTATGTTGTATTCGTAAGCGCCGTCGCCGATGACCATTCAGAAGATGCGCACATGTATGGTGGCAATGATGGATACAGCGGACTTGCCGGCGAATTTCAATTCAGAAAATACATCAGCCCGATGACATCGTACGCGACAAAGCGCGGAAAGAATTATTTCCAGGGAATTTATTTTGCCGGGTACGTACAGGGCGGAAGCTATTCCGGCGACAAATTTTACAGCGCCTCCTGGGTCGATCAAGCTGGTAATCCGCAATACACGGCGATACAGGTCGAAGAGAGTATTGGAAATTATGGTACGGGATTTACCATTGGCGTTCAACGTACCTTATGGAATATCCTGAATATTGATTTGTTTGTTGGCGGTGGTCTTCAGCTTTCCGATACCATCCGTTTTGGATCAATACCAGAAGAAATTACGCGCGACGGGGATGAAACTTTCGATGACCCTGCCTATCAGGGAATTCTCCCAAAGATTGGTCTGCACATTGGCGTCAGCTTGTGATCGTAGCCGAGTCGGAAATTGAATTTGTTATCACGTTACACTAAACCTTAACATGAAAACTCTACCTGCCCTTTTCCTCGCACTCGTTTCCTTGTCGGCCTTTGCTCAAACGCCGGACGTACCTGTGAAACGATTTCTTTTCAAGTTGTCGCCGCAGCATTTTACGCAGAATACGCTGAAGGTTGGGGGCGAATACTTCAACAAGAATTTCACACACAGCTTTGCAATCTATGCGAGTGCTGTTTCGGGAGACAAAACTGAAGACTACTATTATTTCTCCGACTACCAGTATGATGGACTGGGCGGGGAATTGCAATACCGAAAATACATCAGCCCCCTAAAGCTCAACACCACCAAGCGAGGTAAGGAATACTATCAGGGAATTTATTTCGCAGGCTTTCTTCAAGGGGGTGGATATTCTGCAGACCGTTACTACGGCTACGACGGATATGATCCGGATAATCCTGACATTCCCATCTGGGTAGTCGAATACGACTACGAGGAATCAATCAAGAACTTAGCCTTTGGTTTTACACTTGGCGTTCAAAGGACATTGTGGAAAGTCTTGTTCATTGATGTGTACGTTGGCGGTGGCTTTCAACTTTCGGAGGTAACGCGTACAGGCTTGTTTCCTAGTCGGCATGAACCGTACTACTATGATCCAGGAATTTCAGTACCAGCCTATGAAGGCGTGCTGCCAAAGATTGGACTTCAAATCGGATTGGGGCTATAAATCAATTTTCAATCCGACCGGGCAGTGGTCCGATCCCATATACTCGTTGTAGATCAATGCCTCCTTTATTTTAGGCACAAGCGACTGTGTAACGAGGAAGTAATCAATACGCCACCCTACATTTTTTTCGCGGGCGCTCGTCACGTAGTCCCAGTAGGTGTATTTTACATCCGTGGGATGAAAATGCCGGTATGTGTCGGTGAATCCGGATTCTAACAACCGGCCAAAGCCATCAATTTCTCTTTGTGTATAGCCAGCAGATTTATTGTAGTTCTCTTTGGGTCGCGCCAGGTCGATCGCCTGATGCGCAACGTTTAAATCGCCGCACAAGACCACGGGCTTTCTGCGCTCCAGCCAGTTCAGGTAGTCACGGAATTCTTTGTCCCACTGCTCACGGTAATCAATTCTCGCAAGACCCTCTCCCGAATTCGGAGTGTAGACGGTCGTTAAAAAAAATGTTGGATACTCCGCTGTAATGACTCTACCTTCCTGATCGTGTTCTTCAATGCCCATGTCGTATGACACTGACATCGGCTCCTCGCGCGAAAGGATGGCCGTACCGGAATAACCCTTGCGCGCTTTGGATGAATTCACGAATACCTTGTGATCGGGAAATAATTCCAGTGCCGACCTTACATCCTCCACGCTCCCCTTTGTTTCCTGTAAACAAAGAATGTCCGGATTCATGGCTGTTACATCGGGAATAAAATTTTTCTTGATGATGGCGCGAATGCCGTTTACATTCCAGTTGACCAGGTGAAGCATGAAAGAAAGCAGTTAGATTTTAGCAAGGCGAAGCCAGGAACAAAAATGCAATGTTTTGGAAACAATTTAACTCATTGCAGTCTAAAACTTACCGGCTGAACGAATCGCGTTTTAACATTTTTTCCCTTATGCCGGCCGGGTACCCATTTGCCAAGACTGCGGACTGCACGGAGTGCTTCGTCATCCAATTCCCGGCTGAGCCCCTCTACCACGGTTATATCTTTTGCCGATCCGTCTTTGTCCACAATGAACCCGACAAATACTTTACCTTCAATGCCCATCTTCCGTGCTGGCTTTGGATAGACCAGTACATGTCGAAGATCCTCCGACAACCGTTTAAGTCCTCCCACGTATTCCGCGGCGACATCACAGACGGCATACACCGTGTCGTTGTCTGGGCTCACGCTAAAAGATGATATCATCAGCGAGTCAACAATTTCAACGACCGACACGCCTGGAATGGTGGTCATCGGCGCGGTAACAAAACCTGAACCGTTTATTAGAAGCGGAGCACCCTCGGGCGACCAGTGTTGGTAGTGTACGTCTTTCTTTTCCCTGGCGTAAAAAATTTCCGAGCGCGGTGATCCATTCTCGTAGTATTCCCTGAACAAACCCGCAGGCTTGTTCTCCTCATATAACCCTTCCTTTTTCACCGTACCATTCTTGTAGTACCAAGTCGTTTTTCCGCTGCGGAATAAATCAGGTTCAACCGACTTACAAGTAGCTTCCATCTGAAGGGAGCGCGTGGCCGCAAAATAATCCCGCACGAGAAACATCTCTCCCTCTTTGGCCACGGTCCTGAAGTAAGTCGCTTCACTCGGAACGTAAACCGCGTTCCAGTCTTTATCAAAGTATCTTACTATACTGTCCGCAGTTTGTGTGTAACCGAAAGGAACGAACACAGTCATCGCTGTGACTACCAAAAAAAATCTCATCACAATAATTCCTTACTTTTTGTTCTTATCCCCTGCTGGTGGTGTTGGTGTAGCCGGAGGCGTTACATCCTTCGCGGTTTTGTCGCCGGTTTGTTCGCCGAGGTAGGCAGGCAAATCCATGCCGGCCATCTTAAATATTTCCTGCAGTGGTGGTACCGATTGGTACAAGCCCGAAATAAAGTTTGCTGTCGAACCCTTGCCATCTTTCGATGTACCACCGTCCCACACAGTAACTTTATCGATTTGAATATTCTTGATCGCGTCCGCTTGAATCCGTACGAGTTCAGGAAGCTTATCAGCGATGATCAGCATGGCAGCATCTTTCGAACTGTTGCCGGCGGCACTCACGATTTGCTTGAGACCATCGGCCTGCTTGCTGAGGATTTCAAAAATACCTTTTGCTTCCGCCTGCTTGCGCAAGAGGATAGCATCCGCCTCGCCTTTCGCGCGCTCGCGAACGCGTTCGGCTTCGGCCTGCGCTTCGATAATCAGCTTTTGCTTTTGGATTTCTGCCGTCACAACAATATTCGCATTCTGCGAAGCCCGTTCCCGTTCGGCGCGAGCCGCTTCTGCCTTTTGCTCCGCGAGGTAGGACTCTTCCAAAGCCTTCGCAGATTGCACCTTTTCCGCGGCAATAGCCTTCTTCAATGCTTCCGCTTCTCTTTCTCTTCGTTCTGAATCTGAATTGGCAATGGCAATCTTGGATGTGTTTTCGCCGGTTACGGCAAGCGCATTGGCTTGCGCAGACTTGATCCGTGTGTCGCGTTCTGCTTCAACTTTACCAATCTGTTCATCGCGCTTGGCTCCCGCGATCAACACCTCTTTATCTTTATTCGCCACGGCAACGCTCGTGTCGCGGTCGCGCACCATCTCGGCTACTTTGATATCACGCTCTTTCTCCGCTTCCGTCTTACCGATATCACCGATTCGCTCCTGGTCTGCAACCCGGATCTTCGCTTCGTTAATGGCTTTGGCTGCTGCTTCCTTTCCCAGAGCGGCGATGTATCCGCTCTCATCCTTAATATCCGTGATGTTCACGTTGATCAGCTTCAACCCGATCTTCTTCAACTCTACCTCCACATTGTGGGAAACATTCAACAAGAACTTATCACGGTTGGTGTTGATCTCTTCAATGTCCATCATGGCCACCACCAGACGCATCTGACCGACAATGATATCGTGTGCCAGGGCATGAACATCATTGCGCTGCAATCCCAGCAAGCGCTCCGCTGCGTTTTCCATCACGCCGGATTCCGTGGAAATACCAACGGTAAATTTGGAAGGTACATCCACGCGAATGTTCTGCTTGCTCAACGAGTTGGTCAGGTTGACTTCAATGGAGATCGGCGTAAGGTCCATGAACGCATAATCCTGGAACACGGGCCAGATGAATGCAGCACCGCCGTGGATACAGCGCGCTGACTCCCCACCTACTTTGCCGTACACCACCAGGATGCGATCGGAAGGACAGCGCTTATAGCGCCTGAAGAATGTAACAAGAACAATGAATACGAAAAAGACAGCAATCGCTGTCGCAGGCATGAAGTATAAGCTCATAGGTCGTGCGTTATTTGGCTGTAACGATCAGAATATTATTGATGACGTTTGTTACGGTGATCATCTTACCGGTTGGAATATCTTCTTCGTCGTCGGTAATGGCGTCCAACGTGCGAACGGACTTCTGTATTTTGATTTGTACTTGTCCCGTGGCTTCGCGTTTCTTTTTTATGGTCAGGTAAACCTGGCCAACGCTACCAATTGCTTTTTTTATTTTCAACGTGCCATCGGAGTCTGCTTTGGCGAGGACGTAAAACAGCGACGCCATTAACATCATCATTACCAATCCAGCGAAGATCGCCACCACCAGGGAGGTTGTTTCCGACATGCCGGAATCAATGCAGGCAATGCCGGTCCACGAGAAAATGGTAAAGAAGGCAATGAGATTTTTCAGACTGAAGAACTGGAACGGTACGCCGGTATCGCCAGCAATATCCGCGTCAGGCGTATCGTCGGGCACGTCGCCGCCACCGAAAAACGACCAGACAACCTGGAGGAGAAAAAACAGGGTAAAGGGAATGGCAAGGCCCCAATAGATTTTGAGGGACAGGCTTAAGCCTTCCCACCATTCAGAATAATTGCTCATAACCACAGACAAGTTAGGGGGATCAAAATAGAGTGAAAATCCCGGACATCCAACTCAGTTGTTGAAACAAAGTCAACGGCTCGTCTAACCTGCCAAAAAACAAAAAAGCCCTGAAATCAGGGCTCTTTTCTATGCTTTCGTTATGCAATTAAGCTTTCTTCGAAGCCTTAGCTTTGAATTCCGCTTTAATGGCGTCGATATCAATGTTCTTGATCACCGGTTTAGCGTTCTGGATTTTCAGGGTTTGACGTCTTACCGCTGATTTTGCCTTGTCTTTCCGGTTCTTGCGCTTAAGTCTTGTTACTGCCATGGTACTATTCTTTAAAGAGCCGCAAAGATAGCCCTGGAAATTGATTTTACAAGGGCCAGACCCAGCTTCTCGCACTAAAAAGGCCTTTTTTGATGATTACACTCATCTTTACCGCCTGATATCCATCATTTTCGTAGAGTAAAATGATGGCTTACTTGTTATCAATAAAACACAACCTATATGATTTCTGTATTAGGAACCACCAATAAGTACATCCTTCAGCCCAGCTTGATAGGAATGCACCGCGAAAGCCTGGAATGGCTATCGGCCACCGCACTGTGGAAACGTGAAATCGGATTTTTTCAAAAACTGCTCGACGAGCATGCTCCCAAGCGGTCCGACGAGGCATTCAAAATGCAGGTTGACCACTTCCAAAATCTCATCACCTACTACGGCGGCGAATTGATCGACGTCTTCCGTAAGAAACTCCGGGACCACGAGAGCCGTCTGGCCCATATGCTTCAGGAACTACGCGAGTCCGACACGGAATACTTCAAAGAACACGAGTCCTTAATGGATGAACTCAGCACTTTTGAAAAAGCCTTTAACGGGTTTAAGCACCACCTTTATGACTTTATTGAAAAAGGGCTGACCCCAGATTAAGAAGTTGACAAGTGGGCAAAGGGCAGTTGACAACATCTGCCTTAGACTCCTCCATAATCGCCTAACGACCATTAAGGCCAATTCATTACCTTAGCGGACTTCAACCAGAATCGGTATGCAGTATGCTAAAATTGTAGGCCTGGGTCACCATGTGCCCGATACGGTCATCACGAACGAATACCTGTCTTCTTTAATGGACACCAACAATGATTGGATCATTGAACGGACCGGCATTAAAGAGCGACGTTGGATAAATCCGGAGACCGACACGGTTGCTAACATGGCGGCGAAAGCCACGCGAATGGCGCTGCAACGGGCCAACCTTACCGAAAAGGATATCGACTTTATCGTCTTTGCCACCATCACGCCCGACTATTTCTTTCCGGGATCGGGCGTGCTGCTCCAACGCGAACTCGGTCTCGACGGAAGCATTGGCGCCCTTGACATTCGTAATGCCTGCTCTGGTTTTATCTACGCTCTTTCCGTGGCAGACCAGTTCATCAAGACTGGAATGTATAAGACTATCCTGGTCGTCGGCGCCGAAATTCAGTCGACCGCATTGGACATCACGACAAGGGGAAGAAATACGGCTGTGATTTTTGGCGATGGCGCTGGTGCAGCAATTCTTCAAGCTTCGAACAAACCCGGAATCTTGTCAACACATCTGCACTCTGATGGAAAGTTCGCCGAAGAACTTTACGTGAAGGATCCCGGCAGTAGCCGTCCGCATAAAGAAAGACAGCCCGAACAAATTCTGGATACTTCAACATTCAAGGTTGTCATGAACGGCAACCAGGTGTTTAAACATGCCGTGGTGAGGTTTATGGAAGTGATCGGCGAAGCGCTGGAAGCCAACGGTCTGAAGAAAGAAGCCATCAATTTGCTGGTGCCGCACCAGGCTAATCTCAGGATCAGTCAATACATTCAGGAAAAGCTCTCTCTTTCCGACAGCCAGGTGTACAACAACATTCAGCGCTACGGAAACACCACGGCTGGGTCAATTCCGATTGCTATGAGTGAGGCGTGGGCCGAAGGTAAAATCAAAGAAAATGATTTAATTTGTTTAGCCGCCTTTGGCAGTGGGTTCACGTGGGCCTCTGCGTTGATCCGGTGGTAGTTGTCAAGTTTGAAGGCCAACCCTTTACGTCCGGCTTCAAACTTCAAACCTCAATTTATAGAAATGAAGACCTCCTCGTACAACCCCAGTCCCCTTGAAGTTGACTTTGCTAATGCGCTTTACATTCTTCAGAAAGAGATAGAAAAACATCTGGCTGGGAACCAGGTCATTCATGTGGAAAGCAACATCCGGAAAGACAATCCGATGATTAAGTTCAACCTGCTCGACCGCGATGGCGATCCCCATGAGATCGTTGTGCGAATCATTCAAATCCCAGACAAATTCTAGTTAGTTGCCAGTCGCCGGTTGCCAGTTGCCGGTGCGTAAGAAGAAGCTTGGTTGTATCTACCGGCAACAGGAAACTGGTAACCGGCAACCGTCAACGACCTTGCACCTCCCATAAATTTCCCTAGCTTCGTCAGTTCAACCAACCTTAACCCTGACGATGTCCCTCCTCATCATCCTCTTTTGTATTGCCATTCTGGTTTTGCTCATTACCTATTTCAAGGTCAATGCATTTCTTTCGTTTCTGATCATCTCCGTGATGGCCGGCTTGATGCTGGGCATGGACGCCAGCCTCATCGCCGGCTCAGTAAAAAATGGTGTGGGCGCCATGCTGGGAGAATTGGTGATTGTGATCGTGTCGGGCGCGATGCTCGGTAAGCTGGTGGCCGAGAGTGGCGCAGCACAGAAGATCGCATCATCCATGGTTGGATTGTTTGGCGAGCGATACATTCAGTGGGCATTGATGGTGACCGGGTTTATGATCGGGATTCCATTGTTTTACAATGTGGCTTTCATGTTGGTCGTGCCGCTGATCTTTTCCGTCGCCTATCGCTACAAGGTGCCTGTCATATTTATCGGGCTTCCGATGATTGCTTCTTTGTCAGTGACGCATGGATACCTTCCTCCTCACCCTTCGCCAACGGCGTTAGTCGCGCAGTTCAATGCGGATATGGGTAAGACTTTATTTTATGGCGTGATCATCAGCATCCCTGCGATCATTGTCGCGGGACCTCTTTTTGCCAAGACGCTGCGCAAGATCAACCCACCTGCTTCGAAGATCTTTCAGGTGAATGACATTGCTCCCGAGAAACTTCCAAAGCTTGGCATCAGCATAGCATCATCATTATTGCCGGTCATACTCCTGGCGATTACATCGCTGGTTTCTGCAGGCATTGGCGCGGAGACTCCCATTCCCATCATCAAATTCATCAGTGACCCTTCGATGGTGATGATCATATCCCTGGCGTTGGCAACCTATTCGCTTGGTTTGCGCCAGGGAATGACCATGAGCCGTGTCATGGATATTTATGGCGACGCCGTTAAGGATGTCGCTATGATTTTGCTCATCATGAGCGGCGCGGGAGCGCTGAAGCAAATCATGATCGACAGTGGTGTTAGTGTTGAAATCGCCGCGCTTTTAGGTGGCCTCGATATTCATCCGCTCGTGCTGGGCTGGCTGATTGCCTGCGTGATCCGGATTTGCGTGGGCTCCGCTACCGTTGCCGGTCTCACAGCCGCTGGAATTATCGCTCCACTGCTTACTACCCTCAACGTCGATCCCAACCTGATGGTATTGTCCGTTGGCGCCGGTAGCCTCATGTTCTCACACGTCAACGATACCGGCTTCTGGTTGTTCAAGGAATATTTCAATCTCAGCATCAAGGAAACGATCCGGTCGTGGTCGCTTATGGAAACGATTGTGTCGATCGCTGGCTTAATTGGGGTCATGACGCTTCAATACCTGAAGTAAACAATCCACCCCACAAATTCTACCATTGCCCACTCTGACCATTGCAGCACAATCATTTGCTTTACCTTTGTGGTCATGAAGATTTTTAAGAACGAAGAAACGGTCAATGCCATTACCCACGGACTGGGAGCAGCGCTGGCCATTGCCGCATTAGCCATCCTGGTCGTATTTGCATGTTTGTATGGAACGGTCTGGCATATCGTGAGTTTCTCGATCTTCGGCGCATCACTGGTAATGCTATACCTGGCTTCCACCTTGTACCACAGCTTCACGAACGTTCGCGTAAAAAAATTCTTTCGAAAAATGGATCACATGTCGATCTACTTGCTGATCGCCGGAACATACACACCCTTTTGCCTCGCCCTGCTGCAAGGATGGATGGGATGGACACTGTTGAGCATCATCTGGGGCGCCACCATTCTTGGCATTGTGTTGAAGGCATTCTTTACGGGCAAGAAGGAATTTCTCTCCACGATTCTTTACCTCGTCATGGGTTGGGCTGGTGTTGTAGTGTTCAAAACTTTGTTCGATTCAATGACACCGCTTGGATTTACATTCCTGGTATTGGGCGGAGCTTCCTACACCATTGGCACGATCTTCTTTATGAAAGACAAGATCAAATACTTCCATGGCATCTGGCATTTATTTGTTCTTGGAGGTAGTACATTTCATTTTTTCTCCGTCATTAGTTTGCTGAACTGAGCACACTAACACACATCTTCAAAGAACTCCACCACTACATTTTCACCGCTTCAATTTAACTTGCACAGACTGCAGTTGACCAAAGTTTAGTGGAGCTTCATTGTTTTTAAAGATCGTGCACGTCATTACGCCAGCGGATCTGGCGAAGGGTCCTATAAAGATTGTAGCTGGCGTTTTATAGTTCGAATGTGGTTTCCAGAAACGCCTGCGTTTCTGGAAACCACATTCGAACTGATAGAGTTAAATGCGTGGAGGCGCGCAAAGGTGCGCGCCTCCACGCATTTAACTCCTAAGCGCCGCCTACGCCCGCGGGTAGGAACTAAAAATTGTCTTTCGGCGCATCAAAGTGCGCCCACAATAGAACGATCTGCTTCACCAGTCTGATCACTAGGAACCACTTAGTTCTATTCAGACCAAGCAACAACATTAGCTCGCGAACCAAACCTCCATGTGGTATTTACAATTTCTTTGCGTTCCTTCGTGTGGTAACTGAAAAAAAGACACCATGACCCCTGACGAACGCTTTCAGCAACTGAACCTCAATCTACCCCCCGCACCAAAGCCGCTTGGAGTTTACAAACCTTTTCTCATCGTCGGAAATCACGTCTACGTTTCAGGTCATGGAACAGTGAAAGATGATGGCTCGCTGATTATTGGCCGCGTTGGAAAAGACATGACGATGGAAGAAGGCAAACTGGCGGCGCGCCAAGTGGGCCTCGCCATCCTGGCGACACTGAAAGCTAACCTCGGAAGTTTGAACCGAATCAAGCGCGTGATCAAAGTACTCGGAATGGTGAACGCCGTGCCGGATTTTGAACGACATCCATTCGTCATCAATGGATGCAGCGAATTGTTCGCCAGCGTGTGGGGTGAAGACCATGGCATCGGCGTTCGCAGTGCCGTGGGAATGGGATCGCTCCCGGACAACATTCCCGTTGAAATTGAAGCCATGTTTGAACTGCAGTCATAATCTTTCTGTATGAGTTCCACCGAATGGTTTACGATTCAAAACGTGCACACGCTGGATACACCAGCCCTCGTGGTTTATCCGCAGCGCGTTCTTGAAAATATCCGGATCCTGAAAAGTTTTGTTCAGGACACGAGCCGGATCCGTCCGCACGTAAAAACTAACAAGTCACCGGAAGTGGCTGCGATGCTGTTGCAGGCGGGCATCACCAAATTCAAATGTGCCACCATCGCGGAAGCGGAGATGCTGGCAAGCGCCGGCGCTCCTGATATTTTATTGGCTTATCAGCCGGTTGGTCCGAAAGCGCGCCGCTTTGTGTCGCTAACGAAAAAGTATCCCCGACTTTCATTTGCCTGTCTCCTGGACAATGTTGACGCAGCGCGATTTCTATCTGACATCGCCACCGAAAATAAGATCACCGTCAGCGTTTTCATTGACCTCAATGTCGGCATGAACCGAACGGGCATACTTCCAGAAAATGCTCTTGACCTTTACAAAACCATTTCGGCGCTGCCAGGCTTAAAGTTTGCCGGCGTTCATGCGTACGATGGCCACCTTCGCGATGTTGATTTTAAGGTAAGAACGCAAAAGTGCGATCAGGCTTTTGAACCGGTTGAAGCGCTCTGCCTCAAGATCAAAGAATTTCAAAAGGATGTCGCTGTCATTGCAGGCGGTACACCGACATTTCCGATTCATGCCAAGCGGAGAGAAGTTGAATGCAGCCCCGGCACTTTTATTTACTGGGACAAAGGCTATCAAAGCATCCTGCATGAACAGCCTTTTGTATTCGCTGCCGTAGTCGTTACGCGGGTAGTTTCAAAACCAACCGATTCGATTGTTTGCGTTGATCTGGGCCACAAGTCGATCGCGTCGGAAAATCCATTGCCGAATCGTGTCCATCTTCTGAATGCTCCCGACTTGCAACCGATTGGTCATAGCGAAGAGCACCTGGTCCTGCAGTCAGATAAAGCGAATACCTATAAAGTGGGCGACGTTTTCTACGGTGTGCCCTACCACATTTGTCCAACCGTTGCGCTTCATGATCGCGTTGCTGTGGCAGAGGGTGGATCGATCAGCACCTATTGGAATACGCTGTCACGGAATAGGATCATTACGGTTTAGCTCAGGCGTATCCGGCCAATTTGTACATCAGCAGTCCTACCCATTCCTTGATGAGGATGTGCCATATTTTGATGGACTCGACTTTGGGTATGAGCAGCGCATCCAAATGAAAAGATGTGGGATGGCTATACAGGTCGCAGGAGAAGGGCGTTAGATTCACGCCCGCTTTTCGATAACAAGCCAGCGAACGCCTCATATGGAAAGCAGAGGTAATGAGCAAACAATCTTCAGCACGATACCCCAATGAATCGAGCATCGGTTTAACGGCCACTGCGGACTCGTACGTATTTCGTGTCTCATTTTCCACCAGGATATCAGCCGAATCAACACCCATCATGATCATCGCTTTTCTGAATTGTGTTGCCTCCGGCTCGTAGTCCACCAGCAGCCTGCCGCTACCACCACTCACGAGAATTTTCTTGATCAGTCCAAGTTTGTAAAGCTGCACGGTGTGCGTAACGCGGTCAGCACCGCGTTGAAAATAAACCCTGTCGTTGGGATACGGTATCGGAAGTGTTGAACCGGTCAGCACAATGCCGAGTCCGCGCGGCTGAAGCTCTTGATAAGCGATGGGCTCGACTTCCCAGGCCGACATTACTTCGTTGGCGATGAAGTCGTTCGAAAATAAAATCAAGGAGACGATGCCGCCAACGCGAAGGCCTTTTTTCCAACGTTCATTTCTGGCAATCCACGATGCGACAAGCAGTGCCACCACAATGGTGGTCGGCATTACGAGATAAGCCAGAAGTTTGGACAGTACGAAAAACATGAAGGGAAATTACGAATGACGAAATACAAAGTACAAATCCGTTGCGCTGAATCTAACCTCTACGTTTTACATTCTCCGGTTCAGCGGATTGGAAAGATTCCCGATACCGTCGACGACGCGCCGGAGCATATCAAAGTACAGCGTCAATGACAGCACCAACGTCATGGACCAGATAACGCCCGTATTGAAATAGAAGGTGTCGATGTTCTGCTTCAAAAAATGCTTCGCCGGTGTATAAAACTGGGCCGTGAAATCAATGGAGTGAGATGGATCCGGCGCTTTGTAGATCGGATAAATCTTTTGAATGAGCTCTCCGTTCTTCTCAATGATGCGATGGGTCTCCGTTGTATTCTTCACCAATTCGGCAATGGCATCATTGTGATAGGTTTCACGATACCGGCTGAACGCCGCTTCCTTTTCAGGCGTGTCCGTTGATTCGTAAATCTTCTTTTCCTTCTTCCGGTCCGCCGCGTTGTACAACTTCGCGTAAGACCGTTTCAATTCCTCCAGGTAGGCCGACACGTCCTGGTGAACATTTTCGTTGAATCCCGCCGGCGTAAGAAGCGCGGCGGACTTTAGGGTCTGATGCGCTTTTGCCAATTCTCCCTCGATCTCGCTCCGCACCAAATTCAAATTCGCTTCCACCTTCTGTTTAACAGCTGGATCCTGAGATTTGTAATTGTTCAACGCAAACTGAAGTCGCGTCTCGAGTTCCGGAATGAAATAGATTTTTTTGAAATCGGCATCGGCCATTACTTTGTCAAAGAAGTAAAACTCCTTTTCAAAACGGTTGTCCTTGAACTGCGTGACCATCGCTGCCTCGAACGCCCAACGCGATGCCATCAAGTCGCCGACGAACGGCACGGTCGCAGTATTGCCAATGGTAGGATTTAACTTATCAAATTTCACCACCACGCCACTCAGGATCAGTTGTGGTATCAACAGCAATGGAATCAGAATGTAAATGGTTACAGCTGAATTAAAACCCGAAGAGATGTTTAACCCCAGCAGGTTAGCAAAACACGATGTTGAAAACAAAATAAACCAGTGATGCAGCACCATACCCTCGATCTGGAGAATGTAGTTACCAACAATAACAAACATCAGCGTTTGTATCGCAGACAGTATAAACAGTATCGAGATCTTGGACAGGATATAACTGCTGCGGCTCAGGTGCAGGAAAGCCTCGCGTTTCAAGATTTTACGATCGCGGATAATTTCTTCAGCGCTGACCGTCAATCCCATAAACAAGGCGACAATCACGCTCATGAATAAGTAAGCGGGCAAATTCAGGTTCTTGCCAAAAACATAACCCTGCATCGCCGTATCATCGATGTTGAAATAACGCACGATGAACGCCAGGATAAACGCCAACAGCGGCGCCTCCAGCAAATTGATAATCATGTACTGGCGGTTGTGAATCTTCGCCTGTATGTCGCGCATCGAGAAAAGATGCGCTTGCTTGAACCGTGTCGGGATGTCGAGCGTGGAGTGAGGAACCTCCTGCGAAGTCTCAACCGAGAAAGCACGAAAGTTTTTCTTGTAGACACTATTCCATTGCTCGGCCGAAATTTTCCGTTCGTTGGTGAAGTGTCCGTACTCATTGATCACTTTGGTCTCAATGATGTTAAAGATCTGCTCAGGGTTTACGTTACCGCATTCATGGCACTCTCCTTCATCGCTGTTCACCAGGTTGATACTCTTCTTAAAATAGACGACTGCATCAACAGGATTGCCGTAGTAGATCTGATAACCGCCGGCATCCAGGATCACGAGCTTGTCGAACATCTTGAAGATGTCGGAAGAAGGTTGATGGATCACGGCGAAGACCAACTTACCTTTCAGCGAAAGCTCCTTTAACAGGTCGATGATGTTTTCAGAATCGCGGGATGAAAGACCGCTCGTCGGCTCATCACAAAACAAGACCGCCGGTTCGCGCAACAACTCGAGTCCGATGTTCAGACGCTTGCGCTGGCCACCGCTGATGGTCTTACGCAAGGGCGATCCAACTTTCAGATCGCGGGTTTCTTCCAGGCCAAGATCTTCCAGTACGCGCATGACCAGCGCGTCGATGTCTGCCTCTGATTTCGTGCTGAAGCAAAGTTTGGCAGCGTAGTACAAATTCTGATAAACAGTCAGGTCTTCGATGAGCAGATCATCCTGCGGCACAAATCCAACGACGCCTTCGATCTTATCGGGCGAGCGATGGATGTCGATACCATTGATCAGCACTTGTCCGTCGAATGGTTTTTCGGATCCATTCAACACGTGCAGCAGGGTTGATTTTCCCGCACCGCTGGCACCCATCAACGCAATCAGGTTTCCGGATTCTTCGATCACGTTAACATTCCGAAGTCCAATGCGACCGTTCTTGAATCGAAAGCTGATGTTCTTTCCTTCGAATGACAGGCGCGGATAGTCGCCAAACTTTTTAAACTGGTTAAGGAGGTCGCCATAGTATACAGGCTCATCTTTGTCCCAACGCAGCATACTGCCCACGGCGAGCACGGCAATCTTGCCGCTCTTTACGGGGACGCCGTTCAGGTAGACATCGGAACCTCCGAAGTACTTTAGAAAATAGATCTCCGTTTCATCCAGGTAAACCACGGCGACGAAGCCGTCGAGGTGGGGACGAAAAATGTGTTTTGCTTTTTTAAAGGTGCTGGCCTCCGACGGATCGATCACCAGCAGGCTTTCATGGTCGAGTTCCCCAGCCCTGCGTCCCATGACAAACGTTTTGATCGCGTCCGTCTCCCGGGCTGATATTTTAAAGCTTGTTGCAATAAAGTCGGTGAGTTCTACTTCACGGCTCGATACATTCTGATCGGCCTGAATGATGGCCATGATCTCCACCAGGATTACGACTTTCTGTCGCTGGGTAAGTTCGGCGGATACCTCGTTGCACAGATCACTTAAGCGTTGTTGTTCATCCGGCAGCGTCCCGGATTTCGGGGGCAGGGTCTGGACGTACTCATCAAAAAGTTTGAGGTAGTTGTCCACGGCCTGGCGACTAACGTGGTCTTCGAGGAAGGTTCTGATTTGATCTCGCTCCTGGTGTGTTACTTCGTCTACTTTGGCAACAACAGCAAACAATCGCAGGATGGTCTTGAGTAGAGGTTCGCTCATAGGGTAGTTATCTTCTAAAGATAAAAATAAAAAAGGACTGGTTTTGGCCAGTCCTTAGAAATACACTTTCATGTAGTTACTCTGTTATACCGTTACGGAGCTTCTTCACCGTGCTGGTGATCTCCAACAGGTTCTTGTCTGACAATACCAGGTCGCCCCTGTTGTTCTTGATCTGCTCTTCGATGTTGAGTGAATTGTAGGCTGTTTCCAGGGCGCTGAGGTCGCTAACCAGGGCAGTAACAGGTTCTGTTTGCTCTACGGTCTGGAGCATCTTCAACAACTCTGACACGGACTTCTTCTGCTGAAGGATCACGCGCATAAGCGGCGTAAGAACCTGAATTCTCTTATCATCCGGTAACAGGTTACGGGGATAAGACTCGATCAGTCCGGTGGAGATGTGAAGTCCCTCGATAAAGCTTCCGGCTACAATCAAAGCGGAGAGCTTATTACGGCTGTCGTCCTTGAGGAAGTATTCTGTCTTCTTGATGGCCTGATCCAGCAAGTGCGTAAGGGAATCCTTGTTTGAAATGTTTGCTTCAAAGCGGCTGAGTATCTCTGTGTCGAACGAACCGATTACCCCCAGATTGTCGGCCAGTGTTTTGCATGAACTCAGGTAGTCGATGGCTTCCTGGGTTTTATCGTATGATGACAGGTATCCGATGTCAGCGGCGTATATTCCCAGGTTAAGCGCAGCCTTGTCGGTGCGGCTTGCATACTGATCAACCTTCGTGCGCGGATTGAGCAACGACTCGTTGAATTCAGCCCCTGTTGCCTGAAGAAGGTATGGAATTTCTGAAGGTGAAGGTATATTATAAACTACCTCTTCGATTTGCTCCTTTAAGCTGTCTTCTGCAGCTTCGAATTCTTTCGAGTTTTTGTCTTTATCACCGGAGGAACCGCAAGATGCCAGTACGAAGGGGACAGCAGCACTTAAGCAAAGAGAAATCAGCCTTTTGAATTTCATGTCGAAATAGGGGTTTAGAGTTTCAAGTTTAATACATTTTTCAAAGCTTTAAAACCGGGGTTTTACAATTTTGATTGAATTTTTTCTGAGTTCAGTTACTTTTGCCTATGTTTAGTATATCCACATGAAATGGGAGTTCTATGGCTCGATTGGTAGAGAAGACGGTGTTGATCGACGACAGTGATATTGACCTGTTTATTCAGCGTAGGTTCTTGGAGGTCTATAATTTTTCAAACCAGTTGTTCCTTTATAAGTCAGCCGAAGAGGCGCTCAACTGGCTACGCGCCATCAATGGTGAGCCCGCCCCGGACGTGATCTTCCTGGACCTGAACATGCCCGAAAACGATGGCTTTTCCTTTCTCAAAGACTTCAGCGAACTGCCCCAATCCGTTACCGCTAAATCCAAAATTGTAGTTTTAACCAGTTCCAACAGCGCCCTGGATCGCGAGCAAGCACTCAAGCACGATAACGTGATACAGTTCATCACCAAGCCGTTGAAACAAACCGATATTGAAGAGCTGAAGAGGATCGTTACGGAAAACTAGGCATCAAACCGTCACCGGTCCAACCAATCCTTAAACTCCATTACCCTTTCCCGCGCCACAATAATGTCGTTGTCGGCCGAGTTTTTCAGCACCAGCCTCAGCCTACTGTTGGTGTAGGTAATGATATCCTGAATCGCCTCAGAAGAAACAAAGTACTTCCGATTGACACGGAAAAATCGGGCAGGGTCGACCATCTCTTCCAGTTGCTCCAGGGTAAAATCCAGAATCAAATTCCGGTTGTCGGTCGTGTGACAAAAGGTGGTCTTCTCCTGGCTGTAGAAATAGAGTATCGAATCGGTTTCCACCGTTTTTATATGCTCGCCAACCTTGATCATAAACCGCGTCTTGTACCGCTTGGTCAACATCGATACCGCCTGACCGATATTTTCCAAGATCAGTTTGGTGTTTGATTCGTTCTTTGTGAGTCCTTTGAATTTTATCAACGCCTTTTCCAGTTCATCTTTATCCACTGGCTTGAGGATGTAATCGATGCTGTTCACCTTGAACGCTTTCAACGCATAGGCATCATACGCGGTCGTGAAGATAACGGGTGAACGAACCTCGACTTGCTCAAAGATCTGAAAGCTGATCCCATCCGCGAGTTGAATATCCATGAAGATCAATTCAGGTTGAGCGTTGGCCTTTAACCATTCAACGGAGCGCTTTACCGAGTCAATCCGACTGAGTACGCGTGCCTCGGGCACCAGGGACACGATGAGGTTTTCCAATCGTTGTGCGGCCTGCGGTTCGTCCTCGATGATCAGAACATTCATGCGTTGGAATGGATGATGGGCAGTTTGACAATAAACTTATCTCCCTGAAGAATCTCCACGGGAGTATCCGTCAAGAATTTATAGCGCTTGGAAATATTTTCCAGTCCCATGCCCGGCGAATCTTCCGCCAGCACGGTCTTCTTTTGAAAGTTGTTCTCCACGACAATAAACTGGTCTTCCTGATACACGGAGATCGTTAACGGGTTCTCTTCGGAAACTTCATTGTGTTTGATGGCGTTCTCGATCAACATTTGCAACACCAATGGAGGCATTAAGCTATTCAATCCGTTCAGCTGAATATTGAGGTTCAGTTTTTCACCAAAACGCATTTGCTGAAGAAAAAGGTAAGAGTCTAAAAATTTCCGTTCCTCTTCGAGCGTAATGAGCTCTTTGTCGCGCGTATCCAACACATGTCGATACACCTCAGAAAGCTGCTTGATAAACTTCACGGCTTTATCCTGATCTTCATACACCAGGTTGGTCAATACATTCAAGGTGTTGAACAGAAAGTGTGGATTGATCTGACTCTTCAGGTTTTCATATCGCGCGGAGATGCTTTCCTTTTCGTAGCGCTCGGCATCCCACATCGCCGCGCGCCAATGCAGATAAAATGACCGGCTGTGAAGAATCAGCGAAAGAAGAATGGTTATGCCGACGGAAAAATAAATGGTATAAAGATATCCCCCGCCGTCAAACCTAAAATCGAAAACGAGTTTGAAGAACTCCATCAGAAGCAAAACGGCGAGAATCGTAAAGGCAATCGTGCTGACGATACCCACGATCAAACGCTTGAGCGGAAATTTTATCCAGGAGATCTTAACTGAAATGTAATGCGCCAGCAGGTCATTTCCCTTCCAGAGAACAAACCACATCACAAAAGTAACAAAGCTGACCCGCGAATACCTCGCAAACGTGTTGCAACCCGGGCACATAAAGTAGGGCTGAACAATACTGGCCGCCAAAAAGATCAGCAGGTCGCGGCCGGCCAGGATAACTTTTGAACGAAGCTTGGTCATGAGGAGCTAAAGTAATGAGTTATCCTGAATGCCGTCACGGAATCTTATTTACATTTCTCTGCAAGACCATCCGCCATGCCTCTTCCCCAAACCGGCGCCAGCGGATTGTCTGACTTGTAGGTCGTAAATTTTTCGAGCGCCGTCGCATTGGTTGCACAGGCTTCTGTTGTTGGTGATCCGAAGAATTGCGCAGTTCCGAATTGCATCTGTGCCTTCATGGCAATCGCTCTGGGATTTTCAGGATTGAGCGCAATGGCCGTTTCAAAAATCTTCATCGACAGCATAGCATACTGCGGGCCTCGTGAAGCCGGGTCGATGGAGACACGAAGCATGTAGATGAAGCCTTCCAGCGCGACTACCTCTGATTCATTCGGGGCGATTCCTTTCGCCTGATTGATGGCGTTCATCGCTTGATCGAGGTAAGCATCCTTCTTTGCATTGTCGGTTTCCTGCGTGCTCATCATCGAATAACCAAAGGCAGCATAATAGAATGGCTCCCACTTGGTTTTCTCGGCGGCGGCAATCCGCTCGAAAGTATTTACCGCCGGCTGGAGCTCAGCGATGGTATTCGCGGTGTACACAATCTGTATATTCTTGTTCATCGTCTCCTGGTATCGATCGTTCGCGAGGCTGACTTGCGTGATCATCAGGGTAATGAAAAGTAAAAGCATGTTGGTCGTTTTCATAGTTATGGTTTTTTGATTTTATAAACTGGGTAGTTGTGTCACAGACTTGTCTTTTGAAAGCGTAATGAAGATTCCAAGAAACACGAACCGCGGTGCGGGTTGGCGGATGGCACGACTTGCGTACACGCCGTCGTCGTTTGGTGTCGGACTGAAGTTGTATCCGAAGATGTTGTCTCTTCCCGACAAATTGGTGCACGAAAAGTAAACGATGATGTAGGGCTTGGGCAGATAACTCCAGTTCAGACTGAGATCGCTGTAGTAGGGTGTTTTGGAATGATTGAACTTATCCTCGTTTGGATCATTATAAGGCCTTCCACTGGTGAATGAATACGTTGTGCCTACCTGGCTTTTTATTTTCTGGATGAAATGTTTATAGACGATCGAGAAATTGTGCGCGGACGCAAAGGTCGGCACAGCTTGATGAGGGTAGTTGAGATAGTCGCGCTTGGTGTCGAGGTAGCCGTACGAAATCCAGTAGTCAACATTGGGGATCGACTGGTTGTCTCTCCAGAATAGCTCAATTCCTTTTGCATAGCCACTCCCTGACGTATTCAAGTCGGTAGGACTTCCGTCGACAAACTTGACGAGGTTATCATACCGCTTGTAGTAGGTCTCAATGCGGAAAGTCCGGTTATCTTCCACATGCTGGTAATTCAGGATGAAGTGTTGCGCTTTCTCAGGGGCGAGACGGTCGTTGATCTGAACATAAGAATTCTTTCCACTTTGACGGAACGCACCATAGGCAAAGGATACCTGACCAACCGCTCCCGGTCTGTAGGCGAGTGAGATCCGTGGATCCACTGAAAATTTTTGGATAAGGGAATTGTATTCGCCGCGAAGTCCCGTGCGCGCTACAAATTTGTTGCTGGTATATACATCGGCTTCTGCGAATCCGGCAGCAATCACTTCCTGGAAACCAATAGGGACATTTCCCGCATTCAGTTCTTGAGAATAATCCCGAACAATTACTTCACCTCCGGTTTTCAATTCAACCTTGTCGGACAACGATCCTTCGAAAACGGATTTCGCATGAATACCTTTCTCGCGCTCCACTACACCCGTTTGTTCAATGTTGATATCATCTTGTTCGTCGGTGTACGAGACGCCGCCGCGCACGATCCAATTCGCATTCAGCGATTGCTTGTACGAACCGTTGACGTAACGAAAGGAGTTGGTCAGATCATAGCGATACTTGGTGTTGTAATCCTGAATGGAATGTTCGTAAAGGGAAAACGTCGATTGTTTGAAATTGCCAAAGACTTTGATCATCCCGTCCTTTCCTACTTTCTGACGAATTACACCCGTACCTTCCAGCGACACAAAAGGTTCGATCCAATCGATCTCCTGGTTAATCAATCCATAATACGGCTTGATGTTCGTATACTGAATTTTCCCGGTGGCCGATCCCCGATCCCAAACTTGCGTATGAGCTACATCGCCGCCGACCGAGAGAATGCCTAGGTCGGTCCGGGTGATCTCTGCTTTGTCTTTCGACTCGAGGACCAGCGCAGATGAAAGCGCCTGACCATATTCCGAAGAATATCCACCGGTGCTGAAGCTCGTCCCCTTGAACATAAAGGGAAGGAACCTTCCGCGCGAGGGTGTGTTGGGCGCCGAAGGATTGTACGCGTCGAGTATCAACAAGCCATCAATAAAAGTCTTGGTTTCATATCCGTCGCCACCGCGCACGAAAAGCCGGCCGCTCTCTCCTACCTTTTGCGTTCCCGGCAAAGTATTCAATGCACCAGCGATGTCTGCCGTGGCACCGGCGGTAGTAGCAATGTCGATGGCGCGGAAAATTGTTCGCCTGGATTCGTCGCTTGCTCCGAATGATCCCGCCGTGATGGTGACCGATTGAAGCTCACTGATTTCTTCGCGAAGAGAAGCGTTAATAGCAATGGCTTTTCCCTCCAGGGTTAGAACCTGTTGAAACTCCTTATAGCCGACGAACTTTACCGCCAGCACCTGGCTTCCCGTCTCGGAGCTGGTGAACTCAAAGTTGCCATCCGCATCGGACGAGGTGCCGTCATAGGTATCGAAGAGAAAAACGTTGGCGCCAGGAATACCTTCGCCTGCCTGATCGACAACCCGACCAGAAATTTTGGTCTGGGCTGCAGCGGTCAGGGAAGCAAGCATCAAGACAGTAAAGAGTGTTTTCATAGGATCTTTTTTCGCGATTACACGCTAAAGATTGAAGCCAGGGCCGGCCTTTTAAACCAGGACTTACCGAACTGTTAACCCGGCAGGATGAGTTGTTAAAGTCCGGCGATGGGCAATTCCGCGGATTGGATTATTTTTGCCCCTCAACCCCTAGAAGCAGAACCGGAAATGGCCGAATACAGCAAAGACGAGATCAAAAGAATTGAGCAGAAGTGGCAGGAAAAGTGGGCCAAAGACGGCGTCTATAAAACCACACTTGACACCTCAAAACCAAAGTATTACGCGCTGGATATGTTCCCCTATCCATCAGGTGCGGGATTACATGTGGGCCATCCGCTGGGGTACATCGCCTCGGATATCGTTTCCAGGTATAAGCGCATAAAGGGCTTCAACGTGTTGCACCCCATGGGCTTCGACTCTTTCGGGTTGCCCGCGGAACAATACGCGATTCAAACCGGCCAGCATCCTGCTGTTACTACAGCGAAGAACATCGAAACCTATAAGCGCCAGTTAAAGCAGATCGCTTTCTCTTTCGATTGGGATCGGGAGGTACAAACCTCTGAGCCCTCTTACTACAAGTGGACGCAGTGGATATTCATGCAGTTGTTTAATGCGTGGTATAATAAGAATGCAGGAGACAGGAGTCAGAAGTCAGAAGGAAAGGCAGAGCCGATCGAGACACTAATTGCCGAGTTGGAGAAGAACGGCAACAAAAATATTTTGGCTGCTTGTGACGATGAAACACCGATCATCACGGCTGAAGACTGGAAAAGTAAAGACGAAGCTGCCAAGGAAGACTTCTTACAGAAATACCGCATTGCTTTCCGTAGTGAAACCATGGTGAACTGGTGCCCAGCGCTGGGGACTGTACTTTCCAATGATGAAGTAAAAGATGGTGTGAGCGAGCGCGGCGGATATCCGGTTGAACGCATCAAGATGTGGCAGTGGAGCATGCGCATCACAGCTTATGCAGAACGCTTGCTTAAACGACTTGACACCATTGATTGGCCCGATGCTGTTAGTGAAATGCAGCGCAACTGGATTGGAAAGAGTATTGGCTGCGAACTGGATTTTAAAGTTCAGAAGACAGAAGACAGGAGTCAGGAGTCAGAAGCGTCGATTCGCGTGTTCACCACTCGAATTGATACGATTTATGGAGTAACCTTTATGGTGCTTGCTCCCGAACATGAACTGGTTGACAAGATCACAACGGCAGAACAGCGTGCTGAGGTCGAGAAGTATGTTGAGGTAGCAAAGAACAGGAGTGAACGCGAGCGGATGGCGGAAGTGAAACGCATCACGGGTGTTTTCACTGGAGCCTATGTGATCAATCCATTCAACAACGAAAAGGTGCCCGTGTGGATTGCCGACTATGTGTTGGCAGGTTACGGAACCGGAGCAGTGATGGCCGTGCCTTCCAGCGATACCCGCGACTACGCTTTCGCCAAACACTTCAATCTTCCGATTGTTGAAATTCTGGAAGGACCTACAAGCGATATCACCAAAGACAACTTCGAACCGAAGTCGGGCAAGATGATCAACTCAGATTTTCTGAATGGCCTGAAGTGGAATGAAGCGATCGAAAAAGCATTAAAGAAAGTAGAAACATTAGGCATTGGAACCCTGAAAGTAAACTACCGCATGCGCGATGCCATCTTCGGAAGGCAACGCTATTGGGGTGAACCTTTCCCGGTGTACTATAAAAACGGACTTCCAAAACTGGTTGATCAGAAAGACTTGCCCGTTACCCTTCCTGAAATTGACGAGTACAAGCCAACCGCAACGGGAGAACCTCCACTAGCACGTGCGAAAGACTGGAAGTATAAGCCAGCAGCCAGTGGCCAGAAGCCAGAAGCCTTTTCTTATGAACTCACCACTATGCCCGGCTGGGCCGGCTCGAGTTGGTATTGGTTCCGCTACATGGATCCGAAGAACGATAAAGAGTTCGCCAGTAAAGAGAGCATCAAGTACTGGAAGGATGTCGACTTATACATTGGTGGTTCTGAACATGCCACGGGTCACTTACTGTATTCACGTTTTTGGTGTAAGGCTTTAAAGGATTTGGGATTTGTAGATTCTGAAGAGCCTTTCAAGAAGCTGATCAACCAGGGACACATTCAGGGAGTCTCCAAGTTAGCGTATCGAATCAACGGCACGAACAAGTTTGTATCCTACAATCTGAGAAAACAATATGAGGTTACGCCACTACACGTCAACATTGCGTTCGTAGACGGCGATGTGCTGGACGTGGAAAAATTCAAAGGCTGGCGCGATGACTTAAAAGACATTGAACTCATCCTGGAAGACGGAAAATACATCTGCGGATCGGAGGTCGATAAAATGTCGAAGCGTTACTATAACGTGGTGAATCCGGATGATATCGTTGAGGCTTATGGCGCTGACACGCTGCGCATGTATGAGATGTTCCTTGGGCCACTGGAGCTATCCAAACCCTGGGCAACGAATGGCATTGACGGTGTTTACAAATTCCTGAGACGATTCTGGAATCTTTTTCACGACAGCAACGGAAACTTTATCGTAACGACCGATGAACCCACTCGCGAAGAATTAAAAGTACTTCACAAAACGTTGAAGAAGATCGAAGACGACATCGAACGCTTCTCCTTCAATACTTCCGTAAGTGAGTTCATGATCTGTTGCAATGAGCTGAATGCATCGAAATGTAACAAGCGTTCTGTACTGGAGCCGCTCGTGATCGCCCTTTCGCCTTTCGCGCCGCACATTGCCGAAGAGCTTTGGGAGAAACTTGGGCATCAGGAAACAATCCTTAAGTCAACGTTCCCGCAATTTGATGGTCAATACCTTGTTGAGAGTTCATTCAACTATCCGATTTCTATCAATGGAAAAGTGCGCGCGCAGATGAACTTTGCCCTCGATATGCCGAAAGAAGACATCGAGAAACTGGTGATGGCCTCCGAAGCCGTTCAAAAATGGACCGAAGGAAAACCCCCGAAGAAAGTCATCATCGTTCCGGGTAAGATTGTAAACGTGGTTGTTTAATAGTTCACGGTTCACGGTTCACAGTTGTTTGTTGATGATTAATAGTTCGCAAGATCTATTCATCCGGCATTGCACGCACCCCTTCACACACTACCGTGATCCGTGAACTGTGAACTGTGAACATTCCTACTTAGATTTGCGCCCGTATGGAGAAACCCAGTTTACCGAAAGGTACCCGCGACTTCGGTCCGGCAGTCATGGCCAAGCGCCAGTTCATTTTTGAAAACATCAAACGGGTATTTCAGAAGTACGGCTTCCAACCCCTGGAGACTCCAGCGATGGAGAATCTCTCAACTTTAACCGGGAAGTATGGCGAGGAAGGAGATCAATTGCTTTTTAAGATCCTCAATTCCGGCGATTTCCTTAAAGATGCCGATGCATCCAAACTCGATGCCCGTAATTCCAAACAACTGACTTCCGACATCAGCGAGAAGGGATTGCGTTACGACCTCACCGTTCCATTCGCCCGATACGTGGTCATGAACCGCGGCGAAATAAGCTTCCCTTTTAAGCGGTACCAGATTCAACCGGTATGGCGCGCGGATCGTCCGCAAAAAGGAAGGTATCGCGAGTTCTATCAATGCGATGCTGATGTAGTGGGTACAAACTCCCTCCTCTGCGAGACGGAGATCATCCTCATGATCAAGGAAGTTTTCAAAGGCCTCGGAATTTCAGATTATACGATCAAGATAAACCATCGCGGCATCCTTTCAGGACTTGCAGAGAAAATCGGCGCAAAAGAAAATGAAACCTCCTTATTCGTGGCCATCGATAAACTCGATAAGATCGGCGAAGCCAAGGTAAAAGAAGAATTGATCAGCCGTGGTTTTTCTGAACAACAGGCGAACAAAACATTTGAGATCTTGAATGTCAAGGGCTCGACTACCAACAAGATTGCATTCCTTTTATCGCAGTTTGAGTCTATTGAATCTGGTCATAAAGGATTGCTCCATCTCCGCGAAGTATTCAATCTATTGAAAGGTTACGGCGCCACCGAAGAACACGTCGAATTTGATGTGGCGCTGGCGCGCGGACTCAGCTACTATACCGGCTGCATCTTCGAAGTGAAGATCAATAACGTCGCCATCGGCAGCGTGAGTGGTGGTGGTCGATACGATAACCTCACGCAGAGTTTTGGTGATAAGGAGAATTTATCCGGCGTAGGTTTTTCCTTCGGTGTCGATCGCATTTTCGATGCTATGGAAGAACTGGGACTCTTCCCCAAGGATGCGCAAGCTTCATCCAAAGTGCTGGTTTGTCATTTTGATGAGGACAGCATGAAATACGGACTCGGCGTAGTGGCAAAACTACGCGCCGCCGGAATCGCCAGCGAAGTCTACCCCGATTTCGCTAAACTCAAAAAGCAGCTGGAGTATGGCAACAAGAAAATGATTCCCTTTACATTGGTCATCGGTCCGGAAGAAATGCAAACGGGCCTCCTGGCTTTTAAGGACATGGAAAAAGGTGAACAGAAAAAACTGACCATAGATCAAATCATTTCGGATTTCGGATCTCGAATTTCGAATTCCTAAAATCCAAAATCTTAAATTCGAAATACGAAAATCGAATGTCAACTCATTCCCTGTCCGATAAACCCCTCACCCTCCACGACCTTGATCTAATCCTTGGCGGAAAAGTAAAGGTTAAACTTTCGGACGATGCCCGGCAAAAAACCATTCGCTGCCGCGAATACTTAGACAAAAAACTCGAAACGTCGACCCAGGCCATTTATGGTATCAACACGGGGTTTGGATCACTGTACAACAGAAACATTTCGCACGATCAACTCGAAATGCTTCAGGAAAACCTGGTGAAGTCGCATGCCTGCGGAACCGGACCTGAAGTGCCTGATGAGATTGTGCGACTGATGTTATTCCTGAAAGCCCAGTCGCTGGCCTACGGTTACTCCGGCGTTCAACTGGTAACCCTTGAACGTCTGGTGGATATGTATAATGCGGACGTTCTACCCATCGTCTATGAAATGGGTTCGCTCGGCGCATCAGGTGATTTAGCGCCATTGGCGCACTTGTCGCTTCCGCTGATTGACCTGGGGGAAATTCATTTTCAGGGTAAAGTCCTTTCAGGGAAAGAAGCCAACGCGAAGTTCAATTGGAAGCCGATTTTGTTTGAAGCGAAAGAAGGCCTTGCCTTGTTGAACGGCACGCAGTTCATGAGTTCGTACGGGATGTGGTGCATTCTCCATGCGCATCGTTTGATGAAACTTGCCAACACGATCGGCGCACTTTCGCTCGATGCTTTTGATGGACGAATTGAACCGTTTCATCCGCACGTGCATCAGATCCGCCCGCATGCGGGACAGGTGAGGGTTGCCGAGATCATGCGCGGACTACTCAGCGACAGCGAGCTGATTCGTCAACCGAAGAAACATGTTCAGGATCCTTACTCCTTCCGATGCATACCACAAGTGCATGGCGCGAGTCATGATGCCATCGCATACGTAACGAAAGTTTTTCTCACAGAAGTAAACAGCGTAACGGATAACCCCAACGTCTTTCCGGATGAAGACCTGATCATTTCCGCAGGAAATTTCCACGGTCAGCCTTTAGCCCTGGCCCTGGATTTCTTAAGTATTGCGCTGGCAGAACTGGGAAATATTTCAGAACGTCGCACCTATCAGTTAATTTCCGGTGTGCGCGATTTACCGAATTACCTTGTTGCCAATCCCGGTATCAATTCAGGACTTATGATCCCGCAGTATACCGCCGCTTCGCTCGTTAGTCAGAATAAGCAGCTCTGCCACCCGGCTTCTGTCGATTCAATCGTATCGTCGAATGGACAGGAAGATCACGTGAGCATGGGTGCCAACGCGGCGACAAAAGCGTATCGCGTTGTTAACAATCTATATTCCATCCTGGGCATTGAATTGATCACTGCTGCGCAGGCACTGCTGTTCAGAAGACCCTTAAAGACCTCTCCCCACTTGGAAGAATTTGTTCATACTTTTCGCCAACATGTACCGTTTATTGAAGATGACCGTGTGTTGCACGATGATATCCGCAAAGCAGAGTCATTTTTGAAAGACTTTAGCGTTAATTTTCAGCATGGGTAAAGGGAGTCTAATAGTATTTTTTATTGTCTTGTCCCTTCCGGTATTCGCGCAGCCCTTCAGCAGTGCCAATGGTCTGTTTACGGTGGATGCGAAAACGGGCTGTGCTGGATTTTCCACGCCAGTTCATCTTCCCAATTGCGGCGGTGGTCCACCCTCAGGCGTGTTCTGCATTATCGACTATGGTGATGGCCGCACGCCGGTACCTTTCACCGATGGCGATCCCGCTCCTTATCCCACTGCAGGTTCCTTTACGATGACGATTGTTTATTCTACCTCAGCAGTAGATAACATTCAAATGAATGTAGTGGCGAGCAACCCACCGACATTTGATGCCTACCTCTGTGCCGGTCAGGTATCGGTAAAGGTGACTGAAAGAAACTATCCATTTTACCAGATCAACTACAATGATGCCACGGCGGAAGTAACCGTTCCGGCGAATGCTGCGACGGACATTCACGGCTATGGTCCGGGCATACATAACATTTCAGTGCAGGGATACAACGGCGCGGGTAGCGTAGACAACTGTGCGGTAAACACCCAAATAATAAATGTTCAGCCGTTGGCGCCTACCACCATCAACCAGGTGGAAGTCCTCAATACCACGAGTGTCAAAGTGGATTTCGCTACAAGCCCTTATACACAATACCGCATGACCATCGGCACCAACATGGCCACGAGCTTTCAGCAGTATAAAACTATTCTGCCACCGGTGAATTCGGAAACAGTTTCCGGGATAAGGCCTGATGATAATTACTACTGTTTTCAGATGCAAACGTTCAATCCGTGCACAAACGCTCCAGCTGCCTACTCCAACATTGTTTGCAGCATAAACAGCGATGCACCTGTGGCACAGAACAACCAAAACCAGATAACCTGGGTAACGGCGGCGGCATCAGGAACACACTTGTTATCCGCTTTCGATGTCCTTCGGGATGGAGCGGTGTTGGCACCGGCATGGCCAGCAAGTCCCTACATTGACGCGGCAGTGGTTTGTAACACACCCTATCAATATCAAATTATTGGTAACTATCCAGCGGGGGTTAGAAGTTTATCGCTTGCTCGATCGGTAACGGCTGTCTCCAACGATCCGCCCACGCCGATTCAAAACATCAGCGCGATAGTCACCGATCCAGGCGTTGACTTGATCTGGATTCCGGATGCTACATTTACAGCTACCGAATATCAGGTAAGGAAATCTATCCAGGGAAATAACAATCCCCTGCCGAATACTACAGAGCCAACACTAACCGATCCTGATTACCTCACCGCCGACAACTCTTGTTATCAAATTTCCTACATCGATCAGTGCAACAACACGAGCGCGTTCAGTGCGGAGGCCTGCCCTATCCGGCTTAGCGGCACGCTGCAAGCTGATAACGTCATCACCATTAACTGGTCGCCCTACGACGGCTGGGTAGGTGGTGTTAGCAACTACATGGTTGAAAAATATAATGAGCAAGGTCAGCTTATCAGTAGCACGGACGTCGGCAACGTTACTACGTATACGGACGCGGCTCAGGATATCGTTAACCAGGTTTACCGGTACGTTGTCGTTGCCAATCCGAATGACGCGACCGTGTCATTGTCGTCATCGAATGTGATTGAGATTATCAAAGAACCAAACTTATTTTACCCTACCGCCTTCACCCCCAACAGCGACGGACTAAACGATAACTTCAATGTGTTTGGTCAGTATGTGGCGAAGTTCCAAATGAAAATTTTTAATCGTTGGGGAGAAATGATGTATTCTACTGACGACCTCGGTGGCAAAGGATGGGATGGCACCTTTCGCGGGAACCTGATGCCTGAAGGAACGTACGTTTTCACCGCACAGATCACCGACCTTGCCGACAGAACATTCGATCGCTCCGGCTCTGTACTGCTGCTCCGAAAAAAGTGATTCGAGGAAGGATCGTCTAAAAAATTCGACCTTCGCCCTTCGTAATTCGTACTTTAACCTATTACTTCGCTGCTATGTTTGACATGATGAAAATGATGGGCAAGATGAAAGAAGTCCAGGCCCGTCTGAAAGAAGCCCAGGACAATCTCGTGAACGTGACAGCGCACGGAGAATCCGGAGGGGGTATGGTGAAGGCGACCGTGAATGGCAAAAAGCAATTGGTTGCCCTGGATGTGGATGCATCTTTGCTGAAATCCGATGACAAGATTATTCTGCAAGACCTCATTGTTGCCGCGGTGAACAAGGCGTCTGAGGAAGCAGAAGCGTTGGCAAAAGAAGAATTGCGGAAGAGCACAGAAGGGTTGATACCGAATATTCCCGGAATGGACTTAAGCGGATTGATGGGATGAGCCGCACGGCCGTCGTCATTTTAAATTACAATGGGGAGAAGCTCCTGAGACAGTTTCTTCCTTCAGTCATTCAATACTCCACCCAAGCTGAAGTCATCGTTGCCGACAATGGATCGACTGATCAATCGCTGTCGATACTCGAAAGTGAGTTTCAGCAGGTTCGCATCATCAAGCTGGATAAAAACTACGGGTTCTGTGGCGGATACAACCGCGCCCTGCAGCAAGTTGATGCCGACTACTTTGTTCTATTGAATTCAGACATCGAGGTGACGCCCCACTGGTTGAACCCCATGATTGACTTACTGAACAAAAATCCGACGATCGCTTCCGTTCAGCCCAAGGTTCTTTCCTATCACCAACGAAATCTATTCGAGTACGCGGGCGCTGGCGGAGGATTTATCGATTCATTCGGATACCCTTTCTGTCGTGGAAGAATATTCCAGCGGATTGAAGAAGATCGCGGGCAGTACAACGATCAGATTCCGATATTCTGGTCCACCGGAGCCTGCATGATGATCCGCTCCAACCTTTACCACCAATTCAACGGACTCGATGAAGATTTCTTTGCCCACATGGAAGAGATCGACCTGTGCTGGAAGCTGCACCGGGCTGACTTTCACGTGTATTACTGTGGAAGGAGCACTGTGTACCATGTTGGAGCCGGCACCTTGGGATATGGAAGCCCTCGAAAAACTTACCTGAATTTCCGAAACGGCTTATCCCTCCTTTTCAAACATCTCGACACAGCTGAGCTGCTCTACAAGCTACCGATCCGGTTATTTCTGGATTGGGTGGCAGCCTTCACTTTCTTGTTAAAAGGACAGGCTGGCAACTTCGGCGGGGTCTTCAAAGCACATGCACATTTCATCGGACGACTTGGGCGGGACTTGGCAAAACGCAGAACACTCAGGAGCCGGTATCCACATTACAACCGGTCGGCTATGTACAAAGGCCTGGTGTTGGTTCGCTACTATCTGGGCGGAAAGATCTGAAAGGTTAGTAATCCCAAACCGGATTACGCTTGCGCAGGTGCTTGCGCATATTCACCATGAACGCCAGGATGAGGTACAGAATTACCGGTGACCCGAACGTTATAAAGGAAGCATAAATAAAGAAAAGGCGGATGCTGGCCGTGGCAACACCCAATTTTTCGCCTAGGTGCGTGCATACTCCGAAGGCATATCCTTCGAAAAAATGCTGGATTTTATCGGTTAATCGGTTCATACTGTCTTCACTATTAAACTTTCAACTCTCCAAAAAGTTGATTTATCGAACAAAAATCCGGCTCACAAATATAACGAGCTCGGGGGTTGGGAAGTACCGGGCCCAATCTTATTTTTTTGAGTATAATTGCAAAAAAATACACATAAGTATAGTTTTGCAACCTGTTTACAATCAAACAATAAACCAAAATCCAATGAGAAAAGTAGTTTACTCATTTTTGATCTTCGGTGCATTGATCCTCGGGGGCTGTACCCTGCCCAAGATGGTGAAAATGGCTAAAGAGCAACAGCTTACGGTTACGCCCAACCCCCTGGAAGTCCACAAGGACACCGTTGCCTTCGATATGGCGGCCAACCTTCCAGTGAAGATGTTGAAAAAAGGAACCACCTATACGGTGAACAGTTTCTACAAATACGGCGACCAGGAATTGGCCCTTGACCCTGTTCCTTTCAAAGCTGAAGATTATCCTAACAGTTCTACCGAACAGCCTCGTGTTACCAAGAGCTTCGCTTTTGCTTACCAGCCGGCTATGAAAACCGGAACGCTGGAAGTAGAAGGTGTTGCCGGTAAAGGCACAAAGTCTAAGGCAACCCCTAGAATGCCGGTAGCCACTGGAGTAATCACTACTTCAAAACTTGTTAAGCCTGTATACTTCGCGGCTTACGCGGGACACGCCTACAACAACGGTGAAGAAGTTGTACCGGTAGTTATCCCTGACTTCATTTTTGAGCAAGGAAGATCTGTTCTTCGCACCTCTGAAATCAAGAGCACAAAAGGTAAGCAGTTGGATGCTTTCATCGCTTCCAAGAACGCTACCCGCACGGTAACCATCACGGGTACTCACTCACCTGAAGGTGCTGAGCGTATCAACAGCAAACTGTCTCCGGATCGTGCTGCTGCGATTGAGAAATTCTATCGCGCTGAGATGAAGAAGTACGACTACAAAGGAAAAGCTGATTCTATCCAGTTTATCCTAAAGCCGGTGATCCAGGATTGGGCTGAATTCAAGACTGCTCTGGATGGATACCAAGGCATCACGTCTGAAGAAAAGGCTGAATACCTGAACATCATCAACGGTGGTGGCACGTTCGAAAGCCAGGAAAAACAAATGAAGAAGCTGAAGACCTACAAGAAAGTCTTCAAAGATGTTTATCCGAAGTTGAGAACTGCTAAGACTGAAATCCTTACTGTTAAGGACAAGAAGACTGACGCTGAGATCTCCGTATTGGCTAAGCAAATCACACAGAACTCTGTGGGCGCCGATACCCTTTCATTCGATGAGCTGATGTACGCTGCAACCCTGACTCCTTCACTGGAAGAAAAGGCTGCTATCTACGAAGCTGCTACTAAGAAAGGTCAGAACTGGACGGCCCACAACAACCTGGGTGCCGTATACATTGCTCAAGCTATTGAGAACAGCAGCAATGCTGCCGCTTTAGCTGACAAAGCTCAAGCTCAGTTGGATATCGCTTCTAAGCTGAATGACGCTGCTGAAGTGAACGCTAACCTGGCTTCTGTTGCTGCCCTGAAAGGCAACGCTTACCAAGCTTACACTTACGCAAGCAAGGCGCTGGGCGCCGGCCTGCAAGGTGATAACGCTGCTGGCGTGAACGGCGTAAAAGGTTACACTGAAATTGTAAAGGCAGAGTATGCCGCAGCGGTTAGCTCAGAGTCTAGCGCTACAGACAATGCTGATAACCTTTTCAACAAAGGTTTGGCTCAAGTGCTGAACAAAGACTATCAGAATGGCTTGACTTCATTCAACGAAGCTACCAGCAAGAATGCTAACCTGGCTGTTGCACATTACGGCGCTGCCGTTGCTTCAGCTCGCTTAGGTCAGGCTGATGGCGTGGTAAGTCACTTGACTGAAGCTGTTAAAGTTGACCCTTCTTTGAAGGAAGCTGCCTTGAGCGATCTGGAATTTGCGAAGTTTGCAACGTCAGACGCTTTCCGCAACGCTTTGAAATAAACTACTGATTGATATTGGATCAAAAAGCCCCTCCGGATTCCGGAGGGGCTTTTTATTTACATCCCTACCGTTCAACCTTAACCATCTTTTTCTTGGCCAATCCCGGCTCGGATACTATTTTTACACGCTTTTACCAACTATCATGAGAGAGATCCAGTTTAGAGAAGCCCTTCGCGAGGCCATGAATGAAGAAATGCGCAGAGACCCCAGCATCGTATTGATGGGGGAAGAAGTAGCGGAGTATAATGGCGCTTATAAGGTAAGCCAGGGGATGCTGGATGAATTCGGCCCGGACAGGGTGCTGGATACCCCCATCTCTGAGCTTGGATTTGCCGGTATTGGCGTGGGTGCCGCCATGAACGGCCTCCGACCAATCGTGGAATTCATGACGTTTAACTTCTCGCTGGTTGCCATCGACCAGATCATCAATGGCGCCGCCAAGATGCTTTCCATGTCTGGCGGACAATACAGCGTACCGATCGTATTCAGAGGCCCGACCGGCAACGCCGGCCAACTCGGTGCCCAACACTCCCAGAACTTCGAAAACTGGTTTGCCAATACTCCTGGTTTGAAAGTGGTCGTGCCGTCTAATTGCTATGACGCCAAGGGCTTGCTTAAAGCATCCATTCGGGATAATGACCCGGTCATTTTTATGGAGTCCGAGGTGATGTATGGAGACAAGATGGAAGTCCCTGCGGAAGAGTACATTATTCCACTGGGTCAAGCTGATATTAAACACGCTGGAACCGATGTAACCATTGTCTCTTTCGGAAAGATCATGAAGGTTGCGTTGGCTGCTGCTACAGAATTGGAGAAAGAAGGTATCTCTGCTGAAGTTATAGACCTTCGTACAGTAAGACCCATTGACTACGCCACCGTTGTCGAATCGGTGAAGAAGACCAACCGATTGGTAATTGTTGAGGAAGCATGGCCGCTCTCTTCAATTGCTACTGAAATAACTTACCACGTTCAGAAGCATGCATTCGATTACCTGGATGCTCCTGTTCATCGCGTGAACAGTTTGGATGTTCCCCTGCCCTACGCGCCTACGCTGATTCAAGCTATTCTACCCAACGTAGAGAAGACGGTTAAAGCGGTAAAGTCTGTCTTGTATCGTTAATCGCCTCCAGCCGTTTTAACAACGGCGGATGGGAATAGTGAAAGAATACATAGGCGGGATGCGGATAAAGCTCACTCAGGTTATCCACCGATAGTTTCTTCAAAGCGTTTGCTAATGCCGTACCATCAAAGGTTTCGCGGGCGTAGGCGTCTGCTTCAAATTCATTCTTTCTGCTGAGCATGCTCATCAACAAGCCGGTGATTCCGGAGATGGGCGAAAACAAGATTCCAAAAGCCAACAGGTTCAAGTGAATGGCCATCACTGTGCCGCCCATCGCTTGCGATAGGTTGTCGTTGAAAATCATGAGCGACAGAACATAAAGCGTAAAAACGATCTGCACCACCGACAGCGCATAACTCCAGACGATGTGTTTCTTTTTGTAATGACCAACTTCATGCGCCAGAACGGCCACCAGTTCGTCAGTCGTGTGATTGTTAATCAGCGTATCGTAGAGTACTATTTTCTTTTTCCTTCCAATACCGGAAAAGAATGCATTGGCCTTGGCGGATCGCTTTGATCCATCGATGACATAGACGTGCTCCAGCGGAAAATTCACTTTGCTCGCAAAGGCTTCAATAGCGGCCTTCAACTCTCCCGCGGGCAATGGCGAAAGCTTGTTGAACAGCGGGAGGATAAGGGATGTATAAAACATATTGACCAACAGAATAAAGGCAGCGGCTATGATGGAAAACCAAATCCAGAACGCGGCACCCAACGACTGAATCAGGTAGATCAACACAGAAAGCAACACGCCGCCGATAATCGCTCCCAGCAAGTAGCCTTTTATTTTGTCCGTGATAAAAGTCTTAATGGTCGTCTTGTTGAATCCATACTTCTCTTCGATCACAAAGGTGCTGTACAACTGAAAGGGAATTGTCAGGACGTCCGACGCCAGGGATATCACACCGAAGAAAACCAGCGCCAATAGTATCTCATGCTGAATGGAGGGGCGCAGCAGTCCATCGATCCACCCGAATCCGCCGGTCAGGAGCATGATGATGGACAATAAAAAACTAAAAGCGGCAGTGAGAAAAGAGAACCGCGTACCTTCCTTGTGATAGGCCAGCGACTTCAAATACTTATCCTTATCGTAAAACGCCTCTATTTCTGCTGGTATGTCTTTTCGCTGGGCTTTGAGGTTGATGTACTCTAGGACCTGTGAGAAAATATAACTGACCGTAACGATGGTCAGAATGATGATCAAGATAACAGACGGTGTAAATTCCATATTCAAAAAGCAAGGCAGCAAAGTAAGGCCGGAATTTGGAATTTGAAAAGGATGAACCGGATGGAAAAAAAGGAAACGTTATGCTGAACACCGACTGCAACTCCTTTTCCCCCGATAATGGATGCAGTTCGGCTACCGCCCAACATAACGTTTGACTTATGAACAATGAACTATCCGATCACTATTCTGGTGTAAAGGTATTATCGCCCGAAATCCCAGGGTATGATCTGGATCATGATCGTCGCTGATTTTTTAAAAGTTCGTTAATGAGGCAGTTTCTCCCTGAGCAGGCCATATACCCAGGTTCCAGCAATGGCGCTAAACAGTGTGATCATCGTGACGAGAGAACCAAAGCCAATCTGTGCGTATAATGGTCCCGGGCAAGCACCCGTGAGCGCCCAACCGAAACCGAAGAGTAGTCCACCGATAATGTTGCCTTTGTGAAGTTTCTTGGAACTGAACTCAATGGCCTCGCCGTAAATCGTCTTAACCTTCCATTTTTTGATAATCAAAATAGAAATCATTCCCACAATGACCGCGGAACCAATCACGCCGTACATGTGAAACGATTGAAACCGGAACATCTCCTGGATGCGATACCAGGAAATGACTTCTGATTTCACCAGCAAGATTCCAAAAAACATTCCCGCTAAAGCATATTTCAAATTGTGCCAGGCAGGATGCGTGAGCTTTGACACATTAACGCCTGCATCCAGGGAACGAACTTCAAAGTCGAGGTTTTCCAGATTCGTGTTTTCCGGTGCGTTACTTTTTGTCATGCTTAGAACTTTAAAATGATAGGGAGAAAGATGTTGGCCATTAAGAAACCACCGGCCATAAAACAAATGGTAGCGACCAGCGACGGTAGTTGCAGGGATGAGATGCCCATGATGGAATGACCAGAAGTACAACCACCAGCGTAGCGTGTACCGAATCCCACCAGAAATCCGCCGACAATCATGACCATAAACCCCCTCGCCGTCATGAGGCTCTCAAATGAAAACAACTGCTCCGGCACAATGGAATTAATTTCCGTCACACCATAGCTGGCCAACTCAGCTCTTAGCTGTTCATCAATCACCACGGGTTCCGGAGAATTTAACACAGTTGCTGCGAGAATTCCTCCACACACTATTCCCACCACAAAAAACAGATTCCAGACTTCACGTTTCCATTCATAGTGAAAAAAGGGAATTTTTGCTGGGAAACACGCCGCGCAGAAATGCCGCATGGAGGAAGAAATTCCAAATGACTTGTTGCCCATAATGAGCAGCAGGGGTACCGTAAGGCCGATCAATGGACCCGCTACATACCATGGCCATGGCCGGGAAAGGAATTCGAGGATAGTGTTCATGCAAAGGATGGTGTCCTAAAATAGTTAAACAATGCGTCCACTGCTAACGGTTCACCGTTCGCAGGAGAGCGAACAAAAAGAATAATAAGCTATTTCTTACCCGCAGATTGACAGACAAAATCTGTCCGTGGGATATTGGTGGATGAAATGGCCTTGTATCCGCCGTCTATGTCAATGAGGTTGTTCCAACCCCTTGCTTTCAAAATCGACGCTGCAACCATCGAACGATAGCCGCCGGCGCAATGAAGGTAAACGTCACCGTCCTTTGGAATTTCTTCCAGGTGTTCGTTCATAAAGTCGAGTGGCGTACTGACCGCGCCGTCGATGTGCTCGGCTTCGAATTCGCTGGGCTTTCGAACGTCGAAGACTTTAAGTTTACCATTGAACCGGTTCGCGAATTCAGTCGCGGAAATAGATTCGATAGTCTCAATATCCTTTCCCGCCTGTTTCCAGGACTGAAATCCACCTTTGAGGTAACCCAAGGTGTTATCATAGCCCACGCGCGCAAGTCGTGTTACAATTTCTTCTTCGCGTCCTTCGTCAGCAATCAGTAATAAAGGATGAGAAACACCCGGAACCAATGCTCCTACCCATGGCGCGAAACTTCCGTCAATACCAATGTTGATGGAATTCGGAATGAACCCCTTGCTGAAAGTTTGTGCGTGGCGGGTATCCAGTATCAGTGCGCCGGTTTCGTTGGCCTCTACTTCAAATTCCTCGGGTGATAGGGCGCGCGTCCCTTTGCTAATCACGGCGTCGATGCTCTCATACCCTTCCTTATTCATCTTTACGTTTTCAGGAAAATATGCAGGCGGTGGCAACAACCCATCCGTAACTTCTTTAATAAACTCATCGCGGCTCATGGACGCACGCAGCGCGTAGTTCATTTTCTTTTGATTGCCGAGCGTATCAACCGTCTCCTTCATCATGTTCTTTCCACAGGCTGAACCGGCACCATGCGCAGGATAAACGATGACCTCATCGGACAACGTCATGATTTTTGATCGAAGTGAATCGAACAGCATTCCGGCCAGGTCGTCCTGTGTGAGGTGTGCAGCTTTCTGCGCCAGATCCGGCCTTCCAACATCACCGAGAAACAGCGTATCGCCGCTAAAAATGGCGTGATCTTTACCAGCTTCGTCCTTCAATAAGTAGGTAGTCGACTCGAGGGTATGGCCAGGCGTATGCAGAACTTTGAGCGTAAGCTTTCCAACCTTAAGCTCTTCATTGTCCTTCGCGATGTGGGCTGAAAATTTAGGAGTGGCTGTAGGGCCGTAAACGATTTTGGCTCCGGTTTTCGAAGCCAGGTCCAGGTGACCCGACACGAAGTCGGCGTGGAAGTGCGTTTCGAGCACATATTTGATCTTCGCCTTATCCTTTTTCGCTTTTTCCAGGTAGGGTCCTACTTCACGAAGCGGGTCAATAATTACCGCTTCCCCCTCAGATTCAATGTAGTACGCGCCCTGCGCCAGGCATCCGGTATAGATCTGTTCTACTTTCATAATTCAAAACTGGCCCAAAGATACAAAGAATGAAAGAATGGGTCCGAATCCGCCGTAAGAGTTAACCAGGCTGCTGCTGGAGCCCCCTTCTGCGCAGCACAAGGCTATCGTGTGGATAATGCGATTTGAGGGAATCCATCTGCGCTTCAGCCCACTTGATCAGGATGTCGCGTTGCTCGTCAGTAAGTTTTGCATCGGGGTGCATTCCCAACCAGGTGTAAGATGGCAGGGGCATTTCTTTTTCTTTGACCAGCTCGATCGTCTCTTCGAATTTGTGATTCTGGCTGGCGATTCTGCGGGTAGTGAATTCGGAAAAGTTTAGCTCGCGCTTTCCTTCCTGGACATGATGGTCCATCCACCAAGCCACGGGCTGTATGTTGAAATACCAGGGGTAGTGCGTAGCATTGCTATGACAGTCGTTGCAGGCAGTTTTCAGTATGGTGGAAACATTCTCCGGCACGGCATACTTGGTTGTGATGTCGTGTGGACCCGCCTCCGCCCCCTGATTCTTTTCCGGGCGGAAGAATTGAATAATCACCAGCAGCCCGAGTACCGCCCATAGTATTTTCTTTTTCATATGTCTTGTGGTGTAGAGTTTAGGTTAAGCGTTTTCCAATTTAATACTATTTGGAATCAGCCGACAGGCACCGCCATAAACAAAAGAAGGTATCCAATGTGGATACCTTCTTCCTATAAGCATTTCGATTGATTACTTCGCCAACCTTACGTTAACGGCGTTCAGTCCTTTCTTGCCTTCTTTCAGTTCGAAAGTAACTTCATCATCCTGGTAGAGTTTGTCTACCAATAAACCGGTAATGTGGACAAAATGCTCCTGTCCTGTTGCTGTTTCCTTGATGAAACCAAATCCCTTGGCTTCATTAAAGAATTTTACTACTCCTTCTTTCATTGTGATTAATTATAATGGGCGCAAATGTAATGGAAAAAATTAATTTCAACTGCCAAGACCGAAAAGTGGCTAAAAAACCCTGTGAATTTCATGCCCGGCCTGCCCGGCTGGCCGCCCAGACTGGCCGTTAGCCCCGACTGGCGCCATTATCCCAAAGTACTATCTTTGAACGCGATGGTGGTTTCCCATAACGGTTCACAACTTTTCTATACGAAGGAAGGAAATGGCAAGCATACCATGCTCGTATTTCATGGTTTTGGGCAGGACCATTCCGCTTTCCGCACCCTGGTTCAACGTCTCAGTCCCGCCTTCACGTGCTACAGTTTCGACCTGTTTTTCCATGGACAAAGTGTCTGGTCAGAACCTGAGCGGACGTTGGAGAAAAGCGAATGGAAGCAAATTCTGCAAGCGTTGATCTCGGAAAACAACATCGATAAATTTTCTGTGCTGGGCTTTAGCATGGGAGGAAAACTTGCATTGGCCACCCTGGAGGCATTCCCGGAAAAATTAAATGACCTGATATTGATTGCACCCGATGGGATCAAGACCAGTTTCTGGTACCGCCTGGCTACCTATCCCGTGGCGTTCAGAAAAGTTTTCAAGAGTATGATCACGCATCACGGACGGTTTCTCAATCTTGGTCGGACAGTGAGTTCCGTTGGTCTGCTCGATAAGGGACTGCTTCGATTCGCCGAGACACAAATGAATTCGGAAGAAAAAAGGAAGCGTGTTTATTATTCGTGGGTCGTGCTTCGGCATCTGCGTTTTGATCTGCAGACGATTGCATCGTCGTTAAATCAATTTGGGATAAGAACAATTCTCTTAGTGGGCCGCCGGGACCGGGTAATTTCTCCCGAGCACATGACATCGTTCGTTCAAAAACTCAAAAAGGTTGACTTCATCACCATCGATGAAGGCCACACGCGAATTCTACAGGCAAGTGAAGAGCACGTCGTTGAAAGGCTCCTGCCAAAACAGATGTGAACCGAGGCTGCAAAGGGGACAAAAAAAGTGCACCGCCCGGGTGCACTTTGAGTTTATTTCTAGAATCCGAAATGATATCCTAAACTGATGGTAATGGGCAACAACTCGTTGATCTCAACATTGGGATCGGCTTGAAGCTCATCCATCTTGTCGTGGTAATCCTTGCTGCGGAACGGCACCAGGATCTCGACGTTAAAAAAGTTCGACGGATTATTACGTCCATGAAATTCCAGACCGGCGCCAATGCTTGGGCCGCTGTACGCCTTTTCGAACGTTTCATATCCGCTCAACTTGATTACTGCATTGTAGCCGTACATGGCCGTTAAAGTCGGACAAACTTTATTGTCGGGCGCCGTCCGGAACGTTGCTCCGAGATTGTAACCGAGGCCTATCAGATTATAGCCGAGTCCGGCGAACAATCCCAATTTTGGGGCGGGCAGAAAGGTGAACTTTGTTCCGAAGCCACCATAGTCAAGACCGACACCAAGCCCAAAATGACCTTTGTCTTGACCATAACAGGTAACGAGGCTCACAGAAAACAGAATGACAGCTAAGATTTTTTTCATCATAACAGTAGGTTTAAGGTTGTGAGGCAAGATAATTGCCGGAAAGGAAAAGTCAATGAAGCAGATTTATTGCACAGGCTAAAAAATCCAGCCGAACATTGAATTTTACCTCTCCGAAACCGGTGAAATGCTTTATTTTTGCAGCGCAAATCCCGCTCGTTCCATCATGATTTTATTCTTCCGCTCCCCCAACTCCACCCTTTACGCGGTTGGATCAGCACACCCTTTACAACAACCAGATATACAAAAACTTAACTGGCTCTTTGGCGGAGGCGAACTGCTGCCAGATCAGTCCCTTTCCGGTTTTTTTATCGGGCCGAGGAAAGAAATGGTGACACCCTGGAGCACCAATGCAGTGGAGATCACGCAAACGATGGGCATTGGGGGAATTCAACGAATCGAGGAGTTTTTCGCGGTCAGCAGTGCGGCGGTCGCGCACGACCGGATGTTGCAAGTGCTGTACACCAAACTCGATCAGGATGTTTTTACGATCCATCACCAACCAGAAGCCATTCAAGAAATAAGCGATATCAAAGCTTACAGCGAAAAAGAAGGGTTAGCGCTTAGCGCAGAAGAAATCGCCTACCTCGAAAATGTAAGTCGCGAGTTGGGCAGAAAGCTTACGGACAGTGAAGTGTTTGGTTTTTCACAGGTGAACTCAGAGCATTGCCGCCATAAGATATTCAATGGCACATTCATCATCGACGGCGAAGAAAAGGAATCGACTCTTTTTCAGATGATCAAAAAGACTTCGAAGGAAAATCCAAACTTCCTCGTCTCCGCCTACAAAGACAACGTGGCGTTCATCAAGGGTCCGAAGATTGACCAGTTTGCGCCGAAACGCCAGGACATCGCCGACTACTTCGAAGTCAAGGAAATTGACTCTGTCATTTCCTTGAAAGCAGAGACGCATAACTTTCCGACCACGGTGGAGCCATTCAATGGGGCAGCAACCGGATCGGGCGGAGAAATCAGAGACAGGCTGGCCGGCGGAAAAGGATCTTTGCCTTTAGCAGGAACAGCTGTATACATCACGTCCTACCCTCGCCTCGAAAATGGCAGGCCGTGGGAAAAAACTTTCCAGGAACGTCCGTGGCTTTATCAAAGTCCGGAAGAAATTCTGATCAAAGCGTCCGATGGCGCGTCTGATTTTGGAAACAAATTCGGTCAACCACTGATCAATGGAAGCGTGTTGACTTTTGAACATTTTGAAAATGGAAAAAAGTACGGCTTCGACAAAGTAATTATGCTGGCCGGTGGTATTGGCTTTGGCAAAGAAAAAGACAGCAAGAAAGAGCACCTCAAACCGGGAGACAAGATTGTTTTGCTCGGCGGTGATAATTACCGGATCGGCATGGGCGGCGGCGCAGTCTCTTCCGTGGCTACCGGTGAATATGGAAACGCCATTGAACTCAATGCCATTCAGCGATCAAATCCCGAGATGCAAAAACGGGTGATGAACGCTATCCGCGCCATGGCAGAACTCGACGCGAACCCCATTGTATCGATTCATGATCATGGTGCCGGCGGACATTTTAACTGTCTGTCGGAGTTGCTTGAAGAAACCGGTGGCACGATCCAGGTGGACAAACTTCCCATCGGAGATCCGACGTTGTCGGACAAAGAAATCATCAGCAATGAATCGCAAGAGCGAATGGGGCTTGCCGTTAACGAGAAAGATATCGCATTGCTGAAAAAAATATCCGACCGCGAACGCGCACCGATGTATGTAATTGGCGAAGCTACCGGCGATCATCAATTGCATTTTCAAAAGGAAAGTCAGACGAAGAAACCAATCGACTTTGCCGTGAACCACTTGCTGGGTTCTTCACCAAAGACCATTTTAACTGACACTACGAAGCCTGCACAATTCAAGGCAGTAGACTACGATCAGTCGAAAGTAACCGAGTACTTGAAAAATGTTCTTCAACTCGAAGCTGTTGCTTGCAAAGATTGGTTGACGAACAAGGTCGATCGTTCTGTAACGGGCAAGGTAGCCACGCAACAGACTTGCGGACCCATTCAGCTTCCATTGAATAACGTGGGGGTAATGGCCCTTGATCAGTTGAGCAACCAAGGGGTCGCGACTGCCATTGGCCATGCACCTGGCGTTGCCTTAATTGATCCCGCGGCGGGTAGTAAGATCGCGATCGCCGAAGCACTGACAAACATCGTGTGGGCTCCACTCGCGCACGGCCTGAAGGGAGTTTCCCTCAGTGCCAACTGGATGTGGCCCGCCAAACAGGAAGGCGAAAACGCGAGACTTTACAAAGCGGTTGAAGCCGTGAGCGATTTCGCCATTAAGCTTGGAATCAACATTCCAACCGGAAAGGACTCCCTTTCGATGACTCAGAAGTATCCGAATGGCGAGGTTGTTTATTCTCCTGGAACAGTAATCATTTCCGCCGTTGGTGAAGTGTCGGATATCACAAGAACCATTACGCCAAGTTTGAATCCTACAACGGGTTCAAAAATTCTTTACATAGATTTCTCTTCGGATGAGCGGAAGCTCGGTGGAAGCAGCCTGGCGCAAATCCTTAGCCGCCTTGGCAGTGAAGCACCTACGATTAAAGATGAAACCTACTTTGCCACAGCCTTTGAAACGCTGCAGCGTTTGATCAAGAATGATCTTATTCTTTCCGGACACGACATCTCTGAAGGCGGTTTGATTACAGCCTTGCTGGAGATGTGTTTCTCCGTTCCCGATGTCGGCCTGACTTTGAATTTGACATCGTTGGGTAATGATCTGGTAAAGTTGCTCTTTGCTGAAAACCCTGGCGTGGTGATTCAGGTCAGAGATGAAACTGCGGTGAGTTCAGTGCTCCGTAACAGTGGAATCCAATTCGCTATCCTCGGACATGTATCGTCGGAGCGAAAAGTTACCATTCACCATGGCGACAATTTATTGAACCTCAAAGTCGATGAGCTTCGGGATGTTTGGTACAACACATCGTACCAACTGGATCTGATACAACGTCCTACGCACGCGAAGAAAAGATATTCGAACTACAAGAACCAGCCGCTTCGCTACACATTCCCTGCAACTTTCGACGGAAGATTTGAATCGCTTGGGATTGATCCGCGCAGGAAGAAAGCGTCGGGATTGAAAGCGGCGATTATCAGGGAAAAAGGAGTTAATGGTGACCGTGAGATGGCTTACAGCCTGCACCTCGCGGGATTTGATGTGAAGGACATCCACATGACTGATCTGGTCGCAGGTCGTGAAGATTTGTCGGACGTGAACATGATTGTGTTCGTTGGTGGGTTTTCAAACTCCGATGTACTGGGTTCCGCGAAAGGATGGGCCGGCGCGTTCCTTTATAATCCGAAAGCGAAACTTGCACTCGATAACTTCTATAAGAGAAAAGATACCTTAACGTTGGGTGTTTGCAACGGCTGCCAGCTCATGATGGAACTGGGGCTGCTCTATCCTGAAATGGGTAATCAACATCCAAAGATGCACCACAACGGTTCCGGAAAGTTTGAGTCGCCATTTATCAACATTACCATTCCTCAAAACAATTCGGTGATGTTAGGGTCGCTGGCCGGTACTCGATTGGGTGCCTGGATTGCGCACGGAGAAGGTCAGTTCAAACTGCCGTCCGACAAAACGACGTTCAAGATTGCCGCTGAATTCTCCTATCCAGAATATCCTGGTAATCCAAATGATTCTGATTATTCGGTTGCTGCTTTGTATTCAGCGGACGGACGACATCTCGCCATTATGCCACACATAGAAAGGTCGCTTTTCGCGTGGAATTGGCCCTATTACCCAAGTGATCGGAAAAGTGATCAGGTCTCTCCCTGGATTGAGGCATTTGCGAACGCCCGTGAGTGGGTAAAGAAAAATTCATAACCGTCTAACAAAAGGTTAAACCTTGTTGTTGTTCTGAAGGTCCTTTACCCTTATCTTCAACTTCAGAATAAAATGCCGGATATGAAGAAGATTGCTCCTTTTATTGTGCTGGCCCTGCTCACATCGTGCCTCGGTTACAAGGAACTACCCGTCGAATATGACTACAGTTACAAGGGTAATTTCAAAAAGTACAGAACGTTTGATATTATGAAACCGGCCGGGCCGGCAGATTCCACGATGGTGAATGAAATCATCGAGAAATCAATTGTCGCTCGTATGAAATTCCTGGGCTACCGGCAAGTGACCAACCGACCACACCTGATCATCGGTTTCAAGATGTTCAATGATAGCCTTCGATTCAACGGATACAATCAACCCGATATTGAGGAATGGGTAAAAAGTCAAAACGACAACGTTGAATACGATCCACAAAAATTCACACTCAGTACTGGTACCCTGCTTATCCAATTTTACGACAGGCGCCAAAACCGGTCGATCTGGCAAGGGTATGCTACAACCCTCTACGGATCAATCGATTTCAATAACAGCCGCCACCTGAGAAACGCCGTGATATCCATACTGGATAAATATCGGTTCTGGGCTGAGGGCTTTATGGAAGCAACGCCGGTTTCAAACCAGGAAAACGACCTCTAAAAATTCAAACTGGAGGTTAAAATTTCCCAAAAATAATTCTACCTTTGCCATCCCAAAATGAGGGTTTAACCTTGATTTTAGGCTTATGCCCCAGGTATTGTCCGATGGTGTAACTGGCAACACGCCTGATTTTGATTCAGGAAAGTCCAGGTTCGAGCCCTGGTCGGACAACCAAAAACGGACGAGAATCCCGCAAAGCGGGATTCTTCGTTATCCGTCAAGCCGTTGACCGCAACGGCAACCCGGATAACCCATAACGAACGGATAACGAAAGTCATGGCAGTTAAAATTTTCAGCGGAAGCGCGACCACCTACCTGGCGGAAAAGATCGCCAACGCTTACGGGGAGACCTTAGGCGAGGTAAACTATCAGCAATTCAGTGATGGTGAGATGTCGCCCTTCCTCAAGGAGTCTGTTCGCGGCCACGAGGTTTTTATTATCCAGTCAACGTTCCCGCCGTCAGACAACCTGATGGAGCTGTTGTTGATGGTTGATGCCGCTAAACGGGCTAGTGCGAAGAGCGTAAACGTGGTGATCCCATACTTTGGGTATGCGCGTCAGGACAGGAAAGACAAACCACGGGTAGCCATAGCAGCCAAGCTGATTGCTAACCTGATTTCCGCCGCTGGGGCGAACCGGATCATGGCTTGTGACCTCCACGCTGACCAGATTCAAGGGTTCTTTGATATACCGGTTGACCACTTGGATGGATCGTACATTTTTGTTCCTTACCTGAAATCAATCGGGTTGAAGGACATCATGTTCGCGTCTCCTGATGTTGGCGGGATTAAAAGAGCGAGGAGCTTTGCCAAGTTCTTTGATGCCGACCTGGCCGTCTGCGATAAGTATCGCAAGGAAGCCAACAAGGTAGAATCCATGCGCTTGATTGGTGAAGTGGATGGAATGGATGTTGTTTTAGTGGATGACTTGGTCGACACGGCAGGCACGATTTGCAAGGCCGCAGCGCTCCTGAAGGAAAAGGGAGCAAAATCGGTTCGGGCAGTTTGCACGCACGCTGTATTGTCCGGTAAGGCGTATGAGAATATTGAAAACTCGGTACTGGAAGAGATTGTAGTAACCGACACCATACCGGTAAAGGCGCCAAGTTCGAAGATCAAGGTATTAACGGTTTCGAACCTCTACGCGAAAGCTATCCGGAAAATTCATGATAACGAGTCGATCAGTTCCCTCTTTATCAAACTTTAACATTTGAAACTTTAACTAAATATATCTTTTATGAAAACTGTTGAGATTATAGGGTATCGAAGAGCAAATCTCGGCAAGACTGACGCTCAAAATTTGAGAGACGAGGGTCTGGTGCCGTGTGTGCTGTACGGAGGAAATGAACAAATTCATTTCGCATCTCCAATGATCCTTTTCCGCGATTTGGTGTACACCAACGAAGCTCACTTCGTTCACATCAACATCGAAGGTGAAGAATGTCAGGCCATCATGCAGGAAGTGCAATTCCATCCGGTAAGTGAAGTGATCCTTCACGCTGACTTCCTCCGCATCACGGAAGACCGCAAGATCAAGATGAGCATTCCTGCGCGTCTGGTCGGTCAGGCTCCTGGTGTCTCCAAAGGTGGCGCGTTGGTTCAAAAGAGAACGGCCCTGAAGGTGTATGCTTTCCCGAAAGACATGCCTGATCACATCGACGTAGATGTGACGACCCTTGACTTCCACCACGCTATTAAGGTGGGCGATATCAAGGTTGATAAACTTGAATTCCTTGATCCTAAGCAAGCTTCTGTAGCGGTTGTGGAAGTGCCACGCGCTGCTAAGATGGCCGCTGAAGATGCTGCCGCCGCTGCTGCCGCCGCTCCTGCCGAAGGTGCCGCTGCTCCTGCCGCTGGTGCTGCTCCTGCTGGCGATGCTAAGAAAGCTGAAGCTCCGAAGAAGGAAGAAGGCAAGAAGTAATACTTCGCCTTGTAGTACGATAAAAAATCCTTCCCAGTGGGAAGGATTTTTTTATTGTGGATGATTGTGATTGATTTGCTAATAGTTTGCTGTAATGAAATACTTAATCGCTGGCTTGGGGAACATAGGACCGGAGTACGAACTCACCCGGCATAATATCGGCTTCCTGGTTCTTGATCAGCTGGCCGACAAATTCAACACGACGTTCTCTGTCGGTCGACTTGCAGAAAAGGCTGAGTTCAAGCACAAAGGGAAAGCGATCCATCTCATCAAGCCAACGACTTACATGAACTTGAGTGGGAAAGCAATCGCCTATTGGCTTCAAGAGTTGAAAGTGCCAAAGGAAAACCTTCTGGTGATCGTGGACGACCTTGCGCTGCCCTTTGGAAACCTCCGCTTGAGAACACAAGGCAGTGCAGCGGGACACAATGGTCTGAAGAACATCGAGCTGCTTTTGTCTGGTCAGGAATACTCCCGCCTGCGATTTGGCATCGGCAGTGAATTCGGGAAAGGTCAGCAGGTCGACTATGTGCTCAGCAATTTCACGCAGGACGAATTTCAAAAACTTCCGGAGGTAATAGAAAAGGCAAATGAAATGGCCTTATCGTTCTGTACGATAGGCGCGGCCCGAACGATGAGCCTGTTTAATAGCTAAGATCGAGACTAGCTGACAGTCGAGCCGGGATTTACTGACTCGGTCGGTTGAATCAGTTTGAGCTTCCCGTCTTTATCTTCCGCCATCAGAATCATCCCTTGTGATTCGATACCCATCATCTTTCGCGGCGCGAGGTTAGCAATAAACGTAACCTGCTTACCCACTACCTGCTCAGGCGCATAGTGCAATGCAATTCCACTGAGGATCGTGCGTATCCCAATACCGTCATTGACCGTTAGCTTCAACAGCTTGTTTGACTTCTCCATCTTCTCCGCCGTTACTACCGTGCCGACACGAATATCGAGTTTGCCAAAATCATCAATTACAACTTCCGGCTTGATGGGTTTTACTTCTTGCTTTTCTGCTTCCACGGCAGGTTGGGTTTGGGGTTTGAGCCGAGTCATCTGTCGTTCGATATCCTCGTTCTCCACATTTTTATACAACAGCTCGGCTTTGTTTAATTGGTGTCCTGGTGGCACGACTTTAACAATTTCTTCGCGGTCCCAAAAATCTTTATTAAGAGCATCCCACGACTTCACCGCGAGTTGATGTTGAATATTCTTCGCACCATCCGGCAGAAAAGGTTGTGATGCCAATGCGATATTGCCGACTACGGTTATCGCAAAGTTTAGAATATATTGAACGGCTTCCGGGTCTTCCTTCGCAAGCTTCCAGGGCTCAGTATCTGCAAGAAACTTATTTCCGATACGAGCAAGGTTCATCATTTGAAATTGAGCTTCGCGGAATCTGAATTCTTTCAATGCTGAAGTCATTTCGCGCACAGCTGTGTTCAGGTCAAAGTGAGCCTGATGATAAATGTCCGTAATCTTCTTACGGCTGTCGTTGGTCGGCTGCAATACCTGGTCGGAAGGAACCTTGCCCTCAAAATATTTCCAGGTCAAGACCATCACGCGATTCACAAAGTTTCCAAGAATAGCAACGACTTCACTGTTGACCTTTTGCTGATAATCTTTCCAGGTAAAATCCGCGTCCTTCGTTTCCGGTGAAATTGAGGTCAACACGTAGCGCAATTCATCTCTCCGTCCCGGAAAATCCTGCAAATACTCATGAAGCCAAACAGCATGATTGCGAGATGTAGAAAGCTTGTCGCCTTCGAGATTCAAAAACTCATTGGCAGGTACATTATCCGGGAGAATAAAATCGCCGGCTGCCTTGAGCATGGCGGGAAAAATGATGCAGTGGAAAACGATGTTGTCTTTTCCGATAAAATGGATCAATCGTGTTTCCGGATCTTTCCAATACTTCTCCCAGCTATCGGGCTTCAATTCCTTGGTGGCTGAAATGTATCCGATGGGAGCGTCGAACCACACATATAAAACCTTTCCTTTTCCGTCTTCAAGCGGAACCGGAATACCCCAATCAAGGTCGCGCGTAATCGATCGTGGTTGCAAGCCTTGGTCAATCCATGATTTACACTGACCATAAACATTCGTCTTCCAGTCTTTGTGGCCTTCGATCAGCCACTCTTTCAGCCAGCCTTCGAACTTGTCTAATGGAAAGTACCAGTGTTTAGTAGGCTTGAGTACGGGAGTCTGACCAGAAACCGTCGAGCGTGGATTGATCAGCTGTTTAGGACTGAGACTAGTTCCACATTTTTCGCACTGATCGCCATAAGCGTTCGTGTTGCCACAATTCGGGCACGTTCCAACAATGTAGCGATCGGCAAGGAAAATCTTTTCTTGCTCGTCGTAGTACTGATCAGAGGTTTCTTCGATGAAGATTCCCTGATCGTATATTTTTTTAAAGAACTCCTGGGCGGTCTTGTAATGGACTTCCTTGGATGTTCTTGAATAAATATCAAAGCTGATTCCGAAATCCTCGAACGCCTTCTTCATCATATTGTGATACTTATCGACGAAAGCGCGGGGTGTTACACCTTCTTTGCGTGCCCCGAGCGTAATGGCAACGCCATGCTCATCGGAGCCACAGATGTAAACGACATCCTCACCTTTCAATCGCAGATAACGGACATACGTATCGGCTGGCAGATAGGCGCCGGCGATGTGGCCAATGTGAAGGGGGCCGTTGGCATACGGTAACGCTGAAGTGATTGTATATCGCTTGAATTTGGTCATGATGTAGAGTCCGCAAATACAGCGGCAAAGATGATAATAGAAATGGAGGTAAAAAAATTCCTAGTAGATCGAAGGTTTTTCGTGTCCATCGTCCGGGCTGGGCGGAACCTGGGGAAAGACGACGTAGAATTCAGTGAATCCTTCAGGCGTTGTGAGCAGGCCCACCTTGCCTCCCAGTTTTGCTGTCGCCGTCTTGACAATGTAAAGGCCGATGCCGCCGGTCTCCGACCGCTCTGAAGCTCGGAAAAACATTCGAAAGAGTTTCCCTGGGTTTGACTCGCTGATTCCGATTCCGTTGTCTATTACCCGAACCTTGACCTGATTACCTTCACAAGATTGGACGGCGACTTCTACGAATGAATCAACGCGCTCGGAATCGTTGTAGAATTTGATGGCATTGTCGATCAGGTTTTCGAGGACGATCCGCACAAGTTCTTTGTCTGATTGGATAGAAGCGAACTCGTCGATGTTTTTCTTGAAGGAAAGTTTTTGTGGAAGTCCTTTTTTCTTTTCCAGCAACATCACATCATGAACAATGGAAGTAAAATCGATTTTAGAAACCGATAGCTTCGAGTTGTTGATTTGATTGATGATGAGTAGACGCGTAAGAATAGTATTGAGGCGTTCAGCAGTGGAGTCGAGTTTCTTCAAGTAATCGAGAGCCGTTGGATCGTTAACATCCATCAGCGCCACGTTGCACATACCCTTTAAGCTCGCAAGCGGACCACGAATATCGTGCGATGTCTTATAAATGAAATTATCCAACTCATCGTTGACTTGCTTGAGGGATTGGTTGGCACGTTCCAGGTCTTCCGTTTTTGTTTCGACTTCTTTATCGAGGTATTTGTTTTTGTTTTCCAGGAGTTGGTTTTGCTCTTGAATAACTTCCTTCGCTTCGGAGAGCTGAGCGTTAACGCGTTTGATGGTTCTGTTGCTTCGTTGGAGCACTAGGATGAGGAGACCGGCTAGGATTGCGACAACAGCGCTAAGAATACTTAAATCCCGTTGTTGCTTGATTACTTTCTGGTTGGCAGCAATCGTCGCAATATTTTCACGCTCTTCAAAATTGGTTTGAATTCTAGCTATGTTTTTAACGAGCTCTTCGCTTATCAAACTGTCCTTTAGCTGGATGTACTGTTGCTGATAATGCGCGGCGTTTTCAAAATCTTCCAGCTGGTTAAAAAGTTTTGAAGATTGCTTGTAGATATCCATTAATAACTGGTTGTATCCAGACCCTTTGGCAAATCCCAAAGCCTCAAATAATGATGACTTAGCCCTATCAAAGTCTTCTAGTTCAGTATATATTTTCCCGATGTATACTAGATTTTCTGCCTGCCACCTATTATCCTTCAGTTTTCGAGCAATCGATAATGATTCCTGAAAATGTTTATCCGATTCCTTCCATTTTTTTTGTCCGAAAAAGGAAGTTCCCAAACCAAAATTGGCTTCGATTCTTATGTAGTCTGAACATTTGTCCCCACAAACTCTTAAGGCCTCATTAATATGGTCCTGAGCCCTTAGGAATTTGCTTTCGTCGCCCTTCATTTGGTTGTAACAAAGGCCAAGGTTTATCAATAACCTGTCTAGATCATAGGTGTCATTGCTTTCTCTTTTAAGCGAAAGGGATCGCTTATAATATTCCGCAGCCAATTCATAGTTTCTAAGCTTAAAATAAACAAACCCGATGTTGTTAAGCGTAACACTTATTTCAGCTTTGTCCCCGTCGGCTTCACGAACTATCAGTGACTGAAAGTTGTAATCGAGCGCTTTGTCATAATCGGCCTTTAATGCGTATGCGTTGGCGATTGCATTAAGTATTTTCTTGTAGTCATCCTTAAGTCCATTTCTCTTCGCAATTGGCGATAGTTTAGTCAATATTTTCAGTGCTTCATCCATTCGCTCCGCCTTACGAAGTAATTGCCCCATAAGTCTTCCCGATCGAACCATTTTCGCCGTATCGCCCAAGGCTATCGCAAGACCATATGCCTCTTCCGAATACTTGAGTGATTTTTGATTCTCAACATCGTAGTATTCCCAGGCCAATTGAACTTTGATAGATAAAATCGATTCATCGTCCGTTGCTTTTTGCAAAGCAGCAGTTAAGGAATCAATTGCAGTAGTCTGCGCATTGGAACTTAAGAATATCCAGAAGAATATTAGGGAAAGCGCGGCTTTTCGAACATTAAAAAAGTTAAGGTACACGAGTAATTTACAAAATTTTATTGCGCCAATTAATAAAGGAAGTCATGCCAATTTTGACTCATCAATTTACTCGAAAAAATTTACAAAAATCTAAACCTACTAAAACCATGAAAAAATTTATCTACGTCCTTTTATTCGCGATTGTATCTGCTATGACCATATCTAGCTGCACTGAAGAAGAAATCGCTCCGAGTACAGAGAACGGAGGAGGGGGAGTAAGTGAACCTAAATAAACTAAATGTTCAACGCCAAACTCAATACCTTATGAAAACCAAAGTTATATTTTTGATAAGTGCTGTAGCAGTGGTAACTCTATCGTTTACGTTCGCTGCCACCAATAAACAAACAATTACAGGAAAGGCTGTGGCTACAACAAATGGATCACAAAAATCCTCAGACAACGAACCAGCTGGCGGCTTCGTGTCGGAGGATAGAGAATAAAACTCACCCACTAGTCAGGGACTTCTCCCGAATTCAAAGTCTTTTTTTCGGGGTGATGTAGGAATCATGATCCGGCTGAGTCAGCAGGATCAAAATGCGGTACACAAGAAAGCCACTACGTTCAAGACACCTATCGGCCTTTTCGGGACTGGTTAGAACGGAATGACATTGACATTAAGTACCGACCAAAAGCCTTGCATTTAGTTGAGTTAAGACTCCGTTAAAGCCGTAACAAGTTTAATAGAATGCCCAGTGCCTTCCATTAGACTAATAAATCCTACCAAATCGGGGGTGTAATGCTACTTCCTTAAAGTAACAGTTTAATACTGTTTTATGCACTTTGTACGGAAAACCTTACATCTATACATCGTAATATAACGATCGTTAGCGCCCATAAAAAACCTGAAAAATCAGGTCGTTATTGAAGTTCGACGGCACAATACCGCTGTTCATCCCCTGTTAGACATCGACTTATCTCAAAGTAACCGCGAAATACACTACCAAGCGCCAGGAAATTTTACATTCTTAGGTTATAGTCAAGATTGTAGCATTAGAAGGCCGTGATTGGCGTCGTTGTAAGCGGATTTCTGCGATCCTATCGCGCCACTTCCTTAAATGACTGCCGTGGAATCAACTGCAGCTGCTGGAACATCTCCTGATCTTTTACATATTCAGGATTGGGGGTCGTTAATAATTTATCTCCCGCGAAAATGCTGTTAGCACCCGCGAGAAAACACAACGCTTGCTCTTCTAAATTCATTCGCACGCGTCCGGCGGATAGCCGTACCATTGCTTTCGGCATTATGATTCGCGCTGTGGCAATCATCCTCAACATTTCCCACACTGACACCTTCGGTTGATCTTCAAGGGGAGTGCCTTCCACTGGCACTAATGCATTCACAGGAACAGACTCCGGATGCTCCGGCAACGTAGCAAGGGTTAGCAACATGCCGATGCGATCACCTTCCTGCTCACCCATGCCAATAATACCTCCGGAACAAACTGAGATCTTTGCTTTACGCACATGATCCAGCGTCTCTAATCTATCCTGGTACGTGCGCGTAGAAATGATGTCGTTATAAAATTCTTCGCTGGTATCGAGATTATGATTGTAGGCGTAGAGTCCCGCCTCCTTAAGCTTTTGCGCTTGCTCTGGCGTCAACATGCCTAGCGTACAACAAACCTCAAGACCAAGGCCGTTGACCCCTTTAACCATCTCAATAACTTTATCAAAGTCCTTGTTGTCGCGAACCTCGCGCCATGCAGCACCCATACAAAAGCGAGTACTTCCTGCTTCCTTAGCCTCGTTTGCTTTTTCTAAAACCTCATCGACTTCCAATAGCTTATGAACCTTAACGTTCGTGTGATAACGGGCAGCCTGTGGGCAATAAGAACAATCCTCGGGACATCCTCCTGTCTTCACGGACAACAGTGTGCAGACTTGAACCTCTTGCGGATTGTGAAACGCTCTGTGCACCGACGCCGCTTCGTAGATCAACGACAGGATGGGTTTATTATAGATCGAAGTAATTTCTTCTCGTGTCCAGTTGTGTCGGATAGTCATGACAATATTTTTAGTGCAATTGAAGTTCGAACGGCATGCGCGCCTGCGCGCCCTGGTAGGTCTTGACCTTCTTTAGCTGAAGGTACCAAGTGTAATGGTCTCCCATTTCCTCGCGAATGGCGTTCGCTTTGGTCTCATCCTCAAGCTGTGAAACAAGTTGCTCAAAGAACGGAACCTCTTTTGGATAGAATCGAATCTTGTAGTCATCTGCCACACCAGCCTTCTCCGCAGCAATCCTTACGGCATCATCAAAGCCCCCAAGGATATCCACCAGCTTGTGTTCCAATGCCTGTTGCCCTGTCCAGACTCTGCCGGAGGCCACTTTCTTTATCTCTTCTTTGGTTGTCCTCCTTCCGTCGGCGGCCTTGCCTGTAAAGGTTTCGTAATGTTGATCCAGATTCCGTTGCCAGAAATTCCTTTCAGCTTCTGTCAAAGGTCTGGATACGGTGTACATCTCGCCAAACTCTCCTGTTTTTACTTCGTCGAAAGTGATCCCAAGCTTGTTGCCAAGAAAGCCACTCATGTCGAACATCATTCCGAAAATTCCGATGGAGCCGGTTATCGTGTGAGGCTGCGCGACGATCGTATCACATCCCATCGCCAGGTAGTAGCCGCCCGACGCAGCATAATCCGACATCGAAGCAATTACCGGCTTGACCTTCGTGGTCTCCGTGATTTCGCGCCACATCATGTCGGACGCTCTAAACTCACCACCTGGTGAATTGATTCGTATCACGACGGCTTTAATGTCCTTGTCTTCTCTGGCTTTACGGATTTCTTCAACGAATGTATCCGCTCCGATGAGTTGATCTTGTTGACTAGCCTGCCCCGGCATGATTGTGCCTTCCGCTACGATAACAGCAATTTCATTTTTAGAACTCTTATATGCTGAAAAGCTCTTTCTATACTTACCTAATTTGACAAATTTCACACTCGAAGTCTTCTCGACACCCAAACGCGTTTTTAATTCTTCTAAAAACTCATCCCGATAAAGAAGGTCGTCCACAAGTCCGTAGGCTTTGGCATCGGCTGCATTTTGAACGAGCATCTTGTCTGAAATATCTTCCAGTTTTTCGCGAGGAATATTTCGAGCAGCGGAGACTTGATCGAGCAGGTACCCATACACTGAATTCGCCAGTTCATTGAGTTGGAGTTTGTTTTCGGGACTCATCTTCTCCAGCATGAACGGCTCCACGGCACTTTTAAATTCTCCTACGCGAAAAATCTGCGGCCGGATTTCCAGTTTGTCGAGGAGGCGCTTGAAGAACGAAATCTCTATGGTAAGTCCATTGAACTCAACTTCCCCTTCGGGGTTCAAATAAACCTTGTCGGCAGCAGTGGCCAGGTAGTAAGCCCCTTCTGACATCACCTCGTTGTATGCCACTACCCACTTACCGCTTTTCCGAAAGTCTATTAACGCAGAACGGATTTCCTCTAAACTAGAAAACCCAGTCATCGGATATCCCACTTCCAAATAAATACCCTTGATCTTAGGATCGTCCTTGGCATGCTTGATGCTTTCTTTCAGCGGCATCAATCCAATTTGCTTGACGCCTCCTCCAGGAAACAACGAAGCAAATGGATCGTCCTGACCCAGTTCGGTAATCTGAACATCCAAATTCAGGTGGAGCACTGAATTATCAGCTACCTCAACTTCCTTATCAGACGAGATTGCCGATAGAATAACAAGTAAGAATAGAAAAGACAGCACTGAAAACGCTATCAGCGCAAGGACGGCAGCAAAGAAACTCTTCCAAAAGTTCATATGGGAAATTTAAGGTTCGAAATTAAGCAATACCCTGTCGATTAAAAAAGTATGTTTGCAAGTCTTGAAATTACATGATCAATCAAATTTTTCTTGCGCTGGGCACCAATTTGGGTGACAAAAAGGCCAACCTGGCATTGGCTCGAGAAGAAATTAACGCGACGATCAGTCCCATTGTACGCACCTCATCTGTATATCAAACCGAAGCGTGGGGAAAAACCGACCAACCAGACTTCTATAATCAAGTCGTGGAAATCCGGTCGTCTATTAATCCTGAAGAACTATTGAATAAAATCCTCGCGCTAGAGAAAAGATTGGGTCGGATTAGAAAGGAAAAATGGGGTACTCGGGAAATCGATATCGATATTCTCTTTGTCGGTGATCAAACCATTGCTACAACTACCCTTAACGTGCCACATCCCGAAATTCAAAACAGGAAATTCGTACTTGCACCATTGGCAGAAATTGCCTCAGAATTTATTCATCCGACCACAAGGAAAACAATCAAGGAGATGCTCGCACTGTGCGCTGATCCCCTCGACGTAGCAAAAATAACTGTGTAGGTTACAAACTGCCAGCTTCCGCCGTCGGAGAAATCTTTTTGACCAAACCTTGCAGTACTTTTCCAGGTCCGCACTCAATGAAACTGGAGGCGCCGTCCTTTACCATATTCTGAACAGACTGTGTCCACCGAACTGGAGCAGTCAGCTGGGCGATCAGGTTTACCTTGATATCACTTACTTGCGTGAAAGGCAATGCGTTGGCATTTTGGTATACCGGGCAGATTGGAGTTTTAAAGGTGGTGCTCTCAATGGCTGCCGCTAGTTCTTCGCGAGCAGGCTCCATCAGGGGCGAATGAAACGCGCCGCCCACCTGCAGCGGCAGCGCGCGCTTGGCGCCAGCTTCTTTCAATTTCTCGCAGGCTATTTCAATTCCTTTCAGGGAACCCGAAATCACCAGTTGTCCGGGGCAATTGTAGTTCGCAGCCACAACAACTTCATCAATAGACGCACAAACATCCTCTACTACTTTATCATCCAATCCCAAAATTGCCGCCATTGTCGACGGGTTGATCTCGCAGGCGCGCTGCATCGCTTGCGCGCGCTTGGACACTAACCTAAGGCCATCTTCGAATGTCAATGCTTTATTGGCAACCAAGGCGGAAAATTCACCCAATGAATGTCCTGCCACCATATCAGGATGAAATGAATCACTCGATAGCGCAATAGCCACGGAATGCAGAAAGATCGCTGGCTGGGTAACCTTGGTCTGCTTTTGTTCATCCGGCGTTCCGTTGAACATGATCGCGGTCAATTTGAATCCGAGGATTTCATCGGCCTGATCAAACAATCGTTTCGCTGTCGGGCTTGACTCATAGAGGTCTTTACCCATTCCTGTGAATTGAGCGCCCTGCCCGGGGAATACATATGCTTTCATAGTGACGTTGAGATGGCGTTGATTATAGTTGGCCAAAAGTAAGGAAAAGTTGGACAGAATCGAATCCGCCCGCTACCACGGATCTCAACCTAGAAATTTCGACTTCAACTCGGGTGTTGGGATCATGCACTGATCTTTCTTACCAAAAAACCGATACCGGTTCCTGGCAATCCAGTTATATACGACGTCGCAAATTACTTTGGGAATAACGCGCAGACCGTAAAGCAAAGACCATCCTCCACTCAGGTGTCTGGAGATTCTCAAAGCTGCTTCACTGCGCTGATAAACCTTACCGTTCTCAATCAAAACGATTGTCTCGATAGAGGAGGTTTGAAGTCCTGCGTTCTTGAGTTGTGATTGTCCAAACTCAGATTGAAGGGATGCAAAGCGAAACGCGCTTTTCTTGTCGCGCTTAATGATGAATTGAACGGCACCATTGCACAGATTACAGACACCATCAAACAAGATGATCGGATGGCTATTGGGAGTCATCGAGCAGGTGAACCCAACCCTTGTATATCTTCACTTTGTCGGATGGATTGACGACATCGAAGGTCACCTCAGCAACATAGTAGTACACCGCTGTTGCCAACTTAACCCCGTTTTCATCACGACCATCCCAATTGATGTAAATACTCTTGCCACTGCCTTCACTACCTGACTCGAATGCATACACGCGTTGTCCCCAACGGTTGTAAACGCGGAACCGAACCTTTTCGACAAATCTCGCGCAGCCTCTGATCTGAAAATCCGGAATTGAACAAGCCTCCGGGGTTGGACATGTTCCATTATATGCACTGAAGTTGTCGTTAAACCCGTCAATATTCGGACTGAATACATTTGGTAATCCATAGGTAGGACAGTTGTCGTTGCAAACAACGTCGCTCATGTCGCTTTCATTGCCAGATCGGTCTACTGCACTCACCCGATAACAATAGGCCAGTGAAGACAAGTTGGTGTCATTATAAGCTGACTCCGCTGTGCTGCCTAAATACGAGTATTCGCCATCGGCCGTTTTAGAACGGTAGATCTTGTAGCTCTGCACGTCTGCCGGGCAGTCAGGCCCAGGAAGGTAAACCCATGAGAGCACATTGGTGAAGGTCTTGATATTGCAGGTGCTCGCCTGGCTTATGAAATTTTCGCAATTCGTTAACTGGATCGAGACGATTGGTTTACAGGGCGCCTCATCATCGCTCGGCTGAACGCAAATCATCTGCGAATAGTTTTCCAACGGCTCGGGTATCTTCGTCGGGTTCCCATACCCACCGCGCGTTAATATGCGGTAACAGTATAGTGAATCTCTATTGAGTGGCCTGTTGTTGTGTTGACCTCTGTCGGTGTAAGTGAGTCCGTCTATCGTTGCATCCACGCTATCGATCAATTTCAAGTCGGCTTCGGTGGATCCTTCAGGTCCTCTGAATATCAAATGTCTCGGATGTGCGGGAATTTGGTTCGACCACGGCACTGCTGCCGTCCAGTTCAATTGTATCTGGTCAGGTTGCGAGTTCGCCCCCAGGCGCACGGAAGAGGCCACGAAAGAATTTCCGATCGTGTCACCATCGGCATCAATAGCGGTAATGCTGTAATTATAAATTTGCGCCTCCGTGTCGAGACCGCCATCGGTGAACGACGTAGCCGCTAAAGGCACCGGATTGACCTTTGTCGAGTCGTTATTGCGTGTAAATCCTGTTGAGCGATAAACATCGTAGGTGTAAGGCTCCGGGAAATTAGTAGTGTTGAGGTCGAAAGGTTTTATCCACCGTACTTCGATTTGACCGTCGTCGGGATCAGTTTTGAGCACAGATACATTCGTGATAATGGGAACATCCGCCAGGATCGGTCCGATGCAGGTGTCCTGTGAAACATAACTTTCTCCACCCTTAGGCAAGGGGTATATGGCCACAAGCCGGTAACAGTAACGGGCGCCAGGCGCCAGGCCCATGCCATCATTGTTATCCTTATACTGTACAATCGGCACGCCACCGGGGGCTTTTATTCCAACCGTAGCGATTAGCTTATATCCCAGCGCCTCCGGCATTCCGGTTTCGCATTCTCCGGGGACGTAGGCAGTGCCATCCACCTTCCGCCATATTTGCATCTTATCCGCGTTCAAACACTTGTAGGGGTCCCATTTTAAAGTAACGGATCGTGTCGATGGATTTAGCGCCACGTCATTCCACGTGGGCGCTGGCCCGACCACCGTGATACGCCAGGTCTTGAAATAGGTCAACGCTGCCCCATTATTTCGTCGGTCGGTAATCTTGAATACGACTTGATACGGTTGATCTTTTACGTGGCTGCAGAGTGTGTTCCATTCAAAATCGAGCGTGGTGGGACTGCTGGCAAACACGGCAGGATAAGGATCAACTGTAGCCGGCGAATTGACCGGTGGTGGTGGAAAATTAAATATCTCGGAAAAGGCTTCAATCTTTACTTCGTCGCCATCGGGATCGCTGCCATAAATAGTTCGTTTAAGGGTCTCTCCTGCTTCGATACAGACGTCCTCCGGTATCTCCAATTCTGGCCGTTCATTGTCGCAGTCTTCTACGATAATCTGCATGTCGCGCCTGACAAAACCCATTCGAATCCATTGCCCTGCAAACCGTCGCCACTCGATCACAATAAAGGCGATGTTGTATTCGCCGATCTGCGCACCTCCGGGCGCATCCCACGTAATGGTCCCATCGATAGGATCAATGGAAAAAAGCGGAGGCCCATTGCCTTCCTCGTTCCCTTGGTTATAATTCTGGTAGTACTTCGGATCAATGGGCGACGTATAGTTAATTACAGTTGCATTCCGATCACGGAAAGGAACGACCATCTGGTAAGAAATGCTATCGCCATCAGGATCGTAGGCACCCGGGTTGTGATACCAGGCAACGCCGGAACAAGCGCGATCCACAGGAGGAACCAACAAGTTTGCAGGCGTGCTGCATCCCAAAACAGGGTCGATCAAAATGCGTGTCTCGATGTAAAAGGTTGTATTAACAGAGTTGTCCA
>Ga0315912_10000540_pt1 | contig 65779 bp, 59 predicted proteins | sample VfabasoilMG_FD_204469 | JGI IMG/M metagenome (GOLD analysis project Ga0315912, IMG submission 204469) | Garden soil microbial communities collected in Santa Monica, California, United States - V. faba soil | ecosystem: Environmental > Terrestrial > Soil > Garden | place: USA: California... | reverse complement strand
AGACGCTGCTGGCCGGCGTCGCGCAATTCGCTCGTGACCTGCACGTAGGCCACAACTGCCAGGCAACAGATCGGCAGTAGCGCGCAGCCGATGAAGAGCAGCGTGACCCGACGGCCAACTTTGCTCCGTCCAAACGAACCCCGCGCGGAGCGCAGCGCGTCTCTAGTATTCACTCGCTAGTCCCACGAATCCGCCGTCATTGGCGCGGATGATGTCGTCAAGACTGTCCTTGTTGCTGATCTGCGTCTTGAAGACGCCGTCGCGGCCCATGCTGAAGAGATCGAAGTCGGAATTGAGCGGGTTCAGCTTATGGTCTTTGCGGACGCCGCCCTTGCCGCTCTTGCCTCCGCGAATACGGAGGTACTGATATGGCCTCCCCCAGGGATCCATCAGCGTCGTCACGCCAGCCATGGCGAGTGTGTCAGATAGTTGGTTGTTCGTGAGCTCGTAGGCGAGGATGTCGAGACCGATCGATCGGATGTCGACTGTCGCCCTGACAACGCGCGCACGGTTAAGTGCTTCGGCATAGAGCGGCGCGGCGATTCCGGCGAGTGTCAGAACGATCCCCATCGCGATGATCATCTCGACCAGCGTGAACCCGTTGACCGGCTTCTTTCCAGCCGTGTGCTCCTTTACAGCGACTTTGGGAACCACCTGGAACGTGTCGAGGATTCTCCGCAGTTGTTTGACTTCGGACTCGAGGTCGCACAGCTCGGCGGCGCCGTGCGAGCCGGCGGTCTTCGACGACTGCTGCACGTTTGCAAGCGCCGTCTCTATACGTGTGAGTCGCCCCTTGGCGACGCCGATCCGGCGCCGCAGTCCTCGCATCATCGCGTCGAGGGCCTCGGCCTCCTGCTGGAGATAGTCCTTGGCGCGCACGCGGACGCGCATCGATACATCGCCGCGGCCTGCTTTCCTGAAGATCCCGCAGAGCCGAACGAGAGGACCGGCGACACGGTGAGAGACGACCGCCAGATGCGCAAGCCAGGCGAGCGAGGTGAACGCGATTGCCAGCCAGAAACTGCCGTGCAGGGCGAGGAACGCCGTGGCTGTCGCCGACAGCTCCTCGGCGCCCAATGAGGGGTCGAACAGCGACACGACGAGCGGGCCGAAGAGTGTGGCGATGAACGCCACGCTCATCAGGAACAGGAAAAAAACGTTGACGAGAAGGAACCGCCGTTGAAAATTCTTGACCAGGATCCGCCGCGAGTTCCGTCGCTCGAGCACACCTACTCCCGCCGCGCAGATCTGCGCTAACTCTTCCTTAGTCTCTCTATCGGCATGAGTAGATTGACGTTCTTTGATTTCGGTCAAAAACAGACAAAGGCAGTGCAACACCGTGCGGATCTGTGAGATGAACTGGACCGGAATGCTGCGGGCTCAGGCCGGGGCGTCGAAGGCGCACTCGTAGACGACGACTTCCGGGCCGCCGTTCTTCATGTCGATGGTGACGACATCAAAGCGGCATGGCTGGTCGTGAAGCTTGTTCCGCGAGAGATAGTCGGCGGCCATCTGCGCGATGCGGCGCTGCTTCCATGGCGTGACCGCAGCTGCGCCGCCACCGAAGTCATCGCCGGCACGCGTCTTCACCTCGATGAAAACGATTGTCTGATTCGATCGAGCAACGATGTCGATTTCGCCGAATCGCGTTCGATAGCGCCGGGCAAGAATCGCGTACCCGCGTCGCCCGAGTTCACGGCACGCGAGGTCCTCGCCGGACTTTCCTAAGGATTGCCGGTTGTTGTCGTTCATGGTCTCGAATCATCTGCACGTTCGAGACCGTGAACCGGCTTAGTTCGTTCCTCTCGTCTGCACGTGGACGAGCCCGAACTCTGTTCCGTCTCGGTGTGGCTTCACTGCGACGATCCGCTGGTCGTCCTCCGGGCCAGCGACCATGTGGAAGTCGTCAGATGAGAGTTTTTCTCGGCAGACCGCGCGGCCATTCCGGTAGTTGATGTTGCCGTGGCACTCGACGACCTCGCCGTACGACTTCAGCTCGTTCCGATAGAAGTCGATGATGCGATCCTGGGTGTCGCTGCTTTCGTACTTCGCGGCGATGACCTTGACCCCGAACATCGAGTTACCGACTTGGACGTTGGCGTTCCGTGGTTCCTTCTCGTCCTCGAGTGGGCGAGCGCCCGGATAGACTGCCAGACCTGTATCGGCCGCGCCCGTGTTGGTCCGTACTGAAACGTTGCCGACCGGTGTGGTGATGTCGACGTCGGCCTTGCCGTCCGACTCGTGTTTCTGGACGTCGACGTTGCAGGCGGCCAGCGGGGCGGCCATCGACAAGAGCGCGACGAAGGTGAGCAGCAGGCGGCTCGCGTGAGTCATGCCGGAGGAGACGGCACGAGCGTCTCGCTGGTTCCCTCAGGGCAGACGCTCCGGGGGAATTCCCAGCGCCAGGGCAATGTTGCGAAGTGCCGTCTGAACGGCGCGCTGGTTGTCCGGTCCGGATCGGATCAGCATCTTTTGCGTAGGGGTGAGTTTCTCGAGTGCCGGGTCCGCGAATCGATACCCCACCGCCCCGCTTGGCTCGATGGCGACACGTCCTTCAGGAATCGGCGTTTTCAGGAGCATAACGAGCGCTCGCTCGAGTGTCTGGTCGAATGTCGTGTTCGGCTGGCCCAGTTCCGCGTATGCCTCGTCGATACGTGGCTTGAGCGTCGCGTAGAGCTGGGCCGCGCCGTCCGGGTTGACTGAGGTTGCGGCAGTTGCCAGCGGCAGATAGCGCGCGTAGCCGCGCGAGTTGATGAAGAGATCCTCACCGCGTTCCTCGGTCTGAAAGGTTCCTTTCGGTCTGAGGACTGCAACGCGTCCCGCGGTGGGCTCGCCAGCCGCAATGTTGGACACCACAACCGTGAAGTTGCGAATCAAGTTCTTCGTCATCAACCACGCAGTCACGCTCGGGTTCGATGACAGTTCTTTCACCAGGCCGCGCACCACATCGTCGCTCTCGTCGAGCGGCGGCAGATCGATCGCGGGAACGTCAGCGCCCAGTGCCTTAGCGACATCAGTGGCGGCGGGAGCGGGCGTGGCAGCGGGTGTGTCTGCCGGCGTCGCAGGCTGTCGATTGCGAAACACCAGATAACCCGTCGCGGCAACGGCGACGACGAGGAATGCGGCGCCCGCGATCTTGAGCCAGTTGTGAGGGCTCTCGACTGGTACCGAGAGGATGATGGGGGAGTCCTCGGACGATTGCGGCCGAAGGTTCAGATCCTCGTATTCCATGAAGGCACCTCGCGCTGTGGCGACGACGTACGATCAGACTCCGCGCGGGTGGAGAAGGTTCGGTGGGGGACAGATGAGCCGCGCGGACCGAGGGAGCGATCGAATTATAGGTCAGGGAGAACGGTGCGTGTCTTGCTTGAGCCGGATCGGCTGTGGTACGCTACCGTTTCTGCGCGGGCGGGAATAACTCAGTGGTAGAGTGCGACCTTGCCAAGGTCGAAGTCGCGGGTTCGAATCCCGTTTCCCGCTCCACCTCACTTCTTTCCAGGCCCGCGCTCGCGGGCAATCCGCACTTTCTGATCGGCGCCGTCGCCAAGTGGTAAGGCAGAGGTCTGCAAAACCTCCATCCCCGGTTCAAATCCGGGCGGCGCCTCCAATCCTAAATTCAATTAACACGGTCACTTACCGGTACGGTGTCCGCGAGCTGATCCGCCGATTTGGGAACACTTGGGAACAACTCGCGTTCCACGGCCTCGATTGCCTTTCGATGCGAGGCATCGACGACGTGCGTGTAGATGTTGAGCGTCGTCTGAATGCTCGCGTGCCCGAGCTGCTCCTGCGCGATCTTCACCGGCACTTTCAGATCGTTCAGGAGCGTCGAGTGAATGTGGCGGAACTGATGCCACGTCACGCGTCCGAGCCCTGCGTCGACCGCCGCCGGCTGTAGCACCTCGGTCAGGATCTTCGATTCCCGCATCGGCTTCCCGGTTCGGGTCGCGAAGACGAGATCCTCTGGCGCAGTTCGAGTCGCCCGTTGTCGATGCGACTCGAGAGCGGCGATGGCGTTCGGCCCGAGCGGAATCGTCCGCCGGGCTTTCCTCGTCTTCGGCGACTGGAACTTGCCCTCGAACAGGGACTCACGAACCGCGAGTGTCCCGTGCTCGAGATCCAGAACCCGCCACCGCAGTGCCAGGAGCTCACCGATGCGCAAACCCGTCGCGGCGATGAGACTGAGCATCGTCCGATACGGTTCCTTGAGATGGGCCAACAGCTTGAGGAAGTCGGTCCCGGCAATGATCGTCGGCCCGTCTTTGAGCTCCTTCGGCGGGAACTTTACGCCTCGCGCCGAATTCGTCGACAGATAGCCGTATTCCACCGCCGTCTCAAGGATTCCTGAGAGGAGTACCCAGGAATTGCGCACAGTTTGCCAGCCCTGACGCTGCCGGAATTTGTTCGCCACCCACTGCTGGATGTCCAGACGGCCGATGTCCCGCAGCCGCCAATCCCGCCAGTGGGGAAGCACGTGTTTCCGGAGGACGTTCTTGTACCCGTGTTGCGTTGAGAGCTTCAGCGTTGGCAGGACCAGCGGTTGCCACTGCATCTCCACAAACATCCCGAATGCCATCGTCGCCTGCGGACGGCCAGTGCCCTGGTTCAGCGATCGGAGCTCTTCGTCCAGTCGCCCCTGCGCCTCTGAGCGGGTCGGCAGATCCGCGACCGTACCGAGCACCACACTGCGCAAAATACGTCCGACGCTTCCATCTTCGCGCAACACGTCCTCACGCCACCGCGCGACCCACACCTTTCGGCGTTTGCCGCGCTTGAACAAGCACCCTGATTGAAATCGTCGACGAGCCACGTCGACCTCCCTTTCTGAATGTGGCTCGCCCTGCTTTCTGGTACCGTTCACGCTACCGTGGCAGGGCTGTTCGGTCAACGTCTTCGTGGCGGGCGACGCGAGGCGGCGCGCTTCGAATCGATGTAAGCGAGCAGATCTCGACGGTCGAACCTCAGATATTTTCCGAGCTTCACCATCGGCAGGCGGTCTTCGGCGTCCGGCCGCACGTGCTCGTAGATCCACGAAACGCTCACCTTGAGGAACTGCGCCGTTTCCTGAACCGTCAGCAGATCGGCGAAATCGCCGTCCGCGTCGGTCATGAAGTCTTGGGTCGAATGGAGATCTCCGGTCGTCATGGAACACCTCGCTAGAGCTCGGGGTGGAACAGCCGATTCGACGAAGGTCTCCGGACGCCCCGAACGGAGGCGTCCGGAATCCCGCAGTCGCTACGAAGTGACTTCGGCGGCGTGCTCTTGGTGCTCCGCGTACGCGCGGATGACGAGCTCACGCACTTGGTTCTGTGCCTTCGGGTGATCGATCGCCCGAAGCAAGGCGAAGTTGGTTCTATCGCCGTTAACGTTGAACGGACGCGCCGGAAAGGTGACGGAATACCCTCTGCCGTCGCGACGGCGCCAGATGGCGAAGCCAATCAACTTCAGGCCATCTAAGGGCTCTCCGCTGAAATGCAGTTCGGCATCGGCGAGCTTGTCGGGTGGTCTCTGGCGTTCGTTGCGAAGAATCTTCACTGTGACGGTCATGGCGTCCCTCCGAGATTCGGCCCGGTCCCTGGGAACCGGGCCAGCCTAAGCTGTTAGCTGTCTATCCCTCCGCGACCTCGAGATCTGGATGTGGTGCTCCGAGCCGGTTCCACAGCCAGTGCTGGAGCGTGTTCAGTCCGACGAGAATCGGATCTGCCGGCTTGAACAGGTGCTGCGCTTCGCGGTATCGCGCCTGTTGCCACTCGAACTCGCTGCCGTCCACGAGCACCAGCCGCGCCGGTTCCTTGGCGCGTGCCGCATCGAGTGCGAGCGGAGCTGCGGCCATTCCCGATACATCCGAGAGCGGCGCCGTATACAAAGTCAGCGTTGCGGGTGCATCGAGCTTTCGAGGCGCGGTTGTGACGTACGCGTGATACAGGCGAAGTTCCCGCCCGATCGCGACCTCGATGGTGGGTGTGTGCGTCTGGGCGTTCATAGAGCCTCCTTCCGTTCGGTTCGAGGTGTTGATGTCGCCGAGTGCTTGCCGGCCATCACGTAGTTGCCAATCCGTGGCGGTCCCGAAGCCCTGTCAAGCCCGCTAGCCCCGAACGGGGTCGAGCGAAGCGAGAGGCTTGACTGGGCTGAGGACCGCCCGACAATCGCAAGGCGTGATGGCCGGCGGCATGTCATGCGCGGTTTCCGTCGGTGCTCCGCGCGGCGAGCGATCCCGCTTCGCGGAAACTGAAATAGCGGCCTGCGTCGCCGACGATCAGGTGATCGAGCAACGGCATGTCGAGAACGTCGGCCGCTTGCGCAAGACGGAGCGTGAGCCGCGCATCATCCGGGCTGGGTTCGGGGTTGCCGCTCGGGTGGTTGTGCACGACGAGCAGCGCGGTAGTGCCCGGCGTGAGACACGCGGGGACGAACACGTCCGGAAGTGAGATCGACGTGCTCGAGCGCGTGCCACGTGAGAGGACGTGCCAGGCGAGGAGACGGTGCTTGGTCGAGAGGCACGCGACGGCGAAGACCTCCACCGCCTCGCCGGCGAGCAGTGGTGCCAGGGTTTCGGCGGCGACGCGAGGATTGCTCAGAGGGACCGACGGCAGTCGGACCGTCTGACCGTGATCATCGCGAAGCGTGCGGTACGTGCAAACGAACTCGCGGACACGATGTCCGCGCGTGAGGCTGTGGTCTGAAGCGGGCAACATGTGGCGTCTCCTTTCTGGCGGGATGCACGTGCTCCTGAGGACACACGTCTCCCGGCCCGCGGCGGCGGTGTCCGCCGCTGCGGGACTCAATCGGTGGATGTCTGAATGCGAGAGGCCGTCAACGACGGCCGAGTGCGGGTGAAGAGACATCACGTCGCGCATCGCACACACCTCCGTTGAGCGCCTGGGCTCTAAGAGCGGAGGCAGCCGCGAGCGCGACGTCGGTCGCGTGCGGGGGCACGGGCCGGTCTGAGACTGCGCCGTGCGACGTGAAGAGGGCCGTGTGAGCTGAGCCCACACGGCCGACAGCCAAGGTCAGCTGACCGTGGCGATGAGACGGCTGGCGGCCTGATCGAGACTGAATCGAGCGTCCTGCCAGGGCGTGCGTTGACTGAGTCTCGTCAGCCCCTGCACGTACCCCCAGATGGATCGCGGATTCTCCTCGTGCGCTTCCGCCAGCGCGTACGCCTCTGCGGCCTGCTTGCGCGACAGATCGAGTCGCGTCGTGACCGCTTCGAGGACATCCTCGCGCGTCGGGCCGAGCTCCTGAGTGGTAACCCTCAGCAGCGTGGCGCGATCGTCATCGAGGTTTGCGTCGAGGGCGTCTCGGACGGTTCGCAGTGAGTCCGTCCACGCCTCGTGAATCGACGCGCCCACGTGCCGGCGCCGGAAACCGGCTACGCGGGTAAAGCCCCAGATCACATGATTCGCGCAGACGGCGCGAAACAGAAAGAGATCCAGAGTCAGGGCGGCGGCGCCGACGTCGCTGTTCCGAAGGATGAACCCGCGAAACATACCAGCGTGCGATCGGTCGGTGGGATCGTCGAGGTTCCGATTGCCATCCACGAGGAAGAGGAACATGTCCCGATCTCCCAGATAGGCGCCGGACGGTACCCGTTCAGCGCCGTAGACGCCGTCCTTGTATCCGAGCGGCAGGTGCCATGCCGGATGGTCCGACATGAGGTCGAGCACCCGTGATGCCAGCTCGTCGTGGTGGACCCGCGTGTACCTCTGAGAGGTGACCGCATGGACGGTCCACGGTTCGGCGCGGTCCACGAAGAGCTGATGCTCGTCGCGGTGCTGCCGGCCCAGCCCGTAGTTGATCGCGCTCGACGCGATCGACGCAGGCAAGGTTCGGAGGTACTTCGGCGGCGCGCCGGCTATGCCCGCGAGCTGCTCGAAGCTCCAATGGGTAAGCGCCGCAACCTCGTGGGATGGCCCGCGTAACGCCAGGCCGCCGTCGGTGGACGCTTCCGTTCGAATCTGGTTCGTCTCGACGATCCGCTCTTCGGTACGCTCGCGCCGTGCGCGAGCGGCCTGATAAAGCGACGAGACGCTGGCGTACCGTTCGTCGGGTGGACGTGACGCCCATTCCCTGTGAGCGGTGTACGCCGTGACTGCAGCGACACCAGTACTCTGCATCGTGTGCTCCTTTCTATGCCCTGAGGGACGTGAGAGTGAGGAGAAGCTCCGCGCCGCTGAACGAGCGCGGAGGGCGTGACCGGAATGGTCACAAGAGAGAGGCCCGACGTGGCTAGCGGCTACGTCGTCATCACTTTGCTCCTCCTTCGGATCCGGGCATCGAGGAACACGATTCGGGAACACAGAACTCCCGGCGCAGCGTGAGGGGCCCGCGCTTCAGAAAGCCGAGGACCGTCACGACGCGAAGCCTGGGAGCATTTCGATCGTCTGTCCAGGACAACACGCGCTCGCGGAGATACACGCGCGCATCTGGCACAGCGCTCTGCACCTCCCGCACGACTGCCCATTGCGCGGCCGTTGCGTCGGTGAGATAGCGGGTGGAGACATGGAGAGACAGATCGGAAACCGTCGCCGTGGCGTAGGGCGGAAACGAGCGCAGGTGCGCCTGAAGGCGGGCCACACCGTCCGACTCGTAACGTGGGAGGTGGTCGACCGCGGCGAAGGCTTCCTCGGTCATGGCCTCGACCGCCTCCTCGAGCGGAAGGACTCCTGCAGCAAGCCGGGCCTGCTGGTCCGCCGTGCCGTTGTGGCTCACCCACTCCTGCGCCAGGCGTTGCTTTTCCGCATAGGTCGAGTGAAATTCGACAATGGTCCGTTCCGCCCGTTCCCGGCGAGCGCGGAGGTCGGCATGAAACCTCCTCAGCGCCTCCTGCGGAACATCCCGCGCGATGCCGCGGTCGCGCTTCGCGTCGAACGCGAGCCTGCCGCGCTCGGTGGGGATCACGCAGCGCCGCACAGTAGGCGACGGGTGCACGAGCGCGCGCTGGGTCGTGTCACGCAGAAATGATTCGGCGACCTGCGTCCGCCAGCTTTGCGTCACGTCTTGCCGTGCCGATTGATATGCGACGCCCTGGGCGTGATAGGCGGCCTCGAGCTCGTGGTTGCGAGCGGCGTCCTGCAGCAGCGTCTCGATAGAAGGCGGGGCGTCGTAAACCGGCGACGCATCGATCCGGACGACGCGCTGATCGGGCCGCGTCTCGAAGCGCGGTCTGAGTTTGAGGAACGCGGTTCCGCCGCGGTCGACGTGGACGAGGTGCATGCGAGAGGTTGGTATTCGAAACACCAGCCGCTGCCGCCGCCGGCCGTTTCCACCGGTCAGCAACGACGCTCGCCGGCCCGCCTCCGACAGATGGAAAATGGCCCTGACCTTCAGCGTCTGTGGCGAGGTGCTCGAGGATGGAGTGAGCACGTGCAGCCTGGCGTCGGATCGGTGCGCAGCAGCAGGATTCAGCGCGGTGTCCATGCGGTCCTCACGAATGCCTCAACGGTGTTCGAATTCTCGGGTGGCGACCCCACCCAGTGCCTGAGGCTGTCTGGGTGGGTGTGTCGCCGGAGACCCGGACGGAGGCATGATGCCGACCGTCCGGGCGTGTCCATGAGGTCAGTCGGTCTGGGCCTCGCTAGCGCTGTACGCCTCGAGGATCAGATCCCGAACCGCCTCCTGCGCGCTGACGTTCCCATTCATGGAGCGCAGCAACGCGAAACTCCGACGTTCCCCGTTGACGGAGAACTGTCGGGCGGGGAACGTGACGTTGCGGCCCCCACCGCTTCGACGTTCCCAGATTCCGAAGCCGAGGAGCTTCATTCCGCTGAGCGGACCAGCCTCGGCTTCGAAGACCACCTCCGCGTCCGCGAGCTTCCCTGGGGGGTTGCCCGAGGTATTCGGAATGATCCGGACAGACACGACCTCGTTCTGGTTGGACATAAAGTCCTCCTAGGGCACCGTTTGTCTGAGACCAGCGGTGCGGGTGAAGTCCGGCGGTTCCTGAGGACACCGCGGACGAGGGAGGACGCACGATCCTTGAAGGCTCGTGCGTGGTGACGGGATAGATCCGTCGACGTACTCCTATGAACGCAGGAATTGACCGAAACCTGACAGGGGTGGGTGCGGGACGAGCAGGACGTCGCGCCGGACGGCGCCCTAATGAACCTTCAGGCGCTGAAGGGTCCGAAGCCGTCGATAGCAGGGCGAACAGTTCATGATGTGCTCGACCGGTCGTCAACTGGGCGGCGGCGGTTCGCGAAGTCCATCAGCTCGGCTTCGGAGCAGCACCCGAGCCGGTCGGGATTCGGCGCACCGTGGGCGAGAACGATGTCGATCACATTCTCCGGTTGGAAGCCGTCCGGTCCTTCCGCGACCAAATCGGGTGGCAGCTGTAGCAGCTCCATTTGACGTCGCGAGATCGCGCGTTCGAGCCTCTGATACAAGCGTTCGGGGATGAACCGCGAGAACCGGGCGAACGTCAGGTCCACGACGTCGTACACCTCCAGGAGCATCTTGTCGCGCGCGCCAGTCAGTGCCCGGCGCAAATTTCACAGCAATCCTCCGATGGCTTCTCGCCCGTAGAGAGCCGCGCGGCGGAGCTTGTCGAGCAGCTCCGCCTCCGCCCATGGCGGTTCACACCGGGCATTCCACTCGGCGAGCACTTGCAGCGCTTGCTCGTCGTCAAGCGCGAACCCTCGCACAAGCCGACAGCAGATGCGGAACGTGTGGACGTCCCCGTGATGGCCTTCAATTGCCGGCGGCACATTAGCGAGGTACCGCTTCGCTCGCTCAAGGACAGGTTGACCAAACGCCCGAAGCTCTCGATGGCGTGCCGAGTGGGGTCGCTCGCGCGCCTCTCTCACAAGGGGAAAATCGCCGGGCACATGCCGAACCTTCACGTCGCGGTACTCGATCGTCACGAGGTGAGGACGGGCGCGCTTGTGGTTCGCGAAGCCGGGCAATCGAGTGTTCTGTGTAATCGGAGTCGCCGCAGGATCCGTCCCTAACTCGCAGGCGAGCTGCTTCTGCAGCCGTTCGACCAGGTCACGATCAAAGCCGGTGACACGCCAGAACAAATGGACGTGATTTGGCGACGTGTGCAGTACGTAGCTGGGTGGCGGCAGGTCTCGACGAGCTTCGACACTGGAAAGAACTGCCGAACCATTGTCGTCGGCATCGAGAAACACGTGTCGAATGGCACCGACGGCGTCGCGTGTGCGCGAGCGACGACCGCACGTGATCGCGTTCACGCTGACAAAAACGTTGTACTTGCGGGAGTTCATCGCCCGCAGCCATCGCTGAAACCGTTCGCTCTGAACCCAGGGCAGCGATCCGACACGCTGGGCGACCCTGTTGGTGTCGTAGGACTTCAGGAATATGGCCACCCAGTCATCCGGTTCGAAGGCAATCTCCAGGAACCGGACTGGCGCCGCATAGTCGAGTCCAGCCATTGACAGCGTTCACGTAAGCGGGCCGGCCGCAGAGCACGTCCCCTTTCAATGAACGCAGGAAAGGGCGGAAACCTGTCATCGGCAAGCGAGTGAGGGGAAAACAATCGGAGTTGTCACCTGTCGCCCGGCCGGAAAGATGGCCGACAGTTCCCAGACGTACTCGGCTGGAACGCGGTTGGTCCTCGCTCGTGCAACCGTTGACAGGCGTTTTGGTTGGTAACTGGGGGCGTCTCTAGCTTGCGGCCTTGAGCGACAGCTCGAAGTGGAGGCCCTCCGCTCGTTGGAGATGGCCAAGAACCTCGAACAGATTGCGCGCCTGCGGGTTCCCTTTGGGACCGAGCATGCGCATCAGGCTCTTTGCCGGCCGATTTGTGAGGCGGCTGAGTTCCTCAAAGCCCATCGTCGCATTGATGTAATCACGCAGGATCGCTTTTCCGGTGTCGAGATCCCCGGCCAAGAGGCACCCCACGCCTTCTCGGAGCAGTTCCTTCCGGTACTTGCGGTCCCGCTTGATGCGGAACTGGACCGTCTCCTTGAACTCTCGCGTCAGAGGCATGCTCATTTCTCCCGCGGCTTGCGCTTCTTGTAGTCCTGCCATCGCGCTCGAGCGGTTGCGATGTCGCGATCCTGGCCCTTCTTCGTGCCGCCACCCAGCAGGATCACAAGCGTTTCTCCATCCTTGCCAAAGTACACGCGATAGCCGGGTCCGAAATCGATGCGGTACTCGAACACGCCGGCACCGACGCCCTTCACGTTGGAGAAGTTCCCCAGCTCCATCCGCCGTACCGCTGTCGTGATCTTGGCTGCGGCAGCGGCATCGATGGCGGCGAACCATCTCGCAAACGGACTCGAACCGTCGCGCTCCAGGAACTCCCGAACCGTCAGCATCTCAATGGTAACACAAACGTAACTATTGCTCTAGTCGTCCCAGGTAACCCTGTCCGTCCCAGGTAACCCGAGAGGGCGATCGGCGCGATTGTTGGTAGGGATACGGAAGCGCACGGTCGTCCCTGCTGCCAGTTGGCGGCTCGCTGCGCCGCCGGCGGGCAGCTCCAGTACGGCAATGGAATGAGAGGTTCCGGTGGGCTCGTACAACTGGCACGGTTGCACGACACAGGGAGCCACATTCGTGAGCACGGCGAGAACGCGTCCCTCACGATCGATCCAGACAAGATCGAGTGAGAATCGCATTCCTGTCATCCAGATCGGGTGTCTGCCTGCGTTGTCCCAGCGCAGGAGCAGTCCATCGATGCTTCCCGTTCCGTCGCGATTCGACAGGCCCGCAGAGCGAGCTGCCGGTGTATCCGCTATCTCCACAATCACGGTCCCGCCAGGCGTCTCGATCTGACCGACACGACCGCCCGCTTCCTCATTGAACGTCACGAATACACTGCTGAGGACGGTGAGCATTCCCGAGGCGACCAGCGCGCCCCCCAGCAGCACACTCCTCGTACGCAATTCATTACTGGCCGGCATCAGCAGACCGCATCGCACGGAACGCTATCCCTTCGTTAGCACGACGCGACCAGTGAATGTCGCCAGCTGACAGTCAGTGCCAGTAAAGTCTGCCTCGATGCGGTTCGCCTCGGCGGTCCCAACACTGCCGAATGTGCCGCGACAGCCACGCGGGGAATTGAACTCGCCGTGAGTGCTGATCTGCGTCGGCGGACCGTTGCTTGGCGACAGCGCTGTCGATCCGGTCGTCTCCATAGTGAGCCACGGATGCGTCGACCGAATCGTGGCACGCAGCGACTGCATGTTCGTCTGCGGCAGGACCTCGAACGTCCAGGTCATGTCGCCAGTGGTCGGCGGCGGTGGATTCGGATCGCCCGGATTGACCTGAATCGTCACGGTACCGCGCCATGTGCCGGTTAGGAACGAAGTCGGTCCGGACGGTCCTGTGGGTGTGCCTTCACGTCCGCAACTCGAAAGCGCGGCGGTGACAATAATCGCGATCGCGAGCTTCGCGGGTCTGGTCATGCGGTCGCTCCTTCCTGAACCGCCTGCGGAGGAGACCAGGCTTCGACAACGAAACGATCACTGTGCGGATCGTAATCCTGTACCCGAACCACTTCCGTCACGATCCGGCGAGCGTCCAGTCGAGCTAGATGGACGACCAGGTGAATCGCCAACGCGATCGCCTCCCGAGTGCTGCGATGCGGCAGTCCGACGTTCGCGGTCAGCACACAATGCGCGAGACGCGTCAGCGCCTGTTCGGCGTTGTTCGCGTGGATGGTCGTCATGCTTCCGAGGTGACCGGTGTTGAGGGCCTGCAGGAGGTCAAACGCCTCCGGACCGCGCACCTCGCCGACGAGAATCCGGTCTGGACGGTGGCGGAGTGTCGCCCGGACCAGGTCGGCGATCGTCACCGCGGGCATCGGCTCTTCCTGGCCAAGAGGCGCCTGAGCGCGGCGTGCTTCGAAGCGAACGAGATTCGGCTTGTCGATGAGTATCTCGGACGTTTCCTCGATCAGGACAATGCGATCCTGTGGCGGAATCGTCGCTGCGACGGCGTTCAGCAGCGTTGTCTTTCCCGTACCGGTACCGCCGGAAATGAGAATGTTGTGGCGCGCGGCAACAGCTGCTCGCAGGACGTCCGCCATCTGCACTGTCACTGTTTCGACGGCGATCAGGTCGTCGAGCGTGAATCGGTGCGTGAACTTGCGGACGGTCAGTGTCGGTCCATCGACGGCGCACGGTGGGAACATCGCGGCTACGCGAGAGCCGTCCTCGAGGCGCGCGTCAAGCATCGGCTGACGCTCGGAGATCTCGTCGCCGCATGCGCGGGCGATATTCTTGATGGCCACCGTCAGGTTGCGGACCTCCAGCGTCCGATCCGGAATCTGTTCGATGGAACCTCGTCGCTCGACGAACACTCGTCGTCCGCCTCCGTTCACCATGACTTCCGTGATGGCAGGGTCGACCAGGAGATCCTCGATCGGCTTCAGGAACGGCAGTATGCGGTCCAGACTGCTCATATCGCGCCCCGTTCCAGGTGATCGAAATAGCTGGTCTGGACGTCGAGATAGTGCGGCTTCAGGTAGCAGTACTGCGGCGGGAGCGGGTTGATGCCATCGTAGGGCAGCGCGATGGCCTGCGCGTTCTGAAGCTGTGTGAACACGCGCGGGGCAAAGATGTACTCATGGTGCGGTGCATAGCTCTTGCTTGCACTGAGCGATTGCGTCGCCGACGCGGGACGCCCAGTCAGCAGCGAGATGTGTGCGTCCCGGCCGGACTCGGAGACGCTGTAGTGCGCCTTGAGCCGATCGCGCCGGCCGCACAGTTCCGCGGCATTCCGTGCGGTGAACTCGTCGCTTGTTGCCAAGAAGACCTTCGTGCGGAAGCACTGCAGCAGCGTCCGCCAGCTCTCATCTCCTGGCAGCGCGGAGCGCAGTGAGCTGATGCTCTGGGTGGCCACGATTGGGATCAGCCGCGCCTGACGGGACAGCGCGAACGTGCGCTCGTCGCCGGTCGGATCCACTTCACCAACAGTGGCGAACGCGTGGTACTCGTCGCAGACGAACAGCAGGTCACGCCATGTGCGTTGCGGATTGGCCGTGATCTGCGGGATGCGCTGAAGGATTGCGCGCTGGAAGTCGAGCTTCAGCATCACGCCGAGGATGCGGGCGAGGCCAGGGTTGATTCCGACCGGAAAATTCAGCGCCAGCACCTTGCCGCTCTCTAGTAGCGAGTCGATGGGCGGCAGCGGCTTCGGATCTCCGGCGGGAGGTTCGTCGGTGTACGCGGCGCGCGGCGGACAGAACGCACGATGGACCGCGGGGCTGTCGTCGAACAGGGACAGGAACACGACGATGCCTTCGACAATGGACGATCGGAGCCGTCCGTCTAGCCGGCTCCAGCCATGCAGGTACCATCGCTCCACGGCTTCGAGCTGGTGCTTTCGAGCCGCCCATCCAGGACCCTTCGGCTTCCGCACTTCGTACGTCACCTTGCGCGCATCCAGGAACGTCTCGAGGGCGGCCTCGTACGGATGCGCCATGTGGTCCGGATCCTCGGCGAACCAGTGCGCCCACGGTCGCTGCACGCAGTGCTCACGAAAATCCACCAGACGAATGATGAGGACGTCCGGAGGCTCCGAGAGATCAGCCTTGAGCCGGCGGATGTCTCGGTCGATCTGCTGATCGTCCAGGATGTAGCGATAGACCTCCGAGAACGTGGTGTACCCGTCGGTGATGCGTCGGAGCAGAATGACGAACTTCAACAGGTCGGTATACGCCTGCTGCCAGAACGGTTCCTTCGATTTGCCGAACAGGTTGTTCAGCAGCGTTGCCACGGCATAGGCCACCGCGTAGGGATCAAGCTCGTTGTGCAGAGGGTTGTAGCAAACGCCTGTGTCGAGCCCGACTTCGACATAGTCGGCGTCTCGCCCGGTGCGGCGGAGCATGGCCCTGACCTGGCCGCAGAAATCACCCTTGACCTCCAGGACGAGGCCACCGAGTTTGCGCGCTGGATCGTCGGCCTTCCAGCGAAGGAGTTGGTCGACGTACGGATACATGCAAGCGGACGTCTTTCCAGTTCCAACGGCTCCCAGGACCATGACACCTGTGTAGAGACCCCGCTGCGGGACAATCAGCCACTCGGGACGCGCCGCAGCTCCAGGAGTCGTCTGATAGTGCCGCTCCCCGAGAACGAGAGACGGAGTGGGTCGCTGCTCGGGCTGCGGATACGGTGGGAGCGGCCGGACGCGGGCGTGCGGAGCGCGACGATAGACGACGATCGCCAGCAGTGACATCAACAGCGATGCCGCGAAGTACGGTGTGGTGAACCAGAGCGTGGCGTATCCGTACGTCAGGACGGAGAGCACTTTCGGTGTGCGTTCGCCGATCAGGCCGAGGAACACATCGTCGTGCGAAATGGGGTACGCGCGCAGTCCCCAGAGACCAACGACCCCTGACATCGCCAAGGCAACCACCGCACGCGCTTCGACAATCCTGCGGAGCATGAAACACCAGCCGGATTAACGCTCAACGGCCGTGACTGCTTCTCCGGCGGCGACGAGACCTGGCTCAGCGCGGCGAGGTCCAACGTTCTTCCGGCGATGGTGGTCCTTCGCGCGAGGAACATACGAACCCTGATGCGACTCCCGCCACTTCACGAACTCTTTGTCGCGGGCGAGCACGGTGTCGATCACTTGGTTGAGCACGTACTCAGGTGACTCGCCGAGGAAGTGCGCGTACGCGTACAGCGTCTCGTTATTCTCTGAATCGAGTCGCGTGCGGTGCTTCACGAGTTGCTTGCCGCGCGTTCGCGGCTTGATCAATGGCATGGCGCCCTCCGGTCGGGAAGAAGTTGCGACGGTAGACGTCCATCTCGCAGCGCTGTGCGCAACGAGGGTGCGTCCCTCAGCGCGACCAAGCACTGTGTCATGTGGACGACGAGTGCACGGTCACGTTTGTCCGGACGAACGAGACACGCAGCCGGGGCGTGAGCGACCCAGTCTGGGCTGACCTTCGGGCGAAGTCGGGGGCAGCCGAAACAGGGTCGCTCACGCCCCGGCTGCCTCGACCTCTGTCCTCGCCGGCTGCTCCCGGCTTCTCGCGCGGCAAAAGACGCCGCGCGGTGTATCTGCGGCAACCGCCTTCCTGTCAACGACATGGCGGCTCCAGACGCTGGACGGTCCCGGAACTCGACCTCGGCGAATGCGCTTCGACGACAGTCAATGGGGGGGAACGGTGCTCCCGAGTTTTCGTTCCCCCACCCTGTTCCCCCATCCATGACGCTCATGCCGAGCCCACCAAGGAGGAGAGATGCTGATACCCACGGGCCAACATCTCCGTTGTCACTCGCCCGCGACCTCGTGCGAGCGCATCCTCAAGGACCGGCGATACGGTCCCGTGGAGAAGGCGATTGCCCTCCTTCTTCCACAGCCGGTAAAGCGTGCGGTAGCGTGGTGCGTGAAATCGGCGGTGCGCACGCCCGAAGCGGGCCCAGTCAGCGGGGGCCGATCCTGTTTCGACGCTCAGTTGCTGGTTGAAGAACCAGCTCAATTCGTCCACTGCATCCAGCCGCAGTGGCGCCGCGAGCTCCTGGCGCGCCGCTGCCTCGAATGCGGGTACGTCCTCCGCCAGATGCTGAGGCGTCAACAAGCGAACCTCCCAGTTCGGCAACGCGCGAAGGAGTTCCACGTGGCGATGGAGGAAGGCTCGAAAGTCCACCGGCGCACGACGATTTACGAGGTACAAGAACAGGTGCGTCCGACCGTCGGGGGCAACGCCGATCGGCAGCTTGTCGGGGAAGTACCGAACGGTCTGTTCAGGCGGCACACCGAATCCAAGGTGAGGCAGCTCATTCGGTCTGAGCGTCGTTGCGCTCTGGAAGTACCCCACCTTCTCGCGTTCGGTCCCGAGCCATCGAAGGCTGCTCTCAGCGAGCACAGCGTCGAGCAGCATCAGGCGTTCGATCGCGCGGGCCAATGTCGCAGGTCTCCGGTTCCGGTTGTCAGGTTCGCCCACGGCGCTGTAGAGCGTCTTGCCCTGAACGTGATACAGCCGGGCTCCTCGATGCGCCGAGGTGTATGGAGTCGCGAACTTGTTGGCGACCAGGGTCGAGAAGAAGTCGTGGACCTTCTGGCCGCGAACGATTCGAGCATAGACACAGTACTGGCGGCCCACGCACACGCCGGCATGGACCAGGACGGTGACGAGAAAGCCCGCTTGCCGCTCGGTAAATCCGAGTTTCGCGACGGCGCGAATCTGGTCAGCGCGGGTCACTGGAGGAGCTCCTCAGCGAGCCGCGGATCGATGCTGCGCCCGCTCCTGCCTGTTGTCCGAAGACCGCCCAACCGGGCACCAACAGCACGGTAACGCGTGAAGCCGGAACGGACTTTCGCCGCCGCGTGGGCGCCGCGGTAATGCGGGGTGACGACCTCGATGTTCTCGACGGCGTGACGGCCATCGCGCGTCTCGTACTCGATACGGGCATCCGGGAACTGGACATGCCCGTCGTCATATGGAAGCTCGTGCTCTTGAGCCCAGCGAGCCACAGCTTCTGAGCGTTCTTCTGGAGTCTCCCCTCGTTCACGACGCGTCCGATTCTCTGCCTGGAGGAACCGCTGATACTCGCGCTTCAGTTCCTCTTCGAGAACGATCCGGCGCACGGGCTCGCCCCGCTCCGCCAAGCGCTCGGCAGCCTTCATGTACGCGCTGTAGACCCTGGAGTCGTGGGCCAGCTCGCGAGGCTTGGTGATGCCGACGTGGAACGCTTGGCGGTCACTCTCGGCGCCGGGGCGTCGCGCTCCTTCGAGAACGTCTCGCCCATGGCCCGTGAGCGTCACCAGCGTCGTACGCGTGCGCCCAACAACGTACGGAACGGTTTGCACGAGGCCCAGATCGCGAAGGCGCTCGAGGTCGCGAGCCGGGCGCGACGGCGTCCGCGGATTCGGTTCTCTCAAATCGCCAGCGGGCACGACGCGGAACGCTCCGACGGTCGCAAGAACGCGCACGTCATCACCAGACAACCGATACTCCTTGTCGTTCACACGCACTCGCTCTCTGGACGGGCCTCTGGGCAGGTCGAGATCGCGCGTGAATACGTCACGCAAGTCGTTGGAGACCTCTCCGGATTCCATTTCCGTGTAGCCGCCAACCCTGCCCAGGCTGGGTTCCGGCCTCTCGCGCTCCGGTGCGCGTGGATCAATGTCTCGCCACATCTGAACCTCCCGCTGTTACTTCAGGTACGACCGCAGGTCATCGAGCACGGCATCGTCGGTCGCTAGCTGACGGTCGAGGTGCAGCAGCTTGCGGCCGGTGTCGCGCAGGAACAGCCAGCGGGCCACGCTGTAGTAGGTCGCGGTGAGGTTCAGGAAGAGGATCAGTGCGGCCCCACTGATGAGGGCCGCGTGTTCGTGAAAGAGAACTGTCTTGTAGGGCGCAAGAAAGCGCAGCTCGCCGGCAAGCCATCCGGCAAAGAGGAACACGCTGAGTGCCGCCAGGACTGCCGCGTTTGCGATCATCGACGCCCCTCCTCGAACGCCTGATCGACGCGGAAGTACTCGATCTGGAGGCCCAGCGGGTTCACGCGGACGAACTCGTTTGGTACATGTTCGCGCAGAACGAAATCGACCTGCGCGACGTAGGTTTCGCGGTTCCGTTCGGACCGCGTACCGGGCGCGTAGTAGATCTTCTGAAAAGTCACGGCCGCCTTGAAGGGCGAGGTCGTGAGCTCACTCAAGCTGACGTTCTGGACCGACACCTCGATCTCGTCGGCGGTCGGGTTGGTGACGAACATTTCGAGCACGCGGCTCTGGTCGTTTTGGGCGATCGTCGCGTCCGCTAGCGCGGGATTCAGGAAGAACAGCGAATCCGGATACTCACGCTGAAGCGTGGAACGGATGCGGCTGAAGTGCTTCACGACGAACTGGGTCAGGAAGTACCGCAGCTCCGGAGGTTGCGGCTGATACCGCGAGGCGTCGTACACGACAGCCTCTGCCCGGCCGACCTCGTCGATTCGCACGACCAGCGGCTTCACCTGTGAGTACCGTGCGGCGGTGTGGAAGTTGAGACCGAGCAGTCCGAGGGCTACCAGGGAAAGGAGAACGAGCGCGATCTTCAGGTACGTGTTCATCACCAGCGCAGAGCCGTAGAGCTCGACGAACTGGCGCTTCGCGCTTTCCATCGTCTTCGGGTTGATGTCGCCCACGATACCGGCCACGGTCCACTCCTCAATTCAGAACATGAAGGTCGATCAACCGCCAAGCAATCCAGATCAGTCCAGTGATGAACCCGAGCGCGATGGTGACGCCCAGCGCCTTCCAATAGAACGGCGGAAGGTCCGACCAGGCGACGTGATGAGGCTCCCTCAGATGCTCTGGGACGTTTGAGAATCGTTTCGGCATGGCTGTGCCTCGCTGACGCTGCTAGCGCCTCATGAACCGGCTCAGGCCAGGGAATGCCGCCTGGCCGCCCTGACCGGAGAAAATCGAGGTCGTCAGCGACGGGACGAGCACGATTCCGGTGCAGAACGTGATGATCACGGCGACCGCCTGGAGGCCATAGATGCCATATTCCGCCTGAGTAATCGTCGGAGGCAAGGTGGTCACGTACCGGAAGACGAACCGCTCGAACACCATCAGGAATGCAATCGCCACGACCGGGATGAAGGAGTACTGAATGAACGCCTTGAACCATCCCCAGAACAGCCAATCGAGCTTGGGAACGATGAAAAACGGGACGAACAGTGGACCGAGCAGTGCGCACACGGCGCTGGCGATCAGGCCAAAGGCGATCACCGCCATCGAGACCGCCTTCGCAAAGGCGACGAGCAGCAGCACGATCCAATAGATGAGGTTCGCCAGAATTGCCCACGCGTCCGGCTGGATGAAGCGGTCTGACAGCTCGTCGAAGTGGCGGTAGATGTTGTCGAACGACCTCGCCTCCAGGACCGATTGGAAGTAGAACGCCTGGTCTGTGATCAAGTTGCTGAAGGACACCCCGATTCCTGGCAGCGGCGACTCGTAGAACGCAATAAACGAGTAGCCCAAGGCGACGACAAGCAGCAGCTTCGCAAACTCAAACATCGAGTCGCTAAGGCCCTCACGCGCGAACATCATCTGGATGCCGTGCCATGCCAAAATGATCGTGGCCAAGGACAGAAAGAGCCGATGGCCGAAGCGAAGAAACTCCGGCTCGTACGTCAGCAGAAGGCTCGAGATCGCCTGCTGAATCGTCGGGAGCAGATTGAGTTCCATAAGAATCTCCGCCGTCGCCTACGGCTGCCGCCAGGTTCTGAGCGCGTCGCCGGATCCGGCCACGAACGCGTTGGCTGCGGCTCGGCCGTCGCGCCACGTCGCAATCTGCATCGCCAATGCAGCCGTGTCGGTGTCTCGCGCTCGCTTGCTATCAACCAGGAGTTGTTCGACCACTCCGACGAGCAACTGGATGCGAGCCTGGCGCTGACGAGCGCCGATCAGGGCGGCGCCACTGATCTTGTCGAGGACCGCGGTCGTGCTCTGGGTGCTTGACGGATCGATCGTGTCGCGTTCGAGTGCGTCGATCGCAGGCAGTTCGTTCTTCCGCCCAAACCAGCGCAGCTGGCCTGTGCCGTGGGTTGCGGCAATGGCTGCGGCGTCAGTCAGGTTCACGGTCGCCAGCCGGGCCTGAACAAGGCGTCGTGCCGCGGGGTCGAGTCGATCGAGAAATCCCGCGTCCGCGAGAAGACGCTGGCTTAGCTCGATAAATGCTGACCCGGAGGAGTCGCCGAAGATCAGCGCATCGTTGTACGGCTGCGCGTAGAAGAAGTCGCCGCCGTGCGTTCTCCAACGCGGTACATCTTCCATCGCGTATTTCCCGAGATTCGTCAGAGCGCTCAGCCTTCGTGCCATCTCGCGAAGCTTCATGTGCTGGAGTCGCTCCGTGTCGAACAGGTACTGCTTCACGGCAGCAGTGATGGTATTTCGCGCCGTCGTCGCCGCGTCGTAAACAACCAACTGCCCCGAAACCGGAGTCGCGATCGCGAGCATCAGCGCGCCCGAGACCAGGGCGGTTGCCAGACGGTGTGGCCGTTGCTGCCGATCCATGACCGACCTCCTTAAGGCTGTCGCCATGTGGAGAGGGCGTGGCCTGCTCCCGCACGAAACGCGCGATTCGCGGCCTCGCCGTCTCTCCATGTGACGAGCTGCATGTTGAGCGTCGACGCTTCGGTGTCCCGTTGTCTCTTGCTCCTCGCCAGCAACTGCTCGAGCGCGTGCGAGAGCAGCTGGTTCGCCGCCATGTCCTGACGTCGGCCGAGCAGCTCGCCGGCCGCCACTTTGTCGAGCACGGCGGTCATCTCGTGGTACGACGAGCCGCCGTTGAGAACGTCCCGCTCGAGTGCATCGACTGCACGCTGAAGCTCGCCGTGGTAGCCGCGCATCAATCCGACCTGATGGCCACCCATCATCGCAACCGAGTCGGTGATCTCGACGGTCGCGTACTGACGCTCGAACGCTCTTCGGGCCGCAGCTGAGAGGCGCCCTGGCACATTCGGCGGCGCCAACGGTGTTGCCGTCGCCAGATATGCAGCACCGGTCGCGTCACCACTGTTTAGCGCGGTAATCCATTGGCGTCCGTGGGTCCACCGGCCCGCGTCATGTCCAGTCAGGCTCGACGCCGGGATGCGGTACTGATCCATCCGCCCGAGTCCTTGTGCCATCCGGACGATTGTTCGGTACTGCGCCTGGAGTTCCTCGAGGTGCCGCTGCGTCCGCTGAACAATGAGGATTGCCTGCGCGAGATTGGCGGGGTCGATGACCGCGAACTGAGCGCTGGCTGGTGTGGTTACGAGAACGAGGACGAGTGTTCCAACGAGTATGCGTCGCATCATTGGGGCCTCCTGCTGCTCGAAATCGAAGCGCCTTGGCGCGCGTCATACGCAGGCAGCTGCAGATCGCTTGTGAGGTACACCTTGACCCGGTGTCCCTCGCGAATGGTGACGGTGGGAAGGCGATTCAGGAAACGGCTCATCACCTGAAGACTCGCCTGCGACGCGGCGTCGGCGCCGCCTGCGATGATCACCGTGCGGTCACCGGTTCCACCCGAAAGCCCTGCGGTGCCAATCCATTGCGCCAGACCGCTGATAAGGCCAACGGCCGCGGCCGATCCGAAGGTGGCCCAGTAATGGTGGTTGACCTTGTCCCGCAGACCGGCGTCGCCAATCTGATTGAGACCGAGGAACTGATCGAGACGGAGCGTGCTGCCATCTGGCATCAGTAGGCGATGAAAGGCCACTGCCAGTCTCGTCTCGCCGAGGGCTTGAACGGGGCGCGTCTCGCCAAGGACGCGTGCGCCCGCAGGAATGAGGACATGCTGCCCGCTGTGGGAGAACACAGGATTCGTGACCAGGCAATTGACTGGGGACGTTCCGCTTCCGTCCAACCTGTTTGTCAGGACCGTGTCGATGACGGTTCCCTCGAGAAGAGGGTGCAACGGTCCGACAGCGCTGATCGGATTCGTTCGTTCAGGGGTACGCTCGTCACGCTCAGCCGCGGCGGTCCGCACAGCGACAGGCTCCGCGGCGACACCGCCAGTCGGCGCAGCCGAACGTGCCGATCCAGCGTTGCCACCGCCTGTGGCTCGAACAACGGCATTCGCGATCTCGTCGAGCGACGGCGTCAAGCTGTCGCGCGGCATCTGACCCGACAGTGCGGCGGGCTGGCCCGCGTCCGGTCGTTCTGCTTCCGGCCGTCGGCTGAGAACGACATTGCTGGCGAACAGACTTTCGTACTCTCGACGTTTGCGGTCAGTCACGAGCGGATCCTCAGGGGCCGGACTCGCTGGTTGCTCTAGTCGCGGTGTTACAGGAGCGGCGGGCTCCGTGGCTTGGGCCTCAAGCGATTGACGTGCTTCCATTGCTCGAAGACGCTCCTGATAGTCACGGAGTCGATCAGGATTCGGAGCGACCGGGGCGGGCTGCGACTGTGTCGGATTCCGGTTGGGCTCGGGCTGACCCGTGATCAGGATGATCAGCAAAATGCCGAGCGCTAAACCGGCCATCAGCCAGGTCTGGAATCGGCGCGGCAATACACCGCGAGGGACTGGCCGATGGTCGCTGACAGGCGCCACTGTGGTGACAGGCTCTTCGGCCATACTCACCGCTCCTGCATCTCGAACGTGAAGCGCTGGGTACCGAGCGCCAGATACCCTCGATCGAGCACTTTCGGCACGACGTAGGTGCCCTCGCGAACCTGGAAAGTCACGATCGCCGGCTTGCCATCTTTCAGCTCGTACAACGCAGGCAGTTCGGTGGCGTCTGTCTTCAAGTACGTGAACTCGCCGTCGTGCCACATCGACCGAACGAGAAAAGGCTTCTCGTACTTGGGCGCACCATATGGAAAACGAAGGCGAGTGGGGTATTGCTGCTTGTAGGTGGCGACGGCTTCGTCCACACGCCGCGTCTCGTCGCGCGCCGCAGCGCGCAGTTCCTCGATCTGCGCCTCCAGGGTCTGCACCTGTGCGGCAGAGTAGTACTTCTGCTTCCCGGTGGTTGCGCCGTCGGCGCTTTGCACGTAGACCTTGATGTCCGGCGGGCTCGACTTCTCGGTCAGCATGAAGGAGTAGATCGCACCGCTCGACGTGACGAGGTTCAAGTTCGTCTCGGCTCCGGCCTTCGCAGGCTTCACGTGGGCGATGTTGTGTGTGGCACTGATCACCCAGAAGTCTCGATCGCCACAAAGGACGTCCAGAATCTCCTCTCCTTCGGGCAGGACGACCATGGTCGTAAAGCGCAGTCGCGTCTGGAGCGGAATCACTCCGCGTTCGGTCGCCGACACCTCTCGTACGCCACCCGTTTGGGCATCAGCCAATGTCCCCGTTCCTGAGGACGCGAGAACCGCTATTGTCGCCATGAACGCTCGCAGACCACTCCACCGCATGACACACCTCCCACAATCAGGCGGACGCGGCGAGCCGGTCCAACCCCGCTTCGAAACCGTGCTCTCGGAACACCGCGGCGACCCGGTCGTTGTCGATGGGAGTGTTCGTGTAGATCCAGTAGCTCTTGGGGTCCACCGCCAGGGTCAGGACCTTCGTCAGGTCCGGTCGCTTGAGAAGAATCTGTCGTCGAGGCATCAGGCCGGCCAACAGATCCAGCTCCATCTCGTTCATCTGGAACAGCTCACCGTACCGGGAGCGCTCAAGTGCTGGATTCGCCAGCAGCAGCTTCGTCGGGCAGCTTTCGACGACGGTCCGCAGCAGGTCTGCTGAGGCGAAGTCGTCGATTGTTTGCGTGGCGAGAATCATGGCCGCATTCCGCTTTCGCCAGGTCTTCAGGGCTTCCTGCACGTACGCGCGCAGCGTGGGGTTCTGGATGAAGCGCCACGCTTCGTCCATGACACAGAGCTTCAGCGTCCGCGTGTCCGCCTCGTCGAGCACCCGTTCGTTCACCCGATGCAGGATGTAGAACAGCAGCGGCTCGATTAGCGAGGGGTAAGCCCTCATCGCATCGAAGTCAAAGATCTGGAGCCGCTCGAAGGTCAGGGTGTCTTCGACGTTGTCGAAGAGGTCGGCGTATCGACCTCCCTCGACCCACTTCTGAAGCCGGACCATCAACGCTCGTGGCAGCAGGTTCGCGAGTGTGAACAACCTGCGCTGGTTCCGGTCGAGTACGTAGAGGTTTTCGACTGCCTCATAGACCTCCCGATCCTCGAGCTCGCTCAGCCGGTAGCCGTCTTCACCCTCCAGAAGCACGCGGACGAATCCGTGCAGAAAGTGCAGGTGTTCCGGCGTCGGCTCCATTGAGAACGGGTTGATCCGAACGTCGCGCTGACGCAGCCCGAGTTCTACGTAGCCGCCGTGAAGAAGTGCCCCCAGCTTCCGGTACCCGTGACCGAGATCCAGCACAACCGTGAACGGGTCATACTGCTGCGCGTTTGTGACGAGAAAGTTCAAGAGGAAGCTCTTGCCGCTGCCGGTGGCGCCAAGTACGAGTGTGTGCCCGACGTCCTGGACGTGCAGGTGATACGCGAACGGCGTCTGGTGTGGCGTCTCGAAAGTCGCCAGCGGGCCCGGCAGAAGCGCGGAACCCGCCTGACCCTGATCGATTCCGAACAGGAAACTCAAGTCCGACGCGTGCGTCTCGAGCAGGGCCACGCGACGGAGGTTACGGGCTCCGTTGCCGGGCACGATGCTGACCCAGGCGTTGAGCAGGTTGTAGGTTTCGTCGAAGAACGCACCATCATGCGCGGACAGCACCTTCATCGCTTGCGCGGCTTGCTGATCCAGCGCGCGCCGATCCTCGCCGTGCAGGACGACTGTCAGCGAGCAGCGGCCGAAGACGTGTCCATTCACCTCCATCTCGGTCAGGGCGTCGCCGAGCTGCTTCACCGTGGCTGTCGCCGATTCGTCGACGAGCATTTCTTCGGCCTTCGCTTCCGGTGACACGTAGTTGATGAGCGAAACACGTTTGTTGAAGAAGTGCCTTCGACGTGACTGGATTTCACGCCGCATCCGGTCCTGTCCGGCTCGTTGCCATTCGAGACAGGCGATGAACTCACCGGGCACGGCGAGCAGGTCACCTAGGATGTGGGCAAACGTCTGGGCCGGCGGCTCTTTCATTGATAGCACTTTCACCTGCCGCGAGCCGACCATCAGGTGATCTCGGTGGCAATCGACCGGCGAGTCGGCGACGAAGTAATCCAAGTAGGTCTCCGGCGTGGTCGGCGACGCGGCCGATGAGACTGCCAGGTCGTAGTTCACCAACTTACGGAAGAACTGAAAGGCGTCAGAGCTCCCGAGCCGGGATAGTCCGAAGTCGGCCAACTGGGTCTCGAAGGATTCGGCCTGGTGCGACAGCCTATCGATGGCGGCATCGAGCTCGGTTTCCAGGACTTTCAGCGAATGATGGGTAGACAGCCACCGACGAAGCGCTTCGCGTGGCTCGCGCCAGATCCCGTGGAGTCGGGTGCTCACTTGTCCCGACGTCGCGCTTTCGCGTAGGAGAACGACGTACTGCGCGAGCTGGTACAGCTCAGGCCGGCGGACGTTGAGATACGCTGTGCGCCGGCACAAAGCTTCTTGGGCGACCGGCTCCGCGCACAATGGCGCGACGAATGGATCGACTGTTCGTTTGATCAGGTACTGATAGACGCGGCAACGTTCATCCAGTTGCCGCAGCGCTGCCTCCATGCGGTGCGTGAGAGACCGACGTTGCGCCTGCGTTAGGCCGTCCACGTCGACACCCCGCAGCCTGTACACGAGCCCGACGTGACCGGCCTTCGTCATAAACGCTCCGCCATCGACGAAGCCCCACAGTGGCAGCAGTGTGTTGAGACCGCCAGCATCGCTGTGGTCACGCAGGATGCGCGCGATCCTCACCACGGCACCACCTCGACGTCGAACCGCTCGTGCTTGCCAGGGTCATACCGGCGCCGGCTTCCTGACGACGCGATGATGATGCGCAGCATGTCTGGATCGTGGCTCGTTGCCCACAGCGAAAAGCCGTAGAGGCCGATGAACACGAGCACGCCGGCCCAGAACGAGTAGAAGAGATTGAACGTGGCGGCGCCCATGAGCAATGCAAGGAAGAACAACCTTCGATCGACGCCGCACACTGTGAGCGGTCGGTGCAGCGCTTTCTGCACTGGGCGATAGGTCGGCTGGTCAGGCATCACACGCTCCGGTTAATGGAGACCCGATGTCGTTAGAAGAGCCAGACCAGAAACTGCGCGGCAAACAGGGCCAGGCCGCCGCCGAACACGATTCCTGCAAGCTGCCGCTTGGCACCCATCTCGCCGAACATAAAAGTGAGTCCGCCGACCACGATTGCAACGAGGGCGAGAGAACGCGCCAGCGGTCCTGTGAACGTTCTCTCAAGATTGCCCGCCGCTCGCTCCCACGGAGACTGCGCCAACATCAGTTGCGGAAGCGCAACGAACACCAGCGTCATGAAGATGAGCTGTGCTCGTCCGCATCCGCCCGAAGCTGAGCCGCGCGATGAACGATCACGTTGTGTCCAACAACGTTGCATGTGCCACCTTCCTCGTTGACAACCGCCGTTCCTCCGGCGAAAATCCGCTTCAGTGAGTGCATCAGGACACGCCAGCTTGATGCCGCCCTACTGAACTTTCACTGAATCATTCGGTGCGCGATTTCGGGTTCTGATCTCATAGAACGCGGGTCCGGACCGAAACCTGACAGCGCTGATTCTTCTCCTCCGGCGGCCCGCACTGGCGTCGGTCCCCAACGGTGGGTTTCCCTGCCCGCCAAGGTCGACGGAGGGGGGTCGTATGGAGAATCTGCGGAACCTGTGGCTGCTCGGTCCGGACGGCAAGGCGCTCGACGAGCGCTTGCGCACGCTCTTCAGTCGTCTCCTGCCGAAGTTCGTGAGACGTTTCCCCGCTTTCCAGGACGCTGCGGAGATCCAGAACCACGGCGAAGAGGCCGTACGCCGGTTCCAACAGAAGGAACGGCAGTCCGGACAAGAGCTCGAGAAGCCCTGGGGCTATGCCTGGACGGCGCTGGAGAGCGTCGGGATATCGGCGGAGCGAACCAACGAGATGCAGGTTCGCTTCCGGACCGTCGAGCCGCGAACCGATTCGGGGGTCGTGTCCCAGCTGCGAGCGTGGGACGGGTCAGTCGAGCAGACGGAGCAACGCATCCTCTTGCGTGAGCTCGAGGCGATGATGACAGCGGAGGAACGGTGGGTCTTCGAGCAGAAGGCGCTCGGCTACTCGAGCGAGGAGATTGCAAGAGCCAAAGGTTGCTCAGTCAATGCGGTGGACCAGGTCATGAGCCGCTTGAAGCGGAAGCTTCGGAAATTGGCGGGCGTGAAGGAGTAGGGTAGACAATACTGGACACAGTACAGGTCGTTCCACGGCATTTCATCATTCATCTTCTGGTCGCTCGCGACGAGTACCGACACCGAGATAGCCGATGACGAACGGCGGTCAGCGCCCTGACCCTTCGGGTTTCCGAATCGAAAACGAAATGGACCTGCTGTTCGGGCGCGCGCACCCGAACCCGACACGCGAAGGGTGCCCGTCTGCGGACATGCTGACGCGCCTCGCGCGTCGCGAGCTGCCCATCGGCGATCCCGCCTACGACCACATCGGGAAGTGCTCGCCGTGCTATCAGGAACTTCGAGTTCTCCAGCAGGCGGGCGCTACGAACGCCAGACTACTCAGACGACGACGGCTGGGGTTTGCAGCGGCGGCAGTGTTCGCCTTGGTTCTAGCTGGTTCCTGGTTTGCTCTCAGGCGCGGTGACAGCACGCTTGTAACAGCGCCTCCCGCGAGCGTGCCCGCGTCGCAGGTGGCAAGCCTCGACCTTCGTCCCTTGGCCGTTACACGTTCCGAAGACCAGAAGACCCCAAAACCGCTGGAGGCCCCTCGCGGGCGAGTCAATGCGACGATACTGCTGCCCGTTGGCTCGTCCCCCGGAGCGTACGAAATACGGATCCTCGACAGTGACCTCCGCGTCCGTGCGAGCGCGAAGGGCTCGGCGGAGATTCGCAACTACGTCACGACACTCGAAGCTCCAATCGACCTCAGCACCGTGGACCAGGGCGACTATCAGCTCACGCTCAGACGTGAGGGCGGCGAGTGGCAGATGTTCCCCTTGCGCGTGCGCTGAATCGTTGCCCTCCTATGAAGGCACGCCCAGTGAAGCCGTCCTCTCGCGAACGATGTGAATCGCTCGCTCCAGTTGATTGTCTCTGCCTTGAACGCTGGCCTCGAACGAAAATGGTTCTTCGATAGTCGGTTGGAGCCCTCGGCCCTCGAGGTTTGTGCCCTGCCACGTGAAGTACGTGGCGACCGGCATCACGACCCGGTAGCCGAATCCCACCTTGAATGCGCTTGTCGCCACCAGCCGGCCCGCCGTTGTGGTGCCAACTAGGATCGCCAGCCGGTACTCGGACGCGAAGGCGGCGACCATTTCCGCTGCGCTGGCGGAGTGTTCGTTCACGAGCATCGCGACGTGGCCATGATGACGCTGAGTCCCGAGTGCCTCGGTGAACACGGCCACAGAGCGGCCAGCCAGGCCGAACTTCACGATCAGCGGAAGAACCTGCAGCTTCGACGATGGGATGCGATCGAACTTCGGAAGGCGCTCCTTGTCGTACCCTTTTCGGGCGAGCTTCCGTCCGACGCTGTACCCAACTCCGCGGCGATCTGCACAGAGGTGGCTCATGAGCCGCAGACAACCGATGCCACCGCCGGTATTGCCTCTGAGATCAACTACAAGTCGAGAACACGCGAGATCCGAAATCGCCCGGCTGATGTCCCGGGCGACGTCGATTCCAAGGACGCCCGGGAACATGCTGACGCGCACATAGCCGACGTCCGCATCGAGTTTGCGTGCACTGACGACCTGATCGGGCACCACGATCGGCCGCTGCTTCTCACGAGAACCTGGAATGTCGAGCGTCGGCCGCATCGTCGAGCCATCTCGCTTGCGCACCGTGAGCGTGTACGACTCGCCGAGCCGGAAAGGGGTTGCAGCCGGCGGAATCAGCTCCTCGTCGTTCACCGCTATTAGGACGTCGCCAGACTGGATGCCAACGGCAGCGGCGACACCGCCGGCATGCACGTCCTGAAACACCCAGCGTTTACCGTCTTTAGCCGTATCCGCCTTCGTCAACGTGGCGGCCATCGCGATTCGCCCGGCCGAACGGGGTCGCGCCTCGTGGAAGAAACCGGTGTGGCTCGTCTTCAGATCCCGAAGGAGTCCATCGAGCGCCTGTTCGAAGTCTTCCAGGGTGCGGCTGCCGATCACGCGTGGTCCGTGAGCCTCACGGAGTTGCTCCACGTCAACGTCCGGTCCGCTGAACTTCGTGTCGACAAGTGTGATTACTTTGTCGAACACGGCGCGCCGTTGCGGTTCGGTCAGGAAGGTCACTTGTAGCTCCCTCCTCGAGTGACCGCGCGACTCGGCGCGACACTCGCTGACGTGTCGCCGTAGGCCAGCACGCCACTCCACAGTCTCGGAACGGCCTCAGGACCGAACGACTCGATCATGCGTAGCTTGGCGCGCCGCAACGATTCGCCGATGTCGACGCCGCCGGCGAGTTCCCGATAGAACTCGCGCATCAGCGCGGCGCTGAAGGTGTCGTCCGCTGCCCAAAGATTGGCTACAACGGCGCGCGCACCCGCCGCGACAAACGGTCTGACTAGGCTTGCGACCCCGTCCTGTCCCTGCTCGGCACCTGTGCTCGTGTCGCACGCCGACAGGGTGACCAGAGCGGCGTTCAGCCGGAGATCCATAATCTCGCGTGCCTGCAGAAGCCCGTCCTCGACGCCTGCGGGTCTCAGCACGAGAGCCGATCGGGCTGGGAACTTCGTGCTCATGATCCCGTGCGCCGCCAGATGCAGCACGCGGTAATCTGCCAGTGGCTGTGATTTGATGGCGGCCTCTGTTGCCGCATCCTTCACCAAGACCTGCGATCCGTCGGCTCCGAATGCCGCGCGGACAGATTCTGCCTCCTCCGCAGCGAGTGGCAACGGCCGGAGTTTGGTTGCGTCGAGGTCATAGATGCCGCGTGTGACCGGGCCAGCCGGCGACCCATTTGTTCCAACGGCCGGCCCTTCAGGGGAGGCTCCGACGGCAAGCGCCATCCGGCCAACGACGGGTGAACCCGCGCGGGTTCGCAGCATCGTTAGGATTCCAGCTGACGGCGTGTACGACACGACATGCGTATCGAGTAAACGGCGTGAATTTGGAGGCGGCTCCAGGAGTTCAAAAGGAACCTGCTGGAGGCCGCCCTCAGCGCTGATGACGATGCGACGATGAGTCGACAGTTCGCGCACGTCACCGAGCAACGTTGCGCTGAGCGCCTTAACCCCCTCGGTCGCATCCACGCCACTTCGTGCGGCCGTCACCAACGACTTGGCTTGGCCGAGAATTGTGGCCCGACTGGCCAGACGTCGTACTCTCGCCGTCGAGCGACTCGCAACGATGGCAAACGAAGCAGGTTCGGCAAGTGCGATCTCAAGCAACAGCTCGTCGGCCCTCAGGCCGGCTTGCACTTCCCGCAACGTGACAGTACCACGTACGGTTCGGCGCGCCCTGGTGAACAGCTCGGTCGTCATTGGTGCGAGCTGCTCCTCAACACGAAAGATCTCCTCCAGCAATCGCTGGCGGTCTGCACGACCGGTAGCTCGCATCAGCTGGAGTTGAAGCGCTGCGATTCGACGCTCCCCTCGACGGAGCTCCTCAGGCTTGCGCAGATCGCTCAGTGGACGTGAATGCAACAGGTCTACGAGCGAACGTGCCCGCGCGCGCTCCAGTACCGCGAAGAGCGCTGCGGGGTCTCCGCCATTGCGCTCGCCTTCAAGGCGAATCCGCGCGGATACAACTTCGTCCATGCTCGCGAGTATGCGTCCTCGAACCCATGGGCTGCTCGCGTTCGTGAGAAGCCCTTCGAGGAGATCATCCGCTTCCTGTAGAAGTTCGGAGGCTTGAGCGCGGCGGCCGGCTGAGAGCTGCAGATCGGCTAGCTGTGCAAGGAGCTTCGGAAGGAGAAGACGTTCACCCATGCTGCGGGACGCCGTGACGCCTTCGCGCAACGCAGATTCCGCTTCGGTCGACCGATTGGCAGCACGTAGAATCCTGGCACGCTCGAGCGCGATGCCCGCCAGGATTCGGTTCCCGCCGGCGGCACGTGCGAAATCCGCCGCGCGCGACATCGCTTCCAGCGCTTGCGCTGTCTGCTTGCGCGCGATAGCGATCGAGGCAAGACGGAGCGTCAGCTCCGCTTGGTAGCCCAGCGCTCCTTCCTTTGCCGCCTCTGCGAGCGTCGTCGTCACGAGTTCTTCGGCCTCGGACACGCGACCAACCTTCACCAGTGCGTCGGCCTTGCCGACGAGGGTCATGAAGGGCATCCGCAGCTCCGGAACGGTGCGCGAAACCTTGAGCGCCCGCTCGTAGAAGTCGAACGCCTGCTCTGGACGCCCGAGCTCAACGAAGCCGTGGCCGAACAAGGTGAGCCAGCGCACCAAGGACGAGGTGTCGCCGTTCGTTTCGGCGACCTTGATTGCCTGTCCCAGATTCACGATTGCGGTGTTCGTGTCGCCTTGCAGAAAAGCGACAAGGCCAAGCTCGCCACGCGCGCGATTGGCCCACCCGGCCTCACCGAGCTTTTGTGCCAGCGCGAGCGCTTCAGTCCAGGAGCGTTGCGACAACGACGGGTCCAGGTCCTCGTCCGTCTCGCCCTTGATGACCAGCACGCGAAGCCGAAGTCGCTCGTCGTTCTCAATGACCGGATCATCGAGATATGCGCTGAGACGTTCGGAGACTTCCGGAACCGACAACGTAGGCAGCTGTCCACGGAGCTGGCTGACTTCAGCGTAGAGGGCGTTCCGTCTGTCGCCGCTGCGGACGAATCCATCGCGAGCTTGGGCGTAGATTGGTTCGGCGCGCGTCCAGACCCGGAGCCACCCCAGGCGGTCTGCTTCTGCGAGGAGCTTATGAGGATCGGTGACTTGCGCGAGTGCGGACGAGCACAAAACAAACGCGAGCACAACACCGACGTTGCCGACCAGGTGAAAACGGCCGCACGTCATGATTCCCTTCCCAGGTTCGCAGGGGCGCCACTGATCTTCTACAACCGCCTGCGCACTGTTTCAAGGCAGAAAATGTAGGCGTCCTTAACGGCAGAGCTGGGGCCGAGTCGACGCGAGCACCCACGGCGTTCGGCCCTCTCGGTTGATCGTCATGTTGAAACCGACGTCAGGCAGGCGGCGCGCGTCTGCGGAGCATTGCGCCGAGCAAATGGCAGTCGCGCAACCTTCGAGCAATCACAAGATCGATTCGAATCCAGTAGTCCTGGAGGTGGGGCCACCGTCTCGAGAATCATGCTGTTGGCTGCTGCGCCCTACGCAGTCGCGGAGGTTCGAACTGCGTGTGCGAGATCAAGCCGAGAAGCATCTCGACCTGGCCGGCTGCCCGCATGATCTGATAGACGTCCAGATCATCGATCCTGGTGCTCTGTTGAACGAAATTCGCAAGATACGTCTCGGATTTCGAATGGACCCCGTTTCTCTCGGCCACTATGTAGGCAACTGACTCTGCTTCCAGTTCCCGCTCGGCGTGTGTCAAGGAATGACGCTTCGGCACTGACAGGGCTTTGTCCGGGGCTAGATGTCCGAGGAATAGGTGTCCGAGCTCGTGAATAAGCGTGACAAACCGAACAGCGAGGGAATGATTGCGATTGATCATCATGCGATAGGTCGTCCGATCCTTCTCCTTGGCTGGGTCTGCGCGGCGGATCAGACGGATCGAGCCTGCCTTCGAGTCGCCGCCGTCGAACTCCTGCCATTGGACGTTCTTGGACGTGAGCTTCTTTGCAAAACCATTAAACACAGCGTCGTCAATCTCGCCACGCGCTATAAAGCAATTCACGTCCTCTGGAAGCTCTTTGCCCTCCGTATCCTGCACGTCATACACCGTGGCTACCGGTCCGAAAGGCCACAGAATTAGAAGCGGCCTAGCGCCATCCTTGATCGTGCGGCCGAAACGCTCGTGCCAGTCGAATGCGGACGCCGAAAAGCGGAGCCCCGGCTTCTGTAGCTGCAACAGCATTGCGTTGAACGGGGCTACGTTACGAAGTCTGACCACAAAATCGAGAAGGTTCTTATAGTCCGCGCCTGTACGGTACAGGCGAGAGTCCGTCAGCAGCTGGTCCAGTAGTGCACGAGCTGCTTCTGGCTCGAACAGATCCCCCTGACTCGATCGCATGCGATCCTCTGCTGACAGTACCACCCTTTGTCACCTTCGCTGGGTGGCCCCACACTTCACAGCGGGCAGCCGGTCGTCGCCCGCGCTATTTACGTTGCTAAGCGTTACGTTCTCCGCGTCTTGAGACATGTCCAGGTTCCAGTTCGCGTACACGTTCGGAGTAATCGCCCTGCTTGTCCGCCTCAAGCACCCGCTGGAAGAAATCGCGAGCGCGTCGGCGATCACCCGTCATGTAGTAGTACTTGCCGAGTTCGAATAGGCTGAACAGGTCAAAGGCGTCGAGCGCCAGAGCCTGATTGTAGAAGCTCAAGGCCAGCCGGTCGTTGCCATCGAGAGCATGCGCCCAGGCGAGTTTCGAATAAACGACTACCGCATCGGGACGTTCCGCCCGCACGCTCTCGAGAAGCTGGATGGCCCTCTTATAGTTGCCGTCGAGACCAACTGCGACGGCGAGGCGGAACCGCGTGTAGGGTCGGTCGACGTGCTTAAGAAGGCGTTCGTAAATTGCCACAGCGTCCGCGTACCGCTGGAGGCCAACGTACAACTGGCCGAGGCGCTCAAACACCTCCCTCTTCTGGTCAGACTCGACGGGATAGCCGCGTTCGAACGTGGCCAATAGCTGCTCGTACGTGTCGGCTGCCTTGCGCTGGTAGCCCAGCCGCATACAGATGCCGCCAAGCATGCGTAGGTACTGCGGGTGACCGTCGCTGCGTTCGACAGCAGCCTCGGCTGCTTCCAAAGCTCCCTGGGCGTCGTTCGCCGCGAGGCGCTCCTTAGCGAGCTCAAGGTAGAAGAGAGGGCTCGATGACGGTGGCCGGAAACCCAGTTGGCTCGGCACCGAGCGAAAGGGCATCGCCGCCGTAACGTTAGCTGCCCGCAGGGAGTCGAGGCACGCCAGAGCCGCGACTCTCATCGACGCGCAGTTCGGAAACCGGTCTTCGGACCGGCGCGCCATCGCTCGCAGAATCAACACCTCGAGGTCGGCGGGAATGTCGCGATTGACCTCCCTGGGCTTCGCAATCTGGACACCTGTCAGAAGTTGGTGCGGACTCGAGTAGGGGAGGCGCCCGGTCGTCATTTCATAGAGCAGAACCCCAATCGAATAGATGTCACTGACATCCTTCGCTCGCTTTCCCTCCAATGCGACCTCAGGCGCCATGTACGCTTCCGTCCCGTGACGCTTCGTCCACACCCAGACATCCTCGAGCCTTCGACTGGCGCCAAAATCGGTAAGCTTCGCTGTTCCGGTTGCCTTGTCAACCAGAATGTTCTGTGGCTTAAGGTCGTTATGCGAAATGTCAGCAGCTTGAACCGCAGCCAATCCGTCCAATATCTGAAGGGTCCACTCGAGCATCCGTTCGAAGGTGAGCGGGGCCTGCGCGCTGACGTTGTCGAGAACTGTCGCCAGGTCGTACCCATCGACGAACTCCATCTCGATGACGAAGAGCTCACTGATGTAATGGAAGCCGTGCACCTGAACGATATTGGGATGGTGAATGTCTTTGATGATGTCCGACTCCTTGCGCAAGATTTCCTCACCCTTTTCCTGATCCTTAGGAATCTTGATCGCGACGGTCACACCGTCCTTCAAGCGGCGCGCTTGCCATACTTCGCCGAAGCTCCCCTTGCCTAGCTCGGCTAGCAAGCGGAAGCGGTCTCCCAGTTCCTCACCCGGTCTGCCGCGGAATACGACCAGGGCCATGTCTATGCCCGTCCGAGCGCGAGCCGTTCGTTGCGCTCGTCGCGGAGAAACTCCTGGAAGATCAGGCGATCTGTTCCGGTCACCTCGCGCATCACGCACTTGACAAGCATCAGTGGCGTGCGCGCGGGAGCCACAGTCCTGCCGCTGCGCCTAAACCCGTCCCGATACGAGGCAACGATGGCGTCCATGCTTCGCGCAGCGGAACCGCTTCGCACCCAGTAGATCAGTACGCACAGTCGAAGGTCCTGCGTCGTGTTCGACGCTATCGCGAGATTCTCGACCTTGCCACGAAGCTTGCCCTCGTCGCCGCGTTCGAAGCGCTCGAACTCAAAGGCAAGCAAGGGCCGCAGTGACACCTTCTCGAACCACACCGAGTCTGCACGAACGTCCCCGCAGCCGTCGTCACCGGCCCACCAAATTGGGCACTCGGCTATCGCCGAATAATTCATAGCCTGCCCGACCCTGGCGAGTACGGTAAGGAAGTGTGAATGAACTGCTAGCCCAGTGTCTGGAATGCCGTTGGCGAGGAGCATCGGAAAATGCTCCGTCATCACGGCGCGGTCAAGAAGCGCAGCGAAGACCGTGTCGGCTAGTGAGTGTCGGCCTCCGGTCATCATCCCGCCGATTTTCCCCAACGTTCGCAGACCCGCGGCGACTCTCCGCCGTGAATCAGCGCCTTCGTGCCAACCTTGACGACGAGCGGCGCGATGATTGCACGGCCACAGATTAGAGCCTCGCCCGTCGACAGTGTGGGCAGCTCCGCGAGGTCTGCGGCCGAGAAGTAGTCAGAGGTCTTCGTGATGAACCGCTGATCATCGGGGTTCTTAATCCGCATGGCCACGATCGTGTTGCACTGGCTCGTAACGTCGGAATCGAGCTTGCTCGGGCGTTGACTCACGATCGCGAAACCGACGCCAAACTTTCGGCCCTCCGCCGCGATCCGCTTGATGATGTTCTTCGAGATGGCTGGTTCGCCAGCCGGTGCGAAGTTGTGCCCTTCTTCGTAGACGACGAACACGGGCCTAGTCGGTCGCTGCTTGTCACCGGCCGCCTTCATGAGTTCGCTCGAAATGAGCGCGACAATTACTTGGCGGGCAGTGTTCGAAAGTCCCTGCAGATCGACGATACAGAGGCGGCCTGTGGTCGCGCTGTCATCACCCACCATCTCGTACACGTCGAAGGGCTCCCCGGCGGCTCGCGAGTAGAAGCTCTGGGCCTCATTGATCATTCGTCGCAATCGCATGGCGGCGATATTTGCACTTCCTCCTTTCAAGGCGTTCGCTTCGCCCTGACTTCCGGACTCGCCGACCCATTCCTTCAGGCGGTCAAGATCATCGAGAACAGCGAAAAGTTCCTGAATGTCTCGGGGCTCGTCGACCTTCTCCTTCCAATACCGAAGCGCCACGTCCAGCACGCGTTGTTGGGGCTCGGTGAGACCAGGTAGGACGCCTGAGAACTCGTCAACGTCGAAGTGGTCCAATTGCAGCGCGAGGCGCTTGTTCTTTCCAGCGTACTTCTCGTCGAACGTTCGGAGCTGGGGTGTGTAAACCTTGATGCCTCCACCGCGTTCCTGCAGCTTCTGGAGCGCGACCTGAATCTCGTCAAGCTTCTGGCGGTCCCGAGGGTCCTCGACCTTGTCAAGGCGTTCGTTGAAGTTCAGCTTCCCTCCGCGAAATGCCTTCCCGTATTCACCGTGTGGATCGAACACAACGACAGAAGCGTTGAGCTGCGAAACGAGGCGCTCGATGATCCGTCCCACCGTGTAGCTTTTCCCCGAGCCGGTCATGGCCAGCACGGCGAGATGTTCGGTGACCAGGGTATTTGCCTCTAAGAAAACGGGAACGATGTTCTCGCCCTTTTCGTAGCCGACCAGGTTTCCGAGGTGGATGCTGGTGTCCTCTGAGAACTCGTAGAAACTGGTAAGGAAGCCGTAATCGACCCCGTAGACCTTCGTGCCTGGGGTCAATGGACGCCGGGGAATACGAATCTCGCCGGTGAACGGATCCTTGAAGCCGACCAGTTCGAGGGTCGCGTATACGGTCTCCCCCGACAGCCGCGACTGTGGGAGAAGTTCGACCTCACTGATTCCTTCACCGAGAGCCGGGCTAAACAAAATGTTTGACCTTGAAAGCTCAACGATTCTGCCGAGAACGTCGAGCGACGAGTCGGACTCGCGCTCTTGGTGCGCCACGCGGACGAACTCACCACGCCTCGCGGAAAAACTCGAGCGGAGGGCAACGGTGAGCTTGTCGGGCTGCCCCGTGTTTCCTACCAGCTTGCCGATAAAGTGTTCGTCGTCTCGGAACATGCTCACTCCTCATCCATAGTGTCAACACCCTCGAGCCAGGCCCGGTCCACGGCGCGATCTTTGAGCATGCCAAGGGTCGAACGAAGGTAGTTGGAAAGAACCTCACGGGGCATCTTCACGAGTTGCTCGGCGTACCAAAGCGGCAGTGGCGACGCGCGCGGGTTGTCGTTCAGCGTCAGGTACGCCGTCATGCTGGCCAGCTTGTCGAGTGCCTCGGAATCCCATTGCCCGGCCCCGCCCACTGTCTCGACTTTCCAGATCGGTGTGCGGATGCCGACTTGAATGTGAAAGCCGATGAGGCCCTGGTTTGCCACCGTCTTCGGCTCGAATTGCTTCATCTGCCGTCCCAGCGCCTCGTAGTAGTAGGCTGCTGTGCGATGTCCGGCGCGGAGGGCTCCGCGTAAGAAGCGTAGGACACCGACCTGCCGGAGCTGCAACCACTCGTTCTGCACAAGGTCGAGGGCTTCAGCGCTGATGGCCTCGGGGGATCCGGCCGCGCCTTTCTCTCTGAGCGCGTTAAGTACCGCCGCGTTTAAATCTCGTCGGGACTGAAGAGAGACGAGAAACGGTCCCTTTGGATCGTTTGGAAAGACGGACGGTAGGTACCGCTGCCAGAACCCCTCCAGCACCTCTAGGAGTTCGTTCCATTCTGCTTCGACCTCCGGCTCGCCGAGGCTCACGCTCTGGTCCGCGCGAGGCACGAGCAAAGGGATGTCGACAAAAATAACGTCGGGCCGAGCATCCGACTCCATGAGATCTGTCAGAAGCCGATAGACGAGGATGTACTCCTTCCAGGCGAGACGCTCCGAGGCGTCGAGGAAATTCATATCGTTGATGTCGACACGGCTGTCTTGAAACCCCTCCGTGACCTGGTTGCCAGATACCACGACATCATGGCGTAGAGCCGCGGCGCCGTAGAGAACGCCACCTAATGCCGGCATGCTCCGGCTCTTCGAAGAGATTCCTGCGGCATGAACGCGCTCGAACCGTTTCGCGTCGACGCTGCGAACGATTCCACCGCGGATGAAGTGTGGGGACTTCGCATCGATGTACCTCATCTTGTTGGCGATCTTCCCAACGGTGCCGGGAAGCCGGAGGCTCATCGCAGCCGCGAGCGCTCGAGACAGTTCGATACTCTTCATGCGTGCCTCTCGGTGGCGAGCAATGTCTGGAGCTCCCGCAGGTATGCGTGAAGCCCGAGTTGCTCCAGGTACTCGCGGAGGCGACTCGGCTTTGGCGTCCAGTCTCCCAATGAGCCCTCGAGAAGTCCTTGGGCACCGAGGGTGGCAAGCGCACTGTTCACCAGGGAGACACTGATGTCCGTTCCCAGAAGTTCGCTCGCGCGGCGGACAATCTCTTCGCTGGGCTGCGCCCCGCCCGCCGCGAGCAGGAGCGCCACTGGGATGACCGCATCGTGGCTCACTTCATCCTGCCGCGTTGGCGGAACGCCGGCGCGCGTCGGAGCACGGGGCCTCGTCTGCTCTTCAGGGGTCCAAGACAGTAGATAAGCGAGTGCGGCTTGTCGCTGGCCCTCGTCCGTCAAAGCCGTGTAGGTGAGAAGCTGCAGGGCGGAGAAGAACACCGGCCCGGATGTATTCGTCGCTTGGAATCGAAGCAAGATTGGCTTCCCCTCGTCGTCAACGGCGACGATGCCGGCTCCCAACGCGGTTTCCAGGTAGTGATCCGAGCGGACCTTAGCCGCTCCTCCGAGCACCGCCATCGCAGACTGGTCGACGATTCGAACCGACGCTGAAGACGCCCGCCGCTTGCCCCGGACCCCTACCGGCGTTTCGAAGTAGCGGCCGAGATCGAGGTCGTCGAACGGCGGAACAAGGACGATGGCTGTATGCGCTCGCGCAGCCGCGATGGCGACGCGACGGAGATCCGGAAGCCGACTGGCGGACAAGAGCCGGCCAACGATGACGATTGGCGGCCCTGACGGCGAACCCAGGAGGTCATCAATCGAAACTCCCGACACCTCCGCAGTCTGCGAGAGGACGCCGACCTCGAAGAGGTCCGCCTGCTCCTGAAGGACTCGCGCCTTCATCGCAGCTCCAGCTTAGAGCGGAGTAGCTTCATCAGCTTCAGTTCGCGGATGGCGTCGGCGTGGTCTGGGTGCTTCTCCTCGTCGTAAGTATTGGCCTCGAGCTCGCTCGAAATATCCACCCATAACCCGAAGTGAACCTGCTTCCCCGCGTTCTCGAAATACGCAGCGCCGTCCTGGCCGACCTGGCCGTTGAACGCCTCGTACCGGCTCTTCGTTGTCCCGTAAGTGTTGCCAGCGCTCGGTTCGGCCTTCGCCGCCTTACCCTGCGCTTTCAGGACGCGGTTCAGCGCTCGAAGCTCTCTCTGCTGGATCACGTTGCGCAGGTCGCGCTTCAGATCCTCGAGCTTGTCACTGACCTGCGACGGCAGCCCCTGGACGACCTGCGCAGTGGCCACGACTTCCGTGTCGAGGACTTTGAGCAGATCTGCTTCGGGCACCTGGTCGCTCTGCGTCTGGACCTGCTGCTTCAGACCGCCCTCGACGAGGCTCTTGTACTTCTGGACCTCGAGCTTCAGCGGGTTCAGCGCAGACTGCACCTGATTGGGGGCGTCGCCTGCGAAGGCAGAGAGCACACTCCACGCAGCGGCGGCCTGCTTGTAGTCTTTCACCGCGTTCGCCCACTGCTCATGCAGCTTCTTGAACCTGGCGAAGAAGCTACCGGGGCGGTCTTTGGTAATTAGATCCTTCAGTGCATCCATACGCTTCCACGCAGACTCGTACTGCGAGTTGACCAGATATTGATCAATCAAGAGCACATAATTGGCGACCGGAATCGTTGCCATGCGCGTCTGGGAGCCCGCGGGCCCCGGGCCCTTCACCGCGTTCTCGAGCTCCGACTTGATAGCCTTGAGTGGCAGAGTAACGGGGACGATCGGGAAGGGTTGCCCCTCGGCGACATCCAGCTTGCCGGCCTCCTTGAGCAACTGGTCGATCTCGTCGATCATGTCGTCGCGTGTGCCGACGAAGGTCTTCTTCAGCCATGTGAGGAAAGCGACGCGTTCCCAGAGCGATAGGGTTGCGTAGCGCGTTTCGAACGAGAGGATCCGGGCCGGCGAGCAATCGAAGGCAAGATTGGCCTCGCCGATGTCGAGAGGACAGACGTCGACGATGAGCTTCTCGATGTCGAGAATCTGACCAACCGTCAGGCTGAGAACGTCGTCGGTGAGGCTCTCGATGTCTTCAGTGAGGTGATCGAACCCAACCTGTTGGATGTTCTTTTCCGCAGAGCTGAGCTGTTGCTTTGCCGCTGGGTAATTGTTGTTCAGCAGAATGCCTGCTTGAGTTGGGAACAGGTCAGTGAGCTTCTTGACAGAGTCCTTGCACTCGCCCTCTAGCCACGTTGACGCAGACTGGCGGCGAGCTTCGAGGAGCGTCCGATCGACCGCCTTGTAAAGGTCTCCCTTCTTACGGAGCAGCCCGATGCCGATCAGCACCTCGAGTATCTGCTCGAGCTGCTGGCTTGCCTTCATCTCGCTGTCGGGCACCGCGAAGAAGAAGTTGTTGGTCAGTTTTGTCACGGCCGACTGTGTGCGCAGCTCCTGCAGCAACGCAAAGAAGCACCGCGGCACCCGCGGGCGCATCGTTCCATCGGTTGTGAGGAGGCCGAGAAGGTCGCCGTGCTTCCAAGCGGCGGGCGTGTCGATATTCTTCTTCGCGGCCTGTCGGCAGTTCTCGAACTCTACGTTGTTGAGCGGGCCGCCCGAGTTCTCGTCGGTCGCATCGAGAGAGCAGCCCTTCGCGAGCATGTACCGGTAGCCCTTGGCGAAGTCCGCGATCGAGCCCATCTTACGGGTCCAGATCGGGGCGATAAGATACCCCCCTTTGCGCAACAAGTTGGCCCATTCGCGCGTCTTCGACTGCCACTCGTCCCGGTATGAACCCTCGAGTCCCTTCGCAACCTTACTCAGCCTCGCTTCTAGTGGGTTGTAAGCGATTCCTCGCCCCGAGTACTTGAGGAGGAACTCCTCCTCCTGAGACACCAAACGACGCGTGATGACGCATCGGCGCAGAGCGGGAAGCGTATCGAGCTGCTGCTCGAACGAGACGACGTCGGCGGTCGCAGGGAAGAGAACGAGGATCGGGTGTACGCGCTCCAGCCCAATGCAAGCGCGGAGTCTCTCGACAGTCTCCTGGACCTCGAGACAATACAGAACCGTGCAGCGCCCATCGGGCGTCACACGCAAACCGTCGAGGGACGGTGAGACGAACGCCGACGTGAACGCTCGGTGTGGAACGTCCTTGAGACCGGCCACTTGCTTCGCGGATGCGTCCTCGAGCCGCTCGTCGAGGAGCTTAGCGAGTCCTAGACAGACCGCCGTCCCCCGCTTCGCCTTCGTCTGGCTCACGTCGCGCACGTACTGCTCGAGTGCCGCCTCGTACTTGCCGTCCTTGAAGAAGCGGACGCTCTCGGCCGCCGATACCAAGAGCTTGTTGAATTCGCGCCAGAGCCGGAATGACATACCGATGAAGCGACTGCCGGCGACTCTGTACTCCGCCTTGGAGAAGATTCGGTGCAGCGACTCTGCGGCGAACTCGATCCCGTCGCGAGGGTACAGAGCAGCTAGCTGCTCGCCCCATTGCTCGAGGTCGGTGTACACCACGAAGTCGCTAGCCGTCCCCTTAGCGCCCCCCACGGCGACGGAGAATGCGCGCAGCGCCTCCAGCAATCCGACGACAGAGATCTCGCTGTTCGGGGTGAAGTAGGTGTCGGCTCGGCCCTCCTTGGCCTTGAAGCCGAACTCGGGTCGGGTGAGCTCGTTAGCGAGGGCACGTTCGTCGATGTGAACCTGAAACAACTCAGCGAACGAATGCCCGCGGCCCGCCATCTGGTGTTCGAGAAGCGCGTTGGCCATTGTCTCGGTGAGAGCTTGCGCGGCCGCGCCACCGACTGGAGCCGGTAGCTGACCGTAGACGAGCCGCTCGACTTCGAGCTTTGGGACACCGTTGACGGTTCCCAGAAGCGGAAGGACCGCTCCGTCGCTGAAAATGTGCGTTGCGCGCGCGTCAGTCTTCGCGAAATCCTTGAGCAACTGCCATGCTTGAACGTGGTCGCCACGCTCGAGATGGCGCGCATACGTCTCGTGGACGGACGCCATGATCACGTTGAGCCACCCGAAGTTCCGATTCGCCGAGAGGAAGGCGCCTTCCAACGTCCCCGCAGGGTAGTTCACGCCGTTCGGGTCCGCGAGGCTCCCTTTGATGTGGTCGACGTAGCTCTGCACGTCGGTTAGCTGATTGGGCTCGATCGTCACCGAACTTGCGCGACGGAGGTTCGGGCCGATGTGAATCTGGTCCCGCATACCCAGGCTGCAGAGCAAGAGGAAGTTCACGTCCGGGTGCTGGCTTCTCCAGTTCTCGTGTTTGATGACCTCCGAGACCATCAGCAGATACTCGTCATCCACCTTCGTCTGCGCGTCCTCTCGGAGGCCGCGCTTGAGGTCACCTGGCGTTTCGACCTCGTCGACGACGACCCAAAGGTGTTTGAGCCCTGCGTCGCGCAGAATCTTCGTCGCCGCCGTGAGACGGTCCGGGAACGAACGCGCTTCGTCGTTCACGACGGACAGCGCCTTCAGATTGACGCCCTTTGCGGTCATCGCGGCCTTCAGATCCTCATAGAGATCGCGAGGACCTCCGGCGGCTGGGTCAGCGCGGAGTGTGTGCCGGAGCGCTTCGACTGAAAGTCGTGCTACCCAGGTAGCCGCATCGAGATCCTCGTCGCACACCGTGCTGTACCGAATGTAGAGCGGCAGCACGCCATCCTGCAGGGCGGGCTCGAGCACACGCGGCTTCTTGTCAGCTTGGTGGTACGGCGGAATGACGTACTCGTTCCTGTTGAGCAACCACTGGTCGACGTGCCCGGTTGCCTCGGCGATCAGCTCGTACCCCAAGCGTGTCTTGCCCAGACCCCAATCGCCGAACGCGACGAAGAAGCCAGCAATGTCGTTCGTCGAGCCGTCCCAGAAGGAACGACGGAACTGGTGGAGCGCATTGAATACCTGGTTCTGGCCCACCATAGAGAACGACGGCGGATAGAGAGCGACCCCCTTGGCGGCCCACGGCTTGGAAACAGTCATCGATCTTCTCCCTCTCTGTCGCTGAAAGTGGTCGCCGCGAGGGGCTGATCCGCGGGGCGAGGTTGCTGGTTGGCGGCGTTGAGTGGCGTGAAGTCGATGCGAACGCGTCGGCTTCCGGGCTCGCCGAAGAGCCCGCGTCCCATTCGAGGCTGCCCCGGATGTCGGTCCAGCACTCGAAGATGGTCGTGGTACATGGCGGTGCGTGCGAAGCTGTCGAGCACTGCTGCGCGGTCTTGCGAGGGGATGTGGAGTAGCTCGCCGAAGCGGTCCGCCAGCTGACTCACGATGACGAAGCCATCGGCGCCAGCACAGTCGCGAACCGCACGCGTGAAGGCCTCGTCGTCAGTCAGCGCGGCAGGCGAGACCACACCCTCGAAGCCGAGCGACGCGAGATCCGCGATGCCAAGTGCCTGGGCGAGGCCCGCTCCGTCGATCTCCCACGATGCCGGCCCGCCCTCGAAGGCGCCAAGGTGAAAGAAGACGGCCAGAGCCTTTTTCAGCGCAGTGGGCAAGTCATTCGTGGATGGCGTTCGGCCCTGGACGCCTTCCCATACGACGGCACCAGATGCACCAAGTGCGTTCAAGTCCGCTCGCCAGGCCAGGCCGAGCGCCAGCTCCGCGTTGTCCGCGAGCAGAGCGTTGAAGCCTTCGCAATTCCGCGGCGCCACGGCAAGGGTTTCGCCCGCTGGCGATGTGAGCGAGAGCCCGCCGTTCGGGATGCCCCCCGGCGCCTCCACGCCGAGCCGCCAGCCTCGTAGCCCCAGCCCGATCACAAGCCGGGTTCTCGGCTCTCGGCGGAGAAGTTGGTGCGCGAGTTGACGTGCCCAATCGCTGTCCGTCTCGGCGTCGCGATAGGCGCGACCCAGCTCGATGCACTCGCTAGTTGCTCGCATGCCTTTTGGCAGTTGCTCGAAGAGGTTGATGCCGTTGATGCGATAGCGCGCGCCACTACGCTCGAGACCGTAGCTGTTAATGACGCCGTCGGTTCCTTTTCCACGGGGTGCGCCGCCCTTGAACTTCATCGTCGCCGCGATGTCGAAGACCTCGCGCTCGAGCTCGGTGCGCGAATAGACGCGATCGGTCTCGGCCCTCGACGCAGCCTCGGGATACTCTTGAATTCGCTCCGGCTCGCTCCAGAGGAACAATTTCGGGAGCGCAATCCGCACGGCCGTCGTCGTCATTCCTTCCCTCCGAGGATGGTTGAAAGGAACTTAGCGAGGCGAAGGCGGTACATCTTCTCGCCGCGATTCTGCGGGTGTCCTGGGTGGGCCTTAATGAGCGATTGGAAAGCATCGCTGAGCCTGAGGGCTGTGCCGTGACGCTCGAGAACCCCGAGCTGCTCTAGGTTTCTGACGGTGGCCCCTACTGCCAGCGCCCAGGACCCGTCACGCGTTGTCACGCCGACCGGCCAGTAGCCCGCCTGTTCGAGGAGCTTCCGGGCGTGTTGCCAGAGCGGTCCGCGCGAGATCGCATCAAGCTCGAGGGAAACGTCGCTTCCTTCGATCGCGAGAAGCGCAGCAGGTTCGCCGGTTAGCCCCGCGAAGAGTCGGTGTACCTCGAACTGCACGATCAACGCTGCCAGCGGATGGCGGAGGAGTCGCTCCGCCGCTTCATCGCGCTCAATCGTCAGTCCGGGTTCCCACTCCTCGCTAGCGACGAGAGGCAGACCACTCACCACATGCGTGCGGGTAGTAACCTCTGAACGGTCCATCTCGCCAATAAGCGCGCGGCCGTCGTCCCCCAGTGGCAACTCGGCCGCGCTCAGCAACAGCGGTCGCTTCCAGCTTCGCCGCAGCTGGCCACTCAGGGCTCCCTCCGGGGTCTTGTCGGCTGCGTCCGCACTCCACGACTGCTGCTCGGACAGGAAATCAGGCTCGCGGATCAGGCCTCCGATAACCTTCGGGGGCAGTTGCGCGAAGAGATCGAGGCGCTCCGAAGCTGACGCACCGCGCGCCTCCTGCAGCGGCACGCTCAGGTAAGCGTGCGTCTTAACGTCGCCCAGGCTCGGTTGGGGCAGGTGCCAGTGGCTGAAACGCGACCAGACGTGTTCCTCGAGCTCGGGAATCGGGTCGCTCGCGTGATGCTTCAGGTGCTCCCCCATGAAACGCGCGGCGAGCCTCGTGGTGAAGACAGCCGGAGTAGCGTCGCCTTCCACCAGCTGGAAGAAGAGCGGCGTGGCGACGTAGGCGCATGGGCGCCGTGTCACCAGCGAGTCGAGCCAGTCCGATAAAACGGCGTCATTGACACCTAGGTCCTCGAGGTCCCGGTCCGAGAGCTCTCCGTAAGTGGCAAGGTGGTCAAGCAGGCAGCGGTTGCGCTCAATCGGTGACTGCCTGCGAGCTTTGCCTGCGGTTCCCTTTGCCGGCCGCAACACGCCGGCCAGTTCGTGAATGGGCGCGGGGTCATCCTTCGGGCGGTAGAGTCTGAGACGAGACCAGTCTTCGCCGATACGAAAGAGCAGGTCATGGTCAGGCGTCGCGCCGTAGTGGACACGGCTCCGGAAGTTCGTGGTGTACTTCTCGATGTGGCACTGGACCGTGATCGGTTTGAACAGCGGGTACGACTCGAAGAACCACTGCGTGATCTCCTCACGCGAGTGCTCCTGCCCATCCGCAAACGCCTCGGAGACGAAGCGTTCGAGAAGCTCACCGCAGCTCTCCTCGTAAAGTCTGCCGGCGCGCGTCGCGCGCTTCTTCTCCCAGGCGAGCACGTTAGCGGCAGGCTCGATGTTCTCTTCGCTCGGCAAGAGGGCGCGCAGCTGAGACCACTCTTCGCTCGTGACGGCGAAGTTGGTGCCGTTCGGCTGCCGCAGGATCATCAGCCGCTCGAGCCCTGTCCGTGTGACGATGGTGTTCTTCAGAAGCGGGTTGCCGAGGAACCGCTTCTCGATGGCGAGAACGACCCGAGGTCGGGAAGTGTTCCCGTCAGTGCCGTCTGTCCAGAATCCGGCGTCTTCACCATCCGACGTTCGCTCCGCAACGCCCTCAACCACGCGCGCAAGCGCGTAGATGCCGGCATACTCGCCAGACATCCATAGCAGAACGATGTCGCCGACCCGAATGCGGTCTTTGTACCGGTTGGTGAGGAACTGCATTTGGTCGAGCCGCTGCAAAGCCTCGAGGATGCGGTAAAACTTGGGGTTCGCCTGGAAGATCCAAACCTGAGCCTCATTGGACGCACTTTCGTCAACGACCCGCTCTACCGCCAGCGTGGAAGGCACCTTGGCGAGCTCGAACACACCACCCTTGTTACGCACGAAGCGCTCGTCTTCCGACATGTCGCGATGGAGCGAGTACCACGGAGTCTTCCGGCTCTCGCTTTCGCCGAACTCGGTGGAGTGCAGTTTTGCAAGAGCGGCCCAGATTTCGCGGTAGTGATACTGACGGCGCGGCTGGGCGCTCATCCAATCGAACGCGAGATCGACGTTGCGCCGCTTCATGCGAGTCCCCCGTTGGCGACGCGCGCTACGAGCTGGGCCACGATGGTCGCCTGGATCTTCTTGCCGGGCCGAAACACTGTCCGCAGGCGTGAAGCCATCAACGATGCCTGGTACTGTTCATCAAGCACCAACAGGTCATCGTGTCGACGCAGAATTCGCAGCTCGATCAGGTTGCGAAGCAGGTTCGACATGAGTTCGTCGGGGACTCTGCTGTCGTGGAGTCCGAAAGGAGCAAAGCCCTGGGCTCGAACGAAGTCCCCGAGGAGGTCCGCGAGGCGGCCGACGTCACGAGAGCCTACGAAGATTGAGGTGTCGTGAAGCGCGCCCGATGTCGGGACGGTGAGCTCGATGGACGGAATGTTCGTAGCCGGCGAACGCCAACCGCAGATCGCGAGGTGAATCACAGCGCCGTAGAACGGATGCTCGACGATCGAGTCACAAATCACGCCTGGTAGCACCTCAATCAGCGGGCGGTCCTCATCGAACAACCGCCGTCCATACTCATCGATCAGCGCGACCCCACTGCAGATGCCACGTCGTCTGATGTTCCATGACGAGGGCAACGAGGCCGACCCAAGATCGAATCCGTCCTCGCGACTGAGGGGAAGTGGTCGCAGCACTGCAGCCGGGTCTTCGACACGCGGCGCGGGCCGCGAGTGTTGCGCGATTCGACGAAGCACAAAGTCGAACAGTGTCTTGGGAAGCCCAGACTGCCCGAGGAGAAAGTGGTCCCACATCGCGAACGCTCCGTCGCGCCCTGGCAGGCCCGCCATTCGCGTCTCGAGGCCTGAGAGGGGCAACTCGATCAGCCGTCCCTCACTCTCGAGGCCATCGAACAGGCAGTTCAGCTCAGGGATGAGCCCTGCCAAATCGTCCCTTGTCCAGCCTTCCAACTCGGCGGTCATGCCCGCGCGCGCAGCGTCGACCAATCCCTCCGCGAGAATACCGACAAGATAGGACCGGTAGGCGGGCACGGCGAAGCAGCCGCGCCTCGCGACTTGTGAGCCGTCGCGGTCCAGAAGGAACACAAAGTCAGGGCTCAGGTACCATGCGACGGTGTCAGCGCCGCCGTCGTCGTAGACCTCCTGGAGTACTCCCGCTTCGACGAGAGCAGCTGCCCATGCCACCGAGCGCAGGTCGCGCAGCTCATCCTTGGACACCTCGCCCCATGTGGCAAGGTGATCGAACAACGCGGTCGCGGCGGCTGGACCCGCGGTGATGTTCACGCAGTGTCCTCCAACAGTTCTGCGACATCCGCTGAAGTAGGCGGTTTGATGAGACCGCGTGTGAGCCCCTCAATGTCAAAGGTCCCGTCGATGAGCGACTCGACGTCGGCCTTCGCCTCGTCGACCAGCATAGTGGCACGCCGCATCAGTTCCAGCGCCGCGCTCACAGCGCGTCCGATCCTCCCCTGCGTGGAGGGCTCCGCCAGCGGCACCAGCACGTCGTCGATCAGATCGGGGTCGACTCGCGGATGCGTGGAGCCGGACGTAATGTCGATGACCTGGTTCAGCACCAGCGGCGACTTGAGTACGAAATAGACGTAGTACGGGTCGGCGCCCGGCTTCATGCGGTAAGTGACTAGCTCCGTAGATCCTGTCGCCTTCTCAAGATGGTCGGGGCAGATCGCGACCTTATTTAGGTAGGGGCGAAGCTTTGAAAAAAGGATGTCTCTCGCACAGAAGATCGCCGACGAACCGGTGGGCTGCTCGTCAGAATTCGTGGAGATGAATCCCGTCGCCGAGTCGATCTGCGCGAGCCCAACGTAGGCGAGACCGAGTTGCTGAAGTTTGTCGGCCGCAACCCGCTGTGCGAAGCGGTCTGCGACGTCGGCCAGTCGCTTCGACTTGAGCCCGCTCTCCTCGATCACGAGGATCGCCTTCGCTCGCCGCGGCGTGAAGAACTGCGCCCCGATGCTGCCCACGAGGCGCAGTGGGGAGACCAGCGCGACCACTGGTCGCAGCGACGCGACCTGGTAACCTGGAGCAGACACGTTGCCGGTGGACTTCACCTCGAACGTTTCCGGCGTGAGCGGCACACCGAGAGCGTTCCCGAGAAGGTTCGTCGCTGAAGTCCACCGCTCGGTCGACACCGCGCGGCATTGTTCGGCCAACGCTACCTTGGCGCCGATGTAATCCTGGACGGTTCGGTCCGGGATCGCAACGGGCACAGCCCGGAGTTCGTCGTTTCCGATGAATTCCACCGTAGTGTTAGTCCGCAGCCGACTTCTCCATGCGGTGCCATGTCGGCTGGACAGGTATGCTGCTAGAAAGAATGGGTTGCATCCTCGTACCTGCGCGAAGAAGACCGTGCCGCTGACGAGGGACGTCCGGCCGGCCTTGCTCAGGAAGGCCGTGTGCTGGTTCGGCCCCTTCACTTTGATGAGCAGGCTCCCATCAGTTAGCCGTCCCTTCGGATACTTCTCGAGCATCCAATGCTCGACATATCGAACAGACGACCAGTTGACGGCCATAGTGGCGCCGTCGAGATCGACGCCTGAAATGAACGGGATGGCGCCTTCAGGTGCCTCATCTGGCGCGAAGGAAGTGGTTTTTTGGTAAAGAACTCGCCGCGGATTGACGAGCAAGCTGTCTAGCGGAACGACTTCACGCTTAGGTAGATGCGCAAGCGACGTGTCGAGAGACAGGTACTCATGGTGAAAGTATGAAGCGTCAATGCGTCCAACGATGTCCTCCGGTGACACCCACACGCACGACGGCCTCTGGCTCCGGATCATGGTCATGGCTTCGCCGATGGTCCTTCTGCGAAGAGCGCAGAGATCATTACCAAGTCGTTCCCTTGGGGGTCAGGAACCTCAGTCTTGCCTTGTTTCAGGTAGCCAACATGCTCGGCCACAGCCATGAATACCGTTCCCTGCCGTTCGGCGGGATGTTTCTTCTTCTGCAAGTAGAGAAAGCTCGTCTTTGCACCCGTTCCCGCAATCGAGAACGTCTCCGTCGGCAGGCTGACAACCGCCCGAACGATGGCCTTGCCCCCCAAGAAGTCACCGGACTCGGCGTCCCTACTGCCCATCACGTACTCCCGAATGTACGCGTCACCTGAGTTACAGAGGACTCCGTCCGGGACAACGATAAGAAGGCGTCCTCCTGGCCTGAGGAGCTGCAGGTTCCTGTCGATGAAAAGCGATGCCGGGTCGGCCTTTTCGAGCGGCTTGCGTTTCGCTCGATCACCTGGAGCCCACGACCATCCAAGCTCGAGTCCGGCATTCGCGTCGCGCATCCGTGCCATTCCGCGGGCGTCGTCGTACTTCCCGGATCCGAACGGAGGGTTCGTGAGGATGAGGTCGAATTTGCCGATAAGCCGATCGAGGTGCGGATCGGTTAGCGAGTCATCGACCTTCAGGAGCTGACCGTGGTCCTCTCCATAGAGGAGCATGTTGATGCGAGCCTTCTGGATCGAACCTGCTGCCTGATCGGCCCCGAATAGGCTGTAGCGCTTCATCTGCGAGAGCCACCGAAGCTTGTCGTCGTCGGAGTGCCCAACGTGCCGGTCATCGAGAATGCGTCGCTTCACTTCGCGAAGCGCGCCTATGGCAAATCGCCCCGTGCCGCAACAGATGTCGCCACAGAGAAAAGCCGGCAGTGCAGCCTCAGCGTCGGTCTGCGGTTGCCAGCGCCCGCGCTGTACGTCGTCGCCGCGCCGCGCCCACAGGTCCGCGTCGGGAATGTCCTGGAACGCCATCCGCGCCATGCACTCCACGACTTGGCTTGGCGTCAGGTAAGTTGCGAGGCCCTCGTCGCTCGCGTACTTGCCGCGAAGGAATACGTCGAAGGCCCACCCCAGAAGATCCTCGTGGATAAGATGCGCGCGCATCTCTCGTGCCTTTGCGCCGTTCCCGATTAGCTCTCGATCGGGGACGGAGAGACGGATTGGCTTCCTCTCGCGGTCGCGCAGGTCGAGGGCTTCGATCGCCAGCGCGAGCACGTCTGGATTCTCGAGGCGCAAGGGCTCGTCATAGGAGAAGATGGTGTGCTGTTCGCCGGTGATGTCGGTCGCCTTGTACTGCGTGAGGTTGTTTATCTCGCGAAAGGCATCCTTGAGCTGGATGACAGCGTCCTTCTTGCGCGCGCGCACGTGGTCGGCGGAGTAAATGTCGGCGAACTTCTTGCCTTTACCTGCGCCGCCCTTCAGGACGTACGTAGGCGCCTTTTCGAGATGGACCTTCAAGAACAACAGCTTGCCGAGCTCGTCGATCGCCGCGTTGGTCGGTTTGACCCCCCCGCGCGAGTAGATTGCCTCGTGAAGTTCGTCGAACTTGCGCTGGATCGTTCGGAAGTCGCCCCGGTGGTATTCGGCTGACACCTCCTGCACGAGCCGAGTGCGAGTGTCCGAGATAGGGCGGGCTACTGACTTCCACTCGCTACGAGCGGGAAGCGCAGACACCTGCGCGTCCTTTTCGACGTCGAAGATAAAGTCGTTCTCGCCATCCCATACCCAGACGAACCGAAACGGCTTGCCCTTGCCGGCGCCGAGACCCGCTTTGAACTTTGCGTCGTCCTGGACCGCGGGCCGAGAGGCATCGCCCGGCTCTCCACTGGCGAACAGGATTATGGGTTCCTTGTCGTCAAGAGCGACGAGCTCGGCAGTCGCAGCCATCGAGCCATCGCCTAGCGGATCAAAAAGCGCGAAGTCCCCCTGAACCTGCTTGTAGCCGAGCTGCGCCAGCTTCTCCCGCGCGGTGTCACACAGTGTTTCTCTGGGGTTCTTCTTCTTCGCCATGGAGAATCCTCTCGCTACCGTCGCCGGTTGAAGATGTTGGGACCTGACACCACGAACTGGGCCGTGAGCAGTTCGCGTGCGCGGTAGTCCGCGATGCCTGTGTCGCTGGCGACGGCACGTACAGCACTAGTGAGTGGCGCACCTTGGCGCCCATTCAGGAAACTTTCGAACGACTTTCGAACACGTCGTTCGTCGGTGAGTGCCGTCCCGCGCGCTGCCCACATGTTCGCGTCCGTCCTCTCGAGCGTGGGGTCGAGTCGCATCAGTAGGAGTGCTCGCTGTGCGCCGCCGTGTGCACTGAGCTCGGGGATAGCTTCCGCGACGCGTTCTGCGGTCGCAGGCCCTCCGACGATGAGCAGCTCCCGAATTTGCTCTGTGAGGGGTTCCTTCATGCGCCGTCCTCGAGCGAAGGGTTGAACTGCCAGCCCTTCGCCATCGCGGGTTTCTTGTCCTTGATGCGTCGAAAACCAGGGAGGGGTACAAGCTGTTGGACGGGCCACATCATGGCGACACCATCGACGGCGAGCAGATCCTCGGGCTCGACCCACGCCGTATGGACGACGAAGGCAAGTTCTGCAGGGTGCGTGGCTTGCTCGATGATGCTGCCGAACAACCTGCAGAAGTCCTGCGCGCGACGCGCTAGCGTCCCCTTGCTGTAGCGGAAGCTCCAACGACGCAAGACGCCTGCTACAACGTTCGGCGTTGGGGCATCGCCGGCCGTCACACGCATCACTTCCTCGAACAGCGCTCGTCCGCGTAACCCCTCAACCAGTACGCGCGCGTCGAAGCGCGACTGGACGTAGCGTCGGCCCCGGCTTGTGGGTCGGACCTGGGTCTCGTCCAGGAGGCGAGCCCATCGAGCAGCTTCGAGGTAGTAGTAGACGTTGCGAAGGCTCTTGAATCCAATCTTCTTCTGCAGCGAGATCAGATCGCATTCGCCTAGCACGATCAGCGCGACCAGCCTGTTCAACACTGCCAACTGAGTCGCCTGCGGGACGACGCGGTCTAGAGCTGACATCTTGCCCCCCGGAAGGGCGGCGAGCTGCGGCAGCGCCGCGAGTGGTCGTTGGACCCCTTCACGCTGCGCAAAGAAGCCCGGCCCGTGGAGAGGCTGCATGCTCACTGCAGTCACTGGCCAGCCTCCCGCACGCAGTCATCGGTGGCCTCGATGAGTGCAGCTCGAGCCCTGAGGGCCTCACGACGTCGCTGCATCGCACGCGTGAGCCTGGCCTCGAAGTCTTCTCGCCAGATGTCGCCGAGCACGGGCACGAGGAGCTCGTCGAGGTCGCGCTTGTTGACGAAGCGCTGGACGGAGCCGGACGACAGTAGTCGCAACTGAGAGCGGACCAGATGGTGGCGCAGGGCCGTGGCGAACACGCGCGGAGTCTCGTTGAACCGCAGTGTCGTGAATGTCGCGCTCGCGAGAATTGAATGACCATCGCAAGCGACGTCGTCGTCAAGAAAGGCGACTTGGTCGCCGTCGCCTGTCGTGCACATCAGTACGTCGCCGACCTGCAGCCGCTGACGCAGGCGCGAGGATAGGGAAGAAACGGGCCTGAGCTCTGCGCCCTCGACCAGGAAGGTCGCCTCATTCACGTCCTCTGCCTGGATGGCGACCACGAGCTCGGTGTCGCTTAATTCGCGCACGCTGGCCGATGCTGAGCTCGCGAGCTCGCGAAGCGGGCGCATGTTCAACGAATCGGACAGTGCTTCTCGAAGGGCTCGCCCCTGGGCGAAGGAGACGTCCCAGCGATTCGGGAGCGCTGTGCGACGCACCTCCTGCACGCGTGTGGACGACGTGGCGGTTGGAACTCGATGATCGATCTCCGTGTAGAGCGCCGAAACGACGGAGCTGATCTCCGCATGTGCCTGAGACGTCAGCTCCAGTGCCCGCCTATACTGGGTTCGCACAGACTCCTGCAGACTACGCGAAGGTAGCGGGATCGGCAGTTGCTCGATGTCGGCAAGGCGAAGCCTTGGAAGTGTTGAAGAATTCCCTCGATAGGCGAGGTCACGAAAAAGGTTGCTGAGGGTCGGCGTACAGAGCACGGCTGCCAGAAACTCTGGCACTACCGCGGGACGAGGACGGATCACCGTCAGCTCTGAAGAAACGGCAAGTTCGCCTGGAATACTCTCAGGCACTGCGGCGGCACGAAAGGGTTGTGCGGCCCGGGTGAAGAGCACGTCTCCAGCCTTGACGTTCACCCATTTCGCGGCCGAGCGATCGACCTGCACAGCGATGGCGAGATCGAGCTCGCAAGGTCTAACGCTGTTGAGGCGCAGCATGTGAATGCCCGCGGCGACTGTGGGAAGGCGAGCACCATCGCGAACGAATTCGACAATGTCGCCCAGCCTTACCAGGCGGTTGCCCTCCCTGCCTTCCGCAGAGCGCACGTAGTCTCGACCAATGTAGAAGGCCGGATCAAAGCGAACCTGCCCTTCGCCGAGGTCCTGCCTTGAGAGGGTCACTACGCGCATGCCGAAAGCTCCTTACTCAGGAAGTCGTCGAGCGTCGCCTTCGCCGCGTCGAGTCCATCGCCAGTGTCCGCGTCGACCATCAGGATCGGGTAGTCCCCACCCGGTGCTCCTTTTTGCAAGAGCACCACTGAGCATTTGACAGCTGTTCCTTCGAAGCACGAGCCGGCCGGGAGGCTCACGACGGACAACAGGCGGGCTCGCGCGAGGAGCCATTCTCGAAAGTGAGCATGGCCTGCGCTCGAGAGCAGTCCCTCAGGAAGAACAGTAACGAGAACTCCGCCGTCGGCCGTTGCCGCGAGTCCGTGCTCAACGTAGAGCAACTCCGCGGAGATCCGCCCGAGAGGCTTCCCGGAGCGCTTGGAAAGCTCGAAGTCCTCGAACTGCGCTCCGCGGAACTCGACGCCAAGAGGCGGCACAACGATGACGCCGGAGCAGTCGGTAAGAGTTGGCGAGTGCAGAAACTGACCGAAGTCGAGCGCGACGTTCGGGAGCAACCGTTGAAGCACTGGTCCCAATACCTCGAGCGACGTTGGCAGGAACGCCGAGCCACTCGAGCAAAAAAGTATCGATAACTCCGCGCCGACGCTTCCAGACACAACGAGGCGCCGGGCGCCAAGTTGGGGAACTTCGAGCAAGCCAACGACTCCTTCGGCCAATCCTGAAACGTCGTGTTTGTGGTGCAGGAGCGACGTGAGGGCACCGAGTAGCCAGGCGAGTTCGATGCGAGACCCTGGCTGAACGCGAAATCCCGCGAGAAGGGCCGCCGCAGTCCGGAGTGGTTCGGCTTCGTCTTCGGACCCTCCGCCGATGCTGGCGAGTGGTGCGGTGCCATCGCTCTTGACGAGCGCTGGCGTGAAGACACTGCGGTCGTCGTCAAAGTACGCCACGAGCTGCGCGGCGCCGAGCGCGGCGGCGTCACCGCGGACCGCAGCCAGTCGGATGAGACGCGCCCATGCGGCCAGCACTTCGCGGGTCGGAAATCGTGACGGATTGAACACCGGCAAGGCGCGGACGGGCCCGAAGCTCGCGCCTTGGCGGGAGTACATGGACGGGTAGATGCCGTCGTCCACGACCACGAACTCGTAGCCCTCCGCTCCCAAGAGCTCGAGATAGCGGTCCGAGACGACCCCGCGCTTGGGCCGAAGGAGTACTCCTCGCTGTCCTTCGAGTGCGAACTCGCCCGCAATCGCTAGGCGGCCAACCATCCGCTGAGCAGTCTCCAGGACCACAAGACCCAAGCTGTCGAGGTATTCCGCTGCGTTCAATTCACGACTCATCACACGCTCGCCTGCCCAATATCTCCTACAGCAGGGGCCAAGTCAATCATAATCACACGCTCACGCAGCCAATATTAAGTCGGGCTGCACATAATTTTTGAGGTATCGGCGCACGGACCTTGGATGGGCTGTGGCTTGGCGATAGGGCCGATCTACGTCTTGGCCGAACCTCTGGGGCTAGGATCTGCTGATGTCCGCCTCACCTTGCCCTCAAGGTCCGGCAATGTCTTCGCGGATTTGGGCGTCCCCGAACCGGGACGTCGATCTCGCAAAGGCAGAGCTGGCGATTCGGGTTCATCGTCTAGCGGAACATCGACGGCTGACGCCCGATGAGGCCGCCGCACTACTGAAGGTGCCGAAGTCCGAACTCGCGGCCCTATTTCAAGGGCGTCTCGCGACGTGTTTGCTCGACCAGTTGGTGCGCATGTTGACGTGGCTTGGCGACGACGTGGAGATTCTGATCAGGCCGCGACTTCAGCGCACCAAGCGCGGCGCCCTTCGTGTGCTTCAAGCTGCGGCCGTTGAGAAGCCGGACGACTTCGAGCCCGCCCGCCAGACTACGGCGCATGAGACTCCCCACAATGTCCGAGGGCCGAGAAGGTTTTCGAGCAGCCCACGCACCAGCGAGGTTGAACCGCCGACTCCGAGCGATTAACCTAGCCCAACCGTAGGGCCGCAACATGGGGCCCGCGGTCTCGGCCGCCAGACATGCGCGTCGTGCGGCTCACCGTCCAGGAGGTCAGCAGTTGGCCGTAGTGCTGCTAAACAATCGTTACGCGATGCAGCCGGTTTCTAAGTCCGGCGGCATGGCCGACGTGCATCGGGCAACCGATCTTCTTCACGACGAGCACCGCACGGTTGCAGTCAAGTTGTTTCGATACGGGTCACTGGACGAATCGATCCTGAACGAATCCTTTCGCCGGGAGACCGTTGCTCTGCGCGAGCTGCTTCACGAGAACATCGTGGAGCTGCTCGACTCTGGGATCGACCCGGAATCGAAGCGGCTGTTTGTCGTCCTTGAATGGGTCGACCAATCCCTGACGGAATGGCTAAAAACAAACCCGATCTCCTCTTGGCAAGAGTTCTACTCGGACGTCGGTCGTGGAGTGCTATCTGCGCTGCACTACGCGCACTCCCGCCGCTTTACCCATCGCGATGTCTAACCTGGCAACGTGCTCATGACTGTGCGCGGCAGGCCGAAGCTCACGGATTTCGGTCTTGCGAAGCTTCACGCATTCATGCAGCCCGGGGTCACTCTCGCGGAGTTCGCATCGCGACCGTTCACACCGCCGGACCCTGACGAAGGCGTGCATTCATTCGGACGGGACCTGTTTTCGTTTGCTGCCCTGGCTGTCAGCTGCCTCTCGCAGGAGCCCATCAAGGAATACCACCAGCTTTACGACTCGCTTGAGTCCGTGGTCGTACCTGATCCGATCCGCTCGGTGCTTAGGCGTTGTCTGTCGAAGGCAGCAAACGAGCGGCCTCTCCATGCCGGCGTACTCGCGGCAGAGCTCGACGCTTACGAGCGACAGAGCACTCAAGCGCGCATAGCGAAGCGAACTCTCTACATGACGGTTTGGGGCGGCAAAGCTGAGGCGATGAGGCGGGAGCTCGGGGTTGACACCGATCAGGACATGATGCGACGTCTTCAAGAGGAGCTCTCCGGTCCATGTGGTGTCGAGCCCTTTGCACCGCAAGCGCGTGGAGCCAACGTCGATGAACGTCACTACCGCCTCTATGGCTCCACGCTACAGCTCCATGCAAAGGTCGAGGCGGCGGGCGACCGTCTCCTCCTGTTCAGTGCTTGGAATCTTCGTCCCAGTGAATGTGAACGCTCTCGCGAGCGAGCCTGCCCCATACCTTTCATGGTTCGGCTCCGGAAACCGGCCGAGCCTGCAGAAGGCGCCGAAACAATTCTAGACCTCGCTCGACTCGTCGATGAACATCAAGCCGAGGCACGCGAAAAGGAGGCAGAGAGGCAGGAGCAGCGACTGCTCGATTCTTGGGCCAACCTCTTGCGCGCTCGCTCCCAATTCGAGACGGAGCGCAATCCACCCATTCACTACGACGGGGCTGCAGTCGATGGCAACCGTATTCGGCTCTCAGTCGCCGTTCCAGTCCCTGACGAGCTCCTCGGCACTCAGTGGAAGCTGCCGGTTCCCAACGCGGTCGCAATCCGTGGCGAGATCGAGGACATCAGTGAGGGAGCTATCGTCATCCAGTCATACGGCTCGGTCGACAACGTGCCGCGAAAGGGCACTCTCCGCTTCGATGCATGGGCAGCCGAGCAGGCTATCGAGCGACAGAAGCTCGCCCTAGAGGCGGTACGCCTCGATCGAGCAGTCAAAGGGAACCTGCGTCGAATACTGCTCAAGCCCACCGAGTGTCGCGTTCCGACACCTCTTGACAATCTGGTGTTTGCCAATCCTCGCATGGACGAGGCAAAGCAATTGGCGGTACGACTGGCACTCGGCTCAGAGGATCTGCTCCTCGTTGAGGGCCCCCCTGGCACGGGGAAGACCACATTTATCGCGGAGCTGGTTTACCAATTTCTCAAGCAGCATCCGGAGCAGCGCGTACTGCTCGCCTCACAGACGCACGTTGCGCTGGACAATGCAATCGAACGGCTGCGCAATCTAAACCCCGAGCTGAAACTAGTGAGAGTTGCCGGCCGCTTCAGCGGCGCCCGCGTTTCCGAGTCTGTTCGCGATACGTTGCTTGACGTGCAGATGGATCGATGGAGACGCGAGGCGCTCGAGGCCGGTCAGACATTCATTACTGCGTGGGCAACTGAGCACGGTGTATCACGAAAGGACGTTGATACCGGTGTGCTCCTGGTGGAACTGCGCTCGCTAGTCGAGGCTCGGGTAACCCTCCGGCAACAGCGTGCCACACTCGAGGAGGGCCAGCCCGATCGCGCATCTACCGACGATGATGCCCCACCGGCAGTTGACGAACTGCTCCGCGATGACGTTGAGGAAGACATCCGGCGATTGAAACGGGAAGACGAACAGATTGGCAAGCAGATACGTGAGCTCGAGAAGCGGCTCAAGAAGCTAGACAGCGATCTGGCGTCCGAGTTTGTACAGCTTTCAGCGGCACAGCTCGACCACGAGATTGAGACGTACCTTCCCGCGACAGGGCCTGTGTCGATGGCGCGCAAGCTCGTTGACATCCACGCCGACTGGGCCGTGAGATTTGGTAGGACTCCTGAATTCGGAGCCGCGCTGCTAATGGCCTCACAGGTCGTCGCTGGAACGTGTGTTGGCATCATGGGCGTCAGGGGATCGGAGAACGTTGACTACGATCTGTGCATCATCGACGAAGCATCGAAGGCGACGCCAACTGAGACGCTCGTACCTTTGTCGCGCGCCAGACGATGCGTGATCGTCGGTGACTCAAGACAGCTGTCGCCCTTTCAGGAGCCAGCTTTCAAAGCAGCTGCTTTGGCAGGGCGCTTTGCGCTGACTGAAGATGATCTGAAGACCAGCTTGTTTGACCATTTGGTGGACCAAGTGCCCGAGCAGTGCAGAGTGGCTCTCACGATGCAGCACCGCATGGTTGCGCCGATTGGCGACCTGATCAGCGAGTGCTTCTACGAAGGCCGCTTGCAGAGCGTCAGGCCTGCGGCACGCCACGCCCTAGACGGCGCGCTGCCAAAGCGCGTGTTGTGGCTGAGTACAAGCCGTCTCGCCCGGAGGCGAGAACAAACCGGCGTAAGCGTCAGCAACCCGGCGGAGGTAAGAGAGGTGGTTGCTCTTCTCAAGCGTGTCGGTTTCCTTGCGGCTAAGGACGCAGCGCACTCGGTCGCGATCTTGAGCGGCTATTCGAGCCAGCGTCGCGACCTAGAGCGCGCAGTTCAGGCAGACCAGTCTACGTGGTCGGCCGTGCTTCGCACGGAAGTAAATACCGTTGACGCCTTCCAAGGGCGAGAGGCCGACGTCGCGATCTACTCAGTGACTCGTTCGAACGAGGAAGGAAATATCGGATTCCTCTTCGAGCAGCCGCGAATCAACGTGGCGCTCAGTCGAGCGCGAGAATTCTTGGTGATTGTTGGAGACCATGCGTTTTGTCGACGGGCAAAAGGTGAGAACCCGCTGAAGCTCGTGCTGGACTACATCGAAACCCATCCCGATACGTGTCAGCTGACCGAGGTGACCGCGTGAGTCCGGAGGAAATCGCCAGACGTTTTGAGTTCGCGAGGCCGGGGTTTTCCCTGGTTGGCTATGAGGAGCTTGCGCTACCGGTCTACCGGCTCCGTCTGCGTGCTCTCGTCTTGGAGCGCCGGAAGCTGGATACGATCCAGGAATTCTTGATGCGCGGCATCAAGGCCGGGTTACCCTCCACACTGGAACTGAGCGAGTACTTCGGGTTGCCGGATCCTGTTGTCCGATCCGCGTTTTCGGAGATGGTACGTGCCGAAGCGGTGCACATTAGCGCGGCTGGCGACTCGCGGGAACACGCGTGGGCGCTAACGTCGAAGGGTCGACTCACTCTGGAGGCTGCGGAAACCATCACGCCTGAGGAAGCCGTCTTCGAGGTCGACTACGATGGCCTCCTCCGCCGTGCGGTGGCCGTGGAAAGGTATTTGGACTCGCCCAAGGAGGCGAGAGCGGACGGTCTGATCGAAGTGCCAGCAGTTCCCAATCGAGCGCCGGAGCTTGAGGAACTGCGTTTTGCTGAAGTCGCGCACGCCTTGAAGGCGACATTTTCGGCTGGCCCGAAGCGCGATCTGCTGTCCGTTGCATCGATTGAGAAGCGAACGCGGTACTTCCGCAGATGCGTTGCGCTCGTGTTCCGCGGCAGCGTCGCCGAGACCGTGCAGGTGGCCATTGTGGTTGCCGATGCACTATCGGAGGAGTACGAAAGAGCATTCGCTACAACCAAGCTGGCCGCGAAGCTTGGAATGGATGCGGTGCCCAGTGACGCTCCGAGTGTGGCTGACCTCGGCGCAGGTCAAGACACCGCGGAAGCCTCCGAGCGGATCCGACGGGAGATCAGTGCTGCTGATGCGCGTGTCCACGCCGCGCGTCAGGAGTTGAATAGGGCAGAGACCCAGCAGGCAAGACGTCTTGCCGAGCTCGAGCTGCAGCGAGCGGAGAGCACCGCCGAAGAGGCCGGCCGGCGACAGGCCGAGGCCGAGGTCAGATTCCTTAAGGTCTTTGAGCACCCGCCGCTTCTGAATCAGGCGCTTGTCGAGGCTAAGGACCGCCTGCTAATCATTTCTCCCTGGCTCAATCCGGTGGTCGTCAACACCCTGTTTCTCGGTCAGCTTGAGCGACTGCTGGCAAAAGGGGTTAAGGTCTATATCGGGTACGGCATAGCGCAGGAGAACGACCGTCGCAATAAGGGCAGTGATGCCGCTGCCGAGGCCTCGCTGCAGAAGTTGGCGAATCGATACCCGGGGCTCGTATTGAAGAAGCTTGGCGACACGCACGCGAAGCTCCTAGCGTGGGATCGCGCATGCGTGTGCGTCTCTAGCTTCAATTGGCTGTCCTTCAAAGGCGATCGGTTGCGCGGATACAGAGATGAACAAGGTGTCGCGGTCACGACAGCCAGTAAGGTGGACCAGAAATTCGTTGAACAGTTGCCTCGATTTTCCTAAAGGCGGTTACGCGGTGTGCGCGTAGGTGGTCGCTTTAGCGAATGCCGATCGGATTGCCTCTTCCCAATCGGACCACCGCGTCTCGTGAACGACGTCGTGCTTGAACACCCCTGGCGTGGTGACGCCCCCGGTCGGAAGCATGACGCGCAGATTTGTGCTGCGGCAGGCTTCGATCCGACCCCTGACTTGGCGGAGTACATTGCAGATGTCGCCAAGCGGCTGTAGATCAGGCTGAATGGCGTCGCGGATCAGCGCCGCCTTAAAGCGCTTCTGGAGTGTCGGCAAGTACTCGTCGTCAATGACCTCCATCATCTCCCTGAACATGCCCAGATACTCGCTCAGTCGCTGCCGATGTTCGTGCCATTCGTCGAGACCAAGCGGCTCCGTCGCGAGTTCAAGACCAATCACCAGCCGCTCGACTTGGCCGCGAACCACATTCGCAATGGCGAGTGCGATGTGGAAGAAGTTGGGGACTCCAGCAAGCGACACACGAGCGCAGTGGCGGCGCATTCGTTTGATATGACGGGTGCAGAATCCCACCGCCGCTTCGTGTAGGGACGCGTACGCTCGGAGATTCCGCTGCCCCAGAGTTCGCATCGTGTCGGAGTCGTGCCATGGCGACCTCGCCCCCCTCGTCCAGAGTGGACGCGGGGCCTCAATCAGGGGAATGTCGCAGTAGGTCAAGAAGTTCTGGAGTTGCTCGGCATCTGGCAGCTCCATTAGCTCCTGAAGCACCGAAGCGAACTGGACAGCGCTCTTTTGCGCCTCTCGAATCCGTCGTTCGCGTCGCTGTCCTCGTCCTGTTTCGATGTCCTGCAAGTTCGTGAGAAACAACTGATTACTACGAGCCGGCGTTCCGTCTTTCAGAACCGCCTCAACACACACGACAGTTGCGCCGTCAGCACAACGTCGCACGTGCTGCTCGCTGAAGATAGCCACGTAGCTCCCGCCTTGCGCTTTAAGCGCAACGCGATCCTCGCCTCCGTCACCGAAAGTCAAGACTGCACGAGCTGACACCCCGTCGGCCAGCTCACGTCGCGACGACCAGACGGATTTGAAGCGATTCTCCGTTAAGCCAGCGTACGCAAGCGCAAGCGCGCTCTCGCGAGGCCTCGGCAGTTGTTCGCGTTCAGCCGTCACGAGTTCTGCAACGCTGTTCAGCGTCTTCGCGGTCCCACACGGATCGAAGAGGCGATTCGGATCACACGTCTTTAGCGACAGTCCGTCGACGACGATCATCGTCTCGAGGTTTCCATTCGCTGCGGTCGACAGCAGGCCAGCGGTCGAAAAATTCGCACTGCCGAATGCCAGACGGACAGCACGCTTGGTCACGATTGCGATCGCCTTCGCGTGGAGTGGCTGAGACCGATCGTCGTCGACAACCACACAGTCCTTCACCACCACTCGTTTCGCCCGTGCGCCAGGATCGTCAAACCAGGCAGGAGTCATCGTGGTGAGGCCACTCTGCGTCCACAAGACAGTTCTCTTCGGATTCAGAGTGTCACGGACCGATTGCAGCAATCCAGGCGTGGCATCGAAGTACCGCGACAACACGTGAACGTCGTCCACGCTACCATCGACGCCCCTGCAGACTTGCGACCAGAGCGGCTCATCGATGTTGTGCAAGAGCCTTACTAAAGCCTGAGAGTCTGCATCGGCGTCGGAAAGCAGCCAAGGAGCATCGCCCGTCATCTCGCGCAGGTTTGATTCGAAATCCGGGCTGGGCCACTGCGCGGCTAGTGTGAAGAGCAGTTGCGTCGCCTGCTGCAGCAGCGGGAGGTGGGGCGCAGGTTTTTCGATATCGACTTCGTATGCCCCAACCAATTCTGCATTCGCGGTAAGCCCAGCCCTGGTGAAATTGGCACTGCCGACGATCAGAAGTCCTCTCTGCTTCGTGACGAAGAGCGACAGTTTCGGATGAAAGACTCCGGGGACACGAATCGGATGCAGCAGGTAGCGAACATTGGCCAGTCTAGGCCACTCAGAGGCGGGACACTCCAGGAGGGAGTCGTGGATACCGCGGTCGAGGAGGACCGAGATGTTGTTGTTTTCTTCGAGAGCCCTGAATCGATCCAGACAGTATCCTTCGAAGAACTGCGGTTCGAACGTGAAAGTGCAGATCACTGCGTGGTCAAAGCGTGTCCGTTTCAACGTGTCGTGCAGGTTAATTCGCTTGATCACTAATCCTCACGCAACGCACGTGACAGGATCGACTTGCCCTGCGCACTCAACCGCACGCAAGGCTCGTTGCCCACTTTGACAAAACGCGCGAGCCCAAGATCAGCCAGTACCTGCACCGCCTGGTTGTGCCGCGATGCGCGATAGTATGGCTGGTAGTCCTGATCGCGTACGAGGCGGCCGTCCTGCTGATGGATCCAGCAACTCTCCAGGCGTCCTTTTTCGTACATGACGCGATCGTGGTGGCGAGCAATGTCGATCACGAAGAGCCTCGCCACATCGGTCCACGCAAGAGTGCGGTCACACCATCGATCGAGTTGATGAAGGACGGAGTGTGCTGCCACCTCCTGACCAGATCTGCTTCGAAGGTCGCGATAGGCGGCATCGCTGGTGATGCCTCGCCATTTGCTATAGAGAGACGCCAGCGTGAGGCACGAGCGCGCGGCAATCTGCCCAGGTCGCGCAGCATCGCGCTCACAGATCCGCTCGCTGAGCTTGTGTGCCCACCCAAACCGATTTCGTTGACGCACACAAAACTCTTCGTCGGGCGGGGTTGCGATCCCAAACACTTTCATCAACGTCGACGGTCTGTCGCACTTGTCGCCGGTGACCTGGCGCAGATACGCTTGAAATTCAAATCCGGTAAGCGACCGCGCGATGTCGTCCACCGTAAGTCCGGCGGGGTGGTTTGCCAGTAACCTGAGCAACCCATCCAACAGGCCCTCGATGGCTTGAGTCAAGAACTGATGCAGGCAGTACTGTCGCCACTCGTTCGCGCACCAGTCCAACTGCTTTGGAAATTCCACCTTCTTTGGGCGTCCTTTGGAATCGATTAGGACGCCGAAGTAGGTGGGTGCGTAGAGCAACTGATCGTCGATAGACTTCCGCGACACCGCAAAGCCAGCTTCTTCACTAGCTTTTAACGTCCACAGAATTCGCGCGAGGGACGCGCGCCTGGCGCTCGTCTGGATTGGCGCGGACTCTCCAAAACCGAAGAAGAGATCTGTCAACAGGGACCTTTCCAGCGCCGCGTCGGGATCCGCAATGGCGTCGACGCTCAGGCGTTCGGCAGAGCGATTAAGCAACTTGAGATCTACTGTTCGCTTCGTGAAAAGCCGGTTCTTGACGTACGGGGTTACCACAACAGTGTCATTCACCGCCCTCGCAAGGCGTTCGCCCATGCCGGGGGCGACACGGTCGATTCCGTCGTCGGATCGGTACGTCAGCCCGAGCTGGTGGAGGCACCCGCCGTAGTACTGGCCGAACCCGCCGAGCGTCGTCGCGGGGAGCACCTGGAACGAGGTGTTCGCTTCGCCTCGATCGTGTGCCTGGCGAAGGTGTTTCTCCGCCGCTCGCTTTCCGACCGGCGAAGAT
>Ga0315912_10000539_pt1 | contig 66022 bp, 58 predicted proteins | sample VfabasoilMG_FD_204469 | JGI IMG/M metagenome (GOLD analysis project Ga0315912, IMG submission 204469) | Garden soil microbial communities collected in Santa Monica, California, United States - V. faba soil | ecosystem: Environmental > Terrestrial > Soil > Garden | place: USA: California... | reverse complement strand
ACTGGTCCTGGCGGGTGCGTCGGCGACGGACGTGTTCCTGGCGAGCCATGGCTGGAAGGGCGATGTTCCCGCGGCCATCGAACAATACGACGCATGGTTCGGCGCCGCGCTCAAGCTGGGCGCGGACCGGGAGGCCGCGCGACGCGTGCGTCCCGGCTTCAAGCCCCTGCTGGTGGGATTGCATTGGCCCAGCCTGCCCTGGGGCGATGAAGAAGTTCCGCAAGCCGCGACTGGCCGGGTGCTGTCCACCTCCTCGGCCAATGCACCACTCGATCATCTCGTCGACACCTATGCCACCCGCATCGCGGACACCGCGGTTGCGCGCACCGCGCTACGCACCATTCTCACGGCGGCGCGCAGTGCGTCGAGCGCGGAACTGTCGCCGGCGGTCCTCAAGGCCTACGACACCTTGTTCGCGGAATCCGGCATGAGTGCCGACGGCGCGGGTGGCAGCCCGGGCTCGGACCAGGATGGCTTCGATCCCAAGCTCATCGTCAAGGAAGCCGGAGAAGACACCCCCGCGGTGGCCGCGGGCGCCGGGCCACAGGTACTCGGCTTCGGCGACAATTTCCGCGACCTGATCCTGAGCCCCTTGCGGCAGCTGTCGTTCTGGAAGATGAAGGACCGCGCGCGGAAGTTTGGCGAGAGTGGCGCCAACCAGTTGTTGCGCCGGCTGCAACAGGCCAATCCCACGACGCAGCTTCACCTGATGGGCCACAGTTTCGGCTGCATCGTCATGTCCGCCGCAGTGGCGGGACCGCCCGCCAAGCCCGTGCTGCCGCGCGCGGTGGATTCGCTGTATCTCGTGCAGGGCGCGTTGTCGCTCTGGTCGTACGCCGCGGACATTCCCTATGCGCCTGGCACGGCCGGCTACTTCCATCGCATCGTCAAGAGCAAGCTGGTGCGCGGCCCCATCGTCACCACGCAGTCGCAGTTCGATACTGCCGTGAAGCGCTTCTATCCCATGGGGGCGAAGGTCAAGAAACAGTTCCTGCTCAACGAGCCGAAGTTTCCGAAATACGGCGGCGTGGGCACCTTCGGCTTGCAGGGCCTCGCGGTCGAAGCCGATGTCATGAAAGCGGCCGACTTCGCGTATCAATTCAAGCCGGGCGTCATCTACAACCTGAAATCCGACCAGTTCATCCGGGCAGGCAGCGGCGCCTCGGGCGCGCACAGCGATATTGCGCATCCGGAACTCGCGCATGTGTTCCTGTCGGCCGCGCTGCAACTCGCGTCCGTCGGTCAGACCCGCGCCATGCCGCCGTCGGACCCGCCACGGGGCGGATTGCTCTCGCGTCGCTCGGCGGCGCGTCCCGGATCCTTTGGAACGGCGAGCGCATCGGCTGAGCCCGCGGCCTCCGCGGCTCCGGCCGGTTCTGACGAAATCCCCATGCCGTCCGCCGCACCCGAGCCGCCGCCCGCGCAACGCTGGTTCAATGCCGCCATCGAAGATCGCGAACCCGATGAGCCACTCAAGAAGGATGAGCTGTACACGCTGGCATTCGACGTCGACGTGGTGAAGCGCGACTCGAGCAGCGCCACGGCACCGATTGACGATAGAGCCTTGTTCACCGGCGATACGCAGGAGGTGCGGCTGACCATAGAGCTGTCGAGTGATGATTTCGAGATCAAAGAGCCCAGCCGCTGGCTTGCGTTGCCACGCGTGGGACGTTCGCGTGGCAAGGCGCGCTTCGACATTTCACCGCGGCATGATGGCCCGTCGAAGGTGAGGGCCACTATTCTCAAGGATGGCAACTTCGTGCAGCAGCTGGACCTGACTTTCCAGGTCGGCGACCAGGCGTCCGCGCCCGTCGAGAGCGTCATCAAGGGCAGACCGCCATCAATGGCTGCCGATCTCGAACCTCGAGACGCTTCGATGACCATCCAGCCCGCGCCGGGTGGAGGCTACGATTGCTTTCTCTGGAGTGTCACGGGCTCGCGTGCCCGCCTGACTATTCAACAGGGTCATCTCGCCAGCGCCGTGGAGGAGCTTCGCAAGAAGCTCATGAAAGTGATCATGCACGAAGCGAATGGTGCCTTCGTGTTCCAGAGCTCCGTCGACATAGCCGACCCCGCGGACCAGAAGTTTGCCCTCGTCACCCTGGCCGAAGCAGGCGCACGACTGTTCCAGCAGATATTCGCGGGCCCGGGTGCGGGAGCCGATTCGATCAGGATGGGTGAATTCCTCAGGAAGCTGGCCACCCAGCAAGGCACCCGACTGAAGATCCAGATCTTCGCGGAAAGCGTGCCCGTGCCGTGGGGCATGCTCTATCTCGGGGACGTCGACGACGAAAGCAAGCTCGACTGGAATCTCTTCCTCGGCATGCGACACATCATCGAGAGCATTCCCTTGATGAATCTGAGCGAGCCGCTCAGCGCGGGCATTCCCAGCCAGCCGCATCTCGCGGTGGCCGCGAACTTCAACGATCAGATCGACGTACAGATGGCCAACGATTTCGTCGGGCGGCAGGCGTCTTACTGGAAGAAGACGGCCATCACGAAGGGTCGGCTCAAATTCCAGGGATACACCTCGCGCGTGCAGGTGCTCGACTCGCTCAAGAAGGCCAATGGAGATCAGATTCTCTACTTCTACTGCCACGCCTCCTCGGCTGGCCTGGGTGACGCCGGTGGCCCGGATGCGGCCGCCATCTCGTTCGGAGATGGCGAGATCACCCTGGGTGATCTCAGCCTCAAGGCGCCAACCAGCAAGCCGTTCCAGAACAATCCGCTGGTGTTCATCAACGCCTGCGAGTCGGCAGAGCTGTCGCCGATGTTCTACGACGGGTTCGCGCCCTACTTCATCGCCAAGGGCGCCCGCGGCGTCATCGGCACCGAGTGCCAGACGCCGGCGCTGTTCGCGGCCGAGTGGGCAGAGAAGTTCTTCGAGCGATTCCTCGCGGGCGAGGCGCTCGGCGACATCTTCCTGGCGCTGCGACGCGAGTTTCTCGAGAAACACCACAATCCGCTCGGCCTGCTCTACGCCGTGCATTGCTCCGGCGACACGCGCGTGTTGCCGGGTCTCTGACCTCAGGCGGCTTCGACGTAGTGGCTCTTCTTGTGCAGGAACTCCAGCACCCGCGCGCGTGACTCGATGTAGCCCGCGTTGGCGATGAGATCGAGCCGGTTGCGCGGACGGGACAGCTCGACGCGATGAACTTCGCCGATCTGCGCGGCCGGGCCGTTGGTCATCATGACGATGCGGTCCGAGAGCAGCACGGCTTCGTCCACGTCGTGCGTGATCATGAGCACGGTGTTGTTGAGCTCGGCGTGGATTTTCATCACCTCTTCCTGCAGGTGGGCGCGCGTCAGCGCGTCCAGCGCGCCGAAGGGCTCGTCCAGCAACAGCACCTTGGGGCTCATCGCCAGCGCGCGCGCGATGCCGACGCGCTGCTTCATGCCGCCGGAGATTTCGCCGGGACGCTTCTTCATGGCATGCGTCATGTGTACCAGCTCGAGATTGCGCAGCGTCCAGTCGTGGCGCTCGGCCGTCGACTTCCTGCCGCGGAAGATCTTGTCCACGGCCAGGCGCACGTTGTCGTACACCGTGAGCCAGGGCAGCAGCGAGTGATTCTGGAACACCACGGCGCGATCGGGCCCGGGCTGGTGCACCTCGCGCCCTTCGAGGAACACATAACCACTCGAGGCTTCGGTGAGGCCGGCGACGATGTTGAGCAGCGTCGACTTGCCGCATCCCGAGTGCCCGATGATGGCGAGGTATTCGCCCTTGGCGACGTCCAGCGAAATGTCGCGCAGCACCTCGCTGCGCGACTCACCCTTGCCGAAGGTCTTGCAGACGTGTTCGATCTTCAGATATTCAGTCATACGCTCACCGTGCCGCGCCCGATGAACTTGCCCGCCAGGGCAACGAGGCGGTCCAGAAGAAAGCCGATGATTCCCACGTAGACCAGCGCCAGGATGATGTCGCTGATCAGCGAGCTGTTCCACGCGTCCCAGATGAAGAAGCCGATGCCCACGCCACCGATCAGCATCTCCGCGGCCACGATCGCCAGCCACGAGAGGCCGATGCCGATGCGCAGTCCCGTGAAGATGTAGGGCGCCGCGGCCGGCAACATGATTGTGGTGAAGAATTCCGCGCCGTTCAGCCGCAACACCTTCGCGACGTTGCGATAGTCCTGCGCGATGTTCCGCACGCCCACCGCCGTGTTGATGATGATGGGCCAGATGGCCGTGATGAAGATCACGAAGATGGCCGAGGGCTGACCGTCACGGAATGCCGCGAGCGACAAGGGCAGCCAGGCCAGCGGCGGAATCGTGCGCAATACCTGGAACAGCGGATCCAGCGCGCGCATGGCCCACTTGCTGCTGCCGATGAGCACGCCGAGCGCGATACCCCCGGTGGCGGCGAACGTGTACCCGAGCGCCACGCGTTTGAGCGAGGCCAGCAGGTGCCAGAACAATCCCTTGTCGTTGCCGCCGTTGTCGTAGAACGGCTGGGTGATGAGTTCCCAGGTATCCGTGACCACCTTGCTGGGCGGCGGCAACGTGGCATCGGGAGACGAGCACAGGAACTCCCACACCACGCCCAGAAGCGCCAGCATGACCACCGGCGGCAGCACGATGCCCGCGACGTGGATGGCACGCGCCCGTAACGCGTGCACCCACGCCGGCGTTTTCCTCACGCTTACCGCTTGATCGCGAGGCTCGCCAGGTACGCTTCGGGCTTCGCCGGATCGAACGTTTTGCCATCGAAGAATTTTTCGACGCCACGCGACGTGGTCTTCGGGATCTGCGCCGCGGGCACCTTCAACTCCTTCGCCGCCGCTCGCCACAGGTCCTCGCGATTCACCTTCGAGATCAGCGCCTTGAAGTCTTCCTTGCCCGTGAACTTGCCCCATCTGACATTCTCCGTGAGGAACCACAATTCGTGGCTCTGGTATGGATACGACGCGTCGTCACGCCAGAACTTCATGAGATGCGCGCTGTTGTCGACCACGCGACCGGTGCCGTAGTCGAACTTGCCCTGCAGGCGCGTGACGATGTCGGTGTATGGCACGTTGAACCAGGCACGCTTGGAGACGATCTGCGCCACCTCGTCCTTGTTCTCCGGCTTGTCACACCACATCTGCGCTTCCTGGACCGCCATCAGCAGCGCCATGGTGGCCTTGGGATTCTTGTCGACCCAGTCAGCGCGCATGGCGAAGGATTTTTCCGGGTGCTTGTTCCAGAGTTCGCCGGTGGTCAGCGCCGTGTAGCCGATCTTCTGGTTCTTGAGCTGCTCGTTCCATGGCTCGCCCACGCAGAAGCAATCCATGGTGCCCACCTTCATGTTGGCGACCATTTGCGGCGGCGGCACGACGATTGTTTCGATGTCCTTGTCCGGATCGATGCCGCCCGCGGCGAGCCAGTAGCGGATCCACAGGTCATGCGTGCCACCCGGGAAGGTCATGGCGGCCTTCACCGCGTTGCCCGCCGCCTTCTTCTTTTCGAGCGCCGCCTTGAAAGGCTTGGAGTCGAGCCCGACCTTGACGTCGGCGTACTCCGAGCCCACCGAAATGCACTGGCTGTCGAGGTTGAGCCGCGCCAGGATGTACATGGGCGTCGGCACGTTGTTCTGCGTCACCTTGCCCGTGCTGATGAGATACGGCATGGGCGTGAGGATGTGCGCGCCGTCGATGCCGTTGCCGGCCGAGCCCAGCACCAGGTTGTCGCGCGTGGTGCCCCAGGACGCCTGCTTGACCACCTCCACGTCCGGCATGCCGTACTTGGCGTAGAAGCCTTTTTCCTTGGCGATGATGAGGGGTGCCGAATCCGTGAGCGCGATGAATCCGAGAATCGCCTTGGTGGTCTCCGGCGTTGCCGTCGCCGCGTACAGCGGTTTCGGAATCATCGCGCCCAAACTACCGGCCGCCGCTACCGCTCCCGCGGACCTGAGTACGTCGCGCCGCGTAATGGTGCCCTTCACCCGTTGATTCATCTTTTTCTGCTCCCTTGTGGATCGCCCATACTGAGTAAAGCAAGGCGTGTGCCACGGCGCGGAGCCTCAAACAGGCCGCAAGAAGCTGCTCCGCGGAGCGTTTTCGCACCAGATTGATTCCGGGGGAGAGGGGGTGCTGCGCGGAAACAGGGAAAAATGGGGACATTCCTGTTTTCCGTGCAGAGGGGTACGCGCACCGGCTCATGCTGGTGCAACCCGCAAGGAAATGGGGCCTGACCCCAATTACGCGGCGTTCTGTTCCGCCTTGAGCAGCGAGCCGACGTTGCGCTCCACCCAGCGGCCGAAGAGCGCCGCGAGCCGCGCCAGCGAGCGGCCCAGCGGCGTCAGCCGGTATTCCACGCGCGGCGGCAGCTCCGGGAAACTCCGGCGGCTAACTAGTTCGAAACCTTCGAGCTTGCGCAGCGTCTGGATGAGCATCTTCTCGGAGATGCCATCGACGCCACGGCGGATCTCCGCGGTACGCATGGGGCCATTCGCGAGCTGCGTGAGGATGAGCAGCGTCCATTTCTCCGCGAGCACGGCGAGCACCCGGCGCGACGGGCACCGGGAACTGAAGACATTGGGAACGGGCTGGGATTTCGGCATGGCGCGAAAATAACACGTCGCACCGCACGACCGGGATACTTACCGGCAGGTAAGTACCCCGTCCCGGGTTCGGTTCCATACTTACCAGGAGGTAAGTACTTGTCCGCCGCACCGCCCGGGACCACAATCGCGGCCCCTGATGAAAACGACGCAATGGAGTGTCACATGCAATTGTATTTCGCCCCCGGTGCCTGCTCGCTCGCCTCGCACATCGCACTGCGCGAAGCCGGTCTCCAGTTCGACCTCAAGCGCGCCGACGTCAAGACCAAGAAACTCGAGGATGGCTCCGATTTCTTCGCGGTGAACTCCAAGGGTGCGGTGCCGGCGTTGCGCCTCGATGACGGCCAGGTGCTCACCGAAGGCCCCGCCATCCTGCAGTACATCGCCGACCAGAAGCCCGACAGCAAGCTCGCGCCCAAGGCCGGTTCGATCGAGCGTTATCGCCTGCTCGAGTGGTTGAACTACATCACCAGCGAAGTCCACAAGGGCTTCTCGCCGATGTTCAATCCGACCGCGTCCGACGAGGTGAAGGCCTACGCGAAGAAGAATGTCGAGCTGCGCTTCGACTGGCTGAACAAGCAGCTCACCGGCAAGCAGTACCTCACCGGCGACACGTTCACGATCGCGGACGCGTATCTCTTCGTGGTCGCCAACTGGTCCAACTTCGTCGGTATCGACCTCGCGAAGTGGCCGGCACTGCAGGCCTTCCAGGGCCGCGTCGCCGCGCGCGCCAAGGTCCAGGAAGCCCTCGAAGCCGAAGGCCTGGCCAAGAAGGCCGCGTAACAGACCGGACCCATACGGTGTCAGGCCGGCATTTCGGCACTACTTGCGCCCGGGCGAGCAATGCCGAAATGCCGGCCTGACACCGTCAACTTGCGAAGTACACGCCGGTCATGATCGCCGCCGCGCCCGCGGCGCGCGACACCAGCATCGGCCACGGCAGCAGCTTCTCCAGCAGCACGAACACCATGAGTCCCGCGATCCACGTGAGATTCATGACGCCGAACGCGAACAGCAGCACCATCACCGCCCAGCAACAGCCCACGCAGTAGAGCCCGTGCAACGCGCCCAGCCGCAGTGAGCCGCGCGCCGTGGACTGGAATCCGCCGTGACGCTGCACGAATGCCAGCGGGGCGCGGCAGGATGTGAGACAGGCCTGCTTGGCCGGCAACCACTGGTAGATTCCCGCGGCGATCAGCGCCACGCCGCCGAGCGTGCGGCTGGTGCCCGCCATCATCGGCGTGACCAGTGCCAGCTTCTCCAGCCACCACTGCAGCAGCGTGGCGACGAGGGCAAAGCCGCTCCAGGCCAGCAGGTAGCCCGCGAGAAACCATCCGGGCGGCGCGAAAACATGTTTGTACGTGTTCCGCCGCGCGAAGGCCGCGTACAGCAGGATCATCGGCGCCACCGTGGGCGTCATCATGCCGATCATCATCACGATCCACATGACCAGCATGAAGGCGAAGTACGCCGCGGACCACGGCACGTACTCACCCGACATCATGCCGGACATGTCGAAACCCGTGGCCAGCCAGTACGTGTAGCCCAGCGCCAGCGCCGCGATGACCAGCAGCGCGGCGCCGACTATCCACCGGTCGCCCTGCATCAGGCGACGATGCCGTCCTGGCAGAGATGCAGTTCCGCGAATTGCCCGTACGAATCCGCCAGCTCGTAGGAGATCGGCCCGGAGGTCCGGGTCCAGCCTCGGCCAATCTCGGCCTTCTTGAATTCGAATCCCCCCACCGGCTCGATGCGGATGCGATGTTCGGCACCCGACACTGGGTTGACGATGGGCTCACCGCGCTGCTCGATATAACCCGGCACTTTCAGCTTCGCGCGGCGCTTGTCGATGTCCACGGCAAAGTCGATCTCGGCGAACACCGGGTCATAGACCTTCGAGAGCATCGAGAAAAACACCTGGAACATCGTGGCACCGGGCTTGGTGTCCTGGCCGCTCATGATCCGCAGCAGCGATTCGCGCTGACGCGCATCGGCACGCTGGTCGACGATGGGCTGCGCCTCACCATTGCCCATGTGGATGGCCCCGGGATACTTGAAGATGCCCGCGATGCGCAGGCCATCGAGCTTCACGTCGCCGTGGTGGCCCTGGTCGATCTGGATTCCCACCACGGCCCAGCAATTGCCATGAGTGGGCAGCGCGTTGAACTGGCACGGGCAACCGTAGGAGCAGTTGCAGTTGGCGAATTCCCTGCCATGGATCGTCCACTTCGTTTCGGTCATGGGAAATTCTCCATGTTCGAAGGGAGGCCCGGGGATTGAAGCACCGGCGGGAGCGACTGACAACCTGCAATTGCGAAAGATCGGCCGCGGGGCTCAATCGCCCCGCAGCCGCCCTTCAAACTGCCCTGAAGGCGAGCGTGGGTCTGGATGGGTTCTCAGCTCACTTTCTTCAGTGCTTCCTTGCGAAGCAGTGCGAAGTCCACGGTGTTGAAGTTGTTGAGCGCGACCTCGCGGTAGAGACGGCCCGCCTCCTCCGTGGCTTTAGTCGCCTCCAGTGCCTGCGCCAGCTGGTACTTGTTGTGCAGCTGCGTGAGGTCGGCCTGGCGGAACTCCGCCACCGCCTGCTTGTAGTTCTTCTGCCGCAGCGCGATCAGGCCCAGCAGCTCGTGGTACGGCTCCATCTTGCGCGCGTTGTTCTCGCCCGCGACCAGCTCCGCCACCTTCTTTGCACTCGCCTTCGCGGACTTGTAGTCACCGCGCATGGCGGCGAGTTGTCCGTCGAAGAATGCGATCTGCGTTTCCTGGATGTTGGCGAACGCCGGCGTGCCCACCACCCTGGCGTTCTCGCGCATCAGCGCCGAGCGAGCCGTGAGCACGCGCTGCGCATCGTCGAAGAGTCCGCCGTGCATGGCCACCTGAGCGGCATTGGTGAGCGCCAGCACCTTGGCATTGAGCGTCTGCTGGGGCTCGGCGCCGAAGCCGTCGATGTCCGTGGCCAGCTCTTCCAGTGCCTTGACGCCCGCACCGTAGTCCCCGGCGTAGACATAGGTGAAGAGCTTGAAGGGCTCGAGAAATCCCTTGTTGGCCGGTCCGCCCGCCGCGATGCCGCGGTCGTAGTCGGCGCGCGCCTCGTCGTAGTTGCCGAGGAACGAATTCACGTGGCCCAGCTTGATGGGCGTGATGAGGTCATTCGGATCGAGCTGCAACGCCAGCTTGTAATAGCGGCGCGCGTCGTCGAGGCGATTCGTGCCGCGATACACGTCGCCCAGTGCCCAGTAATACATGTCCACGCCCGGCGATAGTTCGATCGCCTGGCGGTAGTACTTCTCGGCTTTGGCGAAGTCCTTGGGATCGTTGAAGAGATAGGACCCGCCCAGCGTGAATGGCACCAGCGAAAATTCCGGCGCCAGCGTCATCGCCTTTTCCAGCGTGGCGCGTTGCCCGGCGAACTGGTTCAGCGCGGCCTGCGCGGCGGCCAGCAGCAGCCAGGCGCGCGGTGAGTTCGGGTATTTCTGCGTGAGCTGCTTCGCGAGCTCGAGTTGTGCGTTGAAATCGTTCTTGAGGAAGAGTCGGTTGAACTCGAGCAGCAGGCGCTCGCCCTCGCTCACCTGCGCGAGTCCGCGCTCGCCGCCCTTGAGCGCCGCGTTGAATTCCTCGGTCGAGAAAGTGACCGCGCTCAGGTTGACCCAGGCATAGACGAAGTCCGGATCGGCCGCGACGGCCGCGCGATAGAGGTGGTTAGCTTGCGTGCCGTCACCGCGATCCTGCGCCGCCTGCCCGGCTTCGAAGGCCAGGCGCGCTTCGGGGGATTTCGTGGTGACCGGGATTTCTTCGATGGCCGCGTTGGCACTGAATGAAGCGGCGAAGAGCGCCAGCAGCAGGACGCCGCGCCGTGCAGTTGTTTGGATGTCCATGGATTCCTCCCCGGGATTGCGTTGGATCGCGTGGGGCGGAGTGTCGCGCTATTGAAGTCGCCTGGAAGTCGATGTGCGCCAGGGTGAAACGGGCAGGCGGCGAGACGTGATTCTTGATCAGCGACGGCGTCAACGTCCGGGCGCGTAGTCGACCACCCGCCCGTCATCCGAGATGAGCAGAAAGAGGTGACCACCCGGCTTTTCAGGTTCGTATAGGGCGGTGACTACCCAGTTTCGTTCCCGGGCATCGTGATTCGCGGTGAACCGGGCATAGGGCTGGGCTCCCTCGCGCCGCTGGATCTCGGCCTTTGCCAATTCGATCGCGCGAGCTTCGCTGATCGGAGCCTCGCGAAAACCGCACGCGGTAGCGAGTACGGACGCGGCGACGATAAAGGGAGCCGGCACCCATCGACGCAGCAACCAGGTCGAGGCTGTGCAGAGAATGAATATGCCCAGCGCGTAGAGCAGGACGACGTGCATGGAAATCAGCCGACGTGAACCGCGAGCCCGAAAGCCTTCTCCAGGTAATGGCCCGCCGCCTGTGCGATCTCCACGGTATCGAAGTAGAGATCTTCGAGCATCAGCGTGATCGTCGCCTGGTTCGCGACATCGAACACGCGATCCTCGACCCTGAGCAATCCCAGGAAGGCCGGGGGCCTGAGGATGGCGGCGTCCCGCGGCACCGCGAATGAGAGGGTATCGCCCACCGCGGGAAGTGTCTCGAGATCCAGGGTGCCCGAAACGTGTCCGAACGAACCACCCGATCTGATGAAGACCGAAATGTCGATGTTCAACTTCATCGCTGAGCCCAGCCGGAAGGGACGCTCAGATTACCGCAGTCCGCTCGCTCTTCACCGCCATGATGCTCTTGGTGAGTCCCAGCCACTTCTCGGCCCGGATTTCCGCGCCTTCGAACATGCTGGCGAACTCGCGCTTGTTGAGCAGGTACCAGTCCGGGTTCGTGGTCTTGGGCCAGAACCCGCGGGCGGCCTTGAGCACGGGCAGCTGCGCCCGTCGCGGCAGCCAGGACACGAACGGCAGCCAGCTGTGGCTCTCGAGCACGAACCAGCGATACGGGGTCTGCACGAAGAACTGCCGGCCTACCCGCTGGATCTCGCATGCGAAGGCGCGCTGGTGCGTCAGCGCGCGTTCACGGAATTCCTTTCCTGAACGCAGCGTCCATACCTGTTCCTTCGGGACCGTCACGTGCTCGATCACCGATGAGCAGTACACGATGTCGAAGAAGCCATCGGGAAAGGGCAACTTGCCGGATTGATCGACGAGCACGGGCACGAACCCATATCGCACGCGGCCACGCTCCAGCGCCGACGCGCTGATGTCGGCGATGTAGGTGTTCTGTGGTTTTACGGGCGTGCCGTCGAGCACGGCATGAATGTTCGCGCCGGACTCGGAACCGAGATCGAGGATGCGCGTGCGCTCGCCGAGGCCGAACATCTGGCGGAACAGGGCGGCGCGCTCGCTACGGGCCTGCGAGGAGAAATCCTCGAACATTTGTGAGATGAGACCACCCATGCCGCCATTCTGGCGCGTGGGCAAGGGAGCAGCCGGTGGCGGGAAGCCACCGGCCGTTGTCAGCCGCGTCCTACCGCTTTCGCGATTGGATCTCGGGCGAAGCGGGAAACCGGTAGAGCGTGTAGTAAGCCTCGAGCGGCTTGGCCACCGGCATCTCGAACAGCGTCCCGGCCGCCAGCTTCGCGTGATAGACGCGGGCGGTCTGGCGTGGATGCACCTGCGGCTGTTCCAGGGTAGTCAGCACCACGTCGATGGACCTGCGATCCGGGCTTACGGAAATGGCGCGCAACTGCTCGTCGCGCAGAGCCAGTTCCGGCGAACCGTACTCGGGTGCATCCCGGTAGGTCCACGATTCCACCTTCAACGCGGACTGCAGGATGGCCTCGGTGACGCCATTGCCCAGCGGCTGCGTGAGCAGGATGCGAAAACCCTGGTCCGTCGCCTCCATCGCCACGATGCCCGGCGCCACGGTCTTTCCATCCCAACGCACGTGCTGCAGGCTCGCGACCTTGCCGCCCTTGGCCTGCCAGCCGCGGCCGGTCTGGCCTAACAACAGGCTGCCGTCGGCCAGGAACACGGGTCGCATCACGCCGGACTCGAGACCTTCGAAGAAGGGCATGACGCTGCCCTGCTCCTGGCCATCGACGTCCTGGTGCACCACGCGCAACAGGTTCGACTGCGTCTGGTCGCCGATGAGCATCTGCCCGAGGTAGGGCCCGAACTTCGCCTGGGTCACCCACGCCGGATTGCCCGGCGAGTTCGCGACACGGTTGTGCGGAAACAGGACCGCGGCCTTCTCGCGGCGATCCGCCACGCGTTCGTACTGGATCTCGGGCGAGGCCGGCGTCATGCCGGGCAAGTCCACGAGACCGGCGGGATGTCCGTAAAAGGCATCCTTGCGCAACTCGAACATCTTGGACGTGGCGACGAAGTCGCCCTGGTTGTCGGTGTACCAGATGCGGCCATCGGGGCCGGCGCCGATGCTGGCGGGCGAGCGCAGGCCGTTGGCAAACAACTCGAACTTGCCGTTGCGCTCGACACGAATGGCCCAGCCGTTGAAGCCGCCCCAGGTTCCCATGACGTTGCCGCCGGCGGTGTACGCGCTGCCGGTGTTGTCGTGCACGAGGTTCAGCGTGAAGTAATACGCCCCGTCCTTGCCGCGTACCGGGCCGTGCATGTAGCTGTGGTAGTTGGCGTGATACGAGTGCGCGTCGAACAGCGTTTCGTACCTGTCCGCCAGTCCGTCGCCGTTGGTGTCGGAGATGCGCGTGAGCTCGGCTTTCTGGCCGGCGACCACGACCAGGCCCTTGTTGTCCTCGACCACGACGCCGAGGCTGTCGAACAGCCCTTCCGCGAACAGGCGCCACTCGCCATTCACGATGCGCCAGATGCCCGCGGTCCGCGTGCCCACGACGATGGTGCCATCCTTCGCCACCGCGAGACCCAGCGCCTCGAACAGCTGCTCGCGTCCGTAGTTGTCCCGGGGCGCGTAGTAGTTCTCGATGCTGTAGCCCGCCGGCAGCGCCGCCTGCGCGGCCGCCGTGGTGAGTGGCGCCTGCTTGTACGAGTAGTTTGACGGTGCCGGGCGCCAGGCACTGGAGGCCACGGCGATGTTGCCGCGCAACGTGGCGTTGGCCTTGCCCGCGGGCAGCACCCAGCGATCCCCCTCGAGCTTGCCGGCACTGACGCTGGCGTTCTTCAGCAATCCCGCGTTCAGCGCGAACGACTGCGGTGCCGCGAGTTTGCCGCTGATGCTCAACACCAGTTCGCCGTTCGCGGCGATGCGGGCCGAGCTCTCGACCGTATTCCGGCCGACGCGATACCTGAACACCGGCGCGGCGAGCTTGTCGCGCGAGTCACGCGAATAGCCGAGGAACTGCGCGTCCACGGCGGCGATACGCGCCAGCTGGTCTTCCTGGCTGTTGAGCGCCGCCTTGTGGTTCTCGAAGTCGCCGAACTTGCCTTCCTTGAAGGAGAAGTCGACGGGCTGGCCGGCGGCGTTCAGCGGCGCGAGCAGGTATTCGCGCTCGCCGAAGGAAATCTCGCGGCTGTCGTAGCCCGGCTCGAGACCGCGGTTGCCGCGATTCACGAGTTCGCCGGTCATGTCGAGGAAACCGCCCTGCCAGATCTTCACGATGGCCAGCAGGCGCGGATCGAAGCTGTAGTGGATGCCGTTCGGGTTGCCGACGTGGATGCTGCGGCCCGAAGTGCCGTGCAGCGGGCCACGCTGCAGGCGGACTTCGTCGTTCACCAGCCATTGCAGCGCATCGGCCATGGGGTCGTAGGGCGGCGCCGGCGCCTGGTCCACGAGCTTCACCACCGGGCCTGACTGGCCGGCATCGTTCAGCGTGGCGAGGTAGTCACCGATGGCGTCGACCTGGCGGTCGGCGAGCAGCTCCGGGGTGAAGGGCGGCATCACGGGTAGATAGGCCTGGCCCTGGGTCGGGCCGGTCTCGGCCACCGCGAGCTGGGATGCCGGATCACGTATCGACCGATGCAGGTATTCGCGTCCCGCCTTGATCTGGAAGCGCCGGCCGTCTTCCCCCTCGGCCACTTCGCGCAGGCGCGGATCGGGCTTGATGAGGCCGTAGAGATTGGGGCCGGAGCTCGTGGCGGTGCTGTCCTTCTCGACCAGGTGGCAGGCTTCGCAGCCCACGTCGTGAAAGGCCTGCTTGCCCACGGCCACCGAATCCATCAGGTCCTTTTCATTGGTGGAACCACCCGAGGCCGCGGGCACGGTGAGCGGCGCGAAATCCGCGGGCTGATACCGGACATTGCGCAGCGCGAAGGCGCCTTCGGTCACGTAGACGACGATGGGACCGCGGAAGTCTTCGCCATCCCAGCGCGCACCTTCGCTGGGCTTGTCGAAGACCACGTTGCCGCGCACGTCCTTGCCCACGCGCACCTCGAGCATCAGCGCGTTGGCGATCTTGTTGTAGCCGTGGTCGAGCCGCGGCGCGCGGAACCGGACCGACACCGGCACCCAGTCGCCGGTGCCGTCGAGCGAGATGCCATAACGTCCCTGGATGTAGAGATCCGCGTGCGCACCCTTGGGCGCGCGGAATTCCAGCGAACTCACGCTGTCGGCCAGCGAGGCGCGGGTGTACAGCGGGTTGTCGCGGGATGGCGGTCCCGTCAATGAAATGACGCCGTCGGCGCCGAGATTCCAGGCTTTGGTGGCCCTGAAAGCGGGCCCGGGTCCATCGGCATCTTGCGCTGGTGAAACAGAGAAACTTGCGAGCGCAAACGTGGTCAATACCGCCAGGGTCTGGCGGCCGAATAATCCCGGCATGAAACCCCCTCGTGTGCGGCTACACTAACCCAAAATCTTCTACGAAACCGGTTTCCTCCGTTACTCCATGAGCCTGATACTTTTCCTGGCCGCCGCTGGCGGCACCGCTTCTCCCTTGCCCGCACACCCCGTGCAGCCCGCGAGCCAGTCCGAAATCGTGGTGACCGGCTCGCGCGTCGCGACACCCGCCGACGACATCGCCGCGAACATCACCGTGCTGTCGCGCGAGGACTTCGACGTGGAAAAACCGCGGCAACTGTCCGACGTATTGCGGCGCGTGGCCGGAGTGCACGTGGACCAGGTCGGCGGCCGCGGCGGCACGGGATCACTGTACCTGCGCGGCGCGGACCCTAACTACACGCTGGTGCTGGTGGACGGCGTGCGCGTGAACGACCCGACCAACGCACGCGGCGGCTCCTTCGATTTCTCGACCTTCGACGTGGCCGACATCGAGCGCGTGGAAATCGCGCGCGGCCCGTATTCCGCGGTGTATGGCGGCGACGCGCTGGCCGGCGTGGTCAACATCGTCACGCGTCCGAGTCGGCCCGCGAAGGCCACGGCCTCGCTCGACGCCATGGGCGGCGCCTATGACGTGCGCGAGTTCGCGCTCGGCGCCGGCGGCCCGGTGTCGGTGGGCGTCGGCAGCTGGAGCCTCGGCGCCAGCGACTCGCACGAAGGCGAAGTGGTGCGCGGCAACAGTTTCGACGGCCAGCGCGTGTCGGGCGGCATCAACACGCTGATCGCCGAGTCGACCACGGTGTTCGTCAGTGGCCGCTATTCCGAGACTTCGCGCGAAGGCTTTCCGGATGACAGCGGCGGCTTCGAATATGCGGACATCCGCGAGCCAGAATCGCGCGATGCCGACGAGGCCGTGTTCGGAGCCGGCATCAACGTCGATGCCGGTGGCAACGCGACCTTCGGATTGCAGCTCGGGTTCTTCGATCGCGACGATCACATCGATTCGCCGGGCGTCGCGCCCGGCATCCGCGATCCCTTCGGCGTGCCGCCGAGCATCGTCGACACCAACCTCACGCGGTATTCCGCCACCTTCACCGCCACGCAGGAGTTCTCGGAGCTGCTGACGCTGGCCTACGGCGTCGACTGGCTGCGCGAAGAAGGCACCAGCGACGGCGTGCTGGATTTCGGCGGTGGCTTCATGCTGCCCACCTCCTTCGAGCTCACGCGCACCTCCTGGGCACCGTTCGCCGAGGCGCGCGTGGCCACGCAGTTCGGCCTCTCGTTGCAGGCCGGAGTGCGCGTCGACAAGCCCGATGAGCAAAGCTCGGTCACCAGTCCGCGCCTGCGCGTGGAGTACGAATTCGCCGACACGGGGTTTTCCGTGGCCGGCGCCTGGGGCAAGGCTTTCAAGTTGCCGTCGATGTATGCGCTGGGTCATCCCATCGTGGGCAATCCCGACCTCGTGCCTGAACGCGGCGAGTCGTATGAATTCGAATTCGCGCAGAACCTGCTCGACGGTCGCGCGCGCTGGAGCGCCACCTGGTTCGACGGCGAGTTCCGCAATGCCATCGACTTCGATGCCGGCCCGCCGCCCATGCTGGTGAACCGCGATCGCGTGGACACGCGCGGCGTGGAGCTCGCGGGAAAATTCGACCTCAACGACGACTGGCACCTGGACGGCAGCGTCACGCATTCGAAGAGCAGCATCGCGGGCACGGACGACGAGCTGCGCAACCGGCCCGAGTGGCGCGGTGGCGTGGCCGCGCACTGGACGCCGGTGGAATCGCTGCGCTTCTCGGCGGCCGCGACCTACGTGGGCTCGTCGCTGGATTCGTCGATCGCCACGGGTGACGTGCGCCTCGATTCGTACACGCGCTTCGACGTGAGCGCGTCGTGGCAGGCCTCGGAGAAGCTCGAGGCCTATCTCGCCATCGACAATCTCACCGATCAGCAGTACGAGGAATTCGTGGGCAACGTGGCGCGCGGCATCATGCCGCGCGCGGGCGTGCGCTTCAGTCTCTGACGAGCCGGGCCCTAACGAACCGGAAAGGGCGCGCGCAGTTTCTCGAGCAGCGGATGCCACCGGGTGCAGCCGCGGCTCGCGATGCGGCCATCGGTGAGCACTTCGAGCTTCGCGCAGACCTCCATGGAGTGCAGGTTTTCACCGCGGAAGTTGCCCAGCTTCAGCAGCAGGCGCTCACCGCGTGTGCCCGCGACCGCCTGGACCACGAGATCCACGTCGGGCGAGATCAGCTGCCGATAGGTGTAGACGAAGGCTCGGGCACCAGCCTGCGCGGTGCGCGCGCATTCGGAAGCCTGCTTCCGTTCTTCGCGCGTGAGCGCTTCGGCATCGGGACGATCATCGGCGTCGCGAAGCTTTCCGCAGAGCGCGGGGTCGTCACCCAGGATGGGCGTGGTGTCGAGCCCAAACAACTTGCAACAGGCAGGATCCGCGGCGGCGAGTGCCGGCACTGCAGCCAGCAAGAGCAGCGTTCGCGCCCTGTTCACCCCGGACACGGCGGTCATGCGTCCTCCATGAAAAAAGGGGACGGCTTTCGAGGCGCGTCCCCTTTTGCTGGCAAATCAGGAATGTCCCTAATTCTTCAGTTCCAGGACCACGGGTTTGTAGCCGCCGCGGCTCCGGAAATACAGGATCAGGCCGAGATACACGAGGAACATGATCCCGGGCAGGATGGCGATGGTGCGCAGCGCGTCGTGCTTGGACTCGCGATCCGCCGCGTCGACCGCGGCTTTCGGAGCGTCGGTCAGTACCGCGCGCTTCGCCGGATCGATGGCGGTGTAGTCGCCGAAGATGCCGGTGCGTTCGGTCTTCAGCTCCTGCACCAGCTGCGTGTTGTTCTTCGCGTCGAAGGCCGCAACACCCTGCACCATCTGTCGGTCCAGCACCTGGCCGATCAGCGGACCGCCGATCACGCCGGCGCCCAGCATGCCGATGCCCGCCACCACGTTCAGCGTGATGGCGCCACCGCGCGGCGACTGCTCGGCCACCACGCCCAGCGAGGTGGGCCAGAAGAATGCCTTGCCGAAGCTGTATACCGTCGCCGCGACCACGATGGCCACGGCGCTGGTCGCATCCGACAGCAGCCACAGTCCCACCACCGCAACCAGCGCCGAGATGGCCAGCAGGCCCAGCGGCGAGAACTTGTGCACGATGGGTCCCGCGAACAGTCGCAACACCATCACGATGACCATCGCATACACCAGCACCCAGCCCGCGTTTAGGCCGAGGTCGGTCATGGCCGGGGTCAGGAGTTCGGTGATCCAGCTGTCGGTGCCCAGCTCGGTGATGGCGAGCGGGATCATCACCAGGATCATGACGATGAACAGCGGCTTGCCTGCCGAGCGCGACCACAGGCCATAACCGATGGTCATGACGGAGATGAGTCCCCACTTGAGGCCATCGCCCCAGCCGAACACGCGCGACAGCTCCGAGATCATCATGAAGGCCACCACCAGCGCGCTGATGGCGCCGGCTTCGGCGAGCATCTCGCGATAGGTGACGCCCGCGGAAACGCGCTCGCTGGGCGGGAAGCTGCGCGGCAGCAGCATGACGATGTACGTGACGACGGGGATGAGGATCAGCGCCATCTGGTAGCGCCATCCCATGCCAGCCGGGAACATCATGGCGAGGATGCCGCCGAGCACGAAGCCCGCGGGCCAGCCCGCGTGCAGGCGGTTCAGCCAGGTGGTCTTGTCGTGCCGGAATTCGCGCGCGATCAGCGGATTGATGCCCGCCTCCACCGCGCCGTTACCCAGCGACAGCACGAAGGTGCCCCAGTACAGCGACCAGTAGCCGTTGGCCTGCAGGATGAGCACGAGGCCCAGCAGGTGGCAGGCCGCGGCGAACCACAACGTCGACTTGAAGCCGATCTTGTCGATGATCAGCGAGAGCAGCACGATGCTGATGGCGAAAGGCCACAGGCCCACGCCCGCGAGCTCGCCCATCTGGGTCTGGCTGAGGTCGAACTCCACGCCCCAGGCGCCGATCGAGAACGCGCGCAGGATGAAGCAGAACGACGTGGCTACGAGCGCGGCGAAACACACCGCGAAAGTCTTCCTGGCCTCGGCTGATACCGGAATGGCTCCGGTCATAGCGGCTTCTGTACTCATGATCCCCCCAAAATGCTTCTAACTATATTTTCGTCCAGGCGCTGTTGGCCTGGCCGGACTTCAACACGGCTTCGATGAAGGCCATCACGCGCGCACCGGTCGCGGCATCGGGCGCGAACAGCGAGGCGGCCTTGGGCGAACGCGACTCGAGGCGCGCGGTGACGCGCTCGGCGAAATCGGTGTAGAGCTGCGAGAAGGCTTCGATGAAGCCCTCGGGATGTCCGCCCGGCAGGCCCACGGAGCTGGTCGGCGTGCCCGGATCGCCACGACGCACGAACTGCGGCGCCTGGCCGGCTTCGATGACCAGCAATTCTTCCGGACGCTCCTGGAACCACTGGATGGAGCCGTTTTCGCCATATACGCGCAGGCGATGCGAGTTGAGATGGCCGATGGCGACCTGGCTGGCCCAGAGGCTGCCGCGCGCGCCGCTGGCGAAACGCAGCATCACGTTGACGTTGTCGTCGATGACCCGGCCCGGGACCAGTGCGCTGACATCCGCGGCCACTTCGCTCACTTTTTCGCCGGTGACGAACTCCACCAGCTGGAAGGCATGCGAACCGATGTCACCCAGCGCGCCCGCGCCGGCCTGCTTCGGATCCGTGCGCCAGCTGGCCTGCTTCTGCCCGCTCATTTCGAGCAGCGTCGCCAGCCATCCCTGCGGATATTCGGCCTGCACCACGCGCAGCGTGCCGATGAGCCCATCGGCGATGAGCTGCTTGGCGTGCCGGATCATCGGGTAGCCGGTGTAGTTGAAGGTGACGCCCAGCAGGCGCTTCTTCTCGGCGGCCAGGTTCACCAGTTTGTCCGCATCCGGCAGGTTGGTGGTCAGCGGCTTGTCGCAGATGACGTCGATGCCGGCTTCGAGGAACGCGGCCGATTGTGGATAGTGCATGTGGTTCGGCGTGACCACCGACACCACTTCCACGCCGTCCGGGCGCGCCTTCTCGGCGGCAATCATCGCTTCCACGCTCGGATAGGCGCGCGCGGGATCCACGTTCAACGCGAGCGCCGAGCGCTTCGTCTTCTCCGCATCCGAGGAGAACACGCCGGCGACGAGCTGGTAGCGCCCATCTACCCTGGCGGCCATGCGATGCACCGCGCCGATGAAGGCACCCTCGCCGCCTCCGATCATCCCCCAGCGCAGCGGCCTCACTTGGCGAGACCCAACGTTTTCAGTGCGACGGAGTTGTCGCCGCCCGCGGCGAAGTCATCGAAGGCTTTTTCCGTGACGCGGATGATGTGCTTCTTGATGAACACCGAGCCTTCACGCGCACCGTCTTCCGGATGCTTGAGCGCGCACTCCCATTCGAGCACCGCCCAGCCTTCGAAGTCGTAGGCCGCGAACTTGCTGAAGATGCCGGTGAAATCGACCTGGCCGTCGCCCAGCGAACGGAAACGCCCGGCGCGGTCCTTCCACGACGCGTAACCCGAGTACACACCCTGCTTGCCCGTGGGACGGAACTCCGCGTCCTTCACGTGATACATCTTGATGCGCTCGTGATAGAAATCGATGTACGCGAGGTAGTCGAGCTGCTGCAGCACGAAGTGCGAGGGATCGAACAGGATGTTGCAGGCCTCGTGGCCCTTCACGCGCTCGAGGAACATCTCGAAGGTGGTGCCGTCGAAAATATCCTCGCCGGGATGCACTTCGTAACAGCAGTTCTGGCCGTTGTCCTTGAACACGTCGAGGATGGGCTTCCAGCGCCTGGCCAGTTCGTCGAACGCGGCCTCGATGAGGCCCGGCGGACGCTGCGGCCAGGGATACAGATAGGGCCACGCCAGCGCGCCCGGGAAGGCCGCGACATTCTTGAGGCCGAGGTTCTTGCTGGCCTTCGCAACCAGCTTCATCTGCTCGACGGCCCAGGCCTGGCGCTTGGCCGGCGCACCGTGCACTTCCTTCGGTGCGAAATTGTCGAACTGCAGGTCGTAGGCCGGGTGCACGGCGACCAGCTGGCCCTGCAGGTGCGCGGCGAGCTCGGTGATTTCGATGCCGTGCTTCGCGGCCACGCCCTTGAGCTCATCGCAATACGCCTTGCTCTCGGCGGCCTTGGCGAGGTCCATGACCCGGCCATCCCAGCTCGGCAGCTGCACGCCGACGAAGCCGCATTCCTTCGCCCACTTGCACATGTCGTTGAAGTTCTGCAGGTGCGGGCCGCCGCCCGCGAACTGCGCCAGGAAAATCGCCGGACCCTTGATCGTCTTCACGCTCAGACCCCTAACTTCTGCAGATAGTCACCGCTGATCTTCACGGACTCGAGGATGGGACGCGTGTACGGCGCTTCCTGCTCGTAGAAGAAGCCCTTGGTGCCATTGGCCTTGGCCGTGGAGATGACCTTCTTCCAGTCGACCACGCCCTCGCCGAGCGCCACGGAGGCCGGTTCCTTGTCGGCCGACTCGCGCCGGGCCACGTCCTTGACGTGCAGCGCGATGACGCGGTCCTTGTACTGGTTGAGCAGCGCGACGGGATCCTGTTGGGCCACCACCACCCAGCCCACGTCGAGCTCGATCTTCACGTGCTTCGCATCGGTGTTGGCGAACAGCCAGTCGAAGGCCGTCTTGTCGCCAAACTTTCTGAACTCGGCGCTGTGGTTGTGATAGCCGAAGGTCATGCCCGCATCGCTGACCTGCTTGCCGAATTTGTTGAAGAGATCGGCGTTCCACTTCCAGTCGTTCAGGTCCACGGACTTCATGCGCTCTTCCCAGGGCAGCTTCTCCTTTTCGGGAGTCACGCCGGGCGAAGAGCAGACAACGTACTTGAGGCCCAGGGTTTTCGCGTCCGCGATGATCTGATCGCCCGTCTTCGAGATGGCGGCCGCATTGGCGTGCATGCTGACCAGCGAGAAGCCGATGTCCTTCAGAAGCTTGCCGACTTCGGCGGCGGTCTTGCCGTAGAACCCGGCGAATTCGATTTCACGGAATCCGGCGGCGTACACCTTGCGCAGGGTGCCTTCCAGGTCCTTGGCGGCCTCGTCCTTGACGGTCCAGAGCTGGATACCCAGCGGAATGTGCTCGTGATGAGCACCGAAGGCGGTGCGACTCATCATTGATCCGGCTGCAAGGCCAGCTCCCGCGGACACGAGAAACGAACGACGGCTCAGCATCTTTAACCCCTCGTACTTCTGGACGCCGGAGTACAAGGCATCGGCCGTAGGGCCGTCAAGCGGCGGCCCCAATGGACTCACGAGCCCGGTTTTTCCGTAATTCAGGCGGGGCCGGTGATCTCGGCCAGCCTGCGTCGCAGATCGGTGAGCCTTGGTGGCTTGCTGAGCACCGCGCGAATGTGGGGCGGGGTTTCACCCGAGTCCGCCAGGCGTTGCCCCCAGCCGGTGAGCAGGAATATCGGCGTGGACGGCGACACCGCCGCGATGGCGGCGGCCACCGCGCGTCCGTCGACGTGCGGCATGCCGAGGTCGGTGACCACCACCGGAAATGCGCGTCCCGCCTTATGTGCAGCGACGAAGGCATCGATGCCCTGCTGGCCGCCCGCGGCGGTTTCGACCTGGTGGCCCTCGCTCGCCAGCACGTCGCGCAGTGACGTGAGCAGCAGTGGATCGTCGTCGATGAGCAGGATGCGCGTGCAGCGTGGCCTGGTCGGCGGGATGACCGGCACGACCTGGGCCTGCGGCGGGCGATCCGGAAAGGTGAGGCGGATCGTCGTGCCTTCTTCCGGCGCGCTGTGGATGTCGATGCTCATGCCATGGCGCTGCGCAATGCCGTAGACCATGGCGAGTCCCAGGCCCGTGCCGCGTTCGCCCTTGGTGGTGAAGAAGGGCTCGAGACAACGACGCCGGGTGTCTTCATCCATGCCCACCCCGGTGTCGGAGACCTCGATGAACACCCGCCCTTCGTGGTCACGATCGTCACCCGTGCTGCCGGTCCTGAGAATCAGCGTGCCGCCTTCGGGCATGGCGTCGACCGCGTTCAGCACCAGGTTCACCAGCGCCTCGCGCAGCTCGCTCTCGATGGCCATGGCCGTGGCGGTGCCGCGCGCGCTCTCGATGCGGGTTTCGATGACCACGCCGCGCTGCTGGGCCATGTCGCTCCAGCGCGCGCGCGTGAGCTCGAGCACTTCGCGCAACACGCGCTCCACCGGCACCGGCGCCAGCTCGAGCTGGGCGGGACGGCGCCGCGAGAATTCGCCCATGCGGGTCACGGTGCGGGCCACGTCGTCGATGGCGCGCTGGATGATGTGCAGCTGGCTGCGCGTGCGTTCGCTGAAGCCGCGTTCCTGCTCGAGGATGGACTCGACGTAGATGGCCACGGGCGAGATGGCGTTGTTGATGTCATGGGCGATGCCGCTGGCCATCTGTCCGAGCGCGCGCAAACGCTCCTGCTCCGCCGCCGCGTCCTGCGTGCGTTGCAGGTGCTCGTAGGCATGCTGCAGCGAGGCGTGCAGCTGCGCCTGGTTGGCGGCGAGCGCCACGTGATCGCAGAGCTGTCGCAGGAACTCGCACTCGCCGCTGCTGAAGGCGCTCTGCATGCGGCGCGCCACGAGCAGGACGGCGAACACGCCGCTGCGCTGTTCGTCCACCAGCGGCACGCAGACCAGCGACTCGAGACCGCCACGGGCCAGGCGCCTGGGGAACGGAAAATCGATGCCGGTGATGTCCGGTTCGCAGACCAGTTGCCCGGCGACGCAGCGCGCCAGGCCGTTCTGATCGACCGGGATGCGCGCGCCGGGCAGCAGTTCGAGCTCACCGGCCAGCGCCTCGCTGCGCACGCCGACGCGATTCACGGCGAGTTGCAGGGCTTCGCGATCGTGGATGCAGATGGCGGCGAAGTCCGCGGGCAGGTGTTCTTCCACGGTATGCACCACGACCTGGAAGATGCTGTCGAGGTCCTGGCGCTCGGCGATGGCGCGCGTGATCCGCCGCAGCAGTTCCAGCCGCTCGAGCTGCATGAGCGTACGCACCTCGGCTTCGTGGCGCACACCCACTTCACGGCGCAGGTCGTCATTGAGCGATTCGAGCTCACGGGTGCGCAGGCGCACGCGGCCCTCCAGCGCTTCGTTGGTCTCCTTGAGTTCCTGCTCGATGCGCTTGCGCCGCACCGAGTCGCGCGTGCCCATCTGCACCAGGGTGAGCAGCAGGCACAGGCCGAAGGCGAACACACCGAAGTGGGCCGTCATCGCGAAATTGCTGGTGGCCTGGTCGGAGAACAGCATCAACGAGTGCGCCAGCGCGGCGCCCAGCGCGTAATAGGCCAGGGCGTGCGCAATGTGGTCGCCATCGCGCCGACGCCAGAAATAGACGCCCACCGGGATCCACAGCAACGGCACCAGGATGAGCGTCGGGCGCCGGATGCCGAGAAATCCGGCATCCGCGTATCGCGGCAGCGACTGGAACAGCCAGAAGAGGAAAATCGCGAAGGCGATGGTGACCAGCAGGTACGCGGTCCTGGAATAGTTGAGTTTCGGAGCCAGCCAGGCCGTGATGCCGATGCCCAGTGGCAGTAGATAGGCCGGCGGGGCCCAGGTCCCCGATCGCAGGCTGCGCACCACCTCGTTGAAACCCGCGTGCGCGGAAGCGGGCTCGAGGGCGGCGAGCACGTGCAGGTTTTCGAGCACCCCGGCGACCGCGAACACGATGGCCAGGGATCGAACCAGGTTGTCGCGATTGCGCCAGCCCAGGTCCCAGAACAGCAGCGACACCACGCCGGTCACCAGTGCCAGCGCGGTGTTGAGGATGGTATGCAGGACCGGGAAGGTGGGGCCCGGCGCGGAAAAAATGGCAGCGCCGGCCATGACACTCAGTACCAGCGCGATGATGAAATCCCGGCCTGGCTTCAGCTCTACTTCGTCGTCCAAACAATCCCTCCCCCGCGCCCGGCAGAATACTCCTTGGGTTCGCGCTGCGAAGGACATTGCGCACACGAGAGCGGGTATCCTTAAGGGCCACCCTCTTCCGATGAAAACATGAGCAACCGCCTGGACCGTCCCGTCGATCCGACTCGCGACCACATCGTCGGCATCGAGCGCGCGGAGATCACGCTGGTCGAGTACGGTAGTTATGACTGTCCGCATTGCCGTGCCGCCAATGCCCGGATTTCCGAAGTCCGCAGCCAGCTCGGCGAACGCGTGCGTTATGTTTTCCGGCATCGTCCGCTGAGCGGCAGCGAGCTCGCTCGACGCGCCGCCGATCTCGTCGAACAGGCCGAAACCCCGGATGAATTCTGGAGCGCTCACGTAGCGCTCATGACCCGCTCACGAACGCTCACCGACGACGATTTGCGCTCAGTGACCGAAGACCTTTCATTGGCGAAACGACCCGGGGCCGAGGCGGCCGAGTCCGAGCGCACTGCCCGCGATCGTGTCGACGCCGACATTGCCAGCTCCCACGCCAGTGGCGTGCGCTACACGCCGACGTTTTTCATCAATGGAGAACGTTATGACGGCCCTTGGGACGAGGCCTCGTTCACGGATGCCATGCTCGGATCGCTGGGCCACCGCACGCGCGTGGCGGCCCTGAGGTTCGCGAGCTGGGCGCCGTCCACCGGCGTGATGTTGTTGTTAGCCGCGCTGTGCGCCGTGTTGTTCACCAACTCCGGTTTCGGACCCGCCTTCGAAGCGTTCTGGCACACGGAATTGGGTCTCTCGCTCGGCGATGCGGCCTTCCGCATGTCGCTGCTGCACTGGGTGAACGACGCATTGCTCACCGTCTTTTTCCTGGTGGTGGGTCTCGAGATCAAGCGCGAGTTCACGGTCGGGCACCTGGCGACCCGGCGCAGTGCCGCCCTGCCCATCGCCGCGGCGCTGGGCGGCATGGCGGTACCCGCTCTTATATATGTGTCGCTGGTGCCCGCCGGCAGCTGGCAGATCGGCTGGGGAGTACCCATGGCCACGGACACCGCGTTCGCAGTGGCCTTGATCGCCATGCTGGGATCGCGCGTGCCGGTGGAGCTGCGCATCTTCCTGACGGCCGCGGCCATCGTCGATGACATCGGGGCGATCATTGTTGTCGCCATTTTCTATTCAGATGCCCTGAACGTGGGCGCACTCCTCGGTGCGCTGGTGGCATTCGCGGCGCTGGTCCTGCTGAACCGCTCGGGTGTGTATCGCGCGACGCCCTACGTGCTCCTCGGCATCGTGCTCTGGGCCTGCGTGCATGCCGGCGGTCTGCACGCCACGCTGGCCGGTGTGCTGCTGGCGGCAGTGATCCCGACGCGGCCTCCGCCCGACTACGGCGCGCTGATCGCACAGGCCGACGCCATCCTGTCATCGGAAGCGCGGCACGGTGGCGAGCAGTTCCGGCACGGACCGTCCGAGCCGGCACTGCGCGAACTCGATGCGATTCACGACCGCCTCGAGTCGCCCGCCGATCGTCTGTTGCGCAACGTCGCGCCGCAATCGAGCTACCTGGTGTTGCCGATATTCGCGCTGGCCAATGCGGGCGTGGTGATCGCGGCCGAGGTGATCAGCGGCCACGGCATGCTCATGGCCGCCATCATCTGCGGACTCACCCTTGGCAAGCCCGTGGGCTTCGTGCTGGCTTGCTGGCTGGCGGTGAAGCTGAAGATCGCGGAAAAGCCGGCCGCGTACTCCTGGCGACAACTCACCGGCGCCGGCGCGCTCGCGGGTATCGGCTTCACGATGTCGCTGTTCATCGCGGGACAGGCGTTCCCGGTGCCCCACGATTTCGATGCCGCAAAGATCGCCGTGTTCGCGGCCTCGGTGCTGTCCGCGATCATCGGCGTCGCGGTGTTGTATCCGCGACGCAAGGATTCAGCGGGAACGTAGGCTGGGCGCGTTCACGTCGGCGCCCGGGTGCACGCCCACGCCGAAACGCGTCACCAGTTCTCCGCCGAGCCAGCCGGTCACCAGCGCCAGCAGCAGGCCGAGGAATGAACACGTGTAGGCCGCGCTGGTGGGCGCGGTCGATTCATTGCCACGGAGCAGAACGCTGCCCGCGAACAGGGCCAGCACCACGACATTGCCCAGTCCATGCGCGGCGCCCACGCGCCTGGCGCGTGAAGCGGGCGGTATGGCCAGCCAGTCGAGCAGGCCGAAAGGTGCAGCGAGCAGGCCTCCGGCGATTCCGGCCACCATCATCCAGTAGGACACCGCGCTGAACATCGGGTGGCGCGACATCATGAATACGATATCGAACACCACGCCCATGCCCAGCAACCCCAGAGGGAATACGATCAGCATCTGGTGAATCGAGTGCCCGAACAGCTTTACCCTGGCTTCCATCTTGATCTCCTGTGGTTTCGTTACCGTATCAATGAGCCATGGAGGTGCAGCGTTCCCGCCACCCTCCGGATGCGTGTCGCGATCGCCTCAGAGGAATAGAATGCGGCCTCAGACATACCTGGGGCACACATGAGCTCGCTGCCGAACATTCCCGCCGTCTCGCGCGAAGCGCTGATCCACCAGCTCTACGAAGCCGCCGAGCTCGAGCACAATCTCATGTGCACTTATCTCTATGCGGCATTCAGCCTCAAGAGTGGGACCGAGGAAGGTCTCAGCGCCGTGGAAGCCGACGCCACCGCTCGCTGGCGCCGCGCCATGCTGGGCGTGGCCATCGAGGAGATGGGCCATCTCACCGCGGTGTGGAATATCACCTCCGCGCTCGGCGGCAGCCCGCGATTCGGCCGGCTGAACTTTCCGCTCGATCCGGGTGGATTGCCCGCCAGTGTGGTGGTGCGGCTCGCGCCCTTCAGCGAAGCGGTACTGCAGCATTTCATCTTTCTCGAACGGCCCACGTGCTCCAGCGAGCCGGATGGCGAGGGATTCGCGGCCGAGTTCCAGTTCCGGCGTGGAGATTCACGCCCGCGCGTCACGCCGATGCCAGTCGACTACGAGACCGTGGGTGAGTTCTACGAAACGCTCTCGCGCAACCTGCGCGAGTTCGTGGCGCGCGTGGGCGAGAAAGAATCGTTCTGCGGCGATCGCGCCCTGCAGATCTCGCGCAAGGAGATCGACTTCCAGGGATGCGATCCCGTGTTCTGCGCCAAGACCGCGCTCGCAGCCTTCGACGCCATCGTCAGCCAGGGCGAAGGTGCGTCGAAGGAAAACGCGGATTCCCACTACCAGCGGTTCATCGCGATTCGCGAGGAGATGAAGGCGCTGAAGGCCGCGAATCCCGGGTTCTCGCCCGCGCATCCGGCGGCCGTGAACCCGGTGCTGCGTCGGCCGGTGCGCACCGGGGCTCGAGTGTGGCTGGAGAACGAGGAGGCCGCGGCCACCGTGGACGTGGCGAATACCGCGTACATGCTGATGCTGCGCCTGCTGTCGCACTCGTATCTCGTGCCGCGGCCGAATCCGCTGAAGGCCCTGTGCATCGATCTCGCGCTGGGACTGATGCGCGCCATGGCGCCTTTGGCCGAGCAGGCCGCGCGCCTGCCCGCGGGGCCGTCGAATCCGAACTGCAACGCCGGCATGTCATTCACCGCGCTGCGCGACGCGGCACCGCTGCCCCCGGGCGCGAGCGCCGGAAAGTTTTTCGTGGAGCGGATGCGGGAGTTGACCGCAGGCGCCGAGGCGCTGGCCAATGGCAATGGCTCGCCGCGCGTGCTGCAGTCGCTGCGGGTGCTGAAAGATCTCTCCGACCGCGCCGAAAAGCGTTTTGAAACGCTCGCGCGTGAATCGGCGGCTCCCGTGGTCGCGGCCGCTGCCGCGCCAGTCGCAGCTGCCGCCGCAACCAGGCCCGCGCCCTCACCCGCCGTCATCGAGCCCGGCAATGTCGCGCCGACACCGCGTACCGAAGGCGATGTGGACTACATCGAAGGCCGCGATCTCACGCTGATCTACGAAGGCAAGAAGTGCATTCATTCGCGCTTCTGCGTGACGTGGGGACCGAAGGTGTTCATCGCGAACGTGAAAGGCCCGTGGATCAATCCGGACGCCATGTCCACGGATGCGCTCACCGAAATCGCGCATGTGTGCGTGTCCGGCGCCATTCGTTACAAGCGCAAGGACGGGCAGCCCGATGAAGCTCCGCCGCCGGTGAACCTGATCTCGGTGCGCGAAGGCGGACCGTACGCGATTCGCGCCGACATCCGCCTGGATGGCGCGCCTGCGGTGAGTCATCGACTCACGTTATGCCGCTGCGGCGCCTCGAAGAACAAGCCGTTCTGCGATGGCTCGCACCACGAGGTGCATTTCGCCGCCAGCGGCGAGCCGCCCACGGGCAAGGCCGACATGCTGCCGGTGCGCGATGGCGCACTGTCGATCGATCCGCAGCTCGATGGACCGCTCAATGTCCGCGGCAACATGGAAATCATCAGCGGCACGGGTCGCGTGGTGGCGCGGCTGGAGTCCGCCACCCTGTGTCGATGCGGTGCCAGCAATACCAAGCCGTTCTGCGACGGCAGTCATGCGCGCGTGGGCTTCAGAAGCCAGGCCTGACCAAAGTCAGACCGGCCGCAATTGCTCCTCGATGGAGCGCGTCTTGCTGTTGACCTCGTTGCCCGAGTGCAAGGTCGACTTGCGTTCGAACAGCAACACGTGGACTTCCTGTTCCGCCACGGGATTGTGCCGCACGCCTTTCGGCACCACGTAGAACTCGCCCTCGCCGATCGTCACCGGCCCGGCCTCCATCTCGATGCGCAGCGTGCCCTTGAGCACGAGGAACAATTCGTCTTCGTGCTCGTGCGCATGCCAGCCGAATTCCCCGGCGAGCTTCGCCACCTTGACGTAGTTGTCATCGACTTCACCGACCACCCTGGGTGACCAGTGTTCGGTCAGACGCTGGGCAATGTCCTTGGGCGAGACGGCGACTGGCATGGGATCTCCTCGCAGTATCCAAACGTTCAACTTATGTTCACATCGATGACATGGCCCGCATCGAGCATGCGCACCAGGTCTCCACCACCCGAGGTTCCCAATGTATCGCACCCTCCTGGCCGCGTGCGCGGCGGGTCTTGCTTGCTCGTTGTTCGCGGGTCCGGCCTTCGCCGGCGACCGGGAATCCGAACAGCGTGATCGCGCCGACCAATCCATCCAGGTCGGCGTGCGTCCGGCGTTCCTGGTGCAGGGCATGGACCCGAGCCCGCTCAAGTCGCGGCTGCTCCGCTGCCAGAACGGCCCGTTCTACCGCACGGATTTCTCGATCGCGCATCGCGGCGCACCGTTGCAGTTCCCGGAGCACACGAAGGAATCCTACGAGGCCGGCGCGCGCCAGGGGGCGGGCATCGTCGAATGCGACGTCACCTTCACCAAGGATGGCCAGCTGGTGTGCCGTCACGATGAATGCGACCTGCACACCACGACCAACATCGTCGACACACCGCTGAATGCCAGCTGCAGCGTGCCCTGGTCGGGCGCGGGCTCGACGCCGCGTTGCTGCGCCAGCGACATCACGCTCGCGCAGTTCCGCACGCTCAAGGGCAAGATGGACGCGTCGAATCCGGCGGCCACCACCGCGGCGGGATACCTGGGCGGCACGGCCTCGTGGCGTACGGATCTCTACACCTCGCGCGGCACCTTGTTGACCCTGCGGGAGAGCATCGAACTCAACAAGCGACTCGGCGTGAAGCACACGCCGGAACTGAAGTCCGGCAATCCGACCCGCGTGAACCAGGTGTTCGGCAGCCAGGCCGCGTACGCGCAGGCCCTGATCGAAGAATTCAAGCGGGCCCGCGTGTCACCACGCGACGTGTTCCCGCAATCGTTCAATCTTGCGGATGTCACACACTGGGTCACGCACGAGCCCGCTTATGGACGCCAGGCCGTGTATCTCGATGACGTCGATCCGGGTGCTGGCATTCCGCCCCTCACTGCTGCTGAACTGCGCGACGTCCGCCGCCAGGGCGTGCGCATCTTCGCGCCGCCGATTCCCGCGCTGCTGGCCGTGGACGAGAGCACCAACACGCTGGTGCCTTCGCAGTATGCGAACGACATCAAGGCCGCGGGGCTCGACATCATCACCTGGAGTTTCGAGCGTTCCGACCTGCGGCGCGGCGCAGCGTTCGGTGGCTTCTACGCGGCGTATGACCCGCAGGGTCGCGTCGTGAAGAAAGACAGCGACATGTTCCTCGCGCTGCATGCGCTGGCGCAGGACGTCGGCGTGCGCGGCGTCTTCTCCGATTGGCCCGCCACGGTGAGCTACTACGCCAGCTGCATGGACATGGATTGACAGGGAGAGCTACGCACCCGGTGCCGGCGCCCCCAACCCCCCAACTGGCGCCGGGTGCGTCGCGGCAGTGAGGCGCCAGCTAGCTACCTTCGAGTTCGGGCAGGAAGGACACGTCCATGTGGTAGCGCTTCGGGTCTTTTGGATCCAGCAGCACCGTCATCTGCTTCGAGGTCACGAACTTCGACGGGTCGAACCACAGATTTTCGCTGTGGAACACGCGCAGCTTGCGGGTGGCGGGGTCCAGGTATTGTGAAGTGATGCGCCAGGGATTCTTGCCATTCACCTCGAAGGAGGTGTTCCGCTCGACCCCCTGGAGATCGGTCTGGATGGCCGTGCCGTAGGCCATCAGGTAGTCCTTCTTGCGCTTGCCGGTTCTTTGCGCGACGAAGATTCCGCCTCCGATGGCCGCAAACACGAAGCCGATGCCGCCGAGGATCAGAGGGCCCATCCACAACGACATGAAGCCCTTGATCCGACCCTTGCCCGGTTTGTCGGTGGAGTACAGGACTTCCACCCGTTCACCCACGTCGTAGGGTGCCGGGTTGCCACTGAAAGATTCGACATAGGTGATCTCACGCCCGGCGGGAGTCGTGAATTGCACCTTCGGCGAGTAGGTGACGCCATCCGAGTCCCGCTGCTCGATCAGGTCCACCACCGTGCCCGGGACCGTGTGAGCCCTGGAAACGAACTGGCGGGTGCTGTTCCACAGCAGCAGGGCGCCCAGGAGCAGCAAGCCGCCGATAGCCGGAAACAACCAGCTGATGAGCCGCATGGCCTTCATTAGAATCCTCCCCAGCCATGAAGATACTCGTCACCGGTAGCGCCGGCCACCTCGGCGAAGCTCTGATGCGCACGCTGCGCGCCCGCAGGATCGACGCCGTCGGCATCGACGTGCTCGATTCCCCCTTCACCGACATCGTGGGCACGATCGCCGATCGGGCCATGGTCGACGCGGCGATGCCCGGGGTCACCGCGGTGTTGCACGCCGCCACGTTGCACAAGCCGCACGTCGTCAGCCACAGCCGCCAGGACTTCGTCGACACCAACGTGACCGGCACGCTCAACCTGCTCGAGGCGGCGACTCACAACCGCGTGAGCGCTTTCGTCTACACCAGCACCACCAGCACGTTCGGCGATGCGCTGACGCCGCCACGTGGCGCGCCGGCGGCCTGGATCACCGAAGACGTGGTGCCGATTCCGAAGAACATCTACGGCGTGACCAAGGTGGCGGCCGAAGACCTGTGCCAGCTGTTCCATCGCAACCAGAAGCTGCCCTGCCTGGTGCTGCGCACCTCGCGATTCTTCCCCGAGGATGACGACGTTCCCGCCGTGCGCGACGCGTGGGACGAGACCAACCTCAAGGTCAACGAGCTGCTGTACCGGCGCGTGGACGTGGAAGACGTGGTCAGCGCGCACTTCTGTGCGCTGGAAAAGGCCGCGACGCTGGGGTTTGGCCGTTTCATCGTGAGCGCCACCTCGCCGTTCACGCGCACCGACACGGCAGCGCTGGGCCGCGACGCGCCGCAGGTGCTGGAACGCCACGTGCCGGAGTTCGCGCCCATCTACTCGGCGCGCGGCTGGAAAATGATGCCCACGCTGGACCGCGTCTACGTGAACGATCGCGCCCGCGAGCAGCTGGGCTGGCGGCCGCAGTACGACTTCCGCCGTGCGGTCGCGGCCATCGCCGCCGGGGCCGACTGGCGCAGCCCGCTGGCACGGGAGATCGGTTCCAAGGGATACCATCGAAAGACAGCGACCGGCTGACACCGACCCTGTAGTTTTTCTTGTCGGATGTTTAGAGAGCGGTGCTGGACCCGCCGCTGACTGGTGCAGAATGAAGTCATGGCGGCGGCACTGCTCGACAACATCATGTGGAACTGCCTCTCCGGTCCCCACGCGCATTTCGCGACGGGATCGGGTGCGGTGCGGCGCTACGCGCCGGGATTTTCACCCATCGTCGGGTGCCGCGAGCCACGGAACCCGGACTTCGCCGAGCTCGCCAACCACTGCGAGGCCGGCGACAGCTTCTATCTCGACATCTGGTCGGGCGCGGCGCCGAACGGCTGGAGAATCGATCGCGAAGCCACCATGTTCAAGATGATCTGGGACGCGCCACCTCCCGCGGAAGATACCGCTCCCGATGCGATCCCGCTCCGGCCCGAACATGCCTCGCAGGCCGTGGAGCTCGCGAAGCTCACCAACCCCGGCCCCTTCGGCATCCGCACGCCGGAGCTGGGCGAGTACTTCGGCTATTTCGACGGCGGCAGGCTCATCGCCATGGCCGGCGAGCGCTTGTGCGCCGGCGATCTGCACGAGATCAGCGGAATCTGCACGCACCCGGATCACCAGGGCAAAGGCCTGGCGCGCAAGCTCACGCTGAAGCTGGTCTATCGCCAGCTGCGGCGCGGCAAGACGCCGTTCCTGCACGTCATCAGCCACAATACGACGGCGCGCGGGCTCTACGTGAAGCTGGGCTTCCGCGAGTACCTGGAGACGGTAGTTAGAGTCGTCACGAGGACCTGAAATGCCGGAAACCCGACCGTACGAAGGCGGATGCCTGTGCGGCGCCGTGCGCTACCGCGCGGACGTCGCACCGGTGCGCGGCGTCATCTGTCACTGCCCCATGTGCCGCAGACATTCCGGCGCGCCGGCACTGGCCTTCGTGCATTTTCCGGTGAGTGGATTTTCATGGATTCGTGGTGAACCCAGGGTTTACCCGTCATCGGATTTCGCCGGCCGCGGATTCTGCGCGACCTGCGGCAGCACGCTCTCCATGCACGAGGACGTTCTCGCCGATCGCATGCTGATCGCGGTCGGCAGCCTCGACGAACCCGATCGCGTGCGTATCGACGACCATGTATGGACCAAGGACCAGGTTTCCTGGTTTCGAATCGAAGACGATCTGCCGCGATTCGCCAGCAACAGTTCACGCGTACCTACCAAGGCCAACATCAAAAGCACTGGAAAATAACGCGGCTGAAGTTCAAAGTCGGGCATCGAGGGAAAACACCCACCATGCTTTTCATCGTCCCGCTCGGCAAGAAGGGCTCCTCCGGGATCCCGCTCATCACCATCTACATCTGCGTCGCCTGCATCCTGGTGCAGGTGTTCGCCAGCACCGAGGCCGACCGGCTGGCGCTGGCCTTCCACCCGGACCAGCTCGATCCGCTCAAGATGTTCACGTCGGTGTTCACGCACGCGGATTTCTGGCACATCACCGGCAACCTGTTCTTCTTCTACTGCTTCGCCCGCACCATCGAGACCCAGATGACGGCGTCGGGATTCCTACTGGCCTTCGTGGTGTTCGTGCTGGTCACCAGCCTCGCCTTCGCCGCCTCCGTGAACGAACCCATCCCCACCCTCGGGCTTTCGGGCGTGGTCTGGGGTTACATGGGCATGTTCCTGTTCCGCTATCCGAAGGACGACATCAACTGCGGCATCTGGGTTCTCTGGAAGGTGAAGACCTTCGAAGTGCCGGCTTTCCTGTTCATCCTCGCCTTCCTGGCTTTCGACATCGTCGGATATCGCTCGGGCAACGGCGGCAACATCAACTACGTCGCGCACTTCTCCGGCTTCATCGCCGGCGCGTTGTACAAGCTGGCCTTCTGGAACACGTTCAGCACCGAGGCACCGCCGCCGCCCAAGAAGCGGCCATTGTTCGGGCCAGCCCCGCGCGGGGTACGTAGATAGGCGGGAACAAAAGACCGGACACGCCGGTCCATGCGTTGGCTGGAGAGGGAGGATTCCACGATGCGCTTCGTTCACGCACTACCGATCGCATTCCTGCTGGGCTGCAGCACGCCGAGTACACCACCGAACACGGTGCCTCCACCCATTTTCGTGGTTCAGCAGGTCCCACCCCCGGACTTCGAGCGTGATTTGCCGCTTGAGATGCCCCAGGGTCATTTCTGCCATCTGGGCAAGTCCTGCATGGAACTGGATCCACGGCCCTTCGAGGCCTGCCTCGTGAGTGGCGCGAAGCGCTGTGCCGACAAGGTCACCGAGCCACTGCTGGCCGAAGGAGAGTCCGTCGAGGTTTATCCTCCGCCGCGCCAACCTGTGTCGAGGTAGTCGACCTTACCGTCGTCAACGTCCGCGACTAAGCGAAGACCGAGGCTTTCTATTTGGCCGCGCTCGCGCCACTCGGCCATGCGCTGAATATTGAACTGCCGAAGTAGCACTCGTTCGAAGGCGCGATTGGCATCGGCATGCCGCCGAAACCTGATTTCTGGATGCCGGAGGCAAGCCGCAGTCATTCCCACTGCACATCGCATTCTGCACGGAGAGCCGCCAGCAGGTGGATGCGTTCTGCGGACGGGCGCAACAGCGGATCGCCTCGCGTGCGCAAGCCCTACCGTCCCCTGCTACGGCGCGCCCGTGCTCGTTCTGGATGGACGCAACGCCGAGGCGTTTTGCCACATGCCCTCGAGCTACGACAATACTTGCGCTTGCCATACCTCAGCTGAACTCGCCACTATCAGTTCGCTTGAATCGCCCTTAGCAGCGTCGCAAGCTCGCTTGGCACCATTCGAACACGCTCAAAACTTGCGAGCATCTTTGGATGCGCGATCACGGTTGGACCCCCGAAGGTTTGCTGGAACGGCTGTAGCAAGTCATGGCCGCGTCTATCCAGTAGCCACTTTGGATAGAGAACTTCCGCACCTGAAGTAAATCCTACGGGGACTTGTGACTGCTCAGCCGCCTGCAATCCAACCAGGTTTGGAGCGACCTTTCCTGCAACTGCATCGACGATAGCTTGCAGGTCATCTTTAGGCAGCCCGCGAATCAAGTGCTCATTGCCACGAGAGATAAAATTGCATGGCAAGGCAGCTTGGAGCCCAGCGTCAACCAATCGACCGAACACAACAAAGGGATCGAGAAGATAGTTCTCGATCGAATAGCGCCCCACAACGTATACCCGCCCGCTTGATACGTTCGCAGCATCACGATCAATAACGCCACGAATTAGTTCATTGAGTGGAGGAGTATCAAGCTTTGCCACCCACTGAGTTACGACGCTGCTGCCACCCCCGATCTTCGATGATCCCTTGCCGCGTGAAGCAGCTAGAAATGCGAACGACGGCGCCAGGGGAATTGCGCATGGATCCTTGCCCGGTCCATGGTGAGTTAAGACGCCTCGAATTGAAGAATAGAAGTCCACATCATCTTCGTCTTCCACCAAGACAAAGCGAGTGCCCTTTGAGACGGTGACTAGTCCAGCAGTGAGCTGCCCAATCGCAGTTTCTTTAGCCGAAGACTTCACAAGTCTGGGAATCGCTTTCTGCATTTCGAACAATGATTCGATTGGGGTAAGGGCCACTGTGGACGGGGAATGCGTTGTCATGATTACGCGAACGCCAAACCTATCAACCAGAACATTCTTGATTACGTCCATGAACATGCTAGTCATGGTCGGGTGTAACCGCGCATCAGGCTCGTCCAGCAGCAGAACTCGCGGAAACCTATTTTGATGCTGCGAGTTGTATAGCCATAGGACTAGCTGAAGAATTACTCGCTCACCAGATGATAGGTCTCCCGGATTGAGCACAAGGTCGGAGCCGTCGGCTGGCACAATCTTAAATTGGTAATAGTCAGTGAAGGACGTCTGCATCGGAGAGACAACTCGATACTCCAATCCTGAGCGCTCTAGCACTTCATTGACGACTTCCCATGGCGGAGGGCCTACCACCTTCAACGCCGCATCCTTTGTGCCGCTCTTATCAAGCGCTTCGTAGTAGCGTCCGCGGTACGCAAGAAACACATACGCCAATCCCGAAACTACGTCACTTTCATCAAGCATGTGGACGAAATTGTCTGGCAGCTCCTTATAAAAATCCTCTCGAGTAACTTTCTCTAAGCTTCGTCCTATAACTCGTTCGACGCGCCCCCTCAGTGCATATGCACTTCGGTTTCCTCGAAAATTCGATGGTTGAATCTGGTCGAAAAGTTGTGCCTTCGCATCTTGAATTCCGCTGAACCCAAGACTTATTGAGTCGGAGTACAAGCCGGCTGCAGGAATGAAAACCACATCGTGCGGGCCAAATGAATCTCCAGTGACAGTCACCTGCGCCGATCGAACCCCCTCGGGGATCCAATGCTGCTTCGCCAAATCGGCGCAAAGCCGGTAGCTCAGCAACTCTAGCAGTTGCGACTTTCCGGAACCGTTTAGACCAGTGACTACTGCAAAAGGAGGGATGAGATCCCACTTCAGCTCACGAATCGATTTGAATGGCGGGTTGCAAACTATGGAAATCGAGATTGGTCCCGGCGGCTTTGCTGGCCCAGTGGCTGGCGCTGACATGCTTGTTATTCCCTGGAACTTTCTGAACTCACGCATTCAATGAGCGGATCCCGAAATCCGAACTCAATTCTAGAACTTCACCATCACGTGCCGCACAGCGGTGTAATCCTCGAGCGCATACACACTGAGATCCTTCCCGTAACCCGAGCGCTTCATGCCGCCATGTGGCATCTCGCTCACCAGCATGAAATGCGTGTTGATCCAGGTGCAGCCGTATTGCAGCCGTGCCGCCACCTTCATGGCCTTGCCCACGTCCTTGGTCCACACCGATGAGGCGAGTCCGTAGTCGGAGTCATTGGCCCACTCGATGGCCTGGTCGGCGTCCTTGAAGCGCGTGACGCTGACCACGGGACCGAACACTTCTTTTTGCACGATCTCGTCGGTCTGTTTGGCGCCGGCGATGACCGTGGGTTCGTAGAAGAAACCGGCACCTGCCTTCTGTTTGCCGCCCGCGGTGACCTCGATGTGGCGCTTCTCCTGCGCGCGTTGCACGAAGCCCGCGACGCGCGAGCGCTGGCGTGCCGTGATCAACGGCCCCATCTCCACGCCCTCTTCTTCCTGCGTGCCCACCTTGATGCTGCTGGCCGCGGCCGAAAGTTCGGCCACCAGTTTGTCGTGGATTTTTGGACCGGCATAGATGCGGCAGGCCGCGGTGCAATCCTGGCCGGCATTGTAGAAACCGAAAGTGCGCACGCCGCTGACCACCGACTCCAGGTCCGCGTCGTCGAACACGATGACGGGCGCCTTGCCGCCCAACTCCAGGTGCGTGCGCTTGGTGCCGTTCACGGCGGCGGTCAGCACCTTCTCGCCGCTGGCGATGGAACCCGTGAGCGAAATCATGGCCACGTCGGGCTGCGACACCAGCGGCGCACCCACGGTGTTGCCGCGGCCGTGCACGATGTTCACGACGCCGGGCGGGAACATTTCCGCGAAAAAGGTCGCGAGCTTGAGCGTGGTCAGCGGCGTCTGCTCGCTGGGCTTGAGCACCACGGTGTTGCCGGCGGCCAGCGCCGGACCCAGCTTCCACGCCGCCATCAGCAGTGGATAGTTCCACGGCGCGATCGACGCGACCACGCCGATGGGATCGCGGCGGATCATGCTGGTGAATCCCGGCAGATACTCGCCGGCCACGGCGCCGTGCATGGCGCGACAGGCGCCGCCAAAGAACCGGAACACGTCGGCGACCGCGGGAATCTCGTCATTGAGCGCGGCCGCCAGTGGCTTGCCGCAGTTCTGCGATTCCAGCGAGGCGAAATCCGGGCCTTCGGCCTCGATGCGATCCGCGAGCTTGAACAGCAGCGTCGCGCGGTCCTTCGGCACGGTGGCGGCCCAGCCCGCGAAGGCCTTCGAAGCCGCGCTCACCGCGGCCGTGATCTGCTCCTCCGAGGCCTCGTTCACCTGCGTGATGACCTTGCCCGTGGCCGGGTTGAGCACGTTCTGCTCCTCGCCCTTGCCCTTGGTGAGCTTTCCGTTAACGAGCAGTTTCGTGTTCATCGTCGGGCCTCGTGAGGTAGTAAGCGAGCACAATGGGCAGCAACGTCACCGCGATCACGACCACGGCGACCACGTTCGTGATGGGCCGGTCGCGCGGCCTGAACAATTCGTTGAAGAACCAGATGGGCAGCGTGCGTTCGTTGCCGGCCGTGAATATGGTGACGATGATCTCGTCGAAGGACAACGCGAAAGCGAGCATGCCGCCGGCCAGGAATGCCGTGGCCACCTGCGGCAGCAGCACGTAACGCAGGGTCTGCGTGCCGTCGGCGCCGAGATCCATCGACGCCTCCACCCAGTTCGAAGGCAGCCGGCGCAGTCGCGCCACCACGTTGTTGTACACGATGACCAGGCAGAAAGTCGCGTGGCCGGCCACGATGGTCAGGAACGATGGAGAGATCCGACCGAGCTTCATCGCCGCCAGCAGCGCGATGCCGGTGATGATGCCGGGCAGCGCGATGGGCAACACGAACAGCACGGTGATGGTGTCCTTGCCAGGGAAGTGGCTGCGTGCCAGCGCGAACGCGGCCAGTGTTCCCAGCACCATGGCGACCATCGTGGCGCAGGCGGCCACGGCCAGCGACAGCGTGAGGCTCTGCCAGATGTCGCTGCGCGCGAATGCGGCCTCGAACCAGCGCAGCGTGAATCCGGGCGGCGGAAACTGGTAGGTGCGATCCTCGGTGGTGAACGCGTAGAGGATGATCACAAGCACCGGGATGTGCATGAAGGCAAGGCCGGCGAAGGCGCCGATTCTTGTGAGCCACGAGGGTCGGTCACCTCTATAGCGCATCGAAGGCTCCGAATCGCCTGGCGATGGATAGATAGATGAAGATCAGCACGATGGGCACCACGGAGAATGCCGCCGCCAGCGGGATGTTGCCGGCCGTGCCCTGCTGCACGTACACCATCATGCCGATGAAATACCCCGGCGCGCCGACCACGCTGGGAATGATGTAGTCACCCAGCGTCAACGAGAAGGTGAACACCGAGCCCGCCGCGATGCCGGGCACGGCCAGCGGCAGCACCACGTTGCGGAAGGTCTGCGCGGGGCGCGCGCCGAGATCCGCGGAGGCCTGCAGCAGTGAACCGGGCACGCGCTCGAGCGCGGCGGCCATGGGCAGGATCATGAACGGCAGCCACATGTAGACGAACACCAGGAACATGCCGATGTACGACGACGAGAGAGAAGGACCGCCCACGCCCGGCGCCGCGAGCAGCGCCTCCAGCACGCCGGTGAGTCCCAGCTTCCCCACGAACCACGCGATGATGCCCTCCTTCGCGAGCAGCAGGCGCCACGCGTAGACCTTCACGAGGTAGCTGGTCCACATGGGCAGCATCACGCCCACATAGAACAGCGCCTTCACGCGGCCCGTGGCGTATCGCGCCATGTAGGTGGCGATGGGCAGCGCGATCAACGCGCAGGCGATGGTTACGGCAATGGCCATGGTCACGGTCCGCACCACGATGTCGATGTGCGCCGGCTGCGTGACCAGCTGCGCATAGGTCGCGAGCGTGGGCTCGCGCACGATCTGCGCGGTGAAGTCGTCGATGCGGTAGAAACTCTGCGCCAGCAGCGCGAACAGCGAGCCCAGGTACACGGTGCCGAACCACAGCAGGGGCGGCACCAGCAGCAGCGCGAGATACCAGTACGGACGGCGCCAGAAGAACGTGGACGCCGCGCGCATGTTCAGCCCGAGGTGGCCGAGAGTGTCACGGCGGCGGCTCGCGGCCAGCAGAGCTTGACGCGCGCACCCACCGCGAGATCGTTGAGCCGGCGCGTTTCGTCCTCGGGCACCAGCGCACTCCACACCTCGCCGGCATCGAGACGCACCTGCCAGCGACTGGCCGCACCGTGGAACTGCACGGCCACCACCGCGCCGGGCGCACAAATGCTGTCGGGTGGTGACGGCGCTGCCTCGCCCTGCACCGAGATGTTCTCGGCGCGGACCGCGAAGGACCGGGCGTCGCCGCCCAACTTCTGCGCCAGCGCACCGTCGGCGACATTCGCGCTGCCCACGAAGCGCGCCACGAAAGCCGTGGCGGGCTGCAGGTACAGCTCGCGCGGCGCCGCGAGCTGCTCGATGCGGCCCTTGTTGAACACCGCGACGCGATCCGCCATCGACAGCGCCTCGCCCTGGTCATGCGTGACGAAGACGAAGGTGATGCCGAGCTGCTTCTGCAGGCTCTTGAGTTCGATCTGCATTTCCTCGCGGAGCTTGAGATCGAGCGCGCCCAGCGGCTCATCGAGCAGCAGCACCTTGGGACGATTGATCAGCGCGCGCGCCAGCGCCACGCGCTGGCGCTGGCCGCCGGACAGCTGCGAGGGACGCCGCTCGCCCTGCGCGCCGAGTTGCACCAGCTCGAGCATCTCGCGCGCGCGTTGCGTGCGCTCCGCGACCGCGACGCCGCGCACGCGCGGACCATAGGCCACGTTCTCCAGCACGCTCATGTGCGGGAACAGCGCGTAGTCCTGGAACACGGTGTTGACGTTGCGATCGTAGGGCGGCACGTCCGAGACATCCGCGCCATCGAGCAGCACACCGCCGCGATCCGGGGTGTCGAAGCCCGCGACCAGCCGCAGGCAGGTGGTCTTGCCCGAGCCCGACGGCCCGAGCATGGCGAAGAATTCGCCGGGCTCGATGGCGAAGGACACGTCGTCCACCGCGCGCACCTCTCCATAGATGCGCGACACACCGCGAAACTCGATCGCCGCCGTCATGGCAGCGGTGGATCAGTTACCGCCGATGATGGCGACGTAGTCCGTCACCCACTTGCTGTACGGCACGCAGCCGTCGGCGCTCGACTTGCAGCTGGCCTCGGGCGTGCGCCAGAACTTGATCTTCTCGAAGTTCTCGATGCCGTTGGTCTTGCAGCCTTCGGGGCCTAACAACTCGTTGCCCTCGCAGGCCTTGGGCACCACCGGGTTCGAACCGAACCAGGCGGCGACGTCACCCTGCACCTTGGGAGAGATGGACCACTCCATCCACTTGTAGGCGCAGTTGGGATGCTTGGCCCCGGCGGCGAGCATGGTGGTATCGGCCCAGCCGGTGGCGCCTTCGGCCGGCACGGTCGACGCGACGTCGGCCTTGTTGGCCGCGAGCGTGTTGGCCTGGAAGGGCCACGAACCCGAGGCGACGATGCCTTCGTTCTGGAAGTCCTGGACCTGCTGGTTGGCGTCGTGCCAGTAGCGCTGCACCAGCGGACGCTGTCCGCGCAGGACTTTCAGCACTTCCTCGTACTGGGCGGCGTTGAGCTCGTAGGGATCGGTGATCCCGAGGGCCGGGTTCTTCACCGAGAGGTACAGCGCCGCGTCGGCGATGTAGATAGGCCCATCATAGGCCTGTACCCGGCCCTTGTTGGGCTTGCCGTCGGGCAGTTTCTGGGCTTCGAACACCACCGACCAGGAGGTGGGCGGCGTCTTGAAGGTCTTGGTGTTGTACATCAGGACGTTCGGGCCCCACTGGTAGGGCACGCCGTAGTGCTTACCGTCCACGAAATGCCAGCCGGCTTCCTGCAGCCGCGGGTCGATGTTCTTGTAGCTGGGAATGCGGTCGATACCGACGGGTTGCACCACGCCGCCGCGAATCAGGCGTAAGGATGCGTCACCGGAAGCGGTGACCAGGTCATAGGGTGCGTTGCCGGCCGGTGGCCAGGAGGCATCGCCGGGCGGGCTCGGCGGCGGACCGCCGCTGCTCATCAACGTGACCATCTCGTCGGAAGTGGCCGCGGTCTTCACGTTCACCTTGCAGCCGGTCTCCGCTTCGAACTGCGTGACCCAGTCGTAGGCCTTGTCGGTTTGGCCGCTTTCGATGTAGCCGGGCCAGGCGACGATGTCGAGCTGGCCTTCGAGTGCCTGTGATGGCATCGCCGCGGCGGCTTCCGCCGGGGGTTCTTCTTTCTTCGAACAGCCTGCGAGCGCCAGGGCGACACCACAGGAAACGGCAATCAACGGACCAGAGGACTTTTTCGCGACGGCAAACATGGCGAGCCCCTTGTTGTATGGCGGCCCGGATAGGCCGCCTGCTTTGCGGCCGATTGTATGCCTAGTTTGTCTACTTCTGTTGTGCCTGCGCCTGTGCGGCGCGTTCGGCGCGGCGCTTGGTCATCGCGGCCTCGCGGGCGGCCATGCCGGGGTCGTCCTTGGGATCGGGAATGACTTTCAATGCCATGTCCAGCCGCTCCTGCATGGGACCGGAGAACTCGGCGTACGGAATGATGTACAGCTGGTTCTCGAGCACCGCCTTGACGACGATCTGCCCGAGCTCCTCGGGCTCGTAGCCCGGCGAGATGACTTCCTTGAGGCTTTTCATCACGGTCGGATCCGCGCCGTAGTAGCCGGTGTTAGACAGGTGCTTGGGGCGCGTGAGCACGGCCTCGTGGATGTTGGTGTTCACTGCACCAGGACAGAGCACCGACACGCCGATGCCGGCCGGCGCGAGGTCCAGCTGCAGGCATTCCGAGAGACCCCGCACCGCGAACTTGGTGGTGCAGTAGATAGCGCAGCCCGGCAACGGCAGGAATCCCGCCATGGACGCGGTGTTGACGATGTGCGCGCCCAGTCCATGCTTGAGCATGCGCGGCACGAAGGTCTGGACGCCGTTGATCATGCCGCCGAGGTTCACCGACATCTGCCAGTCCCAGTCGTCATAGGTGGCCTGCTGCACGGGACCGAACTGGCTCACGCCCGCGGTGTTGCACAGCAGCTGCACGGGACCGAACACCTTCTCGGCTTCGTCGGCCGCGGCCGCATACGCCTTGCGATCGGTGATGTCGAGCTGGATGCCATGCACGGGCAGCTTCTTCTCGCGGAAATACGCGAGCGCGCTGTCGAGGTGATCGCGCCGGATGTCGGCGATCACGATCTTCATGCCGTGCGCGGCGAAGGCCTTGGCCTGGCCGAGCGCGACGCCGCTGCCGCCCCCGGTGATGAACGCGACTTTTCCGGCAAGATCTTTCATGGGCAATCCCCCCGACATCTGTTCGGCCGAGCATGCAGTCAGCGCGGCGGTGCGGATCGACCCAGAGCGAAATGCCGATTTCGATGCCACGGGGCGCACGTAAAATCCGGCAAACATCCATGACTGACCCAACCGACGTCCGCAATGCATTCCGCGAGCAGGCGCAGTGGTGCCGGGAACTCGGCTCGCCATTTACAGCCCGCTTGTGTGAGGCGCTGGCGCAGGACCTCGGTGAAGACACGGATATTGGCCGCGAAATTCTCGACTGGCGCGGAAATCCCTTCGCCCGGGGGGACGCCCTGCCCCTGCGCGTGGCCGGCGCCCTGCACGCCCTGGCGCGCGATCGCCGGGAGCAGGCGCTTGCGGCGCTGTATCCGCCCGCACCGCTACCGGAGACGCGCGCACTGTCGCTGGCCTGCCGGCAAGCCTTCGCACGGCACCCGGAACACTGCCGGGAATTTCTCGCGGTGGCTCCGCAGACCAACGAGGTCGGGCGATCCGCGGTGCTGATGACGGGATTCCTGTTGCTGGCACAGCAGTTCGACGTCCCGTTCCACCTGTTCGAGATCGGCAGCAGCGCCGGGCTCAATCTCTTTCCGGATCGTTACCGCTATCGCTTTGGCCACGCCGTGTACGGTGATGCGAGGGCCGCGCCCGAGCTGGCGCCGGCCTGGACCGGCCAAGAGCCACCGGTCGCGACGCGGCTGCGCGTCGAGTCACGACAGGGCTCGGACATCGCGCCCATCGATCTCACGCAGCCGCGCGAACGAGCGCGCCTGATGTCGTACGTGTGGCCGGACCAGCCTGAGCGCCTGGCGCGACTGGCGGCGGCGATTGACACCGCACTCGAACATCCCGTGCGCATCGAGGCCATGGAAGCCGCCCGCTGGGTGGAACGACAGCTGCCTGCCGCCGACCCGCGTGCCGGCGGGCGAGTGCTGTTCCATTCGATCCTGTGGCGCTACCTGCCGGCCGAGAGCCAGCAACGCATCCAGGCGCGCGTGGCCGCCTGTGCAGAGGCGGCCACGCGTGAACGGCCCTTCGGCTGGCTGCGCTTCGAACTGGACGACACCGGGCCCGATGCTTCTCTCATGCTGAGCCGTTGGCCGGGCGGCGACACACTGCGCGTCGTCGCGTCGCATCCGCACGGGCGTTCCGTCACCTATCTACTGTGAACGGCGCATCGACGTCGACAGGAAGCGCATGGCCGAGTCATTGAGACAGGTGGCCGCCGCCACGCGCATCCAGGTACTCGGCAACTGCGTGGGCGAGAACAGGCTGCCCGGCGCAAGCAACACACCTTCGCGGCTGGCGCGCGTGGCCAGCTCGTTGGTGTCGCGGCCAAAGTCGGCCCACAGGTACATGCCGGCGGCCGGCGGCCCGGCGATCTTCGCGCCCATCTTGAGCAGCCCTTCGGCCGTGCGGGCGCGGCATTCGTCCAGGCGGACGCGCACGCGTTCCAGCATGCGCTCGTAGCCTCTCTCGACGATGATGCGCGCCACCACGCGCTCGCCGAGCTCCGACGAAGAAAGCCCGGTGAGCGTCTTGATGTCGCGCAGCTCGCGGATGAGTTCGGGCTGTGCCACGATGAAGCCCACGCGCAAGGTGGCGGACAGCGTCTTGGAGAATCCACCCACGTAGATCACCCGGCGGCCGTCATCGATACTGGCGAGGCGCGTGGAGTGCCGGCCCTGCAGGTCCCCGTAGATGTCGTCCTCGACGATCATGAAGCCATGCCGCAACGCCAGCTCGAGCACCCGGGTGGCGTTGGCCGCGCTGATGCAGGAGCCCGTGGGGTTGTGAGCCACGGAGTTCAGGAAAAAGAGCTTGGGCTTTTCGCGCGCCAGCAGGCTTTCGAGCGCGGCAATGTCCGGCCCGTCCGATCCGCGGGGCACGCCCACGATGCGCGCACCGAAGGCCGCGAAGCGCGCGAACATCACGAACCAGGCCGGGTCCTCGACGAACACCGTGTCGCCGGGCGCCAGGAAGCGGCGCGCCACCAGGTCGATGGCGCCCGTGGCCCCGGAGGTGGTCAGGATCTGCTCCGGCGGCGCGCCGATGCCGATGTGCGCGAGACGCGTGGCCAGTGCCTCGCGCAGTGGTAGATAGCCGTCGATGCCGCCGTACTTGACGATCCAGGTGCCGCGGCTGCGACCCACGCCGCGCACCGCGGCCGCGACCATTTCGTGATCCAGCCAGTTCTCGGGCAGCAGGCCCGCGCCCGGCTGCTCGCTGCCCGGAGACTGGCGGCGCTGGGCGCGCAGCAGCCAGCTCACGTCGAGCACGGTTCCCGGCATGGGATGCGAGCGGCGCTGCGTGATCTTGTTGGAACGCAGGCGCACGTAAAAGCCGGAGCCACGTCGCGATTCGACCAGGCCCGCGGCGATCAGCCGGTCGTAGGCTTCCACCACCGTCGAACGGCTGACGCGCGATTCGCGCGCGCAGCTGCGAATGGAGGGAAGCCGCGTACCGGGCCGCAGCGCATGGGTTTCGATGCGCTGCGCGAAGCGCGCCGCGAGCTGGGCCGGAAGGCGGTGATCCGGTCGGGTGTCGAGAGCCATATATATGAGCGGGCCAGTTGCCGGGAGTCGGGCGGATAACTGTACTGCAACTGTACTGAGCCGTGCTCTATATTTTCGCCATGAAAAACGCCAACACGGAAAGGGTCGCGGCGACCCAGGATGGCGCCGCCGCGCCCGCGCTGCCCGGTCGCGAAGAGATAGAGTCCGCGGCGCGCTTCCTCGCGCCGCTGGTGCCACCCACGCCCCAATATGTCTGGCCGCAGATCGCGGCGGCGTTCAACGCCGAGGTGTGGATCAAGCACGAGAACCACACGCCCATCGGCGCCTTCAAGGCGCGCAGCGCCGCCGTGTACTTCCGCAAGCTCATGGAACGCGAGCCCGGCTGCCGCGGCGTCATCACCGCCACCCGCGGAAACCACGGGCAGGCCGTGGGCCTGGCGGCGCGCCGCTTCAAACTACCCGCCACAATCTACGTGCCGCATGGCAACAGCGTGGAGAAGAATGCCGCGATGCGCGCGCTGGGTGCGACGCTGGTGGAGCATGGCCACGATTTCCAGGAGTCCCGCGAGGAGGCCGCGCGCGTCGCACAACGCGAAGGCCTGCACATGGTGCCGGCCTTTCACCCCGACATCGTGCTCGGCGTGTCCACCTACTGGGCCGAACTGTTCCGCGCGGCACCGGATCTCGACGTGCTGTACGTGCCCATCGGCCAGGGCTCGGGGGCCTGCGCGGCGGCCGCCGCGCGCAACATCTGGTCGCCGCGCACGAAGATCGTCGGCGTGGTCTCCGCCCATGCGCCCACGTTCGCGCGCTCCTTCGCCGCGCGCCGGGTGATCGAGGCCCCGGTGGAAACCAGGCTTGGCGACGGCATGGCCTGTCGCAGGCCCGACGAAGACGCGCTGGCGCTGGTCCTCGCCAACGTCGAACGGATTCTCGAAGTGACCGACGCGGAACTGGCCGCCGCCATGCGTCAGCTCTTCGCGATGATCCACAACGTGGCCGAGGGAGCCGGGGCCGCGGCCTTCGCCGCCGCCTGGTGCGAGCGTGAATCCCTGGCCGGCAAGCGGGTCGGTATCGCGATCACCGGCGGCAACGTGGACACCCACGTTTTCGCCGACGTGCTCGCCGGCAGGCATTGAGCGTGAGAATCGAGACCCTGCCCTTCGGTACCGTGGACTGGAACCAGGTCGAGGCGACGACGCACCGGGGCGCGTCCGGAGAGGCCCGCTGGCGCACGCGCCAGTTCGGCGAGGTCCGGGTGCGCATGCTCGAGTACTCCGCGGACTACGTGGCGGATCACTGGTGCTCGAAAGGTCATTTCCTGCTCTGCCTGGAGGGCGAACTCGAAACCGAGCTCGCGGACGGAAGGCGCTTCCTGCTCACGCCCGGCATGAGCTACCACGTCGCGGATGGCGCCGAAGCCCACCGCTCCGTCAGTCGCACCGGCGCACGGCTGTATGTCGTCGACTGAATTTCCGGTCGACGGATACGAGATTTCCACCGACCCGGCGCGCCTGGACATCGCCGCCATGCACGCCTATCTCACCCGCTCCTACTGGTCGCCGGGCATTCCGCGGGACGTGGTGGAACGGGCCGCCCGGCACTCGTTGTGTTTCGGAATCTACGAGAAGACCGGCGGCCGGCAGGTCGGGCTGACGCGCGTGGTCACCGACTACGCCACCTTCGCCTATCTATGCGACGTCTATGTGCTCGAGGACCATCGCGGCCGCGGGCTCTCAAAATGGATGATGCGCGCCGTCATGTCGCACCCGGCCCTCACCGGTGCGCGCCGCGCCATGCTCGCCACCCGCGATGCCCATGGCCTGTACCGCCAGTTCCGGTTCCAGGACGTGGGTACCAGCCAGACGCTCATGGAAATCGTTCGACCGGACATGTACCGAGTCGCGGCCGGCTGAGGCACAGGCCCCGTTGCCGGACCGGGGCGAGCCTGCGAACACCCGGCCGCCGATCCTGCGGAGGCACGACGCGCCGTATACTGCAGCGCATGAAATTCATTCGTGGCGCGCAATCCCGCGTGCTCCTGGCGTCCACGTTGATGGCCCTGGCCTCGTGCGGCAGTGTCCCGATGCGCGAGACCGCGCTACGGCAGACCGTGCCGCTGACCGCGCCGTTGCTGGCGCCCGGCGTCGAGGCCAACTCCGACAAGCTGTTCGTGGTCGTCACCTTCTCCGGTGGCGGCAAGCGGGCGGCCGCGTTTTCCTACGGCGTACTCGAAGCCCTGCGCGACGTGAAGGTGACCACGCCCGATGGCGAACAACGCGCGCTGCTGGACGAGATCGACCTGATCTCGGCCGTGTCCGGCGGTGCGTTCACCGCGGCCTACTACTCCCTGCATGGCCACGACACCTTCGGCAACTTCGCGCCGCAGTTCCTCAACCACGACACCGAGAAAGACCTCTGGCACAAGGTGCTCAAGCCCTCGAGCTGGGGACGCCTGGCCAACGATCACGTGAGCCGCAGCGATCTCGAAGTGGAATATTTCGACCAGCAGCTGTTCAAGGGCGCGACGGTGCACGACGTGATGACGCGCTCGCCGCGCGTCATCATCTCCGCCACCGACCTGGTGCGCGCCAAGCCGTTCGCCTTCACGCGCGAGCAGCTCAACGGCGTGTGCGTGGATCCGAAATCCGTGCCGGTGGCGCGCGCGGTGTTCGCCTCGGCCGCGACACCGGTGTATTTCGCGCCGCTGGTGATGCGCAATTTCGCGGGCCAGTGCGGCTACCGGCCGCCCGACGCGCTGCAACTCACGCCCGGCGACGAGGAAGACGCCTATCGCAAGGAGCGCGCCGAGCGCGCGCTCTCGTTCCTCGACAGCGCTAACTACCCATACCTGCACCTGTCGGACGGCGCCTTCGCCGACAATCTCGGGGCCCGCGCCATCCTCGACGAGGTCACGCTGGGCGAGACCGTCACCGACGCGCTACGCCGCAACGGCTACTCGCGCGCCCGCCGCATGCTGTTCATCGTGGTGGATGCGCGCACCGGCGTGGATCGGCGCTTCGCGCAGTCGGCCGAGCCGCTGGGCATCAAGAAGGTCATGGATGCCGTGGTCAGCGCCACCCTCAACCGTTACAGCTTCGAAACCATGAGCCTGCTGCGCTCGCGCGTGCAGCGCTGGGAGCGGGAAGTGCGTTCCACGCGCTGCAAGCTGTCGGTGGCCATCCCGGACTGCGACAAGTTCGACGTGGACCTGGTCGAGCTCTCGTTCGAACAGGTGCGCGATCCCGAGGAGCGGGAGTACCTCGATCGCGTCCCGACTTCCTTCACGCTGTCGAGCGAGGCCATCATCCGGCTGCGTCGCGCTGCACACCTGCTCGTGGAAGAGTCCCCGGAGCTGCGGCATTTCCTCGAGGAGTCCGCGCGGGCATCGAGCGAACGCGGTAGGCCGGCACCGACAGACCCATAAGTGATTTTCCCGATGTAATGCCGGGGTGCATGCGCCACCCTCGCGCCATGCAGCCGATCCGCCGAATCCTGGTCGCGGTGAAGAATCCCGCCGCACGCGCCCTGCCCGCCGTGAACAAGGCGGCGCAGATCGCCAAGGGTCTCAAGGCCCAGCTCACGCTGTTCCACGACATCGCGACGCCGGTGTATGCCGAGGCGCTGCAGGGCCGGGACGTCGACGTGAGATCCTGGCAGCGCGAGGTGCAGACCGCGCGGCGCGAGCAGCTCGAAAAAATCGCGACCCGCGTGCGCAAGCACGGCATCGACGTCGACGTGGCCGCCGACTGGGACTTCCCTCCCTACGAGGCCATCATCCGCAAGGCCCAGCGCATCGGCGCGGACCTGCTGGTGGTCGAGAATCATCACGGCACGGGCAAACACCCGGCGCGCTGGCTGCTGGCTTATACCGACTGGGAGCTGCTGCGGCTCTCGCCGATTCCGGTGCTGCTGGTGAAGAACCGCCGGCTGTATCACCGCCCGCGCGTGCTCGCGGCGGTGGATCCCTCGCATGCGCACGCCAAGCCTTCCAACCTCGACCGGCAGATCCTGCGCGCCGGCGCGCAGCTGGTGCATGCATTGCACGGCGAGCTGCACGCGCTGCACGCCATGCTGCCGCCGTTCCCGGTCATGCCGGCCATGCCGGATGGCCCGGTGGTCGACGTGGGCGCGGAACGCGACCTGGCGGAGCGCGCCGCGCACCGCAACCTGGAACGCGCGGTCGACGGCTTCGACGTGAAGGCCAGTCATTGTCACCTGGTCGAAGGCCGGCCCAACGAAGTCATCCCGCGAACCGCGAAACGCGAACGCTGTTCCATCGTGGCCATGGGCGTGGTCTCGCGCTCCGGCCTCAAGCGGTTTTTCATCGGCAACACGGCCGAATTCGTCATGGATGCCGTCACCACCGACGTGCTCGTGGTGAAGCCGGCGGACTTCGTGTCGCAGGTGCCGCGTGCCGGACGAGGTGTCCAGATCCTCACCGTTCCCATCCTGGCAGGGTGAGAAAAATTCATGGTCGATTGAATAAGACACCGAGCAACCGACACATTGCATCGGAATAATCGTGTTGTGAGCTCAATCATCTAAACCCCGAGGAACCCCCGCGATGCCTCGTGAAAAGAATCCCGACGCCGCCACCCGCAAACGCGCGCCTCGCAAGCCGGTTCCCCAGCCAGCCACCGAGGTCCAGTATCCGAACTTCGTCGATCCCCAGCAGCGTGCGTCGCTGATCGCCAGGGCGGCCTATTTCCGCTCCCAGGACCGCGGCTTTGAACCCGGCCACGAACTGGAGGACTGGCTGGCCGCCGAGGTGGAAGTCGACGCCGAGCTGCTAGGAGGCTCCGAAGCCACCCGGGTCTGATTTCCGGCTCCTAACCAGTTCCGCTCCCCAAGCTGGCAGCGCCAGTAGTATCGTTGCGCGCCATGGGCGCGCCCACCGCAGACGTACTGGCCCTGCTCGAAGCCACTTTCGACGCCGTCGTGATCATGGACGATCGCGGGCGGATCAGTGCCTTCAACCGTGCTGCCGAAGAAATGTTCGGCTACCGGGCGGCCGACGCCCTCGGCCGCAATGTCAGCATGCTCATGACCTCCTCCGACCGCGCGGAGCATGACGAGCACCTGCGGCGATATCTCACCGGTGGCGAGGCCCGCATCCTCGGCAAGGGCCGCGACGTGCGCGTACGCCACCGGGACGGCAGCGAGTTCTCGGTATTCCTGAGCGTGGGGCAGATACCAGACACGCAACCGCCACAGTTCGTCGGCTTCCTGCACGACACCTCGCTGCGCCGCAAGGCCCTCGCAACGCTCGAACAGGAACGCCAGCTCAACCGCCTCTACCTCGACCTCGCCCAGGTGATGCTGGTGGCCACCGACCGTGCGGGCGTCGTACAGCTGGTGAACCAGCGCGCGATACGTGTGCTGCGCATGAACAGCCCGCAGATCGTGAATATCAGCTGGATAGACAATTGCGTCGCGCCCGAGGATCGCGCCATCGCGCGCAACGCCTTCCGCGCGCTGCTGATGAGCGGCGGTGACGAACCGCAGAGCTGCGAATACCACGTGCGCTCCTCCGAGGGCGAGGACCGCTTCATCACCTGGCGCGGTGTCGCGCTGCGTGACACCAACAACGTGGCCACGGGCGTGATGCTCTCCGGCGAAGACATCACCGACCAGCGTCGCGCCGAAAGCGAGGCGCATCGCGCCCTCGAACGCATGAACAACGTATCGCGCCTCGCCACCATGGGCGAGATGGCCGCGGGCATTTCCCACGAACTCAACCAGCCGCTGGCCGCCATCGCCAACTACGCGCAGGCCTGCTCACGGTTCCTGCGGCGGCCCGAGCCCGACATGCCGGAAATCTCGGGCGCGCTGGAGCAGATCTCGGGCCAGGCATTGCGCGCCGGCGAGATCATCCGGCGCATCCGCTCGCTGGTGCGCAACGAGGACGTGCGGCGCGAATCGCAGAACATCAACGACCTGATCCGCGAGGTCCACGCGCTGCTCGCCAGCGACGCGCGCGTGCATGATGGCCGGCTGGAACTGGACCTCGCCGAGTCTCTGCCCAAGGTGACGGTGGACGGCGTGCAGATCCAGCAGGTGCTCATGAACCTGGTGCACAACGCCTTCGAAGCGCAGGGCTCGGACAGCGCGAGAACCCAGCTGAATGGCACGCCGTTCGAAGTGCGCATCGCCACGCGCACCACGGACGGCGGCGACGTCGAAGTCTCGGTCAGCGATTTCGGTCCCGGCCTCATCGGCGAGGTCGAGCAGAAGATCTTCGAGCCCTTCTTCACCACCAAGCCCACCGGCACGGGGCTTGGCCTCGCCATCAGTCGTTCCATCATCAAGGCGCATGACGCGCGGCTGGGTTATCGTGCCAACCAGCCACGCGGCGCCTGCTTCTATTTCGTTCTGCCGGCGCAACTGGAGGCCTCTCGATGAAAGATCTTCCGCAATCGGTGTTCGTGGTCGACGACGACGACGCGGTGCGCGATTCATTGCGCCTGCTGCTGAAGTCGGCGGGCATGGCCTGCGAGGTATTTGCCTCGGCGCAGGAGTTCCTGACTTCCTATGAACCGGCCCATCCCGGCTGCCTGGTGCTGGACGTCCGCATGCCCGGCATGAGCGGACTCGAGATGCAGCAGGAACTGAACCTGCGCGGCGCGATGATCCCCGTCATTTTCATCACCGGTCATGGCGACATCCCCATGGCGGTCGAAGCCATGCAACACGGCGCCTTCGATTTCCTCCAGAAGCCGTTTCGCGACCAGGAGCTGCTGGACAGAGTCCAGAGGGCCCTCGCCCGGGACACCGAGAACCGCACCCGGTTGCGGCACACCGACAAGATCCGCGAGCGGCTGGCCACTCTCAGCCCGCGTGAACGCGAGGTGCTCGATCTCGTCACCCAGGGCAAGGCGAACAAGATGGTGGCCGGAGACCTCGGGGTCAGCCAGCGCACGGTGGAAATTCATCGCGCCCACGTCATGCAGAAGATGGAGGCCGGTTCGCTGGCCGAACTGGTGCGCATGATGATGGCTGTTGCGCCGCCACGGTGACGCGGGTACGCCACGCGACAGGAAAGTACGTATTTGATGGATTGAGCGCCGATGCAATGCTTCGCGCGCGATGGCGGGGTCAGCAGAAATCGACGGCAGTGCCGGGGACGAAGACGGCACGCACCGGGGCCGTACCGTCATCGTGGCCGGTCAATCCTCCGACCGCACCCGCGAAGTTCTCCATGCCCTGCGCGGCTTTACCAACGTCATCTGGCCCAAGTCGCTCGAGGCGGCCCTCGAGCAGACCGGTTCCGTCGATGCCGCCTGCCTGGTGATCGCGGACGATCTGCGCGAGGAACCCATCGACGAGTTCCTGCGCGAAGCGCGCGAGCTCCACCGAAACCTGCCGATCTTCGTCATCACCGATCCCGATGACGTGGCCGAAGCCGTGTCGGCCATGCGTCACGGTGCTACCGCTGTCATCGAAATACCACCGTCGTACGCAGCACTTCGCGAAGAAGTCGCGCGCGCCATGACCTAGGAGCGTCGGCGTTTCGCGCCGGTCAGCATCCTGTTACCGCTCTCTGTTACCGCTCGCAGGAATGAGCGCGGTCACGTCTAACTTCTCCGGTGTTACGCGTAGGAATCGTCCGTATTGACGGGAATTGTCGCCGGGCGAAGACTCGTCCGACGGATCAGGCCCACAAACCCCGAGTACGGAGTGCTCCATGTCCGCCCAGCTTGCCCACGTCGTCGCACTGCTTCCCGAACCGGCTGCCCGCGGACTCGTCCTGCATGTCGACGATGACGCGGACGTACGCCGTTCGACCGGATTGCTGCTGCGCTCGGCGGGATTCGAAACTCGCGAGGCGGGCTCGGGCGAACAAGCATTGGCCCAGGCCGAGGCTCTGCGTGGCCGGCTCGATGTGCTCATCGTCGACTACCACCTCGGCCACGGCATCACCGGCACCGAGGTCGCCGAGGATTTCGCCAGGTTGTTAGGCCATGCGGTGCCTACCGTGATCCTCACCGGCGATCCCGCCAACGCGGAAGTGCCGTGGCTCACCGATGCGCCGGTCTGGGTGGCGCGCAAGCCCCTGTTGCCGGACACGCTGCTGGCGGCATTGCCCGCGCTGGTGTCGTTCCGCCGCGCGGTGGCCGCCGTCAACGCGCGCTGAGTCCGCTCAACGCGGCTTGTAGAGCGGCAGCACGCGCGGCAGGTTCTTCTCGATGTCCTTGATGCGTTCCTTCGCGGCCGGGTGCGTGCTCAGGAACTCCGGCGGACCGCCCTTGCCCGATGCGTTGCTCATCTTGTTCCACAGGCTGATCGCGGCCCGCGGGTCGTAACCCGCGCGCGCCATGAGTTCGAGACCGATGGTGTCGGCCTCCGATTCCTGGTCGCGGCCAAAAGGCAGCTGGAACGTGACCTCGGCGATCATGTTGGCGATGTTGGCCGTGCCTTCCCCGACGCCCGCGACCGCGGCCGCGCCCGACAGCACCAGCTGCTGCGCATAGGCCCGCGACACTCTTTCACGCGTGTGTTCGCGCAGCGCATGCGCGATCTCGTGACCGATCACGGCCGCGAGTTCGTCGTCCGTGGTGTTGAGTTTCTCGATGAGCCCGGAGTACACCATGATGCGGCCGCCCGGCATGCAGTAGGCGTTGAGCTCCTCGGTCTTCTGCACGTTGAACTGCCAGTTCCAGCCCGACGCGTCGGGTCGGAACGTGGGCGTGGCCGCGACCAGGCGCTTCGCGATCGTGGTGACGCGCGCGAGTTGCGCCTTGTCGGTATTGAGCACGCCCTTGTCGCGCGCCTTCTTGAGTTCCTCTTCGTAGGCCTGTGCGGCGCCCTGCTCGATGGTTTCGCTGGGCACCAGCATCTGCTGTTTGCGATCCACGCCCACGGCACCCGCGCTGGTGGTGCGGACGCTTTCGCAGGCCGTCAAACACATAGCTAACAAGATCGCGGCTACGCAGCCGCTCATTCGTGTTGTTTTCATGGCGCGCAATTTGAGCCGGAACGCGCCCGAATGCAAAGCGGCCGGAGCACCTGCGCGGATGGAACTCCTGCGCTTCTGTGGCCGGTGGATTCCTACATTCGGGGCAACGCATGACCGGGTGGAAGACCGGTGATATGTCCCGTGGGCCCGACCGGCTTCGCCACGCGGGTCGCGAATTCATGAGCAAAGACAAGGCCTTTCGCCGGCGTGTCCCGGCGTTGTTGCTACCGGTGTCATTTTTGTGGGATAAAGCGCCACGACAGCCCGCGAGACGGCTGCTAGAGAACACAACGTAACCGGCATCCGCGGATGAACGGATGCATGTCTGGAGGGGGCGATTCCATGTTCGAGTCGAGCAAAAATGCGGGGAAAAACCCGGAGATTTCCCGCGCGGTCAGGCTGGCGATGGCATCGGCGCTGCTGGGTTTCGCCACCGTGGCGGCCGCCCAGGAAGGCGCGCCGGCGGATGGCGGAGAGGACGTCGACGAGATCGTGGTAACCGGTTTCCGGGCGAGCCTCAACAAGGCCCTCGACGCCAAGCAGGACCAGGTCGGCGCCATCGACATGATCGTGGCCGAGGACATCGCCGATTTCCCGGATCTGAACCTCGCCGAATCGCTGCAGCGCGTGCCGGGCGTGGTCATTTCGCGTGACGCCGGCGAGGGCCGCAATATTTCGGTCCGCGGACTCGGTCCGCAGTTCGCGCGGGTACGCATCAATGGCATCGAGGCCATGAGCGCCAATGGCGGCACCGACGCCGCCGGTGGCACCAATCGTGGCCGCAGTTTCGACTTCAACACTTTCTCGTCCGAACTGTTCAGCAACATCACGGTGCGCAAGACCTCCTCGGCGGACATCGAGGAAGGATCGCTCGGCGCCACGGTGGATCTGCGCACCGCTCGCCCTTTCGACTACGACGGCCTGGCGCTCGCCGGCTCCGTGCAGATGGGCTACAACGATCTCAACGAGGATTCCGATCCGCGCGCCGCCGTGCTGGTCAGCAACACCTGGGCTGACGGCAAATTCGGCGCGCTCTTCTCCGCGGCGTACACCAACCGCAAGCTGGGCGACGAAGGCTCCAGCACCGTGCGCTGGCAGGCCGGCGGCGGCTTTGGTCCGCTGGATGCCACCTACCCCGCGACGGGCGCTCCCACGCTGGCGCAGATCAATGCTTCGTTCCGTCCGCGCATTCCGCGCTACGACAAGTATGAACACGAGCAGGAGCGCCTGGGCCTCACCGCCGCGCTGCAATTCGCACCCAGCGACCGCGCGACCATCAGCCTCGACGCGCTGTACGCCGAGTACGACGCGGACCGCGACGAGATGTTCCTCGAGTCGCATGTGTTCAGCACCGCCGGCGCCACGGGCATCGGTGACGTGAACGCGGTGAATGCCTTCATCGACGACACCAACACTCTCGTCTACGGCGTGTTCAACGACGTGGACATCCGCTCCGAGGCGCGTCACGACGAACTCAGCACCGAGTTCACCCAGGTTACGCTCGAGGGCGATTTCGAGTTCTCGGACTCGTTCAGCGCCAAGGCGCTGGTGGGTTTCGCCGAGGCCAACCACGAAAACCCGGTCCAGACCACGTTGCTCTTCGATGCCAACAATGTCGACGGTTACTCCTATGACTATCGCGACAACCCGGTGTTGCCACTGATCACCTATGGCAACGCCGACGTGACCAACGCCGCGACCTGGACGCTGTCGCAGATCCGGCTGCGTCCCCAGAGCACCATCAACAGCTTCCAGACCGCGGCCATCGACCTCGAGTGGAAGGCCACCGACACCTTCTCGGTGAAGTTCGGTCCGCAGTGGAAGAACTACGTGTTCGAGTCCACCGAGATGCGCCGCTCGAATGGCACCACCGCCAACCAGGAAACGGTGATTCCGGCCAATGCCATGTCGGCGGCGATCTCCAGCTACAGCACGCTCACCACCTTCGGCAGCGGCCTCGACCTGCCCGCGGGCAGCACGCGCACCTGGCTGATACCGGACGTGAATGCCGCGGAAAGCGTGCTCGACCTCAACAACCAGACTATCTACCGCATGGGCATGGAGCCGGCGCTGGGCAACAACTACGACGTCGAAGAGGACGACCTCGGCTTCTACCTGCAGGGCGACTTCAGCTTCGAGCTGGGCGGCCGCACGCTGCGCGGCAACATCGGCGCGCGCTACGTGGAGACCGAGCAGACTTCCACGGGCTACACCTTCTCGGGCGGCGTGCCGCTGCAGGCCACGGTGACCCGCAAGTACGACGATGTGCTCCCGGCCCTGAACCTGGTTTACGACTTCAGCGATGCCTTCCTGATGCGCCTCGGCGCCTCCAAGGTGATGACACGCCCCAACCTCGCGCAGCTGAATCCAGGCGCCTCGGTGAGCGTCTCGGGCAACTCGCGCTCGGTCACCGCCGGCAACCCGGACCTCGAGCCCTTCACCGCCGATGCCTACGACCTGGCGGCAGAGTGGTACTTCGCGAACGAGGCATTGCTGTCGGTGGCGCTGTTCTACAAGGACATCGGCACTTTCGTGCAGACCATCCGCGAATCGCGGCCCTTCACCGACAACCCGCTGGGCCTGCCGGACAGCGTGGCCATTGCGGCCTGCGGCACGACGCCGGGTTGCAGCCCCTCGGTGAACTGGGACTTCAACCTGCCGGCGAATACCCCGGGCGGCGAGCTCAAGGGTTACGAAATCGCCTACCAGCAGCCATTCACCTTCCTGCCGGGTGCCTGGAGCAATTTCGGCGTGATCCTGAACTACACCGGCGTGGAGTCGGACATCGACTATCTGAACGCCGCGGGCGCCGTGGTGGCCACGGCCGCGCTGACCGGGCTCTCCGAGGACGCGTACAACGCCACGCTGTACTTCGACAACCAGACGTTCAGCGCGCGTGTCTCGGCGGCGTACCGCTCCGAGTACATCACCACCATCCCGGGGCGCGACGGCAACGACGTCGAGGGCACGCTGGAGACGCTGAACATCGACTTCTCCACCGCGTACAACTTCAACGATCACTTCTCGGTGTCGCTGGAGGCTCTGAACCTGACCGACGAAGTGCAGGATCAACGCGTGGATTCGGTGGGCCGCCGCCTGTCGTTCTATCACCACCAGGGACGCCAGTTCTACGTCGGGGCGCGCTTCAAGTACTAACTACCGGGACGGGAAGTCTTCGCGCCGGCGCCTCCTCTCGCCGGCGCGACCTCCCCAGGGAAGAAGGGGACGGACCTCGTGGTCCGTCCCTTTTTCTTGCGCGCGTGCTTCGGCGCGTCATACTGCCGGCCATGAAGTTGCCCGGGATCGCGCCACGGCTCATCCTCGTGGCCACCATGACCGCCATTGCCACGCCGCTGACTGCCGCCGTTCCCACGACCGAGCCCGAGGGCGAGACGGTGCTGCTCTGGCAGGCGGGCGCGCCGGGCGGAGAGAACGTGAAGGTGCGCGAGGTACTCAGCGAGCGAGCGCCGCAGGGGCCGCTGCGCGATCGCATCATCCAGCACACCACGCGGCCGCTGTTCGCGCGCTTCCGGCCGAAGGGCGCCGCCAATGGCGTCACGCTGCTCATCGTGCCGGGAGGCGGCTACGAGCGCGTGGTCATCGACAAGGAAGGCTTCGAGTCCGCGGAGTGGTTTGCCGGGCGCGGCTTCGACTGCGCGGTTCTGCGCTATCGACTGCCGGCGGATGGCTGGAGGTCCGGGGCGGATGCGCCGGTGCACGACGTGATGCGCGCGTTGCGGCTTTTGAGGGCCGAAGCTCCGAAGGGGCGATTGGGTGTAATCGGCTTTTCCGCTGGCGGACACACGGTCGCGCGGCTGATCACCGGATCAACGCCGGACTATGCGACTGTCGATGCCACGGATGAAATCTCCGCGCGCCCGGATTTCGCGGTGCTCATGTATCCGGTCATTGCCACTGGCGGCCCGAGCGCCCATCGCGGCTCGGTAGCGCAGCTATTGGCCGCCGGTGTGCCAGCCACCGCGCTCCCCGGATATTCGCCGGATCTCCACGTGAAACCGGGAATGCCGCCCACGCTGCTGGTTCACGCGGCCGACGACGAAGCGGTGCCCATGGAAAACTCCGTGCTGATGTTTTCCGCGTTGCAGGCTGCGAAGGTGCCCAGCGAGTTGCACATCTTCGATCGCGGTGGCCACGGGTTCGGGATGCGCGGCATCGCCGGCAAGGACGTTGCCGCCTGGCCTCAGCTGGTACAGGCCTGGGCGTTGCAATAGAAATCCCCGGTCATTTCGGGGTCATGTCGGCGAGATTCCACCGGGAGGCATCGAAGGCCTGGCGCGTCGGCGTCACTTTCGGATAGCCGCCCCATTCCTCCTGGCTGTCGATGATGTACCCGCGTCCTTCGATGGTGTCGGCGACGATGCGCGCATCGATGGCATCGCGCGGAAACGCGCCGGCATTCTTCACCACGTGATCCTGCACCTCGCGCGCCGCCAGCGGCTGCACGCCTGGCAGGCGCGGTGGCGCCAGTTTCAGGACCTTGATCGGCGCCGTGGTGTACAGGCCGCGCATGGGCAACGGCCGGCCCCAGCGATCCACGGCGAGGTTGTCCTGCTCGTACAGCGCGACGTCGCCTGAACCACCGATGGTCACCAGCGGCAGGTCCGGTTCAGTGGACTGCCCGCCGCGCAGTACATTGCCGATGATGGCCATCTCGCCGGCCTGGTAGGCGTGATTGCCCCACTCCTCGGCGATCAGGTTGTAATGAATGGCGCGCTGGCCAGGGTCATAGATGAGATTGTTCACGATGGCACCGCGCACGCCACCCTTGAACAGCGGGGAGCGTTCCTTGTCGTGCGCATACAGGTTGCCGATGATCAGGATGTCGCTGACATTGTCATGGATCAGCGAACCCTTCGAATGCTCACCTTTCACGTGCACCGAGTCCGCCAGCCCCTCGGCGATGATGTTGTTGCTGAAGGTGATGCGATGCGAAGTGCCCTTGCGCCATTCATCGGGCGTATTGCCCGTGAAGCGCGGCCCGGAGGCCGAGAGGTTTTCATCCGTGGCCCAGGTCAGGGAGCAGTGATCGACGATGACGTCTCGCGCCGCGATCGTGGAGATGGCGTCATAGTCGCTGCCCGACAGCCGGCGCCGGCCGCCATCGCCGGGCCGTACGCGGATGTGGCGCACGATCACGTCGTGCGTGGCGATGTCGATGCCACCGCGGATCAGCGTCACACCCGGTTCGGGGGCGGTCTGGCCGGCGATAGTTAGATAGGGCTCGGTGATCTTCACGGTGCTCTCGGCCAGGTCGATGACGCCACCCACTTCGAACACCACGATGCGCGGACCCGGGCGGCTCACCGCCTCGACGAAGGATCCCGGACCGGTGGGCGACAAGGTCGTGACGCGCACGATTTCGCCACCACGGCCACCGGGCGTGCTGGCGGCTGCCCCGACGGCCCCCGGAAACGCCAGCTGCGCACCCGCAGTCGCCATGCCGAGCACCCACAGCACAACTCCCAGCCGCCAACTGCGATATGACATGCAAATGTCCCTCGGGACGTTGAAAATGACACCGGTTTCCTTATATAACACCGGGGCGGGCATCGCACTCGCAAATGAAGGTTTTGCCACTTGGTTTCCGCCTCCTCCGATCTGCCATTCGATGCAGGCTCCGTCGCTGCCACGTTCGTCAGCGCGCGACGTTCCGCGCGGGCGCTGACCCGCTATCCGGGTACTCTGCCCCCGGATCTGGCCGCCGCCTACCGCTGCCAGGATGCGGCCATCACGCTCTGGGACGACACCGTGGCCGGCTGGAAGGTCGGCTGGATCCCGGAGCCGCTGAGTGCGCAGTTTGGCGCGCAACGCCTGGTCGGTCCGATATTCCGCCGCGCGCTGAAGCATCTCAATGGCAGCGTCGCCGTCGACGCGCCGGTGTTCGACGGTGGTTTCGCCGCCATCGAGGCGGAATTCGTCTTCCAGATCGATCGCGATACGCCGGGAAATGTCGTGAATTGGAGCCCCGAGAGCGCGCGGCACTTCGTGCGCTCGATGTTCGTGGGCGTCGAGATCGCCAGCAGCCCGCTGCGAAACATCAACGACTTCGGCCCGGCGGTGGTGGCCAGCGACTTCGGCAACAATGCCGGGTTGCTGCTGGGCAAATCGGTTCCCGACTGGCAGACGCGCAATCCCGATTCGCTGTCATGCGAAACCCGCATCGATGGCGCCGTCGTTGGACGCGGCAGCGCGGCGGCGGTGAGCGGCGGACCCCTCACCGCCCTCGCCTTTGCCCTGGGACTGAATGCGCGGCGCGGCCGACCGCTGCGCGCCGGGGATTTCGTGACCACCGGCGCGGCCACCGGGGTGCATGACATCGGGGTTGGCCAGTCCGCCGAGGTGGTTTTCGCGGGGGTGGACACGGTGCGCTGTGTTGTCCGGTCGATGACACCGGTTGCATGACACCGATTGTTAGGAGACATCGCTCTCCGGCGGCCCAACCTCTCGTACAATCCCGTACCCATGACACGCATGCGGAAGAAAAGCCCGGGTACACGCGCCGTTCCGAAGCCGCCGGGCGCGAGACCCGTCACCATCAAGCCCGGACGTAACGCCACCATCAACGACATCGCGCGGCTGGCCAGCGTGTCGAAGAAGACGGTATCGCGCGTGATCAACCAGTCGCCGCTGGTGCAGGAAGAAACCCGCGCGCGCATCCAGGCCGTCATCGACAAATTCGGCTACGTGCCCGATCCGCAGGCGCGCGGCCTCGCCTTTCGCAAATCGTTCCTGATCGGCCTGGTGTACGACAACCCCAACGCGCAGTACATCGTGAATCTCATGGAAGGCGTGCTCGAGGCGGTGCGCAACACCGAGTACGAAGTCGTGGTGCATCCCTGCGACCGCAAGAAGCCGGATTTCGTCGCGGGAGTGCGGCGCTTCGCCGAACGCCAGAAGCTGCGCGGCGCCATCCTGCTGCCGCCCGTGTCCGAGAACGACGAACTGACTCATGCGCTCGAGGCCGCGGACTGCGCCTACGTGCGCATCACCTACACGCAGCTCGACGAACCCGCGCGCCTGGTGATTTCGAATGACCGGCTCGCCGTCGCCGAAGTGGCCAACTACCTCATGTCCCTGGGTCACAAGCGCATCGGTTACATCGCGGGCCCGCCGGGCTTCCGCTCGGCGGTCGAACGCCTGGCCGGTTTCCGCGAGGCGCTCGCGGCGCGCGGCATGAGCATTCCGGAAGAACTCATCGTCGAAGGCGGATATACCTACGAGAGCGGTATCGCCGGCGGCGAGAAGCTGCTGGCGCTGAATCCGCGGCCCACGGCCATCTTCGCCAGCAACGACGAGATGGCGGCGGGTGTCTATCGCGTTGCCAACCGTCTCGGACTTTCCATACCCGGCGATCTTTCGATCGTGGGCTTCGACGACGGCCCGCTGGCCGCGCGGCTGCTGCCCTCCCTGACCACGATCAAGCTGCCGATCCGCGAGCTGGGAAGGATCGCGGCTAACAAGATCCTGCATCCCGAGGCCGCGGCCAACCATGCCGTGGTGACGCCGCTGGAGCCGCACCTGGTGATCCGCGATTCCTGCCAGCCACCGGCACGGCCCGCGTGAAATTCCCCTGATGACACCGGTTTCCTCCCGGGCGGCAGGCAGGTAGAATCCGCGTCCCAGCTCCAGCGGATGACCCCATGAAGTTCGAGACCAGGCACGCCACCCACCAGTCCATCGTCCAGGGTGCGGACACCCGCCGGTTGCGCGAGCTGTTCCACGTATCGGGATTCTTCGTGCCCGACGACGTCAGCCTCACCTTCAGTCATGTGGAACGCATGATCGTGGGCGGCGTGATGCCGGTGTCGAAAAGTGTGGAAGTCAACGAAGTGCCGGATCTCAGCAAAGGTCCGTTCCTCGCGCGACGCGAGCTCGGCGTGATCAACGTCGGTGGCTCCGGAAAGGTGCTGGTCGACGGGAAATCCTGGTCACTCGCGACGCGCGAAGGCCTGTACATCCCGATGGGCACGAACACGCTCGGCTTCACGTCGGACAACCCGGCGACGCCGGCCAAGTTCTACCTGGCCAGCACGCCGGCGCATGCGCGCTACGAAACCGTGAAAATCGACCTGGCGCGTGCCAACCCGATGCCGGTGGGATCGCCCGCCACGGCCAACGAGCGCACCATCTACCAGTACATCAACCCGGACATCTGCAAGTCGGCGCAGCTGCTCATGGGCCTGACCTCGCTCAAGGAAGGCAGCGTCTGGAACACCATGCCCTGCCACCTGCACGAGCGCCGCTCCGAGACCTATTTCTACTTCGATCTCAAGCCGGACGCGCGCGTGGTGCACATCATGGGCGAGCCGCACGAAACGCGACACATCTTCGTGGCCAACGAGGAAGCCGTGATCGCGCCGCCCTGGTCCATCCACACCGGCTGCGGCACGTCTAACTACAGCTTCATCTGGGCCATGGGCGGCGAGAACCAGGAGTACAAGGACGTCGCCTGGGTGCCGATGAACGTGCTCAAGTGAGCCATCCCTTCGATCTCGGCGGCAAGGTCGCGGCGGTCACCGGCGCCAACACCGGCCTGGGACGCGCGATCGCCGAATCGCTGGCCGCGGCGGGCGCGGATGTCGCGCTCATCGGGCGCAGCGACCCCGCGGACACGCTCGCGGCCATCAAGGCCCTGGGGCGGCGCGCGGCCTGGTTCGATTGCGACCTCGGCAGCAAGCCCGACTATCGTCGCGTCGTCGGCGACATCACGGGCCAGCTGGGCGGCCTCGACATCCTGGTCAACAACGCGGGCATCATTCGCCGCGCCGATGCCATCGATTTCACCGAAGCCGACTGGGACGCCGTGCTCGACGTGAACCTCAAGGCGGTGTTCTTCCTGTCGCAGGCCGCGGCGCGGCACATGATCCCGGCGGGCGGCGGGAAGATCATCAACATCGCGTCCATGTTGTCCTTCCAGGGCGGCATCCGCGTTCCCTCGTATACCGCCAGCAAGAGCGGCATCGCCGGCCTCACGCGCCTGCTCGCCAACGAGTGGGCCAGCCATGGCATCAACGTCAACGCCATTGCCCCGGGCTATTTCGCGACCAACAACACCACGGCCCTGCAGGCGGATGTGAAGCGCAATGCCGAGATCCTGTCGCGGATCCCGGCGGGACACTGGGGGCAACCCGCAGAACTCGGCGGTGCCGCGGTGTTCCTGGCCTCGAGCGCGGCCAACTACGTGCACGGCATCGTCCTGCCGGTGGACGGGGGCTGGCTCGCGCGCTGACCCCGGGGAATCGATCAGGCTAAGATGCGCCTCTCACCGCGGTGGATAGGCGACGATGCTGCGAATCGCATTCCTGGGTTTGGGCAAGATGGGTTTGGGCATGGCGTCGCGACTGGTCGCGGCCGGCCATTCGGTGTCGGTCTACAACCGCACGGCGGCGCGCGCGGATCCGCTGGTCCGACTCGGTGCACGCGTGGCCTCCTCACCGCGATCCGCCGCGCAGAACGCCGACGTCATCATCGGCATGACGGCCGATGACGACTCCTCGCGCGCCATGTGGGCCGGCGGCGAAGGCGCGCTCGCTTCCTCAAATGCCCCCGACGCCCTGGCCATCGAATGCTCGACGCTTTCCCACGACTGGGTACTCGAGCTCGCCGCGCTGGTGCGAACCCGCGGGTTTCGCTACGTCGACGCGCCCGTCACCGGACTGCCCGACGCCGCGGCCAATGGCACGCTCACGTTGCTGGTGGGCGCGGAACACGCAGACCTCGACGCCGCGCGTCCCGTGTTCGCATCGCTGGCGACGCGGGTGTTGCACTTCGGCGCGGTGGGCCAGGGGACGGCGTACAAACTCATGGTGAACCTGATCGGCGCGGTGCAGATCGCCTCGGCGGCCGAGGGGCTGGCCGTGGCCGAAGCCGCGGGGCTGGACATGCGAATGGTCGCGGATGCCATCGGCAGCGGCCAGGCCGCGAGCCCCCAGGTGGTGCGAAATGTCCGGCGCTTCGTGGCGGGCGACCACGGCGGCGCGGTGAATTTCACGCCCGCGCTGCGCCTCAAGGACATCGAGTACGCGCTGCGGCTCGCGCGCAAGCTCGGTGCGCCACACGCCTTCGGCGAAGTCGCGGCGACGCTCTACCGCAAGTTGTGCGACGCGGGATTCGCGGCCGACAACGAGAGCCGCATCATCGACGTGCTACGGCGGAAATCCTAGAGCACGCAGGTGGGTGCGTTGGCCGTGGCCCTGATCTTCTCGGGCTTCCCGTCGACCTCCGACACCACTCGCAGCAGCATGCCCCAGGGTGTGCTCCGGTAGGTACCCGGTGACACCGTGGGCCCCGCTACCTGCACGATGGCGGCAGCCTGTGGCTCGGGACGCAGTGCACGCACATGGACGGTGATCGCCGTGCTGTC
>Ga0315912_10000538_pt1 | contig 66127 bp, 79 predicted proteins | sample VfabasoilMG_FD_204469 | JGI IMG/M metagenome (GOLD analysis project Ga0315912, IMG submission 204469) | Garden soil microbial communities collected in Santa Monica, California, United States - V. faba soil | ecosystem: Environmental > Terrestrial > Soil > Garden | place: USA: California... | reverse complement strand
TCCACCACGATGGGCGCGATCGCCTCGTACTCGGCGACCATGGCCTGGCCGACCGGGTTCGACATCATCGCCTGGTCGCGGAACTGGCGAAGCGCCTCCAGCTCGGGGGCTTGGTCGTTCTGGCCGCCGGCCGCCATCACCGCCTCGGTGATAAAGCAAGCCGAGCCACCTGCGTCCCCACCTGCGCCCGCGCCAGCGTCGGCACCAGCGTCCGCTGCACCCGGAGCCGCGCCAGGGTTCCCGGTCGCATCGCTCGGGCCGGGACCTTCGGCATCGGCCGCCGTTCCGGCAACGCTTCCAGTGTCGGCACCCGGAGGGCCGCCGGGGTTGCCAGTGGCATTGCTCGGCCCCGGACCTTCCGGGTCGGCATCCGTTCCGGCAACAGAGCCTGGGGGTGGGGCTGGCGGCTGGCCGGTGTTCGGGTCGATCGAGAACACGGGCGCCGGGTCCTGCGTGTCGACCGCGATCCCCGGAGGCGCTTCCCCGCCGCCAGCTCCACCGCCGGGCAACGCGGCAACCGGCGGCGCGGTGAAGGCCGCGATCGGCGGTGCCGCAGCGGTGCCGTCGTTGGGCGCGATGACTGGATCGCCCACGCCACGGCCAAGGAAGTTGAGCGCTCGCCGACCGGAGTACCGCGGGGAACGCAGGCTCGTGTTGTCGAAAGTGTTCTCGTTGGCCATGTGGGCTCCTTATTCCTTTTCTTTCTCGACGATGAACGGGCCGCAATTCGCGAAATCGGTGGCCCGGTACTCGACCGGGATCTTCTCGCCCTTGTCGTTCTTGCGCTCGGTGGGCAGGAGCGTGATCGAGATCGGGTCGTAGTCGATGTCGACCACGTTGTCCCCGAGCTTGTCCACCTCGTCGGAGAGATTGTTGATCTTGTCGCGGTTTTCGTTGCGCCGCTTTTCGTACTCCTCCGGCTTTTCGTCCGGCTGCTGCTGGCGCACACCATCCATCATCACCGCGCCCGTCCCCGAGATCGTGGCGCCCGCATCGCGGTAGAGCTTCTTCACGCTGCGCTCGTGGTCGGAGCACACCTGCTTGAGCTTGCCGAGCAGGCGCGAGACGCGCCAGGTCGCTTTGGAATCGAGCTTCGTCTCCTCGAAAATTCTGCTGAACGCTTGGAACGCCGACACCACTTCGGACACCTTCGCCTTAATCATCTCGCCTCCAGTTGATTTAGTTTTTCTTTCAAGCGCAGGATCTCGACGCGGATTTCATCCCGGTCATCGGCGAGCTGGCGGATCGCGCCCGTGTTCAGCATGGCCAGTTTCGACATATTGACGAAAGGGTGCTCGTCGTCGTTAAAGGACACCAGTTTATGCTTTGTCAGCAAGGCGCGCTTGTCATTCATCCAGCTCCCGAATTTGCGCTTGATCGGATCGTCGTCCCGCGCCACGTTGTAGGCCAGGGCGTTCAGGGTGTCAGCATCGTCCAGGTGGTCGAAGTTCGTCCAGGCCGTGCCCACGTCCTGGTGGGAGTCCCCGTCCGCATCGAGGATGAACCGGGTGGTGGCGAAGGACCGGATCACCAGCAGGTTCTGGTTGGCGCCGGCCGTGGTGACAGAGGTGCCGCCGTCCGAGATCGCCCCCGCGATGACCACTGCGCCAAGGCCGGCGGTCGATTTGGTCGTGTCGAGGGCGGTGTCCGCCGTGTAGCCGTTGAGCACGAGGGACGAGTTCCCGGTGGTCGCATCGGTGTCAGAGTACCCGGTGATGGTCAGGCCGCCAGCCGTCGCACCGCTCTTTGCGAAGGACCCGTAGGTGTCCGTCTCGGCGAGAGTGGTCCGGCCGTGCGCCACGTCGCTAGATTTCAGCGCCAGGATCTGGTTGTCGTTCGCGCCCTGGTTGATGGTCAGGCCGAGGGTGATGTCGGCGTTCGTCGTGTCGCCGATGTAGGCCGTGCCGACCGTCGTGAGGGTGGTGCCAACAAAAATCGCCTTAGCAAGCCCAATGCCACCGTCAGTCTGGATCGCGCCCGTGGTAGTCGAGCTCGCATCCGTGGTGCTGTCGGAACTCAGGTCCTGCACGGTCGTATTGCCGCCGGCAACGTAGATCGCGTGATTGTTCACGCCCTCCGAGGGCGCGCCGACGATATGAAGGGTCGAGGCGCGCGTGGCCGTATCACCGCCATTCAGAGTGATGATAGGTTCCTGAAGCCTGAGCGTTGCAATCGCAGCGATAACCTCACCGCCGCCGCCAGTCAGAATTCCGGCCGGCGCAATATTCACCGTTGACTGATGCGACGTATCCCCGGTGGCGGCGGTCAGAGCCCCATCAACTTGCAGTAAATTCGTGAAAGTCGACGCGCCGCCTGACGTGAAGCTGCCCCCGAGGTAGGTGCGGATGTAGTCAACGGATGCTGCGCCGAGGCCCAAGCGCATGCCGGCGGCGCCAATTCTCATTACCGTCGCGGCCGACCCGAAATTGATCGTGGTCGCGGTAGCGTTGAGTAGATTGAAAGTGGTTTGTGACGTGGTGAGATCGCCACCATTTACGGCCAAATCACCCGAGAGAGTCGCGTTGTTCGATCCGTCGAACGATAGGCCAGCATCCGTACCGCCGGTGCTGATGAAATTCGAGCCCGTGGCGATGTTCGCAGCCGTACCAGAGAGCGTGACCGTAGAGGAAGCCGTCAGGGCTGCGACGTTCACTGTTCCGGTAAAGGTCGGGCTTCCAGCTCTTGCTGGTGCGCCAGTACCCGTCGCTGTCGTCCATACCGGCAGCGCCGAGGCGCCGCCGCCCACCAGGATCTCGGTGGTCGCGCCCGCTGCAAGCGTCTGGTGCGCCCCCGTGGCCGTGGTGCCGGCCGCGATCAGCCCGTAGGCGGTGGTGCTGGTTGATCGGCCGGTGCCGCCGGCCGTCACAGCTACGTCGGTCCCGTCCCAGGTGCCGCTCGTGATCGTGCCCACCGTCGCCAAGTTCGCGGCCGAGGTAATTGCGGCTTGGGTTGCGTTCGTCACCGTGTCGGCTGTTCCAGAGACGTTCCCGGTCACATTGCCAGTGAGAGCGCCGATGAATGTGGTCGTGGTGAGTGCGTTCGCACTCGCGTTATACGTGAGGCCAGCATCGGTGCGCGGAGACTCGCTGCCGGTCTGATTGACGGCCAAAAGAGGCCAGGTCGTCGTGTCCGCACCAGCATCTGCTACCGTTACCGTCGCCGCATTCCCGGTGATATTGGTGTGCGTGTGCAACGTCGTATCGCCGCCGTCCGTCAGGTCGGTCCAGTTCGCGCCGGTGAAATTGGCAGAGTCCAGATAGAACGCGCCTGACTGGTCATCCAGTAAATCGGCGTTCAGATTTGCGACCTTGGTGGTGCTCGCGACGATGATGGGCGCCGTTCCTGTAGCCACATCGCTTTGGAACGTCTGCGCTCGAATCTCGAAACTGCCTGCGTCCCAGTTGGCGCTCAAGCCCCGCGTTCCATCCGCAAGCAGGTAGACGACATGCGGATCTGCGGCAGCGACATGCCCGGCCAGCGCCGCGGCTGCCGTCGCCTCCGCCGCAGCCTGCACCGCGGCATGCGTGGACCCTGAATGCGATGCAGCGACCGTGGTGGCATTGCTTCCTTGGGCTGCTGTCACTTCCCCGGTAAGCGCGGCACGAGTCAGGAGTGGAGTACCATCGACGTAGACGAGGGTGGTATCCACCATTCCGCCAACAGCGTCCTGCGCCATCTCGTCGGTGTACTGGGTGATCGAGACATTCGCGGTAAACGTGTTCGCGCCGTCGTCGTAGGTCCAGGCGATTCCGGTGCCGTTCTGGATGAACGTGCCTCCACCGATCATGTCCTGTATTTCCTCGATGGTCAGCGTCGACACCCCGAGGAACGCAACCATGTCGGCTACGCTGTCCTTAGATACGAACTGGCGCGCATCGTCAGTGAACGCCGTGAGCGCCCATTCCGATTCTCCGGTGAAGTACGGAAGAAGATTCGCCCCAGTGCCCGGCAATACCCCGAGCGCATGCAATGTCGGAAACTGGTCCTGAAGCGCCGTAGAAAGGCTGGAGGTCTGCAACAGGCCGCCATTGGTGATCGACGCATTGAAGTATTTCCACAGGTAGTCGATCACTATCGCGTTGTCGCGCGCTGGATCGCCTGTCAGTCTTGGCGGGTGCTCGAATACAATTTGCTGCGGTGTTGCCATCAGCTTTGCTCTGCGCCCCCAACCTGCGCTTGCATTGAAACAATCTCGATCGGCACGTTATCGGTCACCTGCCACTCGAACTGGAATGTGTGACCGAATCCGATCGGGCCGAATTCAAGGCTCATGGTCGTCTCGCCTGATTCGCCGAGAGATTTCCAGATCCACCTGGTCCAGTGCTTGTTGTCTCTCAGGCACCGCAGCCCGAATTTCGCGGCCTCGCCGTCTGATTTCGCTTCACCGCGCTTCAGGCGGATCCGCACATTGTCGACGCGGCACTCGCCCCATTCGTCGAGGTGCCCAGTGCGCCCTAGCATGCGCTGTTGCACACCGTCATTCTGGTAGGTGTCCTCGGTGAGTTCCAGGACCTTTCCATTTCCACCAACGAAATGGCGTCCCCACAGTTTGTAGTAGGACCATCCTGGCCAGCGCGCGGGGACTGCTGCGCGCGTATCCCACCCGTACAGGCTGTACCAGCGCTTTTGCCGGTAGTCGTGCAGGAAGGTGACGCCCTTGGTGCCGTAGACGTTGGTTGCGAACGGAGCCTGGAGCACGATGAATTTCTGCCCGAGCAGGTTCATAGACTGTGCCCACGCAAGCGTCCAGTCGTCGATCGTCTCGAGCGACATGCCGATGTCGTCTGATTTAGGCTCCGAGGTCTGCCCTGTGAAACGGACGTACTCGCGCTCTGCGTTCAGACCGAACACGCCCTGGTCCGCGGCGACCAGCGTGTAGGGCGCATAGACGCCCTCGCCGGTGGCCCACCTCCTGAAGAACGGTGTGGAGCCTTGCGTCAGGCGCTCGAACTGCTCAACCGAGTCCACGCCCGTCATCATTATTTCCCGGTACGGCGTGATGAGCATGGCGTTCAGGTTGTCCGGCTTTCCTGACGCGGCGAATGTATCGAGCGGTTCCCATACCCGGTGCGCGTCAAGGTCTGAATGCTGGAAGCGACCAGTGTTCAGCTCGATCGCGAGCACATAGCCGTCGATGAATCCAACGTGGGTGCTCAATGGAGCATCGTCTGACAGCACCTCGGTCTTGTTCCCGCCCAAGCGCAGGATCTGGCCGCCCTGCGCCATTAGCAGTTCGGTTTCCGTCTTGTCGAACATCGCCCGTCCTTGGCCAGAGAGCGGAACCCCGGTCACGTCCGTCTTGTTGCCAGCGCGGTCGATCCTGTAGATGCGTGAATTGCTGACAGCTACCAGGTCGCCTTCCCACTCCCACAGGTAGGTCGGCGCTTGACCTGCCAGAGCAACGAACGACCTGAGCCCAGGAAAGCGCGACTGGCCGCCAGCTTCATTGAAGAACAGGTTCTCGGCCGCAGCCGCGCCCTTCCTAAGCGCGGTTTCCTTGACGTTGAGGAAAAGTTTCGAGTTTAGGGCGATGTTCTTCCACGAGCCAGCCATCGGCTACCCGCTCGTGACTTGTACGGCCACCGCCCATTCGACTTCCTTCGCGCTCGCTCCGGTCACGAGGACCCGAGCCTTGCCGGCGGTCACACCGAAGATAGCGGCGAACGTCGCGTCAGACTCCACGGCCGTAACCAGTGAGGTGATCGAGCCAAGCAGGACCGCGTTCTGGTGCGCGAGCACCCCGTTGGCGATCGCGATGCCGCCGGACTCGTCCTCGATGTCCTCGTCATCGACGAATTCACCGTCGATGTCACGGAGGGTCAACGTGCCTGTCGCACCGCTGTCTGAGTCCGCAATGATTCTCGCTGTCGCGCCGGACGTCGCCCCCGTGAGAATGTCGCCGAGCGTGAAGTTGACGGTCTGCCCGTCATAGGCCAGCGTCGAGCCCGGCCGGTGGACACCCTGGCAAATCTTGTAGACCGCGTAATCGTTGACGTTGCGGCCGTTGGCGATGACGTCGGCTGTCAGGACCACCCGCTCACCTGGCGCCAGGTCGTAGCTCCATGCCTCGGTCGCTGCCGATCCGGTCGTGAGGCCCACGGAAGTCGGGGAATCGCCGAGGGTCGTGCGGCAGCGCAGGAACTGGGTGGCGTCGTTCCCGTCGAGCACCACTTCGGCGCCTTCCAGACAGTCGCGCGCAACGATAGAGTTTCCGACCGTGGTGAGCGTGTAGGTTCCGCTCTCCAGATTCACCTTGTCGAACAAGACGTCCTGGCACTTCCCGGTGAAGTTCATGTCCCCGGTAATAATGCCGCCGCGCATCGTGAAGCCAACCACGGTGTTCTCGTGCGCAAGAGTTACGTCGTCGCCGTCCGCCATGTCGATGTCGACGCCGTTGCCGTCGAACCATGATCCATCCATGCGAGTGTCGCGCGCGCCGACGATCTTGAGCGCCGTGCCTGTGTTGTCTTGGAATCCTACGGAGATCGCGTTGTCCCAACACTTCTTGTCGACGTATTTCAGCTCCACGCCGATGCCGGCGCAGTTGGTGACCATGCCGCCATACCAGCGGTTGTGCCTGAATTCATCTCCGTCACCGGAATCCGACAGGTCCTCGTCTCCATGCAGCTTCGCGCCATCGGTGCAGTTGTCGATTGACAGGTTGCGCCACCCGGCGCTCACACCGCCCTGAGAATGCAGGCCGGTTTCAAAGTTCTTGATGAGCACGTTCTCGAGGCGGGTTTCGTCTTGCGCGAGCGCGTAGAAGCCGACCGAATCCTCGTACAGCCCGAGTCCATCCAAGGTGAGATCGGCCAATCCAGCGCGACTTCCTTCCGCGGTTACCACCTTGTCGCCAAGGCTGCTTTGCAGCACTGTTGCGTCGCGCCCCTGACCGCGCACCAGGACGCCAGCCGGGACCGTGAATGACGTCACCAGGAACGTGCCGGCCGGCGTAATCACCTCTCCACCGCCCGCTGCGGCAGCGATGCCAATAGCCTCTACCAGTGTGGCATTGTTCGTGGAGCTGGAAGAATCCGGATCCGTTACCGGCAAAAACTCACCTTGATTCAGCACGTTGATCTGACGAGCGGCTAAGTCCTCGAGCGGAATATCCTCAGAACCACCTGACGGGCGCACAGTAGCGCCGCTCGCGTCCTCATCTTCAAGGGTGACGAGCGGCGGGCGCATGACGCCAGTTTGATCGGTCGAATTCACGATCATCTCGTAGGCATCGGCCACATACAGAGGTACAGCGAACTTGCCGTAGGCGACACCATTCGATGTCAGCGACAGCAATGTCTGAGGGTTGGCCGCAGGCACAGTCAGCGCATCGTCTGAGAACACGTCAGCGAGATCGTTGGTGCCGGCGTCGTATATCGCGACCGATGCGCCAGCGTATCCGGCGCGCCAGAGGTCGAATTCTGCGATCAGGAACCCGCTCATTCATGTCCCCCTGTTCTCGATGCTCTTTTAGCCTAGTCTCAGCACAACATCACCATACCCGCTCGACACAGAAATAATAATTGCCGCAGCAGATACGAAAGTGCTGTGCACCGTGACATTTGCATGACCCTTGACCGTGGTCACCGCTTTCCCGGTATATTTGTCCGGAATCGCAACCGATTTTTGTGTCAAAGTCTGGTGCGCCGTGATGTAGACGTAGGTTTCCCCGCTCATCGTGACCACGACACCCGGAACGGTCAGGTCGGCATCGGTGGGCATAAACGGCGCGCGGAACGCGGTGACTGACTCCACATCGCCCTCGGCGGCATCGCCTGCCGCGCCATCCACGGCGAATGGATACATTTTTTCAGCAGCACTGAACAGCAGCACGGTATCCACTTTCGCGGCGCGCGTAGCCGGAACGCCATTGCCTTCTTCTCTGCTGTAGCCGAATAGATGACCAGACAGTGTTACGCCTCCGCTGTCCTTGCCAATCAGGCAAAAATGTGAGGCCGGATCATCAGGGTCATCGCATGATGTGCGCGGCAACACCACATTCGCCGCATTCGATGTTATGTCCGCGACCGCCTCTAAATCGTACCCGTCAACAGGGGCGATTTCAGGAACATACAGATGAACTTCATCGTGCATTCCTGACGGGACATCTCCAACCAAGGAGAGCCGCTGCAACTGTAGCCCGCCCCAATAGTCAATATTGGCAGCGCGGCGATAGTTGTCCTTCACGCCCTGCGCGGTCCTGATGGACATCGCACCGAAAAGGTTCCACTCGAATTCATAGTAAAACCTGACCTGCTCGCCAATGTCGGCATTGTCTAGATCAGGCGACGCCGCGCCAACTTCGGCAATTAGGTAATCCTGTTGCAGCGCCGCGTTAAGGAGCGAATAGACTTCCCCGAGCGTGACGCGCTCACCCTTGTATGTTCCATCATCCGAAATTGGCACATCATCGACACGCAGTTCGGCGAGGTAGCCGCGAATAATGGGAATGACCTGCGCCTGGGCCGATGCAGTCACGGTCACATCACCCGTATTGGTCGCGCCAGAAACGTGTGTCAGCGTGCCGCTGCCGAAGTCTTGCGTACTGATAGTCCACTCATCCGAGGCTCCGCTATACCTTCGGACGAACGTCACCGCATCCGCGCTATCTATGTAGTAAAGCACCCATTCATCAATTCCATCGTCCCAAATCGAGCCGACATCCTCGTTTGCCTTGCCGTGTGCAACCGCCGTCGCCTTATAGCCGATGACGCCATGAGTCCCGGCAAGGAACATCGAATTGAGCTTGATCGGGCATGACTCATCCATGCCGACGTTGTGAACGTCCATGGATTGGTTGAACGCCGACACGGTCGCTTCATCGTCCTTGTCGATGAACCGGATGCCGTAGAAATCGACAATCCCGGTCTTCGAATTGACGGCGTTGTAGCTCGCCGCATGGTTGACGCGCACTCGCCACACTACGTCCTTGTCCTCTGAAAGCTGACAATCTGCGCGAATGTAGAAAAACTCGCCCTGCTTCACAACCTCTATTACACTTTCTTGCTCTGGGTCGAAGGTGTCTGACGTCGCAGTGAGCGTGCCATCATTAAATGGGGCAAACGGTAACGCAGTAGCACCTTCGTTTATCATGACGTTGAGCAGGCATTGCTCTACCGCCTCTTCTGTCATCGGATCGGTATTGCTGAACAAGACGGAATTGCGCAGGTTAAACGCCACGCGCTCGGCGCCTGCGGGGACCGTGAACACCGCCGAGCGTGCATCTGCAGCGCGGGTAAACTGCGCAGCCGTCAGGTTTGAGTGATGACTTTCATCGGTGTTGTAAAAGCAGAGGAATTCGCCGCCGCTGACAAAATAAAGTAAAAACTCTACTGGCGCGTTATGCAGGCTGACCGTGTATTCGGTCCCTGCAGTGACGTTATATTTTTTCGTCACCGCGAACGTGCCGAGCGTGGATGGGCTCTGGGCGTTCAACGCCCCGCCGCCTGAGTTGTAGACCCGGTGCAGGTGATCGGCCGTCGCGGGAAGCTGCGAGTCTGTTACGTCCGGGTCCGCTAAGTTCGTGACGTTCGGCGCGACTATCGCACTGGGATCTGTAAATGGAATGCCTAATGAATCCGTTCCAACAGATGACGAAATTGCACCTAGATCGTCTTGGAGGTTTTCGATTTGCTCTTGGGAGAGTTGAGGATCTGCAATGTCTGCAACAGCGGAACGCCAATCGCTCGCAAGCGTGAAGTCATTGCGCAACGGAAGCGATTGGATCCGCTGCGTTAGAGTCCTCGCCACCGCTCCTGCGCCGGATTGGATATACCCAATGAACGATGCTCCGGCCGATGTCGCAAGGTCTTTCAGCCATTTCCCTATCGTCCCTGCGGCGTATCCGAGAGCGTATGTGAATCCAATCAGGCCCGCACCCTTCGATGCGTCTACCGTGTTCTGCGCATCGGCAACAGGCAGGAATTGCCCGGCCGGGTTACCTGTCGATGTCCATGAGACTCCGCCATCGAACGAGTATTCGAGTTCTCCGGTGGTCGTGTTTACCCGAAAGATTGGCGCAGGGCTGATGACCCCGGTGTCGTGGGTCGGAACAGAAACGCCCTCGATCGTCGCGATCACCGGGACATCGGCGTAGACGGGTTGCTTCAGTTTGCCCCTGGAATCCAGCTTCTGAGGGTTGGCGAGCTGCGCTGTGTTTGATGGCGTTGGCGAGGCATACAGCGTGGCGAGCACCGAGGTCTTGACGCCAGCGGCGACCGTGTAGAACGACACGACCCCGTTTTTGTAGAGCGCGTTGGCAAGCTCGAACCTGTTGATCGCAGTGCGCGCCATTTCTATGGTCCCCCGTAGCGGCGTGTGCGCCGCAGCTTGTGCGTGATTTTCTCCCTGTTCTGAGCGCCCATCAGCTCAACGAGCGCCTGGCCGGCTTCGACCTGAATCCCCTTGAGCGTGTTCGCATCGAGCCTGCGCACCGGGCCGTTACCGACGGCCGCGGCGCCCGCCATGATGAGCCACTTCTGCCACTCGACCGGGAAGCCGTGCGCAACGTCCCCGGCCGTGTCCTCTGCGCCCTGGCCCATCACGGAGCGCGGATAGGTCTGGAGCAGCAGGCGCACGCGCACGTTGACCGATTCGTTCTGGACCGGGTAGACGAACAGGTTTTTGTTCTCGTTCAGCCGGTCGATGTAGATTTCATCCGGCACCCCCGATGCCTGCCTTTGGGAATGCTGCTCGTAGGTCAGGCGCCGCACGATCGGTACTTCGCGGAAGTTGACCACCTCATCCTCGTCGTCAGGATCCGTGACGGTGCCGACGTAGGCCGCGATCGGGTAGGCGATGCCAAGGGCAGGATACTGGTCCCCAAGCACGTCAGCGAGCACGTACTCGGCGATGCCGTCCTCGAGGTCGAACTCGACCGTGGTGGGGATCAGCCACTGGAGACGGTGCACACCTGACAGGTGCCCAATCTCGATCTCCATCCACTCGAGCACCCGCTCGGTAGCCACCGGGTCGGCGCCGCTATCGTTGATCGTGAAGGCGCCGATCTTCTCCAGCACCTTCTCGGCGATCTGGCGCGACGTCAGCCGCCTGACGGGCAGCGGCGCGGTATCGCCTTGCGCGGCCTCGAGCGTGGTCATTGCTGGCCCTCTGGACCATGGCCGCCAGAGCGCATAACGGTGGTGGCGTCCCTGCGCTGTTCATCGTACTCGATGCCGACCGGGCGGCGTTTGTCGAACATCGAAAGCAGCGCGGTGCCGGCGACAACCATCGACCAGCCTATAGTGCGCAGCCAAGGCTCATTGGAGAACCCGGAGCAGAACATCGAGGCGCCTCCAACGCAAAGCGACCAGTAGGCGAACCGGATGATGTGATTGCTGCGCCAGCGCATCATCTCGATGTGGGGGGCGCTCTTGTAGACAATGACGACGCCGCAGATCATGCAAAACAGGTCAAGCAGTTCGATTCCAAGGTTCATTAGGGGCCTCCGCGAATGCGAGCAAGAAAGGCATCAAAGAGCTTTCCCCCGTTCTGAACAAGCAACTGACCCACCCACTGAAACCCAAAACCCACAGTGAACGCCATACCGAGCGCGTACTCCATGTCCCAACCCTTCAGCTTGAGAGCAACCTTTGTCAAATACGCCGCCGCAGCCGTACAGATCGCGACGGTGCTCCACATTTTCTTTCGCGTCTCGAATGGCGGGAGTAGAGAGATGATCGCCATCGCCCCTGCGAATCCGGCGAGCACCACGGACGCCGGCACCCCGAACATGGCGATCGGCACATCCTGAAAGAACCAGGAAAATACACCTGAAATAAACGCGACCCATCCGGGCGAGGAATCGACAGCAAGTTGGATTCTGTCCATGTGCTATCTCCCTGTCAGTGCCCGTAATGTTGAACGTCGTTGACGGTCCTGGTCGACAGGTTCGTCGTGATGACCCAGGAATATCGCCCGTTTGCCGCGTAATACTCGAAGTACCCGTTCTCGTCGGTCGACTGCGGATTCTCGATCGGCGTCACGCCGCCGGAATCGGAATAGATCGTGGCGAGCGCTCCGCCCGGATACTCCCTGACCTCGACGGTCGCGCCTTCAACGGCGTTCCCGCGCAGGTCCAGGATGGTGTCGAAGCGCTTCTCGAGTGCCACGATCTATCCCCTTTTCGTCAGGCCGCGATCTTCTTGTCGCCGAACATCGAGTCGAGCTGGTCGCCGGTCATGCCACCGCCCAGTTCGCCGGTGGCCATCTTGACGGCCAGGTCCTTGTCGCCCTGCGTCATGCCGCGCAGGCTCTTGCGCCAGGCGACGATGAACTCGACCAGTTCGATGTGGTTCGCGTTCTCGCGGATGTCCTCGGAGCCCGGCAGAACCTTCACGCGCCGGAACAGGGCATCCTTCGACAGCTCGCCGTAGCTCACGACAACTTCGTCGTCCTTCAGGTTCGTGATCGGCTTGGATAGGTCGGTTTTCGGGACCGGCATGATGCGGGTGCCATCGGGCTTGCACACCTTGAATGCCGGGTCGACCAGGAATTTGAGCGCATGCTCGATCGGCATCGCGGTGCCGCGGTCGCCGAACAGGTCGTAGCCGATCGTCTCGGGCTCCGGCTGGTAGCCGGATTCGTCTTTCGGGTAGAACTTGGTGATGACGTCGTGCCGGCGCGGCTTGTCGCCACGTTGCAGGGAGTCGAACACCACGTACATCGGCTTGGCCTTCACTTCGTTTTTGGTCGGTTCCATCACGTCCCTCACGTCAGGTTGGTGGAAAACCCCGCCCCCGAAGGGGCGGGATTCTTGCAGCTTACAGCTTTGCCGAAAACACCCCTTAGTTCAGGGTCGGCGCGTTCACCTTGACCAAGGTGTACGGCAGGAACACGTAGCAAACGAGCGTGTCCGAGCCGGCCGTGGTGGTGACCACAATGCTCTTGCTGGTGCTGATGTGCGCGGCGCCCGATGAGAACAGGGCTCCGTTGTCCTTCACGACGCCGAGTGCAGCGCCGATGTCGATCGCCGAGATGAAACCGTCCGGGTCGCCGGACGCGGCCGTGGCCGTTCCGACATCCAGGGTTTCGGTCGCATCCAGAGCGATCACGTTCACCGACACTGCATCGGCAGTAAACAGCGCTTCCGACGGCTCGGTGAACCCGGTGGCGGTTTCGACCGCTGCCGCGTAGTTGGTGATGTGCACCGGAATGACCATCACCTGATCCCGACGGCTCCGATCGACCGGAACCTCGTGCATCTCATCGGGGCCGACCGACCACAGATCGACGAACTGGCCGTCCGGGCACTGGATGAACAGGTCCAGTGCTGCCTCGACCGAGTAGAACTCGGCGCTTCCCCTCGTGAGGGAAACCGGGTTCGTGATCGACGCGCCGCTCTTGTCGGTGAGGGCCGCCCAAAGGGGCGATCCAGCGACACACGCGCGCACGACGCCGCCGGCACCCGTGATCGGGGGGCCTGCGAAATCGCCAAGGCTGCGGTCTTGAAGCTGAAAACGATAACGGTAACGGGGAGTGGGCATCGTATTCTCCTCAGCTCGCCGCCGCCGCAGTCTTGATCGAGACGATCCCGTAGTCCTCGCGACTGTTGGAATCGTACCTCGACTTGAACTGAGGCTTCAGCATGCCGATGATCCGATGGATGCCGAGCGCCGGCCGGTTGCCGTAGTCGGTGTTATCCGACTCGTCCATTCCGGGGGTGCCGTCATCCAGAGCGGCATAACCGAGCGCTTGCGCGCCCAAAAGCATCGCCTGTGCACCGTGGATGGTGCTGCCCGAACCCCACCGCGACCCGGACGTGAGCCCGAGCGTGTTGTACACCTTCTGGTGGTCGTAGATCACCACCTCGTTGATGACTTTCTTCGCGTTGGAGAACAGGGGGTTGTCGATGCCGCGGGGGAGGGCCTGGGCAGTGAGCGTCTTGTAGTCGCTCGTCTTTTCCAGGTCCCGGCACTGCTCGGTGGATAGCACCAGGCAGTAGTAGGACTTCCCACCCATGCGGATCGGGCGCATGCGCTTGCGTTTGGCGAAGGCTTTCGCCTGGGTCACGAGATCCCAGGTGAACGTGTCGGACGCCGTGATCGTGGCTTCCGACGTCGCCGCACCGGCATACATCAGCCGGTTCGTCGAAGCTGCCGCCACATCTGCGGCAAACGCCAGCGACGGCATCTGCGATCCGGAGCGCGTCGAGCCGTCGGTGTTGACGGTGAACGCGCGCCCGGCGGCGCAGAGGAACAGCATTTCGTCGATGGTGTCGGCCAGCCAGAACGCGAGGGCGTCCTTCGCCTGGACGCGGAAACGAAGGACCGTGGCCTGCTCCGACATGCGCCCTTTCGAGCGAACGCCGTTGCGCCATTGGTCGATGCGAATCGTTTGCGCATCCGTGATAAGGGGTTGCTCCGCCCCTTCGAGCTGATTGTCGTTCGCCACGCCACCGCCGATGTCGCCGACGAGGGGGAGGACTGCCTCCGTCCCGCGTTCGGTTTTCGTCAGTTCCGTGACTTTGTGGATGGGCTTTGAGGAGTCATCGGTTGAGCTACCCATGAATCCATTGGACATCCAGAAGTTGTCGTCCCGGCCTTGCTTGGTGACCTGCGCCGAGTAGATTTTCTTCTGAAGATCGCTCAGAGCCCCGAAGTCGGTAAGCATTTCAGTTTTTCTCCTTGGGGTTGGCTATCGAGGCCGCAAAACGCCGGCCAGTTGTTTGTCTCTGAACTTCGGATTCGCATCGAGCCAGCGGATCAGGTCGTCGTCTTTCAGGTTGGCAACTATCGCCGCCCCTTGAGCGTCCGTGATTTCTCCGCCCGACGCTGGCGCCCCCATGTTCCCAATGTCCGGCGGCATGTTTCCGGCGACGTGGAGCTTCGCTTCCCGCTGCTGCGCGGAAGGAGTGGTTCCAGTGCCGGGCTGTGCGCCGCCCGAAGGTTGAGCTTGACCGCCACTGCCAGGTGCTGCTACTGCCCCAGGTTTCTTGGCTGCTCGCGCAGCCGCTGCCGCTGGATCGTAGAACGCTTCGGCGAGAGCCGCCATTTCCTCGCGCAGCCTTTTCGTTCCGATCGGTCCGGTGGGAATTGGATTCCCCGCCATCTTGGCCTTTTCGTAGGCCAGATCCTCGAACGGTTGAAGCTGCTCTTTGGTCAGGCGATTCACCACCGGAAAGTCCTCGACGAGCTTGTGCACATGCTCTTGCAGCCCAAGGTCGTTCGACGACGTTGCCGCCTGCGTCGTCGCCTGATCGGCGATTTGCAAGCTGCGTTCCTCGTTGAGCGCACGTTCACGCCCCCTGAGTTCCGCGCGTTTGGCTTCGGCCTCCTTCATCGACAGTTCCCCGTTGTCCACCTTCTCGGCGATATTCGCGTATTCCGCGTCGACCGCTGCGAAGGCTTCCTCGAATGTCTTGGGTTCTGCCGCTGCCGGTGCCGCGCCATCCGCTGGCGCTGCCGCATCAACTGGCTGGACGATGCCTTTGAGTGCCTGCACCTGCCCCTTGAGCACCAGGTTCTCCGCATTGAGCGCGCTCGCTTTTCTGCGAACAGCGATCAACGCTGATTCCACGGTGTTCTTCGAGGCTGCTGCTGCTGCGTCCTGGCCTGCTGGTGCTGCTGCCGGTGTTGCCGCCGCCGGCTGACCTGCTGCCGGTTGCGTGGTTCCCGCTGCCGCGTCCGTCTCCTGCTTGGCTTTCGCATCCGCGTCGATTTTGGCCTGTGCGGCCAGCATCTCAGTCAGCGCAGCATCGTCCGCGGCAAAGGCGTTGGGCGCAGATGGGATGTTCACCACCTCCGGCATCACCTCGCCCGGCTTCAGCTCCGGTGTCTGTTGCGTGTCGATTGCCGCTTTCGCGACGTCCTGGTTTGGCGTTGTTGCGGTCGTCATGGTTGCGTCCTATTTTTACTGGGTTGGATGTCCCGAAACGCCCGATGCCCGGCGACGGCTTTGGATGCCCAACACGCGCGCATCCCGCGCGATACGCCCGAAACCCCGGCGACGGGTCTTGCAGCAGAGGTGCCGTGATTTCTCACAGCGCCGTCGGAGGCACGAATTTCCCGTGCCCCTGAGTTGGTTGCTGGCCGCGGGCGCGATGCACCTGCTGGCCCGGACCGTAATCCATGTTCTTGTGCACTTCGCTCCAGACCCCGAGCGCAGCGGTGGCATGCTTTTCCCAGTCATCGAGCGTGTAGCGCTGGAGGACGAGCCACGGCTTTTGCGCCTCGATCGGGATCTGGATGTCGCCGTCCTTGTCCTTCCACAGCAGGTAAAACTCCCTCCCGCCGCGGATCCAGCCGGTGAGCCAGGCGCCATCGGCCGCGACGTGGCGGTTGAGGTGCCGGCACACGTCCTGCGCGTAGGTCATCAGCTCTGCGGTCGGCCGGTAGCGGTCGTGGTTCGACGAGCAGAAGATCCACTTGCCGCTCGCGGAATATGCGCCGACCCAAAACGCCATGCCTGGGGACTCGTTGCGCTCGAGCCAGCCGCGCACCCGCGAGCGCAGGAGTTCGTCTGAGAGACGGTGCCCGCCGCCGTCGATCCGGTCGCTGACGATGATTTCGCTCACGCGCCGTCGTCCACAGTCAGGCGAATCGTCAGCGTCGAGTTCGCGACCGCCACGTAGCCGTTGCGCGCCACGAGAACGCCGTAGAGCTTGCGGTCCGGCGCGAAGTACGCAATGTCCAAGCCGGTGACCTGGCAGTGCCCGTTGGTGTCGATATATGCCATCTTGAAGGCGGCGGCCGTGAACGAGATCACGCCCACCAGGGCCTTCATCTGGTCGTCGGTCGGAACAAACGCCGCGTCGTCGGCCGCTACAGATGGATCGGAATCGAAAAGGTACAGATCCGCCTCGATCTTGGTGGCCGGCGCCACCGAGTCGATCAGGATAGCGCCCTTGATGCTCCCGGACTGCTCGACGCCGAATTTGTGCGAAGCGCCCGCGGTTGGCCCGATGACGTCGCCAGCGGTATAGGTCGGCGTGGTGTTCGGGCGGGTGATCGTGACGGTGACTGTTTTGTTCATGGCATGCTCCTTTTCAGTCCCGCGTGATTTCGACGATGAGGTGCCCGCGCGGCGCGCCGCCGGCACCGCCGCCTGCCACCACCAGGGCGATGAGATCGCCGGGCTCAACCCGCGGGGTAGCGCCGGGCCGGTTCTCGTCACGGTCGCCTGCGGCAGAGTTCGCGGTAGCGATCGTGAGCGCGCCGCCTTGCACGGCAACGCCATTCACGGACGGCGTGATGGTGATGTCGGCGGTCGAAACCACGTCGTCGATCACGCTGCGAAGGCCCGTATAGCGCCCGAGGCACGGGCATTGAAGATGGTAGGTCGCATCGGCCGAAAGGTCCGCGATGTCGACCGGCAGGTACACGCGGGCGACTTCTTCGCCAACGTGGGACGGTACGCTTGCGCCCATGGTCAGGCTCCCTTTTTTTTCTTCGCGAATGCGTTCGCGACGAATACAGCGATCGGCTTCTTTCTGTACAGGTACTCGGCCGCAGCCTGACGCTCGAACTGAGCGTCAAGCCGCGCCTGCTTCTTTTCTTCGCGTTGCGCCTGACTCATTACGTGACTTTCTCCAGGCACACCGTCGCGCGCGTGGCGCCCGTGGTGTGGTCGGTCGTGCCGCCCGCGTACTTGAACACGATCGCAGCACCGGCCGCGCTCGAGGTGTTACTGGTCGTGGTGGCCGGGACCGCCGTGCTGCCCCACCGCGCGCCGGCCGCAGCCAGCGTTTCCAGGCTCGCGTTCGGGATGGTCGTCCAGACAGTCGTGCCGTCGGTCAGCGTGAGGGTGCGATCTCCGCCCGCGCCGAAGTTCGTGCCGCCGCCCTCCAGGATGATGTCGCGGACCTTGTACTGGTCGCCGGTGACACCCGCCTGGACAACGATCTCCAGGGCGCCGTCGAGCAGCGCCGCGGTGAGCGCGACAGACACGTACCTGAGCGCAGACATCTGGATTCCGTCGGCTTGCAACACCCCGCCCGTGCCGAGAATCGCCGCCTTGCCGGCGGTCGCATTCGCCGCAGTGGCGCCGTCGAGGACAGCCAGTTCGGCCAAGGAAAGCGTGTCGTCGCCAAGCGGCGTCCACTCGCCGGCAGCGGTGCCGAAGGCGATGTAGAACACCTTGGTCACGGTGTCGAAGTATTTCTGGCCGATGAAATCCGGCACGACGCTCGAGGGCGCGACGGCGCCTTCGACATAGCCGATTGCGTCGGCGATGTCCTCGCGCCCCACCATCGGCGGGATGAGTTTCGCCATCACCCCGACGGTTGCTTTTCCTGCTGCGATCAGTCTTTGTCCGATTCCGAGTCCCATGGCAATCTCCTATCAGTGAATTTCAATGTGGCGGGTTTGCCCTCTCGCCTCTAGGGTCCGACTCCTGCTGGCGCACCGCCGCCGCCCGACATGGGCTGCTGCGCACCGCCAAAATTGATGTTCGTGGTATGGCCCTGCGGCGTTTCCTTTTTCTCGCCGGGTTTCTTTTCGCCCCCGCCGCCCCCAGGTCCGGCGCCTGCCGGGCCGGCCTGGGGGATCGCCTCGGGTGCTACGGGTATGCCTGCATTCACGGCCGCGGCGAGCTGGTCCGCGGTAATCATGCCCTGTGCCTGGAGGAAAGCGTTGAGGCGCGTCTTGATGAGTTCTTTTTGCGGCGCGCTTGAGAGATCCACCATGATGTCTTGCACCATGGCCGCCGGGATGATGCCTTTTTCCACGAGCGAGATCAGCTCCTCGAACTGCGCGTTCAGCCAGGTGGAGGAAATCGGCGTCTCGTCCACGGCCACGATGTACTTGCCGGCGGTGACGTTGTTGATGATTTCCCCAACCGCGTTCCTCTGGTTGATGCCGATCGTCGACCAGCCACCGTCCGGACCCATGTGGCGGATCAAGCGCGGTTCGGTATAGTGGTTTTGCAGCATCTCGAGCTGCTTCTCCGCGCACATATCCTTAGTGCGCCGCGCGTTGTCCATGTACATCTCGATGCCGAGCACCGATTGCTTCTGGCGCGCTTCGATCGCTCGGCCAGATTGCACCCGGTCGATCTGGCCCAATGCCGAATCGTTGATGCCGGCGATCTCCTTCAGGTCCTGGGTGGCCGAAACCTCCAGGTCCTTGATGGCAGATGGCATCTGGCCTGGCTCGATGCGCTCGGGCTTCATGTCCGATGAGCCCTTCCACTCGATGTTGATGCCGGGGGCGCCGCCGTGCGATTCCATCTTTTCTTTTTCCGGCTCCTCCATCGAATCCTTGTGCCACATCCAGCCCGAGTGGGCTACGCGGGTGAGGATGTCGATTTGTGAGGAGCGTCGAAGGTTCACTTCGCGCTGCGGGCCGATCAGGTCCTCCACCATGCCGCGCGTCTTGCCGCGGCGAAAGTACGGGAAGAACGGGATCAGAGTGAAGGTTTCGTAGGGACTCCAGCCGTCGTAGATGATGATGTCGCCCACCATCGTCGTCCAGCGAACGCGCTTGGTCGGACGCCACTCCACTCGCAACGGCGATGATTGACCTTTAATCCAGTATTGCTCGGCGGCCCAGTCCATCAGCTTCTGGACTTTTTCCTGCGTGAAATTGGTGGGGATCGGTTGCCGATCGCCAGTTTCCAGGTCCACTATGTTCCGCTGCATCACGCGGACGTTGTGCTGGCACTCGATCATGCGGATATTCTTGCGGTACGGGTCGATGGAGTTGGAGATGTAGTTCTCCACCGAGTTCGTGCCCGTGAAGCGCGAGTCCAGGTTTCCGCCGAAGGTGCGCCACGGCGTCACCTCGTCGATGTAGTTCATCACGTCAGCCGGCACGCCGCCGCGATAGCCGTTTGAGCGGATGAGCGGCATCACCAAGGCGGATACGTGCGCGCCGAAACTCTGGTCGATCTCGTCGATGTTCGCCCACCGGGCCTTGAAAACGTAGTTCCAGCCCTTCGTCTCGTAGGTGTCGGCGTCGGCGTCGATGCGAACGGTGAACGGATCCTCGGCCTTGCAGTCCATCTCGCCGAAATCGTTGTGCTGGAAGTTCAGGCGCCAGTCGTAGAAGCCACGCCCGCCCGTGATGCCGTCGAGGAACACCTCGGTATCGACGTAGGGCATCTTCAGGCCGATGTTGATGGATTTCACGACCTTGGTGAGCACCATCGCCATGGATTCCGAGGCGTTGGCATCCGATGAAGGCAGGTAGCGCGCATCCAGCCGGTTGTTCCTGTGGTAGCCGAGCACCAGGCGAACAAGCGGCGCGAGCTTGTTCAAGGTCAGGAGCGGGCGGTCATCTTCGGCCGCGGCGGCGATCTCGGCCGCCGACCACTGCTTTCCTTCCAGGAATTCCACGCACTGCTTGGCGACATCTGCCCAGTCAGAAAGCGCAGAGTCGGCACGAAGGAAGCGCTCGACCATGAGGTTCATCAGCTCGGCGTTGTGGCAACCGGGCATGAGTTTGGCCGCATCGTCGGCGTTCCAGTGCTTCGGATCAGGCGATGGCAATCCCGACACGTTGAAGCGTGAAGGCAGGAAATGATCCTGCATCGGTCTGGATGCGAGCACAGCGCTCATGTGCGCCGGGAGTGTACCCGACCCCCGTAAAACCCGCCGCGCGTTTTCCACGGGCGGCCAGAAGTGCCGACCTTGGCGGCCAATTTTCGCTGCCACTCTGGCACCATCTTGAACCCGGATGCGGGCGCCTCGATCGCCACGTACTCGAGCGCCGCGTACTGGGCGGCTTCGACCGGGTGGCTGTACTTGTTTTTGTAGGGCTCGTTCTGGTGGCGCGCCTCGCCGGACACCTGGATCCGCCGGTAGTGATACCCACCGCGCAGGCCCTTCTTTATCATCCGGCAGGACTCATCGGCCAGGAACGCGGGCGCGCCCTCGACCAGCCGGTTGAAGAACCAGGCGAGCGCATCGCGGCGCGCAATAAAAGCGTTGGTCTTGGCCGGCGAGATCGGGAAGTTGAGGTCGGCCGCGATCTGGAACACGGTCTTTTCGTCCCCCTGGCCGCGCTGCGCGCCGGCTGGATCCCCGACCAGGCGGAACTCCCACGGGTTGCCGTGCGAGTCGTTCGACCCGAACCGATTGGCGAGGTATGGTTTGAGTGCATCGCCGATGAATTGCGTGATGCCCATCGAGCGCTCGGCGGACACGCACTCACCGAGGAGGAGGAGCTGCGATTTCGCGCTCACCTGGATGCAGGCCGCCGCGGGCGACAACCCGAAGTCAAGGCCGATCGTGATCGGCAGGCCGGGGATGGGGCGCAGGGCGAGCGATCGCCCGTGCAGGTGCTCGTTGTACTCCGGGTACACGGGCAGGCCGTCGATCACCTTGCCGTATTTGTTGAGCAGGAACATCTCGATCCATTCCTTCGACTTGCCGTTCGCCAGCATCAGCCAGTAGGCCGCGCCCATGGGCTGGTTCCTCACGTTCTCGGCGAACGGGTTGGGCATGAATGACCCCTGCGCTTCGATGAGGGCTGGCGGCTGCTCGAAGAACTCCATCAGCGGGCGCTTCATGCCGAGTTCTTGCAGTGCAGCATTCAGGCCCTCGAGGGTGGCGTTGATCTCGGCCTGGCGGTCCTGGTCCGTAACCCCTTCCGCAAGGTCGTGCCACCAATGATCGTCGTCCATGGCGTTGGTGTCCATGATGACCCCCGCCCAGGTGAAGGCGGCGCCGTCCTTCTTTGCCGGGTAGCGGCCGACGCGCGCGGTGCCATCGTCGAGGACGAGCTTTTCGAGCAGGCTCGCCTCGTTCAGCCACAGCCCTGTCAGGTCGAGCGACTTCAGTTTCTTCACGTGGGCCGGCCGGTCGACCGAGAGGAAGATCATCTCCAGGTCCATGGTCGTGCCGTCTGGCAGCTTGCAGATCCACCGGCAGGTGATGGGCTCGTCCCACTTGATGGGGGCGACGTCCTGCGGGACCCACTCCTGCCAGGTCTTGATGGTGGTCGTTTTCAGCTCGCCGTAGGTGTTGCGGATGGCGGCAAAGCGGGTTTTACGCTTGCCGAAGCGGTCGGGTTTTTGCTCTTGAGCCCTCCGGATGATCTCGATCACGCAGCCGACGGATTTACCGGACCCGTAGGGCCCGCGGATCCCGCGCACGAAGGCGTCCGAATGGTGGAAGGCGGCGATGGTGGGCTCGGCGGTGTAGCCGACCGAGTAATCTGGTTCTCGGGTGCCCAGGATCTCGCTCATTCGAGTGAGCCACCTTCAAGCGGGATGCGGCGCTCGTGGTTCAGGCCGCGCCAGACGAAACCCACGGTGCCGTGGTAGGCGCCCCAGTTCTTGAAATTCTCCCACCGCTCGCCGTTCCAGTACGAGTAGGCGCTGCCAAGGACCAAGATGTCCTCGCGGGATGTCCGGTACACCCCCGGCCTGCTCGGATTGTGGGGCAATGGAAACCAGGGCGTGAGGGCGCTCTCCGGGAAGTCGTTGTGGGCGCTCACTGGGCGACGTTGTGCGAAATGGCGGGCTCGACGTAATCGGGATCGAGCACCGGATGGCACCAGCAATCGAGCGAAAGCGTGTGCGCAGGGCCGAAATCGGGGACGACGTGCGCCTGGTCATCGGCATCGCGCCTGGTCATCCAGGCCGCCGTCTTGTGCGATTCGGTTGGGCCGTCTATCGCAGGGACGGTGCTCAACCCGGCACCGGCTGGAAGTGGGCGATCCGCTCACCCAGGATCTCGGAATATTCGCTCATCACCTCGGCCTGCTTCATCAACCGCTGGCGCTCGGCCGGATCGACCAGCAGGAACCGGCTGGATTCGAGGAATTTCTTCAAAAGCTCCAGGCGCAGGTCCAGGTCCGCCTTTTCCCCCACGACCCGGTGCTGGAATGGCAGCATCAGACCGCCCGGCGCGGCAAAAACCGCCTGATGTCGGCGCCGGCCACGCGCGCCACGACCGGCTTCGGTGCCACCGGATCCGGCCGCACGTCGAACGCAGCCAGTCGCTCGGCCCGCTCCTGCCCACGCCTTGCAGCGTCCTCCAGCTCACCCAGGTTGGCGAACGCGCATCGGTCCAGGCGATGAAAACCCCGCAGCATCCGGTCGATGTCGTCCATCGCATGGTCCCGGACGAGCAGCATCAGGTCCATGCGATACGATTTGCCCTCCCGCCTCGCCATGGTCAAGACCTGGCGCGAATTCGAGCCGAAATCAGCCCCCAAAAACACCGGCGTCCTGTCACTGAACGTCATCTGGCACCCCTGTTCCACGTGAAACACCGACCACGATACCGGCGCTGCTGCACCAGACGAAATCGTCGGTCCCGCAAGCGACCAGGAACCCGCGCTCCTTGCCTCGGTAGACCTCGAACATCGTCCCGGGCATCAGCGCGAAAGCGAGCCTCCCGTCGCCCATCCTCGGAAGCGGCGTCATCACGGCAACCAGTCGGTCCATGCTCAAATTCGCCACGGTTTCAAAAATTTTTTCGCACACGACCCACCGGGGGTCTTTTCCCTGGACGGTGAGACATTTTTCGGAGCACGGACCCGAGAGTGAAAGACGGCTCTTTCAGTGCCCGGCCGCGGATGGGACCCGTCGCGCGTGTACCCGCCTGCGCACCCGCCTGCCTGCCCGTGCGAGCGCGGCGCGCGCGTGGGCCATGCGCACATCACGCACCAGCCGAGCGATCCGTGCGGGCAGACCGTGCCGATTCCGTGCCTCGCGCGCGTGTTGCCATCCCAACAGGTGGCCGAGCGGTGCCCGGAAAGCGTTGCGCGAGCGCCACGAAAGGGCGAGCGCGCTAGTTGACATAATACCCCTTGCACATTCATGCGCCTGATTCCTGTGGGGTTTTCGCCACTTTCGGCGGCTCGTGGTCGATCACCCGGCCCCCGGCCTTGCCACGCACCCGAGCGCCCGGTGGTAGGCCGAAATTGAACGTGAAGGTCGCCCGCTGCGTTGCGTCCGGCTTGGCGTTGGTCAGCCCCTTCAGGTCAGCGATCAGGCGCAGCGCCCCCGGCTTGTCCCACATCTTGACCTCGCGCTTCAAGCGCTGTCCGTTTGGCGACACTTCCTCCTTGTAGCTGCTTACGGCAGCGGCCACATCATCAGGCCATTGCTCCGGCGGAAGAATTTCCCCATTGGAATCAAACAGTTTGCGAAGGTCGGAAAAGCCGATGCGGGCGATCTCGCGATTGAGTTGCCGCACGGAAATGTCTGATAAATCAAGCGTTTTATCCCTTATTGCAGCGCAGAATTCCGCCACTTTGGGGACGCGCGCCAATTTTCGGCCCCGATTTTTCGCCTCCCTCGGACTTCTGCAATCAGGAAAAGCAGCTTGGTAAGCGTCTGATTCTGATAGCCCTTTGACGAGATTGACGGCGAACTCACGCTGCTTCTCGGTCAGGCGCGCACCTACTACTGCAGGTAATGCGTTCGGTGCGCTCTGGCTTGTGTCGGCCTTTTTTTCGGCCTGTTCGTGCTTTGTGTCCAATTCCAGACAGCCCCCTCGTTTTTCTTGTAATGCGCGGTGTCGTCGCGCAGGACTTAAAGAATCCTGCCCCCGCCCCATCCTATCGCCATGGCGTGAGCAGGCCGAGATTAGCCCAGTGTCAAAATCTCGTCAACTCCGGTAGGCAGATCGTGGTGTCCGGTGCCGCGGGCGAGCACGATCAGCTTGGCGGCCGTGCGTCCCTCGTACCTCGCCAGCTTCGCGATCGTCTTTCGCTCGATGCTGACCTTATCGAACTCGACCAATACCGGGTCCGGCAGCTCCTTGGCTCCCCTTGGCGGTGGTGGATGCGCCACTAGGTCAAGCACTCCACGATACCCGTCCGGTGTGCCCCGGCTCTCGACTTTGTAGCGCGTCCGGCAGATCCAGCCGGCCACCAACAGCCGGTTCCTCACGGCATCCCTGAATTCCTTGCCCCTGAACGGTCGGCTCGGACGGTGCGCATGGGCATCAAGCACTGTCGCAATCACGACGCCCAACGGGTCCGCGATCAATGCTCGGGACTCGCCCTGGTGGTGAATTGGCCTTGTTGCCTTTGGCTTTGGCGCGGCTGCGGGCGGTGCATCCTCCTCCAGATCGAACAACCCCATGCCGCCCCCACCCCGCCCGGATTATGCAGGTCGCCATCCTACACCCCCAACGCAATGAGGCCGGAGCGTTGGTGCGGCCCCGGCCTCGGTACTTCCTCTCTCTATGTGAATTTGCTGGTCTGTGTTTTTGGTCTACTTCATCGTCTCGCCCTCCCTGTGATTGTGGTGTCGATAGCCGGACACTGCCGGAACCTGAATCCTAATCCTTCGTGCCGATGCCTTCAAACCCGAGCGCGCGCAGATTCGCCCATATCGCCGCCCACGTTCCATAGGGCGCCTTGTCCAACTCGGCAAGCACCACGCCATCCGTGCCGTGGCGCACTTCGATCCGCCCGCCTGACAGCGCAATCGTGATGCTCGCCGCACCAGCTTCGACGAACTTCCTCCCCACCTTGGCGCGCTTGGCATTGGCGAAACTGCCATGTGTCAGGATTTCGGCATCCGCCACGCCCTGCGCATCGCTCGTGGTCAAGCCATCGGCTTCCAGTTCGCGCACCCGCGCCGCGTACCCCGGCGGGTCCAGCGGATAGCCGCGTTCCTCTATTTCCTCGACGCGCTCAAGCAGCGAATTGTTGTAGGTGATTTCATCGTCCCATGGCTCGCGCGCCGGAAGCGCCGCGCCAAGCGCATGCAGCTTCGCTTCCATCCTGCACCGGAATGCGATGATCGCTGCTGCGGTGTTCTCGTAGTAGTCATCGGCCATGTCAGTATTCCCCCGCGCCGTTGCAGCCGCGCCCCTCGGCATGGTCGGCGCATTGGTCGCACTGATACCCGAGCGCCTTGTCCCTCGGCGTGAGCCTGTTGGGTTGCCGACAGGTCGGGCACGGCAGGTTGCGCGGGTTGCCTTTGGTCGCCGCGCGCAATGCGCTGCGCCCGCCAGGTTCCGCGAATTCGTCGTAATAGTCCTGCTCGTCTTGCTCGTCGTATTCGGTTGCGTAGCGTGGCATCTTCGCTCTCCTGTGGTGGTGGTGAAACTCGGGGCGCTCTAGGTGCTGTGCGAGTCGCCCGGTACTACTCCGGATTCGCCACTGACCTTCTGAGGGTCGCCCCTTACTTCGCACTCTCCGCCTATTTCCGGCCTTTGTCAACCTGTTTACATTTACCTGTTGACAATGCCGATTCGGCATGCCTATCATCCGCCACCTGTCCCCGCCATGCGGTGCGCGGCACCCGGCGAAGGGACAGGTAAGAAAGGCTCGGCATCATGCTCAAACCCATGACACCTTGGGGGCTCGCGGACCACTGGCGCGAGATTGGTACAGGGCTCGCCATCTGCTCGACCCCTTCACATGGCGGCGTATTTGTCGCCCCTGACCAGCGCGAGCAAATGCCCGCCGCCCTGCGCGCCCTCACTCCGTTCTGCGGCAAGCCGGGTTGGTATGAGGAAGATTGCGACTGGGCTATCCCGGTACTCGCCTTTCCCGCCTACTTCACGGCCAAACAAGTGAACGATGCCGCAGACTCGGCGCGCGGCACTATCGGAATGTGGCAACACGCCAAAGCGGTAGTCGCGTGGCTTGACTCCGACGACCGCGATGCGATCCTCGCGCGCGCGCATGTGGAATCCCACAACCGCGAACTGCGGAGGGCCGCATGACCACGGCCACCAAACAGCCAGCCCCGAGCAGCATCGAACATTCTGACGGCGGCAGCATGTACTCAGGGCCGGATGCCATTGCGGTAGTCCGCGCCTACTACCTCGCCAGTGGATTGAAGATGTACGCGACCTGCGGCCTTCGCCCGACTCGCGGAGTAGGCCCGCGCGACATGATGAAAATGGCCGAGAAGCTGACGGGCAAGAAATTCAAGGCGCGCGATTATCTTGGCGCGGCGGCTGCGGTCAAGGAGTGGGCAAGCCTGATGCGCTCCGGCATCCCCGAAACCTCGACGCGCGCGAAGGATCAAGTATGACCACCAAAACCGAAAACGCATGCCGCCTGTTGGCGCGCATCCCGAACAACAGGCAGGGCCGCGCCGCGCTGAAATGCTTGCGCGATAGCTGGAACCGCGAAGGTTGGCGGCTGCGCGTCTTGTTCTCAGGCCCGCGCAAGGGGTGGGCTACGCCGAAAGCGGACGCGCACACATTCCGCGTGTACGCGGATCGCCTCACCCAAAACAACACCCAAGAATGGACATGGGCGCGCGAGCGGAATAGGGAAATCGGCGTACTGCAAGCGCAGGTCGTCCATTGGCGCGACCTGTCGGCGCAGCAAGCCCTCGACCTCGGCACCGCATCGAAGCGCGCCGCCCAGTGGGAACAGGCGGGCCGCGATTCGCAGCGTCAACTCAACAGCATCCCGAAATGGGTGCTGTACCTCGTCGGCGTGTGGCACGAAGCGCGCGCCATCCTCAACGACTACCGGAGGGCATGACCATGCAAGTGAAACTCAGCCACGCACCCAATCCTGATGTTCGCGGCGGGTACTGGGAGGAACCTCTTGATCGTGGCCGCGCGGTACGGATCAATGTAGCCACGCTGGCCGACGCTGCGGACGCATGCCGCGCCTACATCGCGCGCAACGGCCTCGGCGCTGGCAACTGGACAGGCGGCAAGATCACCGACGGCAAAAAGGTCGTCGGCTACGTCTCCTATAACGGTAGGGTGTGGGACCGCGCGCCAGCCTACCCGGACAACCACCCGAAGGAAATCTTCGACGCGAAGGCGCCAGCATGAGAGCGATGACCTTCGACGTATTCGAGCGCCGCTATCAGCCTATCGAGCCGCCGCAGGACAGCGGCAGCGGCGATCTCGTATGGAACTGGGAACAGGCGCGCGGCCAGCCAGCCGACAGGGTGTGGACGATTCTGGACTGCGACGGAAAGCTGTACCTCGCCGCCGGGTTCCATATCGTTAACTGCACGAAGGATTATTTTGTCGGCAAGGTCGCGCACGACTTCACCGACCGCGCCGTTAGGTGGGCATGATGAGAACGCCCACCGAAATCCTGCGCTCGCTCGTCGCGGACATCGAGGCGATGCAGACCAAGAACGACCCGGACGAATTCGGCCCGTTTGATCCAGATTCTCACTACTCGGGGATTGACGGCGCGATGATCCAATGGCCGAACCTGCGCATCCTGCTGGACGAGGCCAAGGCCGCGCTCTACTTCGAGAACAACAAGGGGGTATGACATGGGCCGCAGCTACACGAAGGTTTCCATGACTGGCTGGCGGATCGACGAGCGCAGCAGCGAGCACGGCAACATCACCATCAAGGACGCGCATCCAACCCTCGGGCACCCGCGCGTTTCGCAAGCGTGGGCCGACGACGATGACAGCTACCACTACGGCGAGGAAACCGGCAGCTACTGCGCCGACCCGGACAGCATCGAGCATGTATCGCGCGCCAATCGCGCGCTCGAACGCTTCAAGCTGACCACAGAGCAGTGGGACATGCTCGACACGCGCATGAAGTCCGACCTCATCGCGCTGGCAAGCATCATCTGATGGACCTATTCCAAGCCACCGCCTACCTCGCGATCCGCGCCGAGCACCCAAGCGCCCGCGCGGCAGACGTGTGGGCCTACGTCCAGAGCGACGAGCACTGGATGACATTCGAGCAATACACCTGCCGCCACCAATGGAGCCACGGCTACGACGACAGCGACCACGAAATCCCCATTCACTGCAACCTTTGTGGAGTATCCGGTGACATCTAAAACTGAACCGACACCCGAACAACTGACCGCCGTGCAGGAACTCGCATCCCAACTGTGCGGCACCTGCGGAACGGCGCACGAGCAGAACGTCGCCGACGACCCGAAGCTGGCCGCCCTCGTCGGCGTGGACGATGGCGACATCGGAATCTGGCTTGAGACGCACGGGGAGATATTCCTCTGCGCCACCTGTGGATGGTGGTGCGAGTCGAGCGAAATGTGCGACAGCGACAACCACAACGGCGAGCAGGTGTGCGCCGAATGCGGCGGTGAAGAATGAGCCGCGTCCTACGCTTTCAACCAAGGAGCATCAACGTGCCAAGGAGCCTGTACGAGCAGGTTAAGATCGACCACGCGGGTAAGATCGTCTGGATCAGGGACCTCGATGCTGGCGGCAAATCCGTCACCAACGATGCCGAGAACGTGGTGCAGGAACTGAACGAGCGCCACCCCGGCTATCGCGTCATCTACAAGGACTCTATGGGCCAGTGGGACGAGCTGAACCACGACAACGGCAAGTTCATCGGCTACACCCACGCGAGGCACATGGCACCATGAGCAGACTCGTCAACTACAGAGATCGCTGCTACCAGGTCATCAGCACTTTCACCGCTGACGGCGGCATCGAGCACACTCGCGCCCGCCCTTTGGGTTTCGGCGGGAAGCCTGGACGCGGGACGGACATCATCGTGCCGTCCAGCATGCTCGCGAAAGTGGTGCGCGGTTCTGTTCGCCACCTGAAGGGCAAGCAGCCGCACCGCGACAAGCGGCCCGTGCACATGCACATCGACACGGCTCTGGAGACGATCCGCGTCAAGCTGAAGGGCAAGCGCAGCTACTACGAATGCACCTTCGGCGGCCTGTACGATGTCCTCGCGCGCCAGCAGGCGATGAACGCGAAGCGCGACCGTGCTTTCAAGCGCAGAACCGGGAGGAAGTGATGCTGATCGCTAAGACCACAGACGGGAAGATCATCCTCGGGCTCGACGACAACAACATAGATCTCCTGAAGAAAGGCCAGCCGATCCTGAAGGCGCTGGCGCGGTTCGGTGGCCACGACGACATCATCATCATGTACGGCCCGACGCTCGACGACATCAAGGCCGAACTGAAAAATGTGTTCGGCGCGCTTCCACCTCCAAGCAAACTACCGGAGCCACATTGAAACTCATCAAGACCAAGTACAGCATCGGCATCCTGCACGGCGAGGGCCGCATCGAGCGCGTCATCGAGCTGGACGCCGCGTTCACCACCATGCACGCCGGGCTCGCGGATCGCCTCGTCGCATCTTTCAACGCTTGCGAAGGGATTTCCCTCAAGACCCTGGAGCTGCTGGCATCCGGCACCGGCTCAGGCACGGTCGCCGAGCGCATCACGGCCTGGAGCATGTACGCCGGCCGCGCCCGCCCAACCGCTCAACGAATCATGGAAGAAGCCGTTAAGGCGCTCGCCAAGCAAGGCGACCTGTGAACTGGAAAACTTTCGAGTTCCAACTGGAGCGCCAGAATCTATCCAAGGCCGCGTTCGCGCGCCTCGTCGGCATCAACCCGCAGATCGTCAGTCGCTGGCGCCGCCGGGTAAAGGGGATCCCAAAATGGGCGGCACTGGTGATTGCCCTGCGCTCGGCGCTTCTGCGGAAGCAGGTGCAGGTGCGGCGACTCGCGCTTCGAGCAGGTCACGCCGAGAGGAGATGAGCAGCCGCTCGATCGTGTCGTACTCGACCGCGGGCGCCGACTCCAGGTAGTAGCTGCGCGTCGGGACGGTGAACCTGCCCACCGGGATCTTCATCTTCACCTTCATCATCACGCCGGTGGCCGCGTCCCTGAATATCTCGACCAGGTGCTCGCGGCCAGGCAGGCGCATCTGGAACTCAAAATTGAATTTGGTGGGGCGCACGGTCATTTCCATTTCCCTGCCATGTAAGCCTCTCGGCACGGATTGCAAACATCGCCTATCGCCATCCGCGTGAACCCTCCCAACGGACCAGGGGATAGGCATGCGGATCCGCGCGCGCACTTTTTTTCCTGGGTGGGATGCCCGGCCGGACGGCCTCCGCCCACACGCATTGAGCGATCCAATTGCGCGCGGATCCCGCCCCAGTCAGCTCGAAGGCACGATCTGAAAGCTGCATCTAGGTTGACGTACCGCTTCCTGTTTTTCGGCTGTGCGATGTAGTCGCGGAAATGTTCGAGGTGCAGGTCGAAGGTCGGGCCGTACCCTTTTTGCTCTGCCCATGCTTTGACGCCGGGTTTTGGAATGTACTCACCCTCCGACGGGGGGATGGGTTTTTCTTTTGACTTTAATGCCTTTGGTGCTGGTGCTGGTGCTGCTTGTGTCGAGCCGCGTCTAGTTGGTTCTAGGGAATCCTTGCCGCGATTGCGCGTCCACCAATTGCGCTTCGACTCGCGTATTGATTCGGAATCCATGCGGTCACGGTGCGCCTGGTAGTTGAGGATGAACCACCCGCGTTCGGTCGTTTCGACCCGGCGGCCATCGAACTCCTTAGTCCTGCTGTGGGGATCCGGCGCATGCAGGCGGCGCAGCGCTTCTTCGCATTCGTCGAGCGTGACTCCGGCCGTCTTGGCCAGGCCGGGCACGGAAGCTCCGACGTAGCCAAGGCGGTCCGAAAGTGCGAGCATGGTGATCCAGACCACCTTCGTTGCAAGCGACTCCGACCAGACGGTGCTGTGCACGATGCTCGACATCAGTTTCGTGTAGGACTCACTCACCTAACCCCCCTAGATACGTTGTGTCTAGTGCTAGACATCCTAGCACGGCATGGGACGGCTTGGGACACCTAGCCGGACCGCTTCGATAGCGGATTGACCCTGCGCTCGAAGAACCCGCCGCGGTCGGGGTGCACCAGCTCGTAGAGGCGCGCGAGATCCGGGAACACGTTGTTGTTGACCTTGAACCCGTGCTCGTTCGGCCCCTCGCGCGCCGCCGTCTCGTGCCGCAGCCACTCCCCGATCGTGCGCGCCGAGTAGTGCTTGCGCCCGCGCTTCCAGATCCTGCTCGCCTCGCGCTCGAACGCAAGCCATATCTCCCAGTTGGCCTCCAGCCAGTCGATGAACTCGTCGCTGAACTGTGAAGGGTTGCCGCGCACGAGGACATTGACGGCGAGCCGCTTTTTGTAAATCTTTGTCAGCCACTCGCGCGTGTCGCCGAACAGGTCGGCGGCACTGCGCGCTGCGGCTGGTGTGAGCGCTGACACTGGCCGCTACGCCGCCGCCACCTCCGGCACCGCGAGCGCTCGCGCGATCCCGCCCTCGACCATGTAGGTGCAGCCCATCTCCAGCTCGGCCAGGTTGGGCGCCGGGTCGCCGGGGGAGAGGGTCATGGCGACGAGGATTCCAAGGTCGTCGATCCCGGAGAGCATCGAGAAAAGGCCGTCCCTGCCGTCAGCGTCGAGGATGTCGGCGCCATCGAGGATGACCACCTGCGAGCCGTCCTTCTTCGCCATGGCCACCTGGAGCACGGCGCGCACCCGGTACTGCTCGGACGCTGAGAGGAGGAAGTAGCGCCGGCCGCCGTACAGGACTTCCAGCTCGGCATCGAACGTGACGGACGGGTATCCTGCTGCGGCGCACAATGGCGCGAGGGTGGCTTTGTTGAACTCGGCGAGCGCGCGCGCCAGCTTCTGCCGGCGCAGGCCGTCGGGGGCGAGGATGTCCACCAGCACCTGGTTGGTGGCGATCTGGCGGCCCAGGCGGTCCGCGGTGAGCTTGGCCGTGATCCGGTCCTTGTCCCTGTTCAGGCCGCTCAGGAAGTCCCTGGCCGTGTCCACCGCGTCCTGGGTCCCGGTGCGCGCCTTGGCCGCTTTCAAGCGCGCAGGCGCGTCCTTGACGGCCTCGTAGGCGGATTTGGCCTTCTGGTGTGCCTCGGTCGCCTTGGCCAGCGAGGCGGCAGTGATCTTGACCCGCTCGGACGCCGTTTTCTTCTTCTCGGCGAGCCCAAGGATCTCGGCAGCGCCAAGTTGCGCCGGTTCCAGCCTGGGCAGGCCGCCCACCGTCTGCGTCCCCATCACGTCCAGCATCCCGCCGCAATGCGGACACGGTAACGCCACCGGAACGATGATCGAGTCCGATTCTTTGCGCGCCGCAGCATCCTGCTCGGTGGCCTTGTCCAACGCGCCGCGCGCGGTCGCGAGCTTTGCCTCGGCATCGGGGATCAGGTCGACCTGGTGCTGAAGGTCATTGATCCCGGCCGCATCGACGGCCAGGGCCCCAACCGCGGCCTCGACCTTCGCTTGGGCCTGGGTGCACTGCGTCCCGATCGCTTCGAGCGATGTGTTGCCCAGTTCCTCGCGCCAGCCCTCGGGCACCCAGTCGGTGGCTTTCAGCTTGCCGAACGCGGTGCCGCTCGCCGCTTCCCACCCACCCTTCAGGCGCGCGCCCTCGTCCTTGAAGGTCTTGTAGGCGACGTCCCACCCGTTCAACGCGAGCGATTTCTTCACGTCGGTCGCGACCTGTCCGGAGAGCTGCGCATCGGTGAGCGCGGCCATCAGGTCGGCATCGTCCGGCGTTGCCTTCAGCATGTCGCTGAACAGTTTTTGCCTCTCGGCGTCGTCCAGCTCCATCGGGTTGATGAGGCCGGTCGCGTACTTCGAGCAGGCCGCTTCGCCCGTGCCGGCGGCGGTGGTCGCAGGCCAGTTGGCCGAGGCAATCACCTTGCCGTCGAACGACACCTCGACCGAGCCCTTGTCCATGCCGCCGCGCACGAGCTGCTTCGCGTCGGTCTTGGTCAGGAGAGACTTGTCAGGTCTGGATGCGCGAAAGAATGGCGATGCGTTTCCAATAAGGGCGGCTGCAACCGCCTGGCAGATGCTCGACTTGCCGGCGAAATTCAGGCCGACGAGCAGCGCGATGGGCGCGAGCCTGAGATCGGCCCGCTCGATTCCACGGTAGCCACGAATCTTGATGTCCATGGGTCAGCTCTGCTTGCGGAACAGCGACTTGCGCGGCGGGGTCTGCGGCGGCGTCGTCTTTGGCGAAACCGTCCCGCCGGGCTCGAGCGCCTTCACGTTGTACACGGGCCCGCCCTCGTCGCGCAGCTTCACGTTGTCGATGACGTACTCGACCTTGTTCAGAATCAGCGGGTCGCCTTTCTTCAGGTTCTGGTCGCTGCTGTGGCCAAGCACCTGCCCGTGCTCGTCGATTACCGGGCACCCGCCGTTCGACGAATCGGGGGCACCGCCATCCCCCCCACCCGTAGCCAGCGGCGCATCGGGCGTGTTGCCCGGCCCTTTGACATCCGCTGCTTGCGAGCTGCCGGCCTGGGGAGGCGGCGGTGCATTGTCGGTTTTCCCCTTCGCGGTCTTTTTCACCGGGTCGGGTTTCTTTTCCTCGGGCTGATCGGCGCCGGGTGCAGGATACACCTCGTCGGCCGTCATCATGCCGTCGATGATGGACTGCATCTCGGTGTAGATTTTCACCATGTCGGGCGTGGTCCAGTGTTCCGCGGTGCGCCCGTAGATGGCTTCCACCCGCTTCTGGTCGACGTTCTTGTCGGCCATCTTGCGGATGATCCACGCGCGCGCCTTCTCCGGCTCCTTGCCGATCTGGTTAAGCAGCGCGCCGGTGGCCTCCTCCACCATCATGTCGGCGTAGGTCTGGAGCGCGTTCACGATCACGTTGCGGATGCACTTGGATTGCCCGATCTGGAACACGATGTCGGTCGCGCGCCCGCCGTCGGCCATGCCGGTGTCTTGCCCCTTGCGCTGCTGGAAGGCGCGCTCGGTGGTGAACCCGGTTTCAAGGTCCACGAACCGGCCGTACATCATCCAAGCTGTGCCAAGGTCGACCACGCGCACGTTCACCATGCAGTTGCCGTACTCGCGCGCGAGATCGTTGGCGAGCTTGATCGTCGGCCCCTGGATCCACTGCTCGCGGTTGTTCCTCTTGTCCTTCACCTTCCAGCCGTAGACGTAGTTGGTCCCGGCCGCAGCCGCGAGCGCCTTGAGCGCGACGATGATGCGCGCGCGGTTCCTCGGCACGGGAACGCGCTGCGCGGTGATGATGTCCGCGCCGGTGTGCTGGCTGTGGCGCGCACCCACCATCTCGAACCCAGGCGCAACGCCAGCGCCCATCGGCATCCCACCGTCCATGCCGCCCACATCGAGCGTTGCGCGCATCGGATCACCTTCCATCAGCGCTTGTTCACGACGCGCCTGCCCCTGCTGCTGTTCACCCGCCATCGTCATCTCCTTTTTGTTGCGTTCTGGAATTCTGCTTCAGTTATTTGCTCCATCGTGCCGCCGTTCTTTACCGCCGCGGCGAACACGCCCTTCAGAAAGTTCCTGACGTGCCAGCACCGATGCTCGGTGTAGGTCACGCCGCCGTCCTTGTCGGTGCCTTTCAGCCAGACGGTGCCCTCGTCCCACGGTAGCGCCTCGGCCATCAGTGCTTTTGTATCCCCGACTCGTGCGCGGTGAGCGTGGCCAGCACGACGGAATTGTGCCCGTGCTTCTGGCCGTCTTTTTGCAGCGCCATGATGAGTTCGTCGACGTTGCCCTGGCACTGCATGCCGTACCCGGCGATCCGCATGGCCGCTCCCGCGCCCGCAGGCATCGGCGCCACGGTGATCGCGGTGTTGTGTTCCTCCAGGTCGAATTCCACGATGGAGGCGAAGGCAAGGCCGGCGGCCTCGCACAGCTTGGCCACCTCGAGCAGCTTCGGCGCGATCTCCTTGTCGAAGAAAGCCTCGCCGCCGAGGATCGCTACTTCTTCTTTCCGTGATTCCATGGTCAGCCGGTCTTGGTCGTGACCGTTTCGTTGACCGGCGTGTTCGGTCCGGACGGGTAGTAGTTCGGGTTCGCGCTCGGCGGGTTCGGAGCCGTGCCAAACATTTCGCGCCGGACCTCGATGTTGCGGAACACCATGCCGAAACACTCGGCGAACGTGTCGGCGCGCGCCTTGCTGACAGCGGCTTCCTGATCCTTGGCGGTCATGGTCTTTTCGCGAGTAACAATATCCGTCTCGCGCTTCATCCAACCTTCGATGACGGCGGTTTTTTCATTCGCCGCTTTGTTCGCCAGGTCGCGTTGCGTGGAATAGGAATCGCGCTCCTTGGTGACGCTCTCCACCATCTTCTCCAGCCCGTCCGCCTTCGCGCGCAGGGCTTCGATTGCCTGGACGCCAGCCAGAGAGAACGTCTTTTCCGTCACCAGCGCGTCGATCATTTCGGTCAGCTTTTGTTGCATGATTTCTCCTTGGTTATTGCCGCCACTCGTGGCAAAAGTCGGTCTTGTACGCCGGGCACCAGCGCTCCATGCACAGCATCGAATTCGGGTTGGCGAGGAACGTCTCGGCGTCCCCGCTCGCCATGAACTGGTCGTGCGCGTCCTCGACCTGGTTGATGATGCGCGCGGCCACGCGCTGCGACAGCTCGACATCGTAGCGAATTTCCTCCGGGTTCGGCTGCGGCTTATCCACAGGCACCCGGCGCACGAAATCCTCGATGATGTGATCGACATCGCCATTCTCGGCGCGCCGCAGCATCGCATACGCCCCGTACTGGGCCATGTTGCCGCGCGCGGTGGTGCCGGTTTTCAGGTCCCGCACCCCTTCGTCGGTCAGGTCGATCTGCCCGGACAGGATGTTCCCGCGCCGCGTCGGAATCTCGATCCGGCGCTCGATCGCAAGCGGGATAAGCGTTTCAGCCAGCGTCAGGCGGTACACCTTGTACTGCCGGCGCACCTGCTTTTGCGCTGTGTTCAGGTTCGGCGTGGTGGCGTCCCACATGACCTGCTCGCGCTCGATCGACTCCTTCAACGCCGCCATCCCGGCATCCTCGGCCTGTGAATCAGGCGGCAGGGTGCCGTGGAACATCTTCTCGCCCATCGCGTTCGCCACGGCCGCATGGGTCGCGGTGCCAACGCTGGCGCCCACGGAGCGGCCAAGCTCGCGCAGCTTGTACCCGGCGTCCGCGATCTCGCGCTGGAAAATGCGCGCGGCCTGCCGGCGCTGACAATCCGGCCACATGGACAGGGACGATGGGCGGATGGTAATCATCAGAACGGATCGTGTCCGCGCGCGCCGCTCTGTTTCGCCTTGGCGATGCGGTCCAGCAATTCGCGCTGATCTTTCGCACGGACCTCTGCTTCAAGTGGAGTCGGCACTTTGCGAAAATGCTCGCGCGAGCGTTCGGCCTCGGCAGGGCCGCCGAGTTTCAGGGCCCATCCGTAGCACAGGCGCGCAAGACGCTCGCGCTGCACCAGCGACCACTTGCGCCACCACGCTCTCAACGCAGGCCCTTCTTCTCAGCGATCCACTGGCTGATGACGATGACGTCGCCGCCCTTGTCCTTCGATCGGTGCAACTCGTGCACTTGGGAGAGCGGGAACCAGTGATCGGTGCCGTTGATGGTCACCATGATCGCAGCCGCAGTCTCCTTGCCGATGGTCACGCCCTCGATGCGAACCTTCTCGCCCGGCAGGCCCTTCACGTACTTGCCGCGCTGGCCTGGGATGCTCATCTGCGTGGCTCCTGGAAATACCAGACCCACCGGCTCCATCCGGCGATGGCGGCGACGAGCCAGCCAGACATCCTCGTGTGCACCAGCTCGACGCCGCAGTTCAGAATCAGGATACGCAGGACGACAAAGCGGTTGTTGTAATCCTCTCGGCCGGTGGCAATCTCGAAGATGCTCACGAGTTCACCCACTGCTCGAAGGTGACGAGCCCGCATTTTGTGCAGACGGTTCCTGCGTCGGCGTCGTCGGGGAAGGCATGATCGCAAGGTTGTCGATCATTTTGCTCACCCGAAGATTCTTTTCCCTCTGCGCCTGTTTGTACTCCGGCGTCAGGATTGACAGCATCGGCGGCGCCAGCAGTTCCCGCACCTTCGCGATCACGCTCCGGAGCAGGTGATCCTCGTCCAGCGCTTGAAAGGTCGGGCTCTCGTCCATCCGTGCGAGCAGGGTCAGCGCCAGCTCCTGTCGGCGGTAGCGCATCACGATCAGGTCCCGTAGTTCCTGGCTCGACCACTGCGCTCCCTTCAGCAAAGAACGCTTCGTCATCAGCAGATTGGGCTCGCGCGGCCTCGAGCGCCCGGCGCTTCCTTTCCTCGACCGTGATGCCGTGCTTGGCCGGGTTCGCGTTGACGATTTCCGTGACGACTTCTTCTGTCGGCCGGTCGGGGAACATTTTTCGCGCAACGCCATCGGACATCTCCAGGTCGGTTGTCGGCTTACTCATTGGACATGCACCTCCAGGCAGGACGAATACAGAATCAGTATCGCGATCATCAGCAGACCGCTCTTTGCAACAAGGTGCCCGGCATACACCGCGCGCGCCTCGCGGTCGTAGTGCTGCACGAGCGCCATCACCAGCGCCAAACACTCGATCAGAAAGAGCGCCACCAGCACCGCCACGAACACCTTAACGGTGGTCAGGTCGATAGTGAAGTAGCCGAGCATCTTGCTCATCAACGTGTTTGGCATAAGGGATTGACGGAAATGATTCCATACTTTAGGATGCGCGTCAACTTGTTCACGTAAGGGGTAACAATGGCTGGAAAGAAGAAAGTATTCATGGCCAGGCGCATCACCCCGGCCCTCTTTATCCGTCAGCACCTGCTGGCCATGACGACCACCGAGTTCGCCGACGCCCTCGGCGTCACCAAGACGTGCGTGTCGCGCTACGACCAGCACGGATCCATCCCGGAAGCTCACCACAGGACCGTGCGAAAACTTGCTGCGGCGCGCAAAGTGACCATCAAGGCCGGCTGGTTCGAGAAAGTGCCGTTCCAGGCCGGGGTGCCGACGTAGTGGCTGGCAACGGAAACGTGGCTGACGGCCTGCGAAAGACGTTCTGCCTGGTCGATGAGCCAGGCATGACGCTCGCCGGCCAGTGGGTGTACCTGCCGATGGCGCCGACCGTGAACCACTACTACGTGATGGGCACCAAGGAAAAGGGGCGCGCGAAATGGGGCAAGTTCCTCGGCCGCGACGTCACCGTGTACCGGCGCATCGTGTACTACGAGCTTCGCAGGCTGACCAAATCGCAAATCGCGTGCATACAACCGCCTCTGCGCGTGGACGTTGAGCTGTCGTTCCCGACCAAGGCGCGCAACGACCTGGACAATCGCATGAAGGGCCTCCTGGACGCCCTGCGCATCGCCGGCATGTTCAACGACGATAGCGAGATCGACGAGCTGTACGTCCGCCGCGGCCCAATCATCCGCGACGACAAATTCTTCGGCGGCCAGTGCCGCGTGAAGGTGACCACCATCGACAAAGGAGAGACGGCATGACCAATGACAAGCCAGCGAACGATCCGGACGACCGCGATTTCACCGTGGCGCTGCCGCGCTACAAGTGCCACAAGATCGTCGCTGCCGCGAAGATCGTGGCGATCGACCATGGCGCTCGGCTAGACATTGCCCCCCACGGGTTGTTCGAGGCCGGCGCCGCATGGATCCGCGAGAAGAAGGCCGAGGTGGGCGGGTATCTCGTTCAATACGACGACGGCTATTTCAGCTACTCGCCGGCCAAGGCATTCGAGGACGGCTACACGGCCGTCGCTGCCAACGATCCTCTACCGATGGGCGAGATGACCATCCAGGGCGCGATCGGCAAGGCGCTCTGGTTCCGCCAGCAACCCGAGGTGGTGATCGACACCGCGACGGCGCTGCGCACGATCGACACGCTGCTCTCGGCGCTCGAATTCAGCCAGTGCTACTTCAAGGCGCTGCAAAAAGGCGAGGAAGTGTTCGTCCTGCGCCAACCTGATCGCGCCGCGCCCGCCGCGATCAGGGAATGGGTGCGCCTGGCCGATTCGCACGGCTGCGGACCTGCCAAGGTGGTCGATGCGATGGCTACCGCTGGCCGGTGGAGCGCGCAGGATCCGTCCACGACAAAGTGGCCGGATTGATGTGGCCTACACGGCGCCACCAGTCCAGCTTGAGCACGGCGAACGATACGGCCAACTGACCGTGCTTGAAAAGAGTACAAATAAGAACCGCGGCCCGCGCTACCGTTGTGGATGCTCGTGCGGGAACAGTAAGTTCTACGCGAAGGCGAGCCAACTAATGAGTGGGCGCGTCACGAAATGCGCGCGGTGCGAAAGGATCGGTACATGAAAAGCGGCGCGAGCACGATGGATTCCAATGCCTAACACGCGCGGTCTAACGACCAATCCTGGCGGCGAATACAAGGCGCTCCAGAAGGTAATCGCCTGCCCTCATTGTGGTCGTGAGGGCCAAGCCTGCTTCATGGGTTCTCATATCCGCGCCTGTAATCCAGGCCGTCGAGAAGCGATGTTCTGGAGCAAAGTCGTGAAGCGCGAAGGCGACAAGTGCTGGGATTGGGCTGGGCATACCCGCTGGGACGGCTATGGGCGCTTTAGGCACCAGCACAAGGCCGTTTTTGCCCATCGCTACTCCTACGAACTGCACCACGGCCAGATACCGGATGGAATGAGCGTGATGCACACCTGCGACAACCCAATCTGCACTAACCCGAAGCATCTGCGCGTCGGCACGCACCAAGAAAACATGGACGACATGCGAGCTAAAGGCCGTGCTTGGAAGGGCGGCAACAACCGGAGGGCGGCAGCATGAACTCTCCCCACAGCCATCGTCGCGTTTTGTGTTGGAACTGCAACCGCCCGCTGGTCGGAAAGGGTGGTTCATGGAAAGCGCGCCCGCTGTTCTTCGCTGAGGTCAAGACTGGCCCAGGTCAGAAGGTCAAGGTTCATAAGGTGTGTGAGAAAGACACGAAGGCGGCGCTGCGCTACCTGACAGCACAGCCGAGGAGCGCGGCGCAGATGGACACACAGATTGACGATCAACTAGGAGCAGACGCATGACTCAGCGCACCGATGCCCCACAGTACCGCCAAGACCTGATCGACAAGGCTCAGGCGCTGCCTTCGAGAGACGATCTTCAATCGCTGGTAAAACTCCCCGGCGATAACGAGACGCACATTGCCAACCTGGAGACGGCCTATACCAACGCCCGCATGATTATCAGCGGCCTGATCCACGCCCTGCGTAAGCCAACTGCGCCAGTGTCGGAAACGGGAGACAGGAACGTGGCGCTGGAAGAGGCTGCGCTTTTTGTTGAGACACGCGAATTGCTGTTCGCAAGAACTCGCGCCGAAGGCGGAACGGAAGGTGCGCGCGAGGTTGACGATATAAAAGAATATCTGGTGCGCGGCATTCGCGGACTCAAACGCGCCCTCAAGACCAGCGCGGCCACTGCTGCACCGTCCTCTACCGAACCCGCCAAAAATCATGCCACTTTGGCGGAATCATCTGCCTGTCCGGTTGCGTGGTGGCATGAAGATTTCGGGGTTGTCGAATTAAGTCGTATTCAGCGTCCAGGATGGAAACCTCTCTACTCTACGCCGCCATCCGCAATGGGAGACACGAAGTTGATTTTTAGGCTTAAAGCGGAGATTGCCAAGCACGAAGCCGTGCGCGGTGAGCAGCAGATGGGGAGCAAGGAAATTCTGCTTCGTGACGCGGTAGCAGCACTCACAGAACAGATCGCGCCAACTGCTGTTCGTGGGTTCTTGATGACCGATGTGGCAGAAAATGTGGATGACGCAGACCGTGTTCGCATGGATCAAGCAAGAGACGCTGCGCGACTCGTCGCTTTTCAGGAAGGAGTAGATGCTGTGAAAACTACGCAAAAAGACAGTATTGACGCATGGTGGAAAGCTGCCAAAGAGTGCGGGGGTTGCGTTTCGCATCAAGACGGTTGGACCATGATTGCTACTGACGATCTTGAGAAATTGCGGTGGGCGCAAGATGCAGACCGGGTCAGGGACGCCGCTCGCGCGGAATTACTAGCTATCCATGAAGCCGTGATGAACCCGCAGGATATTGCAATTATGGAGTTCGATACCTTCACCGTGAAGATGGTTAAGGAATTCGTCTTGGGGCACGCGACTCTAGCAGACATTCAGCCGCGATGGATTTCTGCCAGTACCCCACCGGAAGACCGAGGATGGTATGGAATTCTAGATTCTCAAAACACCCCAGGAACGGCGATTTGGATGCCAGGGCAGGGGTGGATTCACAAAGCCGTGCTTCCGATCAAAGAATGGTGTCGCATCCCTAAACTTGGCAGTGCTGACGGAACGGCGAAAGTCTGATGAGAGCCGAAAGCCGCGCCGAGAACAAGTTCCCCGTCCTGTGGAATTACAGGGACCCGAAACCTCACGCGCCTCAGTGGGTGCCGTGGGACTGGATGGAGAAGTTCGCCCATCGCGCAGAACGCAATCACGGACAGACCATCTTGCGACTTGCAGAGCGCGGGGGCTTGGGCGCGAGCGAGATATGGTGCGCCGTCCACGACAAGGGACTGTGGGACGAAGGCATTCCCACGGAGGCGGCCTGCGGCGAGTGGCTGCGTTCCGAGCCGTGGAGCGTATCGGTAGATAGCAGCGCCAAGATTCCATGAGAAAAGAAGTCATCGGAAATGCAACTCTGTACCTAGGCGACTGCCTGGAGGTACTGCCGACGCTCGGACCAGTGGACGCCGTGATTACCGACCCGCCTTATGGCGTGGAAGGAGGGCATGGCGGTCAGTTACGAGATTACAAAAAAGCTGATTATTGCGGCGAATGGCAAGACACCCCGGAATACATCAGCACCGTATGCGTGCCCGCAGTCAAGCTGTGCATCGAGTTGGCTAAAACTGTCGCTGTCACCCCTGGCACACGCTGCGTATGCGCCTACCCGCAGCCTGATGAAGTCGGCTGCTTCTACGCCGTGGCGTCATCCCGTATTGGGAAATTCGGCTTTCAGACGTGCCATCCTATTTTCTTCTATGGTTGGTATAAAAATCGCGGTAAGGGAGCGTTGGCTACCGGCATGGTGCTGACCGAATCGGCAGAGGATAACGGCCACCCTTGTCCAAAGCCGTTTCGCGCGTGGAGATGGCTCGTTGACCGTTGCATTGAGCCAGGAGCGACAGTTCTGGACCCTTTCATGGGTAGCGGAACAACCGGCGCTGTTTGCGCCGATCTTGGTTCACCATTCATCGGCATTGAGATAGAGCCTAAATACTTCGACATCGCCTGCACTCGAATCGAGAACGCCCAGCGCCAGGAACGGCTGTTCGCGTGAAGCAAAAATCTGACCATTACACACCATCTATGGAAGATCGCTACGCCATTGATGCTCTGAGAAAGACGCCCATTACAGACGCGGAAGTTAATCGTATTGGGATTTATATACATGACTCCCGTTGAACCTTTCTGCGTTTGCGCTGGCGCTTCTTCGCCTTCTTCGAGCGGGCAGGCACTTTGTACGCCAGCACCTTGTCCACGATCCGGTCCAGTTCCTTGGGCGGCTTCATGCGGTCAGTTCCTTGTACGTGATGCGGCGCTTGGCCGTGGCGGCGATCAGGCTATTCAACCGCTGGAAGGTGTGGCGCTTCACGTTGCCCTCGTTCAGCCGGAAGGTGAACTCGTTGACGTAGCGGCCAAGGTGCTTGTCGCTGGCGTGGTGGTAGACGCCGTGCAGCCCGCGCTTCAGGACCGCCCACACGGATTCGATGCTGTTCGTGTGGACGCCATCGCGGACGTATTCGCCTGCGCTGTGGTTGACCGTCTCGCGCCCAAAGAACAGCCCGCCAAGGCCACGGTAGCCCGCGTGTTCGTCGCTGTGGATCATGCTGCCGGGTTCTACGTGGGTGTGGATCGCGCGATGCAGGTTGGCCGTATTAACGTCCTCCAGAGGCATGGCGACGGTGCGACCGCCGCGCTCACGCATCCCGAGGACGGCGGACTTTCCCACAGCGCCGCGCCCTTGCTTGAGCCGCTTGCTGGCGTGTTTCGCGGACTCTTTCCCGCCGATGTAGGTTTCGTCCACTTCGATGATGCCAGACAGGCTCTTGAAGTCAGAGCCGCAAGCCTCGCGCAGCCGTCCGAGGACGAACCATGCCGACTTTTGCGTGATGCCGATTTCCTTCGACAGTTGCAGGCTGCTGATGCCCTTGCGGGCCGTGACGAGCAGGTACATGGCATAGAGCCACTTGTGCAGAGGGACGTGGCTGCGCTCCATGACCGTGCCAGTGCGGACGGTGAAGTCCTCCGCGCACTTGTTGCAGCGGTAGTAACCGTCCTTCCGCGTGGTGATGCGGTCAAGGCCAGCGCATACCGGGCAGCGCGGGCCGGAGGGCCACAGCCGCGCCTCGAGGTAGACGCGGGCCGAGTCGTTGTCGGGGAACATCTTGAAAAGCTGGAACGTGCTGATGGTGGTGTGGTCGTCCATGATCTACCAACCCTCCCCGATGTCAGCGAGCGCATTGCGCGCAAGCTGCTTCTGCTCGTTGATGCACTCCTGCATCTGAAACGAGCGCAGATGCTTTGTGCGCGCGGTGGCGATTACCTTGAGCGCCGCAATCAGGGTTGGCAGTTTGTGTGTTTCACGCTCAACCTCTCTAGCGAACTCGGCGGAGACAAAATGTCCGTCACGTTGACCGGCCTCCGCCGGGCTCAGGAGTTGGTCGTCTGTTCTTGGCGTCAGGTCCATGACTCAGAGTTCTCCAAGTTCGCTCAGGGTGGCGCGGGCGTTCGACTCAAATTCAGTGATGGTGCTAGTGGTTTGGACAGCGAGCATTCCGCGCAACGCGGCGACGAGTTTGGGGTATGCGTGGTTCTTGTTCAAAGCGTCCGCGATTTCTCGCGCAATGTTCTCGTAGTCGGTACTGGCAAGCGTGGCGCTGTTGCGTGTCACCAGCCAACCATTCCCGGCCTTCACAACCTGGGCGATGTGCCAAGCTTTTCGTTTCGGAGCGCGAAGCCGAAACCCATCTGCATCGCGTTTCGGTTCATTTTTTGTCCGGATTATATCCATGTTTTCTCTCCTAAGTGGTTGGCCTACAACTGCATTATAGGCACAGAACGGCAAGGGAGTAAAGTACTATTTTAGCTATGGAGAAAACCGTTAATAATCAAGGAGGGAGTCATGTATATAAATCCCAAAGAATGAACCCTCCTGATCTGGACACGGCGAAGGTCTATCGCGTGCAGGCCGCTGATGGGCGCGGCCCTTGGCGTCCTGGTTTGTCGAAGCACTGGATTGACCATGACAGCGCCCGACCGTTGCAACCGGACGTGCTTGCCGCCTTCGGCTTGGACTGGCTGAAGAAGATACCGAATGGCTGGCACGCAGGCTGCGCCTGTCGCACTCTGGCCGGGTTGATGGCGTGGTTCACGCCAGTAGAGCAGGCACGCCTAGCGGCGATGGGATACAGCCCTGTTGCGATCTACCCGGAAAAGATCATCGAGGAAAACGAAGATCAGGTCGTATTCGCCTGCAAGACTCCACTGGCGTTCTGCTCCATCGTCCTGACGTGGAGTTTTGCGGCCGATCCGGTCACTCACCAAATCGAGGCGCACGCCTGAAAGCCACTACCCTGAACGCGGCGAAGCAAACGCCAAGGGAGCGTGTGCTGGCTATCCGTCCGAAGGCGGTTTGCCAAGGCTATTCAGGCCGCACCTATCTGTCGTTCCACATAACCGACCGGGAGGAGCTTCTCGGCATCGGCAACACCGTGCGCGGTGCATGGCGGGCAGCAGCAGCAACCCTTCGCCGTGTCTCAAATCGCCGCGCATGAAGCTCTCGCCCCTAGCCCGCTTCGCCCGCATCCTGCGTAGACGCGCCTATTCCAATGTCACGCGCAACTCCGAACGCCCGGTGCTGCTCGCTGTGGTCGACGCAGCCAAGAAAGCAGCCCGGCCGGTGCGGAAGCGGAAATGAAGGTTCTGGCAATCATGCAGAACCAATGGGTCAAAAACCCCGAGGTCCTGCGCGCCACCCTCCAGCGCAAGCCGGAGTGGCGCCGCAATATGATCGCGAGACTTCTTTTTGCCGGGTGCCGCTCTGGCAAGGTGCTCAAGCAGGTGTTTGGCGAGCGCATCGGCGAGATCGTTTGGGAGGAAGCGTCCCCAAAGATCGGTGGCGAGTCATCATCCAAGTTCCCGGCAGACATCCCGCACATCCGGACCGCTATCATCGAGTTGGCACCGGATGTCGTGCTCGCCTTCGGAAAGGTCGCATCCGAGGCCATGATGAAGATTTGCGCGGACCAGGAACACACCTACCCTCCGTTCAACCTCATCATCGGTCCCCACCCGGCGGCGCGATCATGGAATGCGAACGTGGTCGAGCGGATTACGCGGATGCGCAACGAGCTGGAGTCGTTGCAGCGGTGATAATCGACTACGGAGATGGTTTTCGATGGATGACATATTTTGTCGAATACCCGTACTGGGGCGGATCCGCGCATAGGGTATGGTATGTGCTGAAGGACTTCATCGAGCCTATAGAGGACGAAATGTGAGGGCGCTCACGCTTCTTCTATTGTTCGCTACCGGCGCCGCGGCGATGGACGTGCGCGTAGCAGGCAACCTCATGTACCTGACCGGAGGCATCGACGGTAGCGAGCTGGCCAGGATGCGAGATGTCCTGCCTGCAAACCCGAGAATCGACACCGTGGTCCTCACCTCCTCGGGCGGTGACATCTGGACCGCAATGCGCCTGGGCGAGCTATTCACGGAGCGCCGGTTCAAGACGGCCGTGTCAGGCCAGTGCAGCTCCGCCTGCGTGATCGCGTTCCTAGGCGGCGTGGAGCGCGTGTTCGCCAATGGCGCCGACCCAGGCCGTACCTACCTCGCCATCCACACCCCGACCTTCTCTGGCGGGTGGGCGCGCGATATGCAAGGGTCGGTGGCGAACCGATGGCGCGGGGAGATGTTCAACTGGATGCGCCCGCGGGTGAAGGACGCAGCCCTTCTCGAGCGCGGCCTTGGCAACGATGATCCGCGCGGCATGCTCTACCTATACGACCTGCGCCTTGTGCGCCAGGACGGCGTAGCGGTGTTCCAGTGCGCAGGGCACGAGGCGCGCAAGGTGGCCGACTGCGCCACGATCAAAGGCACCGACGCGCTGCGCGCCGGGTTCATCACCAGCGCCGAGATACTGGAGATCAGGTGAAGAACGACGCGCTGACCAAAAAGATGGTTGCGGCGCTCAACGCCCTGCGCGAGCACCCGATGGAGAAGCTGGACGACGGATCCTGGGCTCACCCGGACTGGTCGATCAACTCCAAGCCGTACTACAGCAGGGTGACGATACAGGCGCTCGTCCAGCGCGGGCTCGCCGAGTACACCCTGTTCCGCCGCGGGTTCAACGGGCAGGTGCCCATGAAGGTCATCTTCAAGGGCCCTGCCAAGGCGGCCGGCTAGTCCGGAGCGTGTAGTTCCGAGCGCAGCTCGGCGATCTTCGCGTCGATCATGGCGGTTTCTTCCGGCGTCGGGCCACGGCCCTCGGCGCGCATCTTGTCGAACATCTCCTTGGCGGTCCCGGTGAACTCCACCAGGTCCTTGCCTGCCTTCGCCGCCTCGTTGGCGTACTCGATGACCTTGAAGGCGAGCGTTGCGATTTCGATGATTCCCATGGTTGTCTCCCTAGTTGACGATCAATGTCGAGGTGACCCCGACGAATCCGGCGATCGCCCCCTTGGCCGAGATGATGGCCTGGCTGACGGCGTTGTCGGCGAACCCCTTGGACTTGACCGTATCGTCCATCGCCTTGATCGCGGCGAACGCGGCGTTGTCGGCGGTCTGGAGCTTGGCGATGACGGCCGGCTCCGAGCAAAGCGACAGGGCGCCGGGCGATCCGCAGCGCGGCAGGCGCTTGTAGGTGACGGCGACCTTCAGCGCGGTCGCGTAGGTGGCCTTGACGGTGAATACGGCCTGCTCGGCGGTTTCCTGGGATACCGGCGCCGTGCCGCAGCCGCCGATCGAACCGAAGCCGGTCAGGCACATGAATGCGATCAGTGCGATTGCCTTTTTCATTTCAATCTCCTTTTGACGGGTTGACGATGGTGATCCACACGCGGTCACCCGCTTCGCGCGCAGCCCTGATCTTGTCGAACAGGATGTCGTAGGCGACACCGGACGAAAGCACCATGTCGCGATCGGCGTCGACCTTCATGCCGGGCAGCAGGCACCCCTCGGTGTCCTCGGGCTTGTTCCCCTTGTGGATCCTGATGCCGTCGAATCCAGGCACCTTGCAAAGCATCGGGGTGAGTACGTCGTGGCCGGCGCGGTCCGACAGGCGTTTTGATCGTGTGATGATGATCTCGAACCGGCCGCCAGGTATTGCCGTGCTTCCGGGGATCTTCCACGGTAGCGGATCCTTCACGTTCCCCGAAAACACCCAGTCGGCTGGCTGGCGCACCGGATCCTCGAGCATGTAGCACAGCAGCTCGTGAGCAGGCTCCTGGTAGAGCAACCCGATCGTGTCGTTATCGCCGTCGGGAATTTCACGCTCAAGACGCAGTTCGAGATCCATCACGGCCTCGCTTCTTCTGGCTTTTGCCGGTCCATCAAGGGCTCGATCATACCCGCAATCCCAGGTTTCACAGCGCGCGGCACCGATTTGAGGGTCCGCAGCACCCTCGGGGTGAAGGCATTGCGGTAGGACGATTGCATGGTACTGGCCGACACCATGAAGTCGTCTTTCTCCATTTGCGCTGCAACATTGTCGAGGACCTTGTTCAGCTCGGCAGGGTCGCTTTCGTAGCGCCGCGCCGCAGCAATCACCCGGTTCACGTACAGGCGGGTCTTGCGCTTGTGCTGGTCCGTCTCGTGCACCGCGACCCTCTCGACGTCGCGCAGCTCCGACACCGTGGTCGGGGTCGAGCCCATCCCCATGCGGATGACGTCGCGCTTGGAGATCATGGTCTGGTCGTACTCCGTGTAGCCGTTCTTCCACGGGTTCGTCCAGTCGATCCGGTCGTCGGCCAGCGCCTCGAAGAAGGTCTTGGGCCGCAGGATCAGGTCGCGCGCCGGCAGGCCGTTGGCCATGGCCTCCATCGCCTTGAAGGGTTTGGCGGCCGGGCTGATGTTCTGGAGCTGGTCGATGAACCCGGCCTGCATCTCGGCGAGCGCGATCTGGTTCTTGACCGTGCCCAACCAGGGTCCCCACGGGTTGGACGGGTCGAACGGCAGGAACTGCTCGCCCATGCCAGCGCGACCGGACAGGTCCTCGCCGAAGATAGCCGCTGGCAGGCCGCGCGCCAGGGTGGTCGCGGCTGATGCGGCGAGCTTCCCGTGCGCCTGCATCTCCAGGGCCTTTTTCTTCAGCTCGTCCATGACGTCGTAGTCGAAAATTCCCTTGATGATCGCGGCGAGCACACCGATGAGCGGCATGCCGATCGCGCCCGTGAGCAGGAACAGGGATGTCAGGTGGTAGGCGAGCGCGTCCCGGTCGAACGGCACTTCCGACAGTGAGCGGCCGGTTGCGGCCTTCCTCGCCATGTCGAATGTGAAGGCGATCTGCTGCGCGACGTAATTCTTGAATTGCAGCGGCAGGCGGAAAAACACGTTGCGCATGATCTCCGGCTTGTTCGATTTGCCGTAGTTGTGCTGAGTGAACAGCATCACCTTCTCGGCCTCGCGGAAGGATTCTCCGGGGGTTTTGCCTTCGTCCTTCGCCCGGTAGTACCCGCCCAGGAACGACACGCCTCGGTTGAGAGATTCTGCCGAATCGAAAGCGAGCATGGACGTCCACGCGCCCAGGCGCTTTGCGTTCTCCAGGTAGCGCAGGCCCTCGAGCTTTGATTTCGGGATGTCGAACAACTTCTTCACGGAGCCCGTGCCAATCACGCGGGCGCCCTTGTGCTCGCCGAATTTGTTGATGGATTCCGCATCCGTGCGCTCGAGCAGCCGCCAGTCGGAATTGGGCTTTCCGAGCACATAGGATCTGAGGGCGGCCTCGAACTTCTGGAACCCGATCATCGTGTACTTGGGCTTGAGCACCGGCAGCGTGTTCACCATCGTCTGCGTCAGGTTCACGATCGCCGACGAGATGTTCAGCAGCATCCCGAGCTTCAGGTGCGCCATGTCGCTCATCATGTCGCCGGTGAGCGCCCGCGTCTTGAATTCCCCGCCGTGCTTGAGAGACGAGTAGAACCGATACCCGACGTAGGACCCTACCAGCAGGCCAAGGAGCGGGTTGGTCGAGATCCCGAACATCAGCGCCGATGCGGCGGCCGAGCCCGCGGTGGTGCCGATCACGGCCGGCGAGCCCCACTTCGAGGACATCATCTTGTCCAGCACCTCGTCGGCCGCGGCCTCGCCGCTCGATTTCTGGCCGTTCATGTCGCGCAGGAACGCTTCCACCATCGGCCCCAAGGTCGGGTACTGCTGGTTGGTCGACCTGAAGGGCGACAGGCCCATCTTCTCCATGTCGTTGATCGCACGGTACTTGAGCTTGTCCAGGTAGACGTAGCGGCTCGCCTCCTGCAAGTGCGCCTGCATCACGCGCTCGAGGTCGCGGCTGAAGCCCTCCACGCCCGTCCGCATCTTGGTGAACCCGGCGATCCGGCGCCGGAACCGGCGGCGCGCCACGCCCTCCATGGCATCCTTCAGGTCCTGCCCGTGCAGGCCCAGTTCCTTGCCCATGCGCCCGAGCAGGCGCCAGTAGGACGCATCGGTCAGGGTGGTGGCCGATGAATTCGGAAACTTGAACTGGACCGGGCGAACGGTCAGCTCGGTGCCTGGATTGTCGGCCAGGTACTTCTTCGCAGCCGCCACCGCGTCCTGCTGCGTAGGGAAAAAGCCGTGCTCGCCAGCCACCAGCACGTTGATCGGCCGCGTCACCGGGTCGCCATTGGCGTCTCGCACCACTTCCAGCGTCTCCGGGTCGATGACTTCTTCTTCCTGGGCCCGGTAGATGGCGAAGGTGCCGAAAAACTTGTGCGGGACGTAGCCGGTCCGGCGCCGGATCGAGGTCTGCGCCAAGATCGCGTCGATCTGGTCGACCTGCTCCTGGAGGTCCTGGTACTCGTCCATCGCCTCGCGCTTGACGTTCAACTGCATCTCCACGGCATCGAGCCTGGCATGCAACTGCTCGACGTTCATGGTGGCGGTGCCGCCCGCGCGAATGCTGGCCAGCAGCCTCGTCCTCTGGCCGTACAGGGCACGGAATTCCGGGTCCGTCATGTTGCGCAAGCTGCGCATGCGCTCAAGCAGCGCCTGCTTACGCGCGCGGTACTTAGGCAGCATCGAGCGCCGGTGCATGTCGACCAGGCGCCCGACCTTGGTGATGAGGGTGCGGAATTCCTTGTAGGCCGTGACCACCTTGTCGTCGGTGATGCCGTGCTCGCGCAAATCGGCCTCAGTCCACTCCACGGCCTCGGCATCGCCCACGAAAAGGACGCCAGCCAGCTCGTCCCACTGCTCGTCCGACAGTTTCTTGCGCAGGTCCTCGAATTCTGACATGAACCGGCGCTGGATCTTCGACATATCGGTTTCGATGTGCACCGCGAAGCGCTGGAGCGCGGCGATCACCGGGAATTTCTGGAAGGCATTCACCGGGTTGTAGAAGAAGCGCTTGAGCGGCAGCATCCCCTCGCGCCCGGCCTGCTTGTCGATCACCTTGATGCCGCCAGGCTGCGCCGGCATGAGCTTCAACACATCGTCCAAGTCCTTGCCGATTTCCTTGCGCATCGCCTCGGTGAACTCAGCGTCGAACCGGATCACCGTGTCATCGTCGACTGGCGGGTTGGCACGGCGCTCGCTCAATACCTTGGAAAGCACGTCGCGCGCGCCCTGTAGGTCGGTCACGTACTTGTGGCTCGAGCGCGGCTTTTTCAGGTGCAGGCCGAGCTGGTCGAGCAGCTTGATGAGGTAGGAGTAGATCCTCTGGAACAGAGTCGGGTCGCGCCCGTAGAGCTTGGCCGCGAACACGGGATCGAGCATCGCATCGGCAAGGATGTCTGCGATCAGCTCCTCCTCGGTGAGATCCCAGGACGCTTCCTTGCCGCCGCGGCCCTCGGTCACCATGGCGCGGAACTTGTCCATCCCCTGCATCATCGGGCGGATCCGCGTCACCATGCGCTGATACAGGCGCTCGTCGCGGTTGCGAAGGAGGTGCACCCCCTCGTGGGCGGCGAGCGCAACCGCCGGCACCGGCGCGTCTACGTTGATGTAGAACACGTCGCCGTCTGAGCGCAGGGTAGCGCCCTGGAAGTCGAAGATTTCCGGGTTGTTGTTCTTGAACGGCAGCGCCGTGATGCCGAGGAAGTCCTCGAGTTCCCTCAATCCTTCAGCAGTGGCACGAGGCAGAATACCTTTCGTGAACATGCCTTCGGGGACGTTCCGGTCACGCAGCGCGACCATGACGCTGCGCCGCAGAGCCTGAAGGCGCCGGCCAGAAGTGTTGTCAACCTTTTTACGAGTCTCATCGGATACTCCTTTCGGTTCGGTGGGCACGGACATGCCCATCAGCTTGATTTCGCCCTCATCTCGGCGCGCCATGGTGTCGCGGATCCGCTTGTACAGATCCCGCGTCGGCAGCGGGACGTTCAGGCCCCATTTGCCGGCGAAGTAGCGTAGGAATTCCTGAAGATCGTTCTTTTGCAGATCGACGCGCGCCTGCCAGTCCTGTCCCTTGCGCTTGGAAAACTCGGTTCCCATCAGCTCATGGAGGCGCTTGTCCTCGACCATTTCTGATGCGATCTTCTTGCCAAGTTTGCTGTCGATCTCGATCTCGAGGCCAGTAGAGCGCGATCGGACCTTCAGAGTGACGGCCCCGGTATTGTTGGTGAGGCCGTTGGTCTGGATGTTGAACGCATCCTCGCCGCTGTACTCCAGGTCGATGAAATCTTCCTTCGCCTTTTTGACGAACTCGGCATAGTCGGCGTAGCCCTCGAGGAACCCATCTTTGATCGCGCGATAGAGCGGCACCAGCAGGTACTGGGCGCCCGCGTTCATGTCCTTTATCGGGAACGAGTCCGAGATGTCCTTCGCCGGGTTGAACTTGTGCGGCAGCAGTACGCCGGCCTTCTCATCGCCGCTCTCGTAGGTGAAGGTGACGATTTCACCCTTGTTTTGCACCATGTTGAAGCCGGACGGGATGTTTCCGATCACCATGTAGCGCGTCTCGCGCCCGCCCGCAGCCTTCGCTTTGGTCGGATCGAACGCTTCTTCCATGCGCCGCTGCGCCTGCTCAGTGTATTGGCCGCCGAGCACGTTGCCGAACATGGCTCCGCGCAGCTTGGCGCCGCCCTCCTGGAACGCTTCGATGCGCGCGAGCGTGAGGTTCAGCCGCGGGCGCGGCGCGTTCAGCGCGAAAGAGAGGCGAAAGCGCGATGGCGCGTAGGGATTGCCATGGCCGATGGCGCCTGGGCTCTGGTGCGACAGGTTGGTCACGACGGCGGTGTAATCCTCGCCGTCGATGTGCATCATCATCACCCTGCCTGGCACGTAGTTGCGAAGCTCGGTGAGCGTCTTTTGCTTGCGCGCTGCGAACGAGGCCGCCTTCTGCTTCATGGTCTGAAGTGTGGTGTCGACCTTTTGGCGCTCAAGCTCCGGGATGTCAGGCTCGGTGAGCTGCTTTTCGTAGTCGTCAATCTGGCGGCTGACCTGGCTGGTCGCTTCGTCGTATGGAACCTTCAGCTCGGCCTCGATCGCGGCCACCAGCGCGTCGTGCGTATTGGCAGGCGCCTTCTCGTAGAAATCAGCGATGTCGGCGAGCAGCTTTTCCTTCGTCGGCACCTCGTTTTGCGTGACCACCGACAGCTTCTGGAGGAACGAGCCTTTGAGGAACGGTGAGCTGGCGGAAGGGTCGCCCTCGCCCAGTTCGTTCTCTCCAAGGACCTGGGCTTTCAGAGGCAGCGCACGCCGGATCAGCTTGTTTTCTCCGCTGTCGGTCAGCTCCTTGATGTAGGCGGCGTAGTTGTGCTCGATTTCATCGTAGAACTGCGCCTGGTCGACCACCTCCAGTACGGCGATCTTTCCAGACACCGATAGAGCCGCTTCTGCCAGGGTTGTGTTCTCCGGCATTTCCTTGATGGCGAGCATGTCCACGTACTCCGGATGCTCGCGCAGCCAGCGCGTGACGATTTCATCTCCGTACTGGTTGACGAAATCAGTCAGGTCAAGATCCTGCATCGACTCAGTGGCCGACTTCGTGTTCGAGGTCAGCGAACGCAGCTTGCGGCGCAGCACCGCCAGGGGACGCTTCTCGGCCGGCAGCGCGGTTCCGATGAAGGTGTAGAGCGGCAGCTCTACCTGGCCGGTACGGTTTATGCGTCCGGAGAGTTGCTTGAATTCATTGATGTCGCCAAGCGGCTGCGCGATCAGCATGTGACGCACGCGCTGGTCTTTCACCTTCGCGTTCGGGTGCATGGAAATCCCGGTGGTGCCGGAGATGTTCAGGATGGCCGCGTCGATGCCGCCGTTCTGGTACTCGTTGATCGTGGTGCGCTTGGACGGATCATCGCGCTTGCCGAGGGTCATGTTCCCCTCATCGTCGTACTCGACGATGTTCTCGCGCCCGGTGATCTCGCTCGTGGTGAACGGCCGCACGCCGGACGCATCCTTGGGCGGGGTGAGCGCGACACGCACCTTTCCGCCTTCCTTGTAGACGTAGTGCTTTCCGAGTTGCCAGCGAATGAAGTCGATTGGGCTGGCCGGCAGCGCCGACTCGTAGGCTTCGATCTTCGTCTGCGCCCTGCGGAAGCTCGCCTGCACGTGGCCGGGAATAATTTCCAGCGGCAGCACCACTCGGATGCGTTTATTCGTGCCGACGATCTTGAGGCTCACCGTGCGCGCGCGGCGTTCGGCACGCTGGAGCACGGAACGCCATGAATATCCAGCCATGGAATCGCCTGATTTTACGGACTCCATCTCGGTGAAATCGTCGAGGGCGGCCTCCATCGTGTTCTCCAGGCCGATCACGAACTTCTGCTGCGTACCCTCGTGGTTTTCCTCGTTCATTCCCTTGACCACGTGCTGCACGATCCGCTCGGCCTTCACGGCGAGCAGGAACTGTTTCACGTAGTTGTGGACGGTGCTTGCAAAATTGAAAGCGCCGAGGTTCTTGTCCAGCTCCTTCGCGTCTATATTGGCCAACCACACGTTCTCCGGGAACAGCCCTTGGACGAGTTCCTGGAACTGCTTTTTGTTCTGCTTCGCCCAGGCATTGAACTCACGGTTGGCGGCGAGGATCGCCCGCAGCCGGTCGGTCACCTCGTTCATGGTGCGCGCATCGACCGGCTCGGAGTTCTCGTCGATGTCGAACTTCGGAACGATGCCGTTGTAGCTGCGCTCGCGGCGCACCATCTGGCCGGCTTCCACCAGCATTTCCGAGATCGTCACCTGCATCTGCGGCCCGCCAGAGACGATCGTGTCGATCACCTCCGGCACGGTCGGCGCCACATGGCGCAGGTCCGTGCGCATGTAGATCGGGAGGCTGTCAGCGCGCTTGGCGAAGGTCGCCGAGAAGAATGCAACCGGCGGTGCGTAGTCGGTGGTCATCTTCACCAGCCACTTTCCGACCCCTGACTCCCCTGCCGCTTTGTGCGATTCGTCCAGGATCAGGACCGCTTTCCCGGCCTTTACCAGCCGCTCGATCACGGCCCTGCGCGTGGATCCTGCCGGACCCTGCATCTGCGCGTAGGTGGTAAAGAGCGCCTTGCGCTTCTTCACCGGGAAAACCTTTGAGACGTCGACGTCTATATTTTCCTGCTCACCAGCAGCCTTCACGTTCTCCACCAGTTCCGAGATGGCGGCGGCTGTATTTTCCGGCGTCAATGGTTCAGAGGCAGGCGGGACCTTTGATTCTTTTTTCGGCTTTGCCTGTCCATCCATGTTCTTCAGCATCTGCACCGCGAGCTTGTTGCCGGTCAGCTCACCGCGCCCCGGCGACGACATTTCCTCGTCGTACTCGTTCGTGACCTTCCATTCCGTGTTCGATGGCTGGATCCACTCCGGCTTGTCGAACCCGATGCCCTCCATGTCACGGTACAGGTCGCTGTAGAGATTGTCCTGCGCCGTCATAAAGATCGGGATCTTGCCTTCCTTCTGCGCCCACACGACCAGCGCCGCGGCCTGGCGACCCTTGCCGACGCCGGTGTCGTCGCCAACGATGAAGGCTTTCCCGGTCATCATCGCGTCCAGTTGCAGAGCTACCCCGTCGACCTGGTAGCCGAACAGGTGCTCGTGCATCTTCGCGATCGACTCGTATCCGACCATCTCCTTCACGAACTGGTCGATGCCGTCCGGGTACTGGTTTCGTAGGCGAGAATCCAGCGCCGCGAGAGCGCGCTTGGAGTGCTCGAGCTGCGAACGGGGGATCATCACCCCCTCGTTTTTGCCCTGCGACAGCCCCTGATAGAACACCTGATCGGCGTTCTCGATCGCGTTGTTCACCGGCCCCTTCTGGCCGACGGCCTGCACCTGGCGCAGCTTCTCGACGATGAAGGCTTTGGCGTAGGCAAGGACCTTTGCGCCCCACTTCTCTACCACGAGGTCACGGAATGCGATCGCCGCATCGCGCGCGGCTTTTGCTTTCTCGGAAACCGCTTTCCAGATCAACTCGAAGTGCGGGCGCAGCTTCTGGAGGATGGTCGCGTCGATCTGCGGTCCCTGCTTGCCCATGAACACGACGTCAGAATCCGGTGCGGCATCGAGCAGCGGCTTGGCATCGACCAGAACCTCGTCCACCAGGTCGCTGACCCACCACTCGCCCTGGTCGGCGACACGATTCTCGACAGTTTTATGCTGCGCTGCTACCAGAGCGCGGCTGGAACTTCCACTTTTTTTTTGCGGGAACGGCTTCGGCGCCGTCGCGCGGCCGTTCAAGATGGCGTCGATCGCATCGAACGCGCCAACTAGGTCGCCGCTGTTGGCGTTCACCTGATCCATCGGCCCGCCAGCCTCGGTTACGTCGTCGGCGTTTGTCTTGGCAGGATCCGCCGCCTTGGCGCGCGGGCCGCTGCGCTTGGTGCGGACCTTCGGCTTTTTTGGACCCCGCGGCGCGTCGTCGCCGAAAATGTCATCGAGGTCCTGGTCGGTCAGGCCGCTCCCGCCGATAGGATCTCGGATAGCGTCAGGTCCTCCTGCGCGCTCACCGCTTGGAGCGCCGCTTCCAGTTCGGCCGGTCCCGATGCTTCCGGGCTCGACAGCGGGAACGCCAGAAGTCCCGTCAGGTTGCGCGCCCACGTCTCCAGGTCCGCGTCCTCCGGGAAGTAGCTCTCCCGGTTGAACGGCTCCAGGAACGTCAGTATCGACTGGCGCGCCGATTCCTGCCCCTGCGCCTGCATCGCGTCCACCAGTTTCTCCAGAAACGCCTGGTGATACTCCGACCCCGACATCTCCGGGCTTCCCTTGACCGCCATCGCGGCTGACTGTCTTTCCGGCACCCACCACCCGCTTGGATACCCCGCCGGCAACTGGCGTTGCGGCGGCGTCTCTTGCTTTCTCGACACGGGCCCAAATGTCATCGCGACTCTCCAATCGGTCCACTGCGCCGCTAACCGGGCGCGGAAGTTTCGAGGGCGAACGGCCGGCGATGACGAGCACCCGGATCGGCCAGCTCGCCCCTTGGCGCGCGTAGAGCTTCCCGGTGATCTCGAAATGGTCGACCACGTTGTAGTTGATCCAGAGCCAGTGGAAGAAATCCAGCTCGTTCTGGTTGATAACTCCGGCATCGCGCGATGCGCCCAGGATCAGCACCGCGCGGCCTTTGTCGGCCATGGCGTCGAGGTTGCTCATCGCGATCCACTGGTCGATGCGCTTGATGGTGTAGCCATCCTCCTTCTGCGGATCGGTCATCAGGCCGAATGGCGGGTTCATCAGCACGGTGTCGGCTTCCTGCGGCTTGTAGACCTTGCGCTCGTGCGTCTCCAGCGCATCGCCGTGGTGCGCGCGCGTCTCGAGTATCGTCAGGTTCTTGTAGCGCCGGTCGTCCAGCTCGTTCGCGATAAAGCGCTTCGGGTTGAGCGTGATGCCCAGGAGCCCGTTGCCGGCGGTCGGATCGTAGCCGACGGTTTTCTCCCCGACGTGACCCATGACGCCAGCGATGTAGGCGATCGGCAGCGGCGTCGAGTATTGCTGGTTCATCACCACGGTCGAGGTGCGAACATCGAGCAGCGGCTGCGTGTTGTACATCTCGAAAAGGCGATCGTAGATCGCGCGATCGTCAAGTCCTTTGCCCTTCCAGTCCTGGATGAGCTGGCCGGCGTAGCGCGCCATCGCAGCCTCGAAATCTTCGACTCCTTGGCGAAGCAGCAGATCATCGACCTCGTTCGTCGACTTCTTGTGCGCCTGGGCGACGAACGTGCGAAGGGCGTGCTTGTCCTTCGGCCACCAGCCGCTGCGCATGTGATAGAACATGGATTCCGTCATCGACCCGTCTTTTTGCTCCGGGTGCTGGCGGATCCCCATTTCCTCCATGATCTTGTCGACGTTTTCGACCAGGCGCGCGAGTTCGGCTTTCGCTTCCTCAATCTGACGGTCGATGACGTCGATCGCGCCTTCCTTGATCGTGATCGCGCCAGTATCGTCGACCTTCAGCGCCTCGAGGAAGCGCTTCATAGTTGTGACGACGTACTCGCGCTCAGGACCAGCCGGATAGGCCGTGCCGTCGTAGCCAGACTTCTTCGTCCAGTAGCCGTCGGCGACGTGAGGGCCAACGCCGTAGGGTGTCTTACCCTTGGATTCGTCGTAGGTGAACGATTCCCAAGCGCGCGCCACCAGCTCGTGCGGCTCGGCCCAATACTTGATCTTGCCGCCATCCATCTCCAGCGCATCGGCGTTGAACGTAGTTCGCGCCCGAATGCCGTAGTGCTCCGTCCACCAGCCATGGACATAGTGCGGCGTTTTGTTGTTCGCCCAAGCGAGTGCGCGCTCCTTCGGCGGCACATTGCGGTCGCGTCCTGTGGATGCGTCCTCGGACAGCTTGGCGCGGAAGCGCGACTCCAAGGCGGCAATATTCGACTTCAGCCGTAGCGCCTCGCGCAGTTTGTCGGTGTGATTTATCCCGTAGATTGTGGTCTTGCTGTACTTGCGCAGGTAATCCTCGAGTGCGTGCATCCACTCGTGGTAGACCGTGCCGTTGCCGTGCGTCTTGGTCAGGTTGATGACGCGGTTGTCAGGATGGTAGGTCGCCGCAGCGTGACGGCCGCCGCGATTCCCAACACCGCGCGAACCTATACCGAAACCGAGCGTTCGGCCAAGGCCGATCGCCTTCGCCGGAAGGCCGGTGAGCACCGTCAAGTCCATGAGCGCGTCGAAGGCATAGTTCAGGCCGGCCTGGCGCTCGTCCACCGTCATCCAGTTGCCGAAGTCGACGCCGCGGAAGCCGAACGCTGCCTCGAACATCTCTTTGGTGACGACCTTCCCCTGTCTCCAATCCTTTCCCTTCCTGATGATCTCAGCGAGCGGCGCCGGGTCGGCGGGTTTCTTCACCTCGCGGTTGGTCTGGTCGGTAGAGTCCTCGTTCGTGGAGAATTTATGCTTAATTCTGCCAATAACTCGTGTTGGCGATTCTCCCCATACCGATTCAAATTCAACGCCGAGAGGGGTGTTTCCTGTCACCACCCCATCCTCTCTCAATATGGCGAGTCCATTCTTGAGCGCATCAGCCGTTTCATCGACGCGCTGCTTGCCTTCGACCAACTTCTGCACCGAGAGCAGCGTATCGGCGTATTGCTTCGCCAGCGCGACGATGCGCTCGGGCTTGTTGCCGTAGACGCGCGCGATGTCGGCTTTGCTGTCTCCGCCAATCATCCTGGCGATGTAATCGGCCGGCGATTCGGCTCGGTGCCACAGCGCTTCCATGAACATGAACTGGCCGAACGATTGGCCCGGCATCTCGGCGGTGACGATGCGGTCCTTCGCGACGGCGGCGATGATCTTTTCGACCGCCTTGGCGGCATCAACATCAGCCGATAGTTTAATGTCGACGTCCATTGGGTTATAGCGCGCATCGGCGCGCTTGCCGCCCATCTTCTCGCCGAAATCACCGATCTTGTCCTTGGACGGACGGTAGATCGCCGACATGCGCAGCACCTTGTTCTTCGTGGTGCCATCGTCGGCGGTGACGTCCTGGAGGTCGGACACCTTGAAGCCGATGTCCATCAGGCGGGTCTGGACGTCTTTTTTCGCCTCGGTCTTGACCACGAGGCGCACGAGACGATCGCCTGGGTCGATCTCCGGGCGCATCTCGTCGGTGACCGGCGTGTCCTGGTAGATCAGCTTGCCCATGGCATCGCGATCGTTGTTCTCGAGCGCGTCCAGGATCTCGCCGTGCAGCTTCTCGCTCGCGGTCAGCTCAGGTTTCTTCTCCTTCGGCTTCTTCGGTTCCTTGGGCTGCTTCTCGACTACAGGCTCTTTTTTGATGATGAATTCCGGGAATTCTTCACCGAACAGGAGCACGTTCATGCCGTCCTTGTCGGACTGCGACAACGTGCGACCGCGCGCGCCGCCGAACATCGTGACGGCGAGGTCGTTACCGATTGCCTTGGCCTCGTCGATCGCCTGTTCGACCAGCCACGCTTCGAGTTTCTTCAGGTCGACGTTGAGCTTGCGGTCGGACTCCATGCGCAGCGCGGGCGGTGCCGGGATCATCCTGCCGCTGGCCGTCTCCACCTTCCCGTCGACTACAAAGCGTTCCTTTTTCGTGGGCGCAACGGGCGGTGCCGGCGGCTGCGCCACTGGCGGGGCAGGAGGTTGAACCGGAGGTTGTGCGACTGGCGGCGCAGGAGGCTCGACACCTACTTCGCCTTCGCGTGGAACGCCGCTATCCCCTGCGGGCTTTTCTTCTTTTCCGGGCTCGGCGCCGGGTAGCTCCGGCTTGACGTAGCCGCCGCCGGTTGGTCCGGTGGTGGTGCCGCCCGTTTCTGGAACGGCGGGCTTTTCTTCGGTGGGAACATTTGGCTCTCCTTTGATGAGATGTCGCGCAGCAACGGACCAATCTCCACCGCCATCCTCGATGACCTTGACGGTTCCCTGCTCCTTGTCCTGGATTGACTGGACCGTGCCTATGACGAGCCGACCTTCGCGCTTCGATCCGTCGTCCTGAGTGAACGTGCCGCCCTGCATGAACTGCACGCGGTCGCCCTTCTTGAAATTGCCGAGCACCGCGCGATTTGCCGCGAATCCTTCGTCGATCTGCCGGCGTTTTTCCTGCTCGGGAGTTTCGACAGGTTCCTGTGCGACAGGCGCCGCGGGCTCGACGTACTTGACCGGCTTCGACCAGTCGCGAGTTTTCAACTCCTCTTTGAATTGCGCGAGCGGCATGTGCGTGATGGCGCCGATGCGTGATGGCGCAGTGTCGTCGGCGAACGATGCGCGGTACGACCGCACCGCATCGACGGCGCTGCCGAACGCTCCAAAGACCTTGTGTTCGTCGAATTTTCCGGTGGCCGGGTCGATCTGGTCGATGATCCAGATTTGCTGGCTGCCGTACTTGTCGCCGAGCGCGATGTCGAGAGCATCGCCATCAGCCCCCTTCACGCCCTTGATGCGGCCGTAGTCGTGAGGCATCTGCGGAACGACCCATTTCGGCGGAGTGTTCTTCACGTCGCGCCGCTCGGTGCCCTTGGCAGTCTCGAGCGTGATCGGAATCGCGTTCCACTCGACATGCGCCTTGCGGTCGTTGTCGGCGATGATCTGCTCGTTGGAGCGTTCCTCGTCGATGCGCCTGCGGGCCTGTTCCATGTCGCTCGCGCTTTGCACGACGATCGGGTCTTTCGGCAGGTTAGAGCCCACCGGCACCGGCGCGATCTTCACGTCCGCGGTGGTGACGTCGATGATTTGACCGTTCTCCAGCTCCACCTGGGCGCCCGACATCGTATCGCCGCTGTTCGGGTGCGGGACCTGGTAGACGTCGCGGATCGTGCCGCGCGCGACCTCGCCGTCAGGCCAGGTGATGACCGCCTGCTCGCCGCGCTTCGGGATCCCGGCGGCCTCGGCGATACCGTCCTTCGCCTCGCCATCTAGCATTTCTTGCTGCGATGAAACACCAGCGGCCTGCTCGACGTGCGGCTCCATGGCCTGCGTCTGCTCGCGCGCCTGCTCGGCGCGGATCTCCGCGAGCGGCCGGCTGTCCTTCAGCGTGGCCGCGAGGTCCCCAGTGGTGCCCGGCGCTGGCGGTGGAGGTGGCGGAGGTCCACCAGGGCGACCTGTCGGTGCCGGTTGCTGGCCGCCCGCGGCGCGTTCCGCTGCCTTACCGGCCGCATATAGCGGTGCATGCAGGCCGCCGCCCATTAGCGCGCCGCCTACGCCGGCCTCGTGGGCCTGCTCGAGCGCGTCCTTCAGGGTCACGTTTGGGTCGGCGCGCATGTGCGCGTTCAGCGTCTGCATGAGCTGCGTGGCGTATTCCTGGCCGTAGTTCGCGACCACAGCCTCAGCAAAGCTCGGCAGGAACCCGGACTTGGCGAGCCCGGTCATCTTCATGGTGCGAAGAAGCGGTCCCAAGCCGATCGCCTCGCCCACACCCTCGGCGATGGCGTCGATCCCGGCCGAGACGTTCGCGTAACCGGCGTCCGCGCCGCGCGCGATGAATTCCATGTCCCGCTTGAACGACCCGTAGGCGCGCTCGGTCATCTGGCGCGCCGCGCTCGAACTGAGCATCCCGGCCTTCAGGCGAGCGCCGATGTCATCCACCGTCTCGGCGACCCGCTTGGCCGACTTGAGCACCGTTTCCGGTGCGCTCGGGTCGCTCAGGATCGCTTGCAGGTAGCCATTGCGGTCCGGCTGCGCATCGAAGGTGGCCAGGCGCTCTTTCGCATCCCGACCGGCCTCGATCACGTCGGCGAACGTACCGGAACCTTGTTGCGCCGCACCAAGTCCGATGCCTACGGCGAATCCGGCCGCAGGACCAGCCACCATGCCGGCGGCTACACCAGCGAGCGTTGGCACCGCGCTGCGCCCGATCGAGCCCACCGCCTTGCTCACGGTCGACGGGTTCTTCGGCATGGACTCCTTCAACGACAGGTCCGCGCCAGAGCGGATCATCTCCAGACGATCGCGCTCTTTGCGCAGGATCGGAAGCGCTGCGTTTGCCTTGTCGATGTCGGCCTGGTTCGCCGGGCGAGCCACATCGCCTTGCTGGCCTGCTAAAGCCCTCGGCAGGGCAACCCTGCGGGTCTGAACGATGGCGTCGTTACGGGCGATCTCGGCGTCCACCTGGGACAGCCAGCGCGCCGCCGCCGCGATGTCGGCCGAGGCGCCGTACTTCCACTGGTCCGGGTAGGTCGCGGCGTCATCGAGCACGCCGCTTTTCTTGCCGTGCTCCTTCGTGAACTCGTCCTGGGTGCCTACGAACACCCCGCCCTCATCGGTCGCGAAGGTGGTGGGCGATCCTTTTTCCAGGCGCGGCTGCTGCCCCATGATCTCGCCGGTGGTCGGCGCGCGCGGCGCGGCCGGTGCTGGCTCGCGGCCCATGGCGCTGTCGGCGACGTCGTTGCGCCAGTTCGCTGGCCTCTTGGCCGACGCTGGTGTGAAAACGTCCGGACCTACAGGCGGCGTGTAGGTCCTCGTTTTCGGGTCCCATACCCCCGCCCACTCTCCAGGGTCGCCGAATGCTGCGTAGCGTGACTGATTCGAGAACGTCGGGTGATTCGGCTTTTTGAACTCGTCCGACCAATGGCCGTCGGCGCTAGGCTTCATGCCGGACTTGAACGCCCCTCGCAGGTCGTAATCCTCGCCGGAATCGTTTGGCGCATACTTCTTCTTCCACTCGGCGAAGGTGAATTCTTCCTGCGGCGAGAGCTGCGTGTCGAACTTGCTGCGCACGACGCGCTCCGCATCCATACGCCCCTGCGCCTGGGTGAACTGCCTGGCAGGCGGCACCGCGGCGGGCATCGGCGGCGCCGAGCGCGCCTCGAACGACTCCATCACGCTGGTCGGCGCCAGTGGCTCAACAGGTGAGCCAGTCATCTCGGACTCGAAGCTCGAGCCCGGCACCGGCTGCGCTTGCGCGGCGGTGCGCGGTGCGGCAGGCGGTTTCGGCGGCGCCATCAGGCCGGCATAGTTGCCAGCCGCCCGAGCCATCACATCGGTCGGGGTCCCATCAGGAAACTCCGCGATGGAGCCATCGTGGAGTTCGACCTCGATCGTCATTGAGCGGTTACGGGGTCAAGGCCGAAGGTGGACGTATTGAACTTGAGCCTTTTCGGTGTCGCGCCGCTGGCCTGTGCGGCAGGTGCAGGTGCGCCTGCGGGCGCTTCCGCGCCGGGTTGCGGTGCCGCTGGCGCCGGGCCGCCCGCGCCGCTGGTCGCAGAGTCGATCGCCTTCAAGGCCGCGTTCAGGTCCGGGTACAGTTTCCGACCCATCCTGTCGGTCGACCCGAGCAACCTGTTCGCCGCGGCGAGCCGCTGCGCGCCGGTCACAGGCTTGTTCGCGGAGCCGCCAGCGACCATCTTCTGCGCCTCCGGGAGCGGCACCCCGGATGCGACCAGGGTGTCGATCCGCCATTTGGCGAACTGCTGCTGTTTCGAGCCGCCTGCGCCATCCGCCGCACCGCCGCCACCGCCCATCTCGTGCTTGAGCGGGCGCGCCTTCACGCCGGTCCTGATCGGGGTGCCGCGCGCATCGAACCCGGTGACCTGGTGCGCGTCGTCCACTGCCCAGTGCACCGCCTTGCCTGGCCCGCTGGCGCCAGACTTGACCGCCGCGGTGGCTGCGCGCGTGGCCGTGCCCTCGTCGGCGCCCTTCTGGCGCGCATCGACGTAGGCATCGACGAACGAGACGGCCATCATGTCGTCGGTGATCCCGAGGCTCTTGGCCGTGTTGGTGGCCACCTTCACGTCGGTCAGGGACTTGCGGTTGGTGTAGATGTCCGGCGGGAGCTGGAGCCCGTACTGCTGGCCGATGTGCTGCGCCATGCGCAGGTCGCCAGCGTCGATCGCTTTGAGCCACAGGACCTGCCCGTCGTGCTGGAGCCGGCGGTTTTCCTGGGCGTCGGAGCGCTGGCCCTGCTGGTCCTGCTGGTGCATGGCCATCATGGTCCGGCCTCCGCCCGGCGCGCGCGCAAGCGTCCGCATGGCGTTCCCGAAGGCGGTGTTGCGCGGCGCCGCGCGCACCGCTGGCGTGGCGAAGGTGCCTGTCGGGGTGGCCGCCGGTGCCGGCGCGCCTTGCTGGTCTGGCGGCAGGCGCTGCGCATCTCCGAACCCATCCGCGACGTTGGTGGGTGCCGGCGCCGAGAACTGGGCTGGCGGGGGCGCTGGCGTGGCGACTGGTTGTGCGGCGGCCGAGACGCCCGGCGGCGCGGGCTGGTTCGCTTGCGGCTGGTCGGCGTAGTAGGCGCCAATCCCTTGACGCAGCGCAGCATCGGTGGCCTGCTCGTTGCCGAATTCGACGTTCCGGCGGTAGTTCTCGTCGTCGAGCGCCCGGCGGCGCCCGGCATTGGTCATTCCCGTCTGGAAGGACTCGATGCCTGGGTTCCTGCGCGCGAATTCGATGCCCATTATTGCGTCGACGCTGCCCGGTACTCGTCGTAGCGGCCGTTGCGACCCTGCTTCATGGCGTCGGCGAACACGCTGCCGATGGCCCCGATCGTGTCGGCGTTCACCTGCCCCTGCGCGACCGCCGCGTTGCCGGCGTTGGTGCCGTAGCCGGTTTCGATGTTGGCCACGTCCTTCGCCTGCCCGGTAGCCACGTTGGCGAGGTTCCCGGCGGCGCTTTGCGACATATTCGCCCCGGTGCTGAAAAGCTGGCCGCCGGCCTGGTCCGAGCGCGTCTGGTTGGTCTGGATCATCCCGGCCTTGCCGCGGTTCACAACGTCGTTGATCGCCGCGGTGGTGAAGCGCCCGCTGCCGCGCAGGCCGGGGTTGATGCCCCTCATCGTCACGCGCGCGCGGTCGGCGAGGTCGATTTTCTGCTGCGGCGTGAGCTGGTTCGGATCCCGCGCGACCACGGTGCGCATGTAGTCCGCGCCGGTGTCGAAAGCCTGACGCCCGGCCTCGAGTTGCGGTGTCAGGTAGCCGGTCGCGGTGTCGGCGCCGGTGTTGATCGCCGTGCGCGCCTTGTCGCGCTGTTCCTCGTTGATCTGCGCCGCCTTCGCGTTGCCCTTGTTCGCGGCGGCGCCGGACAGTAATGAGCTTCCGCCGGCCATGAGCGCGGCGCTCGTGCCGCCCGTCATGTAGGCGAGGCCAGCCGCTGCACCCGCCTTCAGGAGTCCGCCACCGCTGAACAGGCCCATGGTCAGTACCTCCGCACGAATTGCCCGATCGCGGGCTCAGGCGGCGGCATGGCACCGCCTGGCGCGCCGCCCGGAACCTGCGGCATGCCGGCGTCCATCATCGGGTCGTCCATCTCCATTCCCCCGGTCGCGGCCCCCGCCATTTCGGGATTGTATGCTCCCATGGCCGCCATGTCCCCGAAGTCGTCGATCTGCTCCTGGCCGGGCTGCACCCGGTCGTCCGGATCTCCGCCCGCGCCGATCTGCGCTTCGATAGCGAACGGGGTCACGAACGCCATCATTTCCGCGTAAGCCTTGAATGCCTCGTTCATGTCGCCCTGCTGGATCGCCATCACGGCACGATCGAGGAACTGTCCCTTGATGGCGCCGAAGATCGACATCGCATCCGGGCGCTGGCTGATCGCTTCCACCACGATGGGCGCGATCGCCTCGTACTCGGCGACCATGGCCTGGCCGACCGGGTTCGACATCATCGCCTGGTCGCGGAACTGGCGAAGCGCCTCCAGCTCGGGGGCTTGGTCGTTCTGGCCGC
>Ga0315912_10000537_pt1 | contig 66360 bp, 61 predicted proteins | sample VfabasoilMG_FD_204469 | JGI IMG/M metagenome (GOLD analysis project Ga0315912, IMG submission 204469) | Garden soil microbial communities collected in Santa Monica, California, United States - V. faba soil | ecosystem: Environmental > Terrestrial > Soil > Garden | place: USA: California... | reverse complement strand
TCTCGATATTGCCGGGCTTGCGGTCGCGCTTGCGCGCCTTCTCGGCCAGGGCCACTTCCGTGGCGTGGGGCAATTCGAGGGGCGCAGAGGATTTCGCAGGACGTTCGAGAGCGTCGTCACCGGCCCGGGACAAAGGCGCCATCAGCAGCAAGGTTATTGCCGCGACTGTCGTGCGTCGGATTGTTTGGCCCTCGCGGACCATCGAACCACCTGGGTTATGGACCACGCGAACAGGTTGGGGCCGAGGTATCCGGCGCGCAATAGGTGTTCGCGCTAATCCGTCCAAAGCGTGCGGAGTTACCAAACCGGCGCCTCACCGGGCGCGAATATTGTCAGGTGGGCGGCCAGTGATGGGCATAATCTGCCCCTAATCCTTCACCGCGCTGCCACGAAGAAATGCCCACGGAATCAAGCGTCGACCAGTTGATCAACTCCTGGCTGGCGCCCATCGCGGACTGGTTGGGCAAGGTGGTGTTCTTCTCGGTGCCGCTGGCCGGTGCCGAACTGCCGCTGATCCTCGTGTGGCTGATCATGGGCGGCGTGGTCTGCACGCTGGCCTTCCGCTTCGTGAACCTGCGCGGCTTCGGGCACTCGGCGCGTGTCATCCGCGGCGACTATTCCAGCAACGCGCATCCCGGCGAGGCCACGCCGTTCCAGGCCTTGTCGACGGCGGTGTCCGGTACCGTGGGTCTCGGCGCCATTGGCGGCGTGGCGGTGGCCGTGACGCTGGGTGGTCCGGGCGCGGCGTTCTGGATGATGCTCGCCGGCTTCCTCGGCATGAGCACCAAGTTCGCCGAGGTCACGCTGGCCGTGAAATACCGGCTGGTGCGGCCCGACGGGACGGTCTCCGGCGGCGCCATGTACTACGTGCCCATCGCCTTGCAGCGCGTGGGATTGCCGCGGCTCGGAAAATTCCTCGCGGGATTCTTCTGCGTCGCCGCGGTGGGCGGATCGCTCACCATTTTCCAGGTGCAGCAGTCATACGCGCAGCTGAACGCCGTCACTGGTTTCGATCACGCCTTCGTGTACGGAATCATCATCGCGGTGTGGATCGGCATCGTGCTATTCGGCGGCGTGCGTCGCATCGTGAAGTGGACCGACAAGCTCTCGCCCTTCATGTGCCTGCTGTACATCCTGGCCTGTCTCGTGGTGCTGGGCGCCAACTGGGCCAATGTGCCCGGTGCGCTCGCGACCATCGTGCGCGAGGCCTTCGTGCCGGACGCGGTGGCGGGCGGCGTGGTGGGCGCGCTGATCCAGGGATTCCGCCGCGCCGCGTTCGCGAACGAGGCCGGCCTCGGTTCCGCGCCCATGGCACACGCCACGGTGCGGACCAATGAACCCATGTCGCAGGGCTTCGCCGCGCTCATGGAGCCGTTCCTCGACACCGTCATCATCTGCATGCTGACGGCGCTGGTCGTGGTAGTTAGCGGCGTGTACCAGACCAGCCCCAGCGAGGGCATCGCGCTCACCTCCGATGCCTTCGCCACCGTGGTGCCGTGGTTCCCGGTGGTGCTGGCGGTGGTGGCCATTTTGTTCGCGCTGAGCACGGTCCTGTCCTGGGGCTACTACGGCGAGCAGGCCTGGACCTGGCTGTTCGGCGGGCAGAAGCCGAGCCGCGTGGCGTACCGGCTGTTCCTCTGCGCCGTGCTGGCCGTCGCGCCGACGCTGAACATCGCCCAGGTGGTGAACATCGTCGACTCGCTGAATTTCTGCATGGCGATACCGAACCTCATCGCCGTCTATCTATTGTTGCCGGAGCTGCGCGCGGATCTCGCGGGCTACTGGCAACGCGTGGTGAAGAAGGGGGCCGCATGACCGGCAAGTCGCGTGAGAGATACCTGATGATTCTCGGCGTCGCCTACGCGCTGTGGTGGGTGCTCATGGCCATCGAGCCGCTGGACCGCTCGGACTGGCTGCTCGAGAACGTGCTGGTGATCCTCGGCATCGCGCTGCTCGCGTACACGTACAAGTCCTTTCCGCTGTCGCTGACGTCGTACACCTGCATTTTCATCTTCCTGGTGTTGCACACGCTGGGGTCTCACTACACCTATGCGAAAGTGCCGTACCAGGAGTGGTTCCCCATCTTCGAAGGCGGGCGCAATCACTACGACCGGCTGGTGCATTTCACGTATGGGTTGTTCCTCGCGTATCCGATCCGCGAGATGTTCCTGCGCATCGGCAACGTGCGCGGCTTCTGGGGCTATTTCCTGCCGCTGGACCTGACCATGTCGACCTCCGCGGTGTACGAACTCATCGAGTGGGGCGCGGCCGAGGTCGTGGGCGGCGATCTCGGCGCGGCCTACCTCGGCACGCAGGGCGACGTCTGGGACGCGCACAAGGACATGCTGCTGGCATCGATCGGCGCGCTCATCGCCATGCTCATCACCGCCCTGATCAATCGCCACATGCAACGCGACTTCGCCAACGAATGGGCCGAAAGCATCCGCGTGAAGCGCAAACGCCCCCTGGGCGAAGGGACTGCCGGAGTCTGACGGGATTCAGACGGTGTCAGGCCGGCATTTCGGCATTGTTCAAGACGGGTGGTAGGCTCCGCGCCCATGAACACTGACGATCCAGGCCTCACCCAGCTGCGCGACGTGCTGCGGAAGTTCGCCGCCGACCGCGACTGGGATCAATTCCACAGCCCCAAGAACCTGGCCTCCGCGTTGTCCGTGGAAGCGGCCGAGCTGCTCGAGCGCTTCCAGTGGCTGACTGAAGACGAGAGCCGCAACCTGCCGCCCGCGGCGCTCGCGAAGGTGCGCGAGGAAATGGCCGACGTGCTGAATTACCTGGTGCGGCTAGCCGACAAGCTCGACGTGAACCTGCTCGAAGCCGCGCGCGACAAGATCGTGGTCAACGCACAGAAGTACCCCGCGGACCAGGTCCGCGGCAGCGCCCGAAAATACTCCGAAAGTTGACGGTGTCAGGCCGGCATTCCGGCATTATCCCCACCCACCTCCAGATAAGGCCGAAATGCCGGCCTGACACCCATCCACAAGATGTCCACCAAATACGTACTCGTCGACTTCGAAAACGTGCAGCCCGATCTGTCCACACTCGCCGGCACTGCCTACAAGGTGAAAGTGTTCTTCGGTGCGAAGCAGCAGGAAGGCCGTGTGCCGTTCAAGCTGGTGGACGCGATGATCGCGCTGGGCAGCAACGTGGAGGCGGTCAAGATCCTGCGCAGCGGCAGCAATGCCGTCGACATGCACATCGCGTACTACGTCGGCCGGATCCTCGAGAAAGAGCCCAACGCCAGCATCCACATCATCTCCGGTGACACGGACTTCGATCCGCTGGTCGAATACCTGAAAACCAAGGGCATCAGCTGCAAACGCGCAAAGACGGTCGCCGAACTCGCGAAGCACGCGGAGCCCGTGAAGTCCGCGGCTCCGCAAAGATCACGCCCGGCTCCCGCGCCCGCGAAACAGCCCAAGGCTGCGTCCCCTGCACCCAGGCGCCACGACCCGCGCCTCGACACCGTCATCAAGCAATTGCATTCGCTGTCGGGAAAACCCGCCACGCGCAAGAAGCTGAGCCAGACCGTCGCCAATTATTTTCGCCAGCATCGTGAACCCCTGGCGGACACCGCCGTCGAACACCTGATCGACGAACTCATACGGCTGAAATACGTGACGCAGAACGGAACCCGGGTGGCTTATCACCTGAGCTGAGCGCGACCCCGGTTGCGCTGCAGCGCAAGCGGATTTCTCCACTTGCCAGAGACCTTGTCGGACGATTCCTAAACTGCCCCCGCGGGCTGATAGGCCGTCCGCGCGCTCACTAGAATTCGCCGACCTAACAACAACGCACAAGGATGCGAGTCGTGCCCATGTCCTTCCGCAAGGTAGCTCCATTTGTTCTCGTTCTAACCCTGTGTTCACTTTCCACCGCCCACGCGCAGGGCTGGACCGGTAAGGCCGAGCTCGGAATCCTGTTCGCCGACGGCAACACCGAATCGAAGTCCGCCAACGCCAAGATCGACTTCACGCACGAAGGCGTGGACTGGAAGAACAACATCTACGCCGCCGCGCTCTACGGCGAGAACGCCGAGTTCGCGAACGCCGAGCGCTACGAAGTGCGCTACCAGGCGGACTACAAGATCACCGACAAGCTCAGCTGGTTCCTCGCCCTGCGCGGCGAGGAGGACCGCTTCAGCGGATTCGCCTACCAGGCCACGGCTTCAACCGGTGCCACGTTCAAGATGATCGACAACAACGACACCAAGTTCGATGTCTCGCTCGGTGCGGGTTACAAGCGATTCCAGCCGCAGGTGCTCATCCAGGCCGACTCGGGCGAAGTGCTCGATCGCATTCGCGGCGAGGACGACGACGATCCGGTGGCGACGCTGGGTTCGAACTACGAACACGCCTTCAACGCGAGCACCAAGATCACCAACAAGTTCCTCACGGAAGCCGGCAACGAAAACACCTCGGTGCAGAACGATCTCGCGCTTCAGGTGAGCATGTTCGAGGCGTTTGCGCTGGCCGTGGGCATCGGCGTGCGCTACAACTCCGACCCGCCGCCGCTCGCGGAAAGCACGGATACCCTGTTTACCGTCAACCTGGTGTACAACCTCAAATGATGTGTTCGTTAACGAAAGGATTCGCCGGCGGCGTGGCCGCGCTGTTTGCCGCCGTCGCACTCGCGCAGACCGGCAGCAGCGGCTCGGTGAGCCTGGACAGCGGTCCGCACAAGGGCGAGTACAACTTCGCTCCCACCGAGACCTGCTTCATCAACGCCTTCGGCAAGAAGGCGCTGGGCCTTTCCGTGGTGATGAATTCGCTGGAATCGTCGCTGTCCATCGACATGCCAAACCTGGACGAAAAGCATTCGAGCGAAATCCAGATCGTGCTGATCATCGCGGAGAAGCGCGCCGGCAAGGCGACCTCCAGCGTGACGTACGAAATCGACACCCGGCCGGATGGCGTGCTCGAGCCCTTCCAGAAAGCCGAACGCGCCAACAAGGGCATGACCGGAAAAGCCGTGACGACGCTGATGCAGAAGGGTGACAGCGCCATGCTCACCTTCACCGGCCAGACCGCCACCGGCGTGAAACTCGAAGGCAGCGTCACCTGCCGGAAAGTGGCGTAATTGGGGACATCCCTGTTTATTGCGCCAGCGCATCCTTGATCAGCGGCTTCAACTGCTGTGCCAGAGCTACCGAGAAGTTCACCACTCCCGACTGCGACTCGGTGATCTCCATCCCGATGATGGCGTAGTAGCCGCCTTCCCTATCTACCCACGGCGTGAACCCGAACGCGCCGGGTGACGACACCACGCCGCAGTTCACCGCCGGCGGCGGACATTCCAGCCACCCCGCCAGTCCATAGTGGAAGTTCAGGCTGATGGCGCTGAACGGCGAGTTGCCGATCACCGCATTCGGATAGGGCTCGGTTCCCTGCTCGGTGAACAGCGCATCCGCCAGCAGTCGATTGCCGCCATACGTGCCGCGATTGAACTCGAGCTGGAGCACGCGCGCGTATTCGTTCATGGTGGCGCGGAGGCCGCCCGCGATCAGCGGGTTCGCGGTGCCCTGGGCCTGGCGCGGTGCCGTGTACCAGAGCATGTCCGCCCCCAGGCCCAACGAGCCCTTGAGCTGCGCGTCGAAGATCTCGGCCCAGGTATCACCCGTGACCACCTCGGCCATGCGCGCGGCCACGTGCAGGTGGGTGCTGCCGTAGTCGAAGCGCGTGCCGGGTGCGTAGTCCAGCCCCAGCGTGGAAATCGTCTCGACGCAATTGGCGAGGGTGGTCTGCGGAATGAGGGTGCACGGCGCCTCGCGCGGCAGGCCCGAGGTGAACGACAGCAGCTGCCGCAGCGTGACGCTGGCCTGGGGTCCGGTCCAGCCGAGCACGTTGCCCGTGGTGGAGTCCAGGGTCAGGAATCCCTGGTCGACCAGTCGCAGGATAGTTAGTCCAGCGACCATCTTGGAGGAGGAGGCGATGGCGACACGCTGATCGGCGCCAAAGGTGCCGTACATCTTCTCGAAGCGCTTGACGCCCTGCGCGTCGTAGATCGAAACACCCATGCCCGGGATGCCCTGCGCCGTGAAGGCGGCCATCGCCGCGCTGTCGACCGCCGCGAACGCATCGGGCGGAGGCGGCGGCGGAGGGACGGGAACCGGGGCCGGCGTCGGCGCTGGTGCTGGCGCAGGCGAACTACCGCCACCGCCGCCACAGCCAGACAGACACGCGAGCAACGCGCCCACGGAAACGAGATGTTTGAGACCCATGGCCCGTAGAACGGACCCGCGCGTGATTCGTTGACCGGCGCTCCGGGCGGCTTCAGTCAAACCCCGGGACTTCAGCCTGATAACTCCTTGATCCTCCCCGAAATGCCCCGGCAATGTCCGACGCCCGAATACGACCAATTGCCCCTGTGCCGCATCCCTGCCGAACGCTAATTTCCCGCGACAATAAGTATCCCCGGGGAGCCGATATGCCCATCGCGAAACGTGCCGTCGCCGAGTTGTTAGGAACTTTCTGGTTGGTCTTCGGCGGCTGCGGCAGCGCCGTACTCGCCGCGAAATTTCCCGAAGTGGGCATCGGCCTGGTCGGCGTCTCGCTGGCCTTTGGTCTCACCGTGGTCACCATGGCCTATGCCGTGGGCTACATCACGGGTGGACATTTCAATCCCGCCATCACGCTGGGCATGCTTGCCGGCGGACGAATCAAGGGCGCTGACGTCCTCCCTTACATCATCGCCCAGCTCATCGGCGCGGTGCTCGCGGCCTGGCTGCTCGCGACCATCGCGGCCGGTAATGGCACGGACGCGATCGCCGCCGGCCTCGCCGCGAACGGGTACGGAGATCACTCGCCCGGCCACTACACGCTCGCCACCGCGTTCATCACCGAAGTGCTCATGACCTTCTTCTTCCTGCTGGTGATCTTCGGCTCCACCAGCGAGGGCGCACCCAGCGGCTTCGCGCCGCTGGCCATCGGTCTCACGCTCACGCTGATCCACCTGGTGAGCATTCCGATCACCAACACCTCGGTGAATCCTGCGCGCAGCACGGGTCCCGCGTTGCTGGTGGGTGGCTGGGCGCTACAGCAACTGTGGCTGTTCTGGGTGGCGCCGGTGCTCGGCGCCGTCATCGCGGGCGGCCTGTGGAAATGGCTGGGCAAGAAGTGACGGGTTGAGAGATCGGGACGGAGCGAGTCAATCCCGCGACGTTCCGAAGCACACCGGGTGATTCGCCTGCGTTGAACCACTATGCTCCGGGGCATCACTTCTCTGGAGTCTCCCGTGCGTTTCAAATCATTCCTCGGCAGTCTTCTCGTACTCGCTTCTTCCTGTGCCCTGGCGCAGGTGCCCGCCGCCGATCTCGCCAAGCCGCCCGCTGACGCGACACATTTCGTCATCCAGTCGACCGCGGGCAAACACGGCGATTCCTGGCTGTGGAAAACCGCCGATGGCACGCGCATGGGCCGCGAGTCGCTGATCCTGCGCGGCCAGGTGTTCGAGCTCGACGTCAAGGGCAAGCCGGACGCGAACGGCATGCCGACGTCCCTAGAAGTGCGCGGTTTCACCCCCACGGGTGATGCGGGCGAAACCTTCTCCATCACGGGCGGCAAGGCCAGCTGGAAGAGCCAGGTGGATGCGGGCAGCGCGGCCTACAGCACGCCGGCGTTCTACTCGGCGCTCAACGGTCCCATCGAAAACACCGCCTGGGCGGTGGAAACCCTGCTCGCGCGTCCCGACAAGACGCTGCCGTTGCTGCCCGGTGGCAAGGCCAAGGCCGAGAAGCTAACTACCATCACCGTGGGCGAGGGCGCCAACAAGAAGGAGATTACCGCCTGGGCCATCACGGGCGTCTCCACGCAGCCGGTGCCGGTGTGGGCCGATGCAAACAACAAGTTCTTTGCGCTGTCGTTCTTCCTGAGCTGGCTGCCGGAAGCCTATGCCGGTGAGCACGACCGCATCACCATGGAGCAGACCAAGGCGCTGTCCGCGCGCGCGCCCGAGCTGCGCAAGGCACTGCTCAAGACGCCCGCGGGCGCCGTGGCCTTCACCAACGTGCAGATTTTCGACGCCGACACGAAGAAGTTCGTCGCCGGCCAGAGCGTGGTGGTGGCGGACGGTCGCATCACCGCCGTCGGTCCCGCGAAGTCCGTGAAAGTGCCGGCCGGCGCGCAGGTGTTCGACGGCCGCGGCAAGACGCTGGTGCCGGGACTCTGGGATTGCCACCTGCACGTCGCCGGCGACTACGCGGGACTGCAGGCGCTCTCCATGGGTGTGACCTCGGTGCGCGACCCAGGCAACGACGACGACCAGACCATCGATCGACGCACGCGTTCGGCCAATGGCCAACTACTGCTGCCCAATGTCTACCCGTCCTCGCTGATCGACGGCAAGGGCGAGAACACCGCGCAGGTGGCCAACGTCGCGAACAGCCAGGCCGAGGCCATTGCGCTGGTCGACAAGACCAAGGAGAAGGGATTCATCGGCGTGAAGTTCTACGGCACGCTCGACAAGAGCTGGCTGCCCGCCGCAGCCGCCGAAGCGCACAAGCTGGGCCTGCACGTGCACGGCCACATTCCCGCCGGCATGCGGCCGCTCGATGCCATCAATGCGGGTTACGACGAAATCACGCACATCAACTGGGTGGTGATGCAGGCCATGCCGGACGACGTCATCGCCAAGTCCAACGGCATCCTGCGCTTCGAAGGCCCGGGGCGTTACATGAAGGACACCGACCTCGATTCGGGTCCCATCAAGACCATGATCGACACCATGGCAGCCAAGGGCATTTACAGCGATCCCACCATGGTGGCGTTCGAGAGTCTCTACGTGCCGGAGAACGGCGATCTGTCGCCGAGCTACGCGCCGTTCGTGGGCACGATGGCGCCGTCGGTCGAACGAGGTTTCCGCGTGGGCGGTTTCAAGGTTCCCGAGGGACTGACGCGTGCGGACTACCGTGCGAGCTGGGCGAAGATGGTTCAACTCGTCGGCCGCATGCACAAGGCCGGAGTGCCCATCGTCGCCGGCACCGACGGCTTCGGCATCGAGCTGATCCATGAGCTCGAGATCTACGTGGAAGCGGGCATGACGCCGGGCGAAGCGCTGGCCACCGCGACCATCGTGCCTGCAAAACTCGTGGAGCAGAACAAGAACACCGGCTCCATCAAGGTGGGCAAGGTGGCGGACCTGGTGCTGGTGGAAGGCGATCCGTCGAAGAACATCGGCGCGCTGCGACAGACTCGCACCGTGGTGCTGGGCGGCAAGCTGCTGGATGCGGATGAGCTGCGCACCGCGTCCGGGTTCTCGGGACGGCCGAAGTAAGGTTGTTAGCCATCGGCGCGGGCGAAGGCTCGCGCCGATGGCGTTGCCGCCAACGCTCGCGGAGGACGGGAATGCCTCACTACACGGGTGGATGTTTCTGCGGCGCGGTGCGTATTGAAGTATCCGCAGCGCCGCTGCGCGTGGGCCTTTGCCATTGCCTGGACTGCCGCAAGCGCCAGGGATCGGCGTTTCACTGGTTCGCGGTGTTTCCCGCGCAGGCGGTGAAGGTCACCGGCGAGACTCGGCAGTACAAGAGCAAAAGTTTCTGTCCCGTTTGCGGCTCACCGGTGTTCGACCGCTTTGGCGACGAGTTCGAGCTGCACGCCGGCTGCCTCGACGAGCCCAACCAGCTGAAGCCCACGTATGAAACCTGGGTGATTCGCCGCGAGGCCTGGCTGCCGCCGTTCGATGTCGAGCACCACCCGCGCGATCGCAGCTGAATCAGGCAAAGATATCCGCGAGCTTCGCGCTGGGGCCGTTCACGTCATTGGGCGCACCGGTGTTCGCGGCCAGCGCGATCGTCAGCTGCTGGTGTGGATACACCACGAGGCTGGCGCGCACTCCGTCCTGGCCACCGGCGTGATGCCAGCGCCGGCGCTTCGACGCGTCTTCGTCGATGCGCCAACCGAGGCCCAGCGGTGTGGACTGATCGGTGCCCAGCGTGTGCACCGTGAACAGCATGCGCAACGCCTCCTGCGACAATTTGCCCGGCGCCAGGTGCGCGGCGCCGAACCGCGCCAGGTCGGTGGGCGTGGCTAACAACCCACCACCGGCCCATTTGTAACTCACGTTGGCGATGACGGTATTCGCCCACTTGCCCGCGTATTGCGGCGCCACCTTCCGGATCACATCGCCCGGGTGATAGCCGCGCACGCGATTCGGCACGATGGCGACTGGATCGTCGGGCCCGAGCGAGGGCAGGCCGAAGGGATCCGCGACCTCCCGCTTCACCAGGTCGAGAAACGGCGTTTTCGCCGCACTCTCGAGCACGATGGAGGCCAGCGTGAAACCGAAGGTGGAGTACGAGATCCGCTCGCCGGGCATCGCAACCAGCGGATCGTTGATGAACACCGCGAGGATGTCCGCGTTGCTGAGATAGCGCCGCTGATCGATGGGCCCGGGCACGCCGGGCGCGAAATCCTTGTCCGCGTAGTGCCGCACGCCGCCGCGATGCGTCAGCAGCTGCTTGAGCGTCGTCGCGCGGTGTTGCTCTGGCAGTTCCGGCATGTAAGTGGCAATCGGCGCGTCGAGATTCACGACGCCACGCACCGCCAGCTGCGCCGCGACCGTGGCCGTGACCACTTTCGACACACTGCCCAGTCGAAACCGATGCGCCGTCGTCGCCTTCACATCCAGTTCGAGGTCCACGGTGCCGAAGGCCTCGGCCCACAGCAATTCCTTGCCGCCCATCACCGCGATCGAGAGCGCCGGGATGGGACCCGCTTCCATCAGTTCCGCGGCGAGCTTGCGCGCCGCGGCAATCCGGTCCTGGCCCGCGGCGCGGACGGCAGTGGCAACCGCCAACGCAGCGCCACCGGCGAGCAACGAACGACGAGAAACGAGCATGCGAAACCCCCGCGAGCTGGAAAGCCCGCAGGTTAGACGCTCCGCATCAATTCGGGTTTACAAGGTGCGCAAATGGGGAGCCCGCAACGACGCGGGCCCCTGACATCCTTGTCAGCCGGTCAGCTCTTGGCGCAGTTCGTGTTCCAGGCCTTCTCGAAAGATCGGCTCCGGGACGTACTGTTCAGCACCTTGTCGCCCTGCACCACGGCCAGCGCCTTGGACGATCCGCCGTTGTCGTTCTCCACGCGATACGAGATGCAGGAAGACCCATCGCTTCCCTGGCGCTCGCTATCCACCTGGAATCCGATCGTGCTGGTCAGGCTGGCCTTGAGTTTCTCGACCGCGGGCGACGACTCATCCGCGGCGAATGCACCCGCGGAGATCGCGAGCGCCAGCGGCAATGCAACGAACCGGTGTGACAGCTCCATATCCTTCACCTCTCGTTAGTTGACACGCGATTGTCGCGCGTAACCGCGGCGCCCGAAATCCGGATCAGCCGCAGCGAGGTGTCGGAGCACGCCGGGAGCCCGCGAATGCAGGCTCCCGGCGCGGGAACTCCATCAGCTCTTCTTGATCTCGAGCGTCTCGTACAACGAGTCGCCCATGGACTTGGCCGACTTGGCCTTGTCCGCGGCCGACACCGTCTTGCCGTCCTTCGACGCGTCCACGGCTTCCTGCCAGGTGGACTTCATGTTCGCGAGCGTCTGCTTCGCGCCTTCGAAGTCTTCCTTCTTCACGCCGCGGAACAGCTTCTTCTTGTCGAGCTCCGCGACGCGTGCGTCGAGAGTCTCGACCATCTTCGGCACTTCGACGCTCAGCGACTCCCACTCGTTTTTCGCAACGGCGAGCGCCTGGCGCGCGTGCTCCTTGCCCGTGGCCACCGCGTCCTTGAGCGAGCCCACGGCCTTCTCGAGCGAGGGCGCGCCCGCGACCACGTCATCGAAGTTCTTCGCTTCGATGTCGGACTTGAAGCGCGCGATCTGCGAGTCGACCGCCTTCAGGCCATCCGGGGCATAACGTTCGGCATCCGCGCGCACGTCCGCGAGCGACTTTTCGATGTTGTCCACGGCTTCCTTCGCCGCGTGCTGGTTCTTTGCGCAACCCGTCACCAGCAGGGTGGCCGCGCAGAGAGAAAGAATGAGACTGGAAATACGCATGGAATTCTCCTTCGAATCTGACCTTGTTAGCTTGGAGCGGCGCTAACTAACAAGTTGTAGGACGGACGGAAGGCGGACGCCGGAGTCGGCCGGAAAAGCGCTGTAAGAGGCGCCGGAGTGGCGGTTTTCGGCGACAGTAGGCCGCTGCAACTGCCGGAGAGTCCGTCATGACCAGGCTCGAGAAGTCCCTCAAGCGGGAGCTCAAACTCAAACGGGAGGCCTATGTCCTCACCATCGATCCCGATGGGTTCCGGCTCACGAAGAAGGGCCGACGCAAGGGCGTGCAGATTGCCTGGCGGGACCTCGTGAGCGGCGATGCGGCCATGACCGCCGCGCTCAACGCCAGCCTGGGCCGGCTGTAACGGAAACGCCGTTTTCCGGGGTGCGGGACAGACCCGCAACCCCTTGTCCAACAAGACAAAACCAACTGGCCTTAAGGTCAATCTGGCCGCAGTTGCCCCCGCCCGGGGACCTCCTTAACATGCCCGCCTCCGAAAAACAGGCATATCCAGAAGGACCCTAAGCAATGAGCAATTTCGAGCAACAAGCAGCCAAGATCCGCACCCAGCCGGGATTCATCGCGGCACTGGACCAGAGCGGCGGCAGCACGCCGAAGGCGCTCAAGCTTTACGGCGTCGAAGAGAACACCTACTCGGGCGAGCAGCAGATGATGGATCTCGTCCATCAGATGCGCACGCGCATCGTTGCCAGCCCGTCGTTCGGCGGCAACCGCATCCTCGGCGCGATTCTTTTCGAAGCGACCATGGATCGCGAGTTTGGCGGCAAGCCGGCGGCTGACTACCTGTGGAACACCAAGCAGGTGGTGCCTTTCCTCAAGATCGACAAGGGTCTTGCGGATGAAGTGAACGGCGTGCAGCTCATGAAGCCGATGCCGACGCTCGACGATCTGCTCAAGAAGGCGAAGAGCAAGGGCATCTTCGGCACCAAGGAGCGCTCGGTCATCAAGCAGAACAACGAGGCCGGCATCAAGGCCGTCGTGAAGCAGCAGTTCGAAGTGGCGAAGCAGGTGCTGGGCCACGGCCTCGTGCCGATCGTCGAGCCGGAAGTGGACATCAAGAACCCGGACAAGAAGGGTTCGGAAGCCGTGCTCAAGAAGGAAATCCTGGCCGAGCTCGACAAGCTGCCGAGCAACCAGCAGGTGATGCTCAAGCTCACGATTCCCGACGTGGACAACTTCTACGCCGAGCTCATCAAGCATCCCCGCGTGCTCAAGGTGGTTGCGCTGTCGGGCGGCTACAGCCGCGATGAAGCCAACAAGCGCCTGGCGAAGCAGAACGGCATGATCGCGAGCTTCTCGCGCGCGCTGTCGGAAGGCCTCACCGCGCAGCAGAGCGATGCGGAGTTCAACAAGAGCCTGGATGCGTCGATCCAGAGCATCTACGACGCGTCGAAGACCTGAAGCCTATCTAGATAAAGTGAGACCAGGGCCCCGCAGGCGAAAGTCGGCGGGGCCCTTTTTCATGGCCTGCCGATCGGTCAATCGCGAGTCACGCAGGACAACCACGAGTCAATTTCATCGACGCGGAACCTTTCTTTCGTTTCGGGTAACGGATACCGGCGCCATCGCGCATCCCGTCTGCGGGAAAAACGAAAACACAGGGAGACGATTCGATGAAATGTCTGAGTAGTTTGATTGCGTTGGTCGTGCTCGGCCTCGGGCTAACCGCTCCGTCCAGCGCACAGGGAATTCCGGGGCCGCGTTACGTCAAGAAGGCGGTCTTTGTCCGCATACATTGGGACCGTACCTTCTACGAGTACTGGAAGATCGGGAGGCGATACTCGGACGCGCAGATCAACACCCTGGTGAAAGGCTACTTCGACCGGGCAAAGGCGACGTATGCGCTCAATGACATGCACAACATCGACCTCTTCCTGCTCGAGGACTTCGACCGCGTCACCGGTCCGATGGCCGACTACTACGACTCGAACTCGCCCACGGGCGGCGATTCGCGGCTCCTCTCGGCCATGCGAACCCGCCTGAAAACGGGCACTGTGCAGAGGACCGTACCGAACGGCACCACCCACCTGCTGGGCCGGACCATGAACTGGGTGTTCGTTCACGCGAACTATGGCGGGCTTGGCGGCGCGGCGGATGTCACGATCCCCTCGCTGGGTACCGCCGATGCGAATGCGTTCTTCTCCACCGGAGTCGGCCAGAGTTTCGTCGTCACCGAGCAGAGACAGCAATACGTCGATGAGCTGATCTGGCATGAAACCGGACACGTCTTCGGCGGTCAGCATGGCGTTCCCAACAATCCGCTCGCGGACTGCCCGCGCGGCGGCCCATACGAAATCATGTGCCAGGGCTTCACCGGACTGCAGAAGCGCTTCGGTTCGGCCAACTACACCCGCGTCGCCAACGTGATGAAGGGCGCGCTGCAGCGTTGCAGCTCGACTTTCTCGAGCAGGGCGGCCTGCGAAACGGCGGTGGTCAACGACTGCTCGCGCATTCTCGACTATATGCAGGTCCAGCCGTGTATCGACGCCAACATCCTCGCGAACTGCTCGGACATCTGCAGCAGTGCGCAGAAGAACGCGCGCGTGGTGATCAACAGTCTGACGTCGCCGATCGGGCGCAACGTGGTGGTTGCGCCGGGGCCGGGGCAGAACCAGTAACTCTCGAAGATTGAAGTGAGATCAAAGGCCCCGCCGGCAAGAGTCGGCGGGGCCCTCCTGAACTCGGTGCGGATTGATCAGCATTCCGCTGGCGATACGAAATAGTGAAACAACTTGTTTCACCATCGGTCCGCGACAGCTAACCGATCACGAATTGTGACCGGCTCAAAGCAACTCGTTGAAATTCTGGAGGGAAATTCTCACAGTTTTCCACCTTGGCCGCCGAGGGCACCTCGTAATGCGTCGAAGCGGGGTAAGAATGTCGCGCGCAGCACAGGTTTCTACAGGGAGCGTTCCATGCCGATTCTCGCCGAGCTGTACGTCGCCACCCGCACGCGCAATGTCGCGGATGCCGACACCGATGACCTGCCCGTCCTCGTCGTCCGACGCGGGGCTAACATCGTGTTCACCCGGCCGCTGTTTGCCGGTCCCGAGCGAGTGGCCCGTGGCGCCGGCGCCGTGTGGCGCTTCGACCTGCGCGAGATCAACCTCGACTCGGCAAATCTTTCATTCGAGCTGCATGCCAGTGACGACGACGCCTGGGCGCCCGAGCATGTGATCGTGTGGGGCATCTCCGGCCAGCTCGGCGACGAGATCACGATTCCCCTGGCCGCGTTCCTCGATGCCGCCTCGCCGACCACGCCGCGCGACGCCGGCACCTGGATCAGCACCGACACCACCGAAGGCGAGCGCGTGCTCTTCATTCCATCCATCGATCGCGGCCGCAACGAGACACGCGCGCAGCGGTTGATCGTGGTGCTCGCGACGGATCCGTACGGTGGCATGTTCCCGGGCGCGGTGGGACCGCCGACCAGCTTCCAGGAGCAAGGTACGACCGCGTCGCTCACGCTGCAGGGCGGTGCCCCCGGGAGGTTATTCCTTTCTTATACGTTGCCCGCCACCAAGGTCGGCGGAAACCTGAAGCGCGGTGAGGCGGCGTTCTTCGTGGTGGATCTCGCCGCGCACTTCAGCCGGCAGGACATCCAGGGCGGCGCGTTCACACTCACCATCGACGGGTTCGATCAATGGGGGCCTGACTACTTCGCCGTGTTCGGCATCGGCCCCGTCAATGGCCGGCCGCGCGTGCTGATTCCCTTCGTGGCCGCGTCGGCGTTCGAGTTGAAGATTCTTAGCAGCGATTCGGCCAAGGGATTCCACAGCGCTGTGCTGCCGACGGCGCAGGTGCTGCCGCAGATCACCAGCCCGGATGCAGTGGATCCCGGCAGCCTGGGAGGCGTGATTGCCGCCAGGCGAGCGCCGCATCCCGAGGATGTCCGGCCGCCGGGTGACTTCATCCCAAGCCCTTGAATCCCTTCGCCTGGCTGCACTGCGGAGGCGAATCGTAATTCATGCTGCTGCCGCCGGTGGTAGCGGTAGCAACCCATCTGTGATAGATAGTGACCACCCCACCTGGTTCCTGAATCGAAGAATTAGCTAGGCGCGCAAGAGCCGTCTCGGGCTGGCGTGCGCCTGGGAAACCATTACCAGGGGAGTCTCATCATGAAGGCGCAACGCCTCATCACGGCCGCGGTCCTTTCGCTCGCCGCCGTGACCGCACACGCTCAGACCGAACTACAGACCTACGTCACCCGCTGCCAGAACGAGCTGGAGTTCACCGCCGCCGAAGTGCAGCCCATGAATTGCATGGACGGCGTGCAGTTCGACACCAACGGCGGCCGCGGGCCCATCAATGATTTCGTGGTCCACAAGCGCGTCAACGCCAACGTGGACATGGTGGCCGCCTGCCGCTGGGGCAATGGCACTTCCACGCTGACCGACAACACCCGCTTCGCGAGCCTCGAGCTCATCATCCACAACCGCGTGAAGGGCGGCACCTGCTTCTTCGCGGCGCGGGACCTGCTCACCGACGTGGTGAACAAACCGGTGAACACGGCCATCGTGTCGCCCACCAACTTCACGCCATGGGTGTACCCGAACGCGAATCACTACTGGCTGACACCCAGCGAGATGAACTCCAAGCTGCTGCTCTCGGACATCAACAGCTTCGTGCCACCGCCGGTGTACGAGCAGTTGCAGTGCGTGCGCTGCCACACGCAGGGTCCCTACATCGCGTCTTTCAACATCGCGCCGCACCTGGCGAACGTCGGCCTGCTCAACGATGGCCACGATACGCATCACGACTCGACCAAGCCCAGGCGCTACTACGCGGTCGGCAGCAATGCCGACAACGATCCCTTGACCGGGTCCCATCCGCTCAAGAACTGGAACAACCTCATCGCGACGCACAGCCGTCCGGAACTCGGCAACTGCAGCCAGGGATGCCACGCGCTGGCGAAAGTGAAAACCTCGACGTTCACTCCCATCGGCAGCCTGCGCCCGATCGAGGATTCGTCCGGAACTCTGCTCCCTTCGATCGCGCATGACCTCGACCAGCTCGAGCGCTTCAACAACATGCCCCCGAAGGAAGACAGTGGCTGGCGCTGGATCAACATCGACCAGCCCGGCACCGACAGCGCCGAGGTGGAGACGTTCACGGCTGCCAAGAAGGTGCCCATTCCGGTGACCGGCTATTGCGGCGTGCCGGGCGTGCTCGAAGCCAAGGCGTACGGCACCGACGCGCCGTTCTCCACGACCAGCCTCGCGCTGCTGCCCAACAAGCTGCGCGCGTTCAACCTGCGCGACGGCGTGCAGTGTTTCAACGCGGACCAGGTGGGCGGCGCACGCTGCTACAACCACAAGGTGAGCTACAAGTGCCCGGCCGGTCCCGTCACGAAATGGACCGACTGGTACAACAAGGACACGAACACCGCCGACGGCGGCGACAACGAGTCCGGCTCTTTCGCCGACGCGCGCGCGTTCTGCGGCAACAAGGATCCCATCGCGATCCGCGTGCAGGTGCTGAACGGCAGCAGCGTGATGTACGAGACCAACGGTCCCTCCGACCGTCTCGCGCAGTTCTCGCCCACCGGCCTCGTGTGTCGCAACAGCGACCAGGGCGGCCAGAGCTGCAGCAGCTACATCGTGCGATACAGCGGCTGCCGTGCTGCGTCCAGCGCCACGCTGTCGAAGCTCAAGAACGCGTGGACCAGTCCGCCGACCTTCGGCGATCGGTATCTCACCACCACCAACAACGTGGATGGTGCCGATACGCGCGCGCAGGCCAACAACTACCAGTACCCGAGCCAGGACTGGGTGGTCGAGACCGTGTCGGGCAGCACCGTGCGGCTGTACGACATCTGGTCCGGTAAGTACCTCACCGCGAGCAGCAACACCGACATGGCGGCCGTGCAGGTGAAGAACTCGGACGCCACGCTGACGCGCCAGCAGTGGGAGAAGCTGGCGGTGTCGGGCAGCACCACGGAGTTCCGGTTCCGGAACGTGGGCACCGGACGGTATCTCACCGTGGGGAATTACACGGGCAGTGATCCGTATTACGCGCCCATCATTTCGCAGACGCTGAGCAACCAGAACTGGGCGAGCCAGCGCTGGGTCGTGCAGTAGCGAGACGCGAGTCGCAGGGCCCCGGCGGTGAAAATCGCCGGGGCCTTTTTATTGCGCCAGTAGTAATCACGATGCGACAACCTGGTGGAATTGGTCAGACCAGTTGTGGTACATAGTCGTCACCCACCTGGTTCCTGATCGATCAATAGCTAGACGTGTGCCTGCCGTCTCGGGCTGGTGTGCGCCATGGATTTACCAGGGAGGGTTTCTCATGAAGGCCAGTCGCCTCTTCGCGGTCGCGTTCTCGACGCTCGCCGCCGCAACCGCATACGCGCAGTCCGAACTGCAGACCTACGTGGGGCGGTGTCAGAACGAGCTCCAGTTCACCGCGGCGCAGGTTCCCGACACGATTGATTGCTCCAAGGGGAAACTCTTCGACCTGAGTTTTTCAACCCCGATCAGTGACCGCGTCGTTCATCACGCGGTCACCGACAAGGTGGACCTGGTGGCGGCCTGCCGATGGGGAAATACCCGCTTCCGGACCCTGCCGGCGGACACGGCGTTCATCAGCATGGAGCTGATCATCCACAACCGGGAGACCGGCGGCACCTGCTTCTTCGGAGCCAAGGATGTGCTGACCGGTGACGAGGGCAGGTTACGCCCGGTTCCCAACCCCATCGTGACACCGACCAATTTCAAGCCGGTTCCCGGTGAGCCTGGAAAGTTGCTGGCCGACAAGTTCTGGATGCAACCCACGGAGCTCAACAACAAGAAATTGCCCACCGACGACAAACATACGCCGTCGAAATTCGGCTTCGTGCGATGCGTGGGCTGTCACTCCCAGGGCCCCTATATCGCGTCCAAGAACATCGCGCGGGATCTTGCTGGACTCGGATTGCTCAACGATGGGCATGACACCCGGACCAACTTCACGGCTGCGAAGCATTACTACGTGGTGGGAAGCAGCTCTCACACCCAGAACCCCGCAACCGACACCAACCCGCATGCCTTCAGGGAATGGAACAACATCATCTTCAGGCAAAACGTCTCTGACTGCGGCGGATCGTGTCACCAGGTGGCACTCAACTCCACGGCGGGTCCCATCTTTGATACGCAGGAGGGCAACGTGACGCGTGTATTGCCTTCCATCGCGGAAGACATTGCTCAGTACGTGCTGGATGGCATGCCACCGTACGACGACGCATCTGAAATACGCTGGATGAACCTGGCAACACCGTGGGCCACGGGAATCGAAGTCGAAACGTTTGCGAAGGCCAAGGACAGCAACAATGGAACGGCCTCTTCGGCCATCCTGCAAAACTGCGGTGTTCCGGCCGAGGCCGAGGCGATCGCGGTGGGGATGAGAAGGTCGCGTCAGTTCCGCAGCAACGACGGAGGCCCGATTCCCCCGCCCTGGGACGACACCGTCTTCTCCACGGCCGAAATGAAGCTGCTTCCGAACCGGCTCAATACCTTCAATCTGAAGGAAGGCGTGCTGTGCCTGAATTCGGAACAGGCGTCGGGCAGAACCTGCGTGAACTATCAAACCAGCTACCTGTGTCCCGATGACAAGTGGACCGACGAAACACTGGGCTTCTGGTTCGATACGGACACGCCGTCGACTTCAGGTGATCACGAGCAACGGACACGCGTCGCGGGGCTGTGTGCCAACCCCACGGGAATCAAGCTTCGATTCCAGCAAGGTGCTAACTACATCGTGGTGCATGGCCCCACCGACCGCCTGGCGCAATTCAACAAGCAAGGCGTGGCGTGCAACAACCGGGACCAGGTCGACGGCAAATGCAGCAACTACGTGGTGCGGTATCGCAGTTGCGCGAGTGGATCCCCGGCCGCTGCGGCAAGCATCACGAGCGCGTGGAGTTCACGACTGCTGACGGCGACTGCCGCAACCAATGGTGCGCAGGTCAGAGGGCAGCCGAGTACCCCGAGCTGGAATACACAGCGGTGGGTGGCCGAAGACGAAGTGAACACGCCCTATGTCCGGCTGCGAAACACCGGCACGAATACCTATCTGAACGTGCGCGGGCAGGAAGAGAACGCGGTGGTCGAGAGCCACGAGATTCGCGATTGGGACAGCCAGCGTTGGATCCGGGAGACGGTATCGGGCAGCAGCCAGGTCAGGTTCAAGAATGTCTGGAGTGGCAGGTACCTGACGTTGCGGGATACCAGTGACTATTCATCGGTTCATTCGCAGGCCTTGAGCAACCAGAACTGGCCGAGCCAGCGCTGGACCGTTCAATAGAAACCAGGTTCCGTCGGTGAGAATCGACGGGGTCTTTTCTGACAGCAACCGCCCGCGCGCGGGAGAACAATGGGTCGTCAGATTTCCCCTTCCGGACACTGGAGGCGCGGATATGAAGTCCCACATGGACGGTGAGGTCAAATGGATTTTGCTCCTCACCACGCTCGCGATTATTTACGTCGTCGGCTTCTACGCGAACGCCTGAGTCACAGGTAGTTCGGCAGCGCGAAGTTTCCTTCGTTCGCCGGCACGTGGCCGCCGACGATGGCGACGTGCGCGCCAGAGGCCTTGGCCGCGGCCACGCCGGCGGGTGAGTCTTCGAACACCAGGCACTGGTCGATGCGCACGCCGAGGCGATCGGCGGCCAGCAGGAAACCTTCGGGGTCGGGCTTGCCGCGGCGGACGTCTTCGGCGGTGATGAGCACGCGCGGCAGCGGGAGTTTCGCGGCGCGCAGGCGAATGGTGGCCAGTTCGAGCGAAGCCGAGGTGACGATGGCCCAGTCGTTTGGTTCGAGGCGCTGGATGAAGGTGCCGATGCCTTCGATGGGGACGATGCCCTCGATGTCGTTGAGCTCGGCCTGGGCGATCCATTCCGTTTCGTGGGCGATGTCGAGAGTTGGACCGGCGAAGCGCCGGACGGTATCCGCGGCGCGTACGCCGTGCATCGACGCCAGCAGCGTTTGGGTGTCGACGCCGTGTCGGCGTGCCCAGGTGAGCCAGACTCGGTTAACCACGGCCGAAGAGTCGAGCAGGGTGCCGTCCATGTCGAAGAGGAAGGCGGCGTAGGGCTGGCTACGGAAATGAGGCATTGGTTCGTGCGGTGTCGATGGCGGGCGAGCTTTTTACCATCTCCGGGCACTCCTCGTGCTGCCTTGCACATGATCAATTTGACGGCGCTGAGAGACCTCGCGCGCGCGATGTGCGCAGTGGCGCCGACGTCCGTCGAGGTACGTATACCCTTCGCGCCGCACCAACGTGTCCAATCCCGCGACCCGAATCCGAGGAGAGCAACCATGCAGCTATCAGACATTCTGAACCAGACTGGCGCGCTTCAGTCCATCGCACGCGAGCTCAACATGGGCGAGGCCGATGTGGCCAAGGCGGCCTCCGCGCTCTCGCCAGCAGTACTCGGCGGCTTCCGCAAGCAAGCTGAATCCCACCCACAGGGCCTCGCAGGCTTGGGCGGACTGCTCAACCAATTTGGCGGCGGTAGCTTGCTGGACTCTGTGCTCTCGTCCACACCCACGGACACGGCTCCCGGCAATGATGTGCTGGGGCAGATCTTCGGTTCGAAAGACGTGAGCCGTGCGGTCGCGCAGAACGCCGCGGTGCAGTCCGGCCAGGATCCATCGGTGCTGAAGAAGATGTTGCCGATGCTGGCAATGCTGGTCGCGGGCTACATGTCGAAGCAGAGAAGTGAAGGCGGGGTCAAGTTCTCCGCGGATGGTGGCGCGGGACTGGGGGGTATGTTGAGCGGAATGCTGGGTGACCAGCAGTCCAATGACGCGGCCGGCGATGATCTTGGTGGCCTGCTCGGCATGGGCGCGCAGCGAAATCCGTTGGACGAATTCCTGGGAGGACTTCGGAAGTAGTTGGTGCGAACCAATCCTTGGGCCGTGGGTCTGTCTCGAGGTGCTCCGCCGACCCGAACCACCAACCCTGACCTGCCGCGAGATGCGCTACTGGCTGATGAAGCCAGACCCGCGGCTGCGCTCGCGCGTGTACTGCTACTACCTTGCACATCCCGTTCCGGTCGGGGATTGGGATGCCGCTGCCGCGTACAAGGCCGAGGAACTGCTGATCCCCGACGGCCACTCGGAGATCGTGTTCAATTTGGGCGGCGCCTTCGAGCGGCGAGCCGCGCAAGGGGCGTCCCAGGCTTCCATCATGAACGAGAGCTACGTGATTGGTGGACGCTCCCAGTCCGTTCTCACTCGTGACCTGAATCGCGTGACGGTCGCCGGTGTAAAACTCGATCCGCGGTTGCTGCATGCGCTCATCCGCTCGCCGCTCGGTGATTTCGGCGAGGGCACCGTGAGCTTGTCAGACCTGGGAGACCATTCACTGCTGGACCTCGATCATGCCGTCGCCCAGGAAGGTAACTCCGCGACCCGGCTCGCCACCGTGCTCGACCAGTTCTTCCTGCGCGCACTCGCCAATGTTTCCCCATCGAGCGCTCGCATCGACGCATTGGTGCGCGAGATCCACGCCCATCGCGGCATGCTCTCGATCCTAGACTGGATTCGCGGCCACGGCTTCGACCCGCGCAACATCGAACGCCGCTTCAGCGCCGCCATGGGCATGACACCCAAGCGCTACGCGCGCGTGATCCGATTCAAGCACCACTACCACATGCTCGTGAGCGGCAAGAGCAGCGCCGAGTTTCTCGACGGCTACCATGATCGTTCGCACTTCAATCGAGAGTTCCGCAGCTTTGTCGGTGTGCCGCCGACAGCGCGCATGAATGCCTCGCTTGAGCACGGCACCAGCATCTCGGACGCGCTCCTCGACAGCGAGCTTGCCACCGCCTGATTCCGGCCGATTTTTTACAATCCAGCCGCGCCTCGCCCTACTAGAGTCCCCCGGGTTTCCACACACCCGGGTGACGCGTGAGCAGAAGGATCGTTCGGCAGGCATTGTGGCTGGTGTTCATGGGCGCGAGCTCCGCGTACGCGCAGTTCAACATCGGGACTGGCGGAGCGATGACGCTGTACCGCGAGAATTGCGCCAGCTGTCATGGCGCGAATCTCGAAGGCGGCAGCGCGGGATCGCTGGTGGATGGTGATTGGAAGAACGGCGGCACCGACGACGCCATCGCCGCAACCATCCGCGAGGGCTTGCCTGGCACCGCCATGCCTGCGTGGAAAGCACTGACACCCGAGCAGATCCGCGCGCTGGTCATCCTGATTCGCGAGCAGCCCGAGTCCAGCCGGCTCAAGGCGCAGGAGAAGGCGAATACCGTTGAGCCTGGGCGCGTGTTCGAGACCCAGCGACATGCGTTCAAGCTCGAGCCTGTGATCGAGATGCCCGGCGTCCTGTGGGCCGCCGATTTCCTGCCTGATGGATCGATGCTGACCACGCAGGCCATAGGCACCCTGTGGCATGTCGTCGACGGCAAACCGACCGCGATCGCAGGAACACCCGCCGTGTTCACCGAGGGTCAGGGCGGATTGCTGGATGTCAAAGTGCACGCCGCCACGGGTTGGGTGTATCTCACATTCGCGGAGAAGAGCGAACGCGGTGCCATGACCGCCGTCGTGCGCGGCAAGATCCGCGACGGCCGCTGGGTCGCGCAGCAGGACATCTTCCGCCTGCCGCCGCAGCAGCACCTCGACGGCAGCGCGCACTTCGGCTCGCGGCTGGCCATCGTCGGCGACTATCTATTCTTCGGCGTCGGCGATCGCGGCAAGCAGGACATGGCGCAGGATCCGGTGCGGCCCAACGGCAAGATTCATCGGCTGCATCTGGATGGCCGGATTCCCAAGGACAATGCGTTCCGGAACCGGGGCGGGATGGCGTCTGTGTGGAGCCTCGGACACCGCAATCCGCAGGGTCTGGACGCACATCCCGTCACCGGTGAGGTGTGGGAATCGGAGCATGGGCCGCGGGGTGGGGATGAGGTGAATCACATACAGCGTGGGCGAAACTACGGGTGGCCGCGCGCGACGTATGGGATGAATTACGACGGGACGGCGGTGTCGGCGCATACCAGTTTGCCCGGGATGGAAGAGCCGGCGCGGTATTGGACGCCGTCGATTTCGCCGGGTGGGATCTCCTTTTATATGGGAGACAGGTTTCCGCAGTGGAAGGGGAATCTGTTTGTGGGTGGGCAGGGGGCGCGGGAGCTTCATCGGTTGACGCTCGAGGGGAGCAAGGTCGTTGCGGATGAGATTGTGATGTCAGGGCAGGGTCGAGTGCGGGATGTGGTCGCGGGGGCGGATGGGAATCTTTATGTGGTGTTGAATAATCCGGAGGCTGCGGCGAGTGGTGTTTATCGGCTGGTGCCGGTGGCGGAAGATCCGATGAAGCTCAAGACGCGGCCGGTGCTCACGATGGCGTTGGCGCAGAGGATGGCGATGGCGTGTGTGCAGTATCAGCGTGATACCAACGGGCCGCCGGTGGATATTGCGATTTATGATGATGGGGCGAAGCTCATGCACTTTGTGAGCATGGATGGGACGTCGAGCGGTACGGGGCCGACGGCAATGGCGAAGGCGGAGAGTTCGGCGAGGTTTAGATATCCGTCGGCGGAGATCGGGAGGTGGGTGCAGGGGAATCCGGGGGTGGGGCATGTGCCGGGATTGCTAGGAGTGCGTGGTGGATTGCCCATCTTTACCGGTAGCGGCAAGCCGCTTGGAGGCATCGGCGTGAGCGGCGCACCGTCGGAAGTGGATGAAAAGTGCGCGCAAGTGGGAATTGAGGCGGTTCGGGCGGAGCTGGGCTTGGAGTAGAAGGACCGCCTCACGGCCGTGAATGGCAGTTAGGCACTCCTGCCGAGGATCAGTATCGCGAATTTTGTGAATCAGCTCGACGCACTCGCACAAAGCCGGCATCGACTCTGATGCGCGACTCCCGCAGCTGGCGCAAACTAGTGCCAGCGCATGAGCTTTCAACTTATTCAGGGCGGTTTGTTGTGCGTGATCCTGTTAGCCACAGGGTCAGCTTCGATTGCGGCCGATGTGAGCGAGGTCGCCGTCAAGAAGTCACGGCGCGGCGTCTGCCATGAGCGCGGGACGGCTGGCTATCAGCAGACGGTCCATTTCCAGGCATTCCCGAGCGTCCAGTCGTGCTTGAAGTCCGGCGGGCGATTGCCGAAAGGCACCGCTCACGCCAAACCCAAATTTGACCCGTCGAAGCCTGCTCAGCCGGGTGATGAAGGTGTTCTCTTTGGTCCCCTGATTAACGTGATCGATGGCGATACGCTGATCGTGAAGATCCAGGGTGCAGCGCTGCGCATCCGATTGGTGGGCATTGATGCGCCGGAGCTGGGTCAGCCCATGGGCGACACCGCGCGAAACGAGCTCGCGACGCTGATCGGTGAGCAGCTAAGCGTCCTGGTCTACGACGAAGGCGACATGTACGGCCGCCTCGTGGCGCACCTTTGGATCGGGTCTACGTACGTCAATGCCGAGATGGTCAAACGCGGCCTCGCATGGTTCGACTCAGCATCCGCACCTGACAACCTGCTGGACTTGTACCAGGAAGAGGCGAGAGAGGCGCGACGCGGCCTATGGGCGCTTCCGCTCGAAGACCGAGCACCCCCTTGGGATTGGCGGAAGGATCAGCGCTAACACATGGCTACGCTCATCCCATCGTTGGGCTCCGCGCGATTCGACAGCCGCGGCGAGCTGCGCCTGGCCGAAAGACTCAAAGACTTCCTCGAAGACAACGCCTACATCTGGCACAACCTGCCGATGGGGCCCCGGGGCCGTCATCCCGACTTCGTCATCGTCCACCCGTCCAACGGGTTGCTGGTGCTCGAAGTCAAAGACTGGCGCCTAGACACGATCGCGTCGGCGAACAAGTCGTCTGTGGAGCTCGTGACGACGCGCGGAGTGGTCAAGGAAACCAGCCCCTTCGAACAAGCGCGGCGCTACATGCTCGACGTCGTGCAGCAGATTCAGAAGGACGCAGTTCTTCTCCATCCTTCCGGTCACGCATTCCAAGGTAAGTCGATCGTGCCGTTCGGCTTCGGCGTCGTGTTCACCAACATCACCCGCAAGCAGTTCGCACAGACGAACCTGGGCGAGGTGTTCCCGGAAGACCTTTGCGTTTTCAAGGACGAGATGAGCGAGAGCGCCGACGCCGAAGTCTTCCGCGAGCGGCTCTGGGAGATGGTGCCGCAACGTCTGGGGCCCGCGCTGACGCTGCCGCAGTTCGACCGGCTGCGCGGCCTGCTATTCCCCGAGATCCGGATTCGCCAGATCGGGCTGCCGCTGGAATCGAAGTCGCCGACGCATGAAGACCGCACGCTCGCCGTCATGGATCTTCACCAGGAACAAGTGGCGCGCGGCCTCGGCGAAGGGCACCGCATCATTCGCGGCGTCGCCGGGTCTGGAAAGACGCTCATCCTGGCCTTCCGCGCCGAGTTCCTCGCGCGCACGTCCACCAAGCCCATACTGATTCTCTGCTTCGCCAACGGCATTGCCGGGCGGCTCGAGGACGTAATGCAAGAGCGCGGCGTCGAAGACCGCGTTCAAGTGCGCACGTTTCATTCGTGGTGCTACCAGATGCTGAAGACCTACGGCATTCCCATGCCCAGCGAGGCGGACTATCCCGACTACAACGAACGGCTCGCCGCCACCGTGCGCACCGTGGACGCCGAGGTGATGCTCGGCCACATCCCCGGCGGACAGTACGACGCCGTGCTCATCGACGAAGCGCATGACTTCGAGCCCGAGTGGCTGTCACTCGCGGTGAAGATGGTGAATCCGAACACCAAGGCGTTTCTGATTGCGTACGACGACATGCAGGCCATCTACAAGGGGATGGGGCGGCCGGTTTGGAGTCAGCTGGGGATTGAGGCTAAGGGGCGCACGCGGGTGCTGAAAGTGAACTACCGGAACACCGTGCAGATTCTGGGGTTGGCGCGGCGGGTCGCCGAAGAGTTGGTGGGTGCGCCTGGTGTCGCGGCGGATGATGAAGACCCGGTACTGGTGCCTGAGGATGCGGGGCGGCAGGGCGTTGAGCCCAAGGTCCGGCGGTGTGTGAGCTTTGAGGCGGAGGCGCACTCAATCGCGGAGTGGCTGATCGAGCGGAACAAGGCGGGGTATGAGTGGGGGCAGATGGCGGTGCTCTATCCGGAGCATTGGATTGGGGAGAGATTTGCGCAGGCGTTCAAGAAGCATGGGTTGCCTGTCGATGTCGCCAAGGAGAATAAGAACAAGGTGAACGTCAAGCGCGCGGCGGTGCGGCTGCTCAGCATGCATACAGCGAAGGGGTTGGAGTTTCCTTGTGTGGCGGTGGGTGGGCTAGGAGCGGTTGGGCGGCATGGGGAGAAGACGGAGGAGTGTGTGCGGTTGGTGTATGTAGCGATTACTCGGGCGACGCATGAGGTGTTGCTAACGTATTCGCAGGAGTCGGAGGTGGTGGTGAGGTTGGCGGGCTAGCAACCGGAGCCCGATCCGATTCAGGCCGCTGTTATTATTCGCGCCTCAGCAACTAGGAACTCGAATGGCTGGAAAGAAATCCAAATCCTCGAACGGCAAATCGACCGCCTCTCTCGGCTTCGCTAAGTAGCTGAGCCAGATCAAGGAGCGAGAGGGAGAAAGGCAGAAGTGACCAAGACCGAGGCCCAAACCAGATCGGAGTTGATCGACCGACAACTTGCCTTGGCGGGATGGGACGTGAAAGACCCGACCCAGGTTGTTGAAGAATTCGACATCCTTATCGCCCTCCCCGATGGAGTAGCGGAACCGCGCACGCCCTACGAAGGCCACCAATTTAGCGATTACGTCCTGCTCGGCAAAGACCGCAAGCCGCTGGCCGTGATCGAGGCCAAGAAGACCAGCCGCGATGCCGCCATTGGCCGTGAGCAGGCCAAGCAGTACTGCTACAAGATTCAGAAGCAGCTCGGCGGTGAGCTGCCGTTCTGCTTCTACACCAACGGCCATGCTCTGCATTTCTGGGATTTGGAGAACGCGCCACCGCGTAAAGTGGTCGGCTTTCCGACCCGCGACGACCTGGAACGCTTTGCCTATATCCGCCGTAACCGCAAGCCGCTGACGCAGGAATTCATCAACACCTCAATCGCCGGGCGCGACTACCAGATCCGAGCAATCCGCGCGGTGCTCGAAGGCATCGAACAGAAACGGCGTGACTTCCTCCTGGTGATGGCCACCGGCACCGGCAAGACGCGCACCTGCATTGCCATGGTCGATGCCTTGATGCGCGCCGGGCACGCAGAAAAGGTGCTGTTTCTCGTGGACCGCATCGCGTTACGCGAGCAGGCACTGGCCGCCTTCAAAGAGCACATGCCCAATGAGCCGCGTTGGCCCAATGTGGGCGAAAAGCTGATTGCCACGGACCGCCGGGTGTACGTCGCAACCTACCCGACAATGCTGAACATCATCCGGGATGAGGCGCAGCACCTGTCGCCGCACTTCTTCGATTTCATCGTCGTCGATGAAAGCCATCGCTCCATCTACAACACTTTCGGCGAAGTCCTCGACTACTTCAAGGCCATCACGCTGGGCCTGACAGCCACGCCTACCGACATCATCGACCACAACACCTTCCAGCTTTTTCATTGCGAAGACGGCATTCCCACGTTTGCCTACACCTATGAAGAAGCCGTGAACAATGTGCCTCCCTACCTCTGCAACTTCCAAGTCATGAAGATTCAGACCAAGTTCCAGATGGAAGGCATCAGCAAGCGCACCATTTCGCTGGAAGACCAGAAGAAGCTGATCCTGCAGGGCAAGGAGGTTGAAGACATCAACTTCGAAGGTACCCAGCTTGAAAAGCAGGTGATAAACAAGGGCACCAACACCCTGATCGTCCGCGAGTTCATGGAAGAAGCCATCAAGGATGCCAACGGTGTGCTGCCCGGCAAGACCATCTTCTTTTGCGCCACCAAGGCCCATGCCCGGCGCATGGAAGAAATCTTCGAAAAACTCTACCCGCAGTACCACGGTGAACTTGCCAAGGTGCTAGTGTCAGACGACCCGCGCGTCTACGGCAAAGGTGGGCTGCTCGATCAATTTACCAACAACGATATGCCGCGCATCGCCATCAGCGTCGACATGCTCGACACCGGCATCGACGTGCGCGAAATCGTCAACCTTGTCTTCGCAAAGCCGGTCTATTCATACACCAAGTTTTGGCAAATGGTCGGGCGCGGCACACGCCTGCTGGAAACCAGCAAGCCAAAGCCCTGGTGCCTCGAGAAAGACGTGTTCCTCATTCTCGACTGCTGGGACAACTTCGAATACTTCAAGCTCAATCCCAAGGGCAAAGAACTCAAGCCCCAACTGCCGCTGCCAGTGCGTCTGGTCGGCCTGCGGCTCGACAAGATCGAAAAGGCCAACGATAGCGGCCACGCCGACATTGCCGAGCGCGAAATCGCCAAGCTCCGCCTGCAGATTGCGGTGCTACCCAAGGAGTCGGTGGTGATCAAGGAAGCCGCCGCTGCGCTGGCGCGGCTGGACGACGACAACTTCTGGATCAGCCTCAATCACGAGCGCATTGAGTTCCTGCGTGCCGAAATCAAACCGCTGTTCCGCACGGTATCCGAAGCTGACTTCAAGGCCATGCGCTTCGAGCGCGACCTGCTGGAATATTCGCTGGCCGTATTGAATGAAGACAATGTACAGGCCGAAGCCATCAAGGAAGGCATTGTCGAACAGATCAGCGAGTTGCCGCTTTCGGTCAGCTTCGTCAAGCAGGAAGAAGCCCTGATCCGCGCCGCGCAAACCAGCCACTACTGGGCCAAGGGGGACGAGGACTCCTTTGATGACCTGGTCGTCAAACTCGGCCCGCTGATGAAATTCCGCGAGCAATCCACCGGCCAGGAACAAACCTACCTCGATCTGGCTGATGAACTGCACAAAAAGGAATGGGTAGAGTTTGGCCCGCAACACGAAGCCGTCAGCATCACTCGCTATCGTGAAATGGTTGAGTCTCTGATTTCCGAACTCACCGAATACAACCCGGTGCTTCTGAAGATCAAGAAGGGCGAGTCAGTAAGTGCGCAAGAGGCCCATGAACTGGCCGAGCTGTTGCACGAAGAACACCCGCACATCACCGAAGACCTGCTGCGGCAGGTCTACAAGAATCGCAAGGCGCGCTTTATCCAGTTCATCCGCCACATCCTGGGTATTGAAGTGCTCAGGAGCTTCCCGGACGAGGTCAGCGCCGCCTTTGACCAATTCATCCGCACACACACCACACTGAGCAGCCGCCAGCTGGAGTTCCTCACTCTGTTGAAGAACTTCATCATCGAACGCGAAAAGGTCGAGAAGAAAGACCTGATCAACGCCCCCTTCACGGTCATCCATCCGCAAGGCATCCGTGGCGTGTTCAGCCCGCTCGAAATCAACGAAATCCTGCAGCTCACCGAGCAATTCGCTGCATAAAGAACAGGCAAATCCATGCTGCAAAACAACCCCGAGCTCAAAAGCAAGATCGACCAACTCTGGGACAGATTCTGGAGCGGTGGCATCAGCAATCCTCTCACCGCCATCGAGCAGATTACCTATCTGCTGTTCATGAAGCGCCTTGATGAGCTGGACCTCAAGCGTCAATCAGACGCAGAGTTCACCGGCCAAAAGTACACATCCAAGTTCGAGGGAGAATGGATTCCGCCGGAGGAACGCAACCGCCCACCAACGGAACAGCGCCCCATCGACAAGCGCAGCCTGCGCTGGAGCGAATTCAAGCGCATGCAGGCCGAAGAGATGCTGCAACACGTGCAGGGCAAGGTGTTCCCTTTTCTCAAGGACCTGAACGGCGCCGAATCCAACTTCACTCACCACATGAAGAACGCGGTCTTCATCATCCCCAAGCCCGCCCTGCTGGTGGAAGCGGTAAAGACCATCGACGACATCTTCGAGGTGATGGAGAAGGACTCGAAGGAGAAAGGCCAGGCCTTCCAGGACATCCAGGGTGATGTCTACGAGTTCCTGCTGTCCGAGATCGCCACCGCCGGCAAGAACGGCCAGTTCCGCACCCCGCGCCACATCATTAAGTTGATGGCCGATCTGGTGCAGCCGCAACTGGGCCACAAGATTGCCGACCCGGCCTGCGGTTCAGGCGGCTTTCTGCTCGGCGCGTATCAGTACATCGTCACCGAACTGGCGAAAAAAGCGGGAGCCCAAGACCTCAAGCCTGATGAAGACGGCTTCACCCGCACATCGGTCGCGGCAGCGCTCACCGAGAAGGCGCAGGCCATTCTGGCCAGCTCACTGTGGGGCTATGACATCGACCAGACCATGGTGCGCCTGGGCCTCATGAACCTGATGATGCACGGCATCGACGAGCCGCACATCGACTACAAGGACACTCTCAGCAAGAGCTATACCGAGGAAGCCGAATACGACATCGTGATGGCCAACCCGCCCTTCACCGGCAGCATCGACAAGGGCGACATCAACGAGCACCTGCAACTGGCCACCACCAAGACCGAGCTGCTGTTTGTCGAGAACATCTACCGCCTGCTCAAGAAGGGCGGCACCGCCTGCGTGATCGTGCCGCAGGGCGTGCTGTTCGGCTCCGGCGGGGCCTTCAAGACGCTGCGCCAGATGCTGGTGGAGCGTTGCGACCTCAAGGCCGTGATCACCCTGCCCAGTGGAGTATTCAAACCCTATGCCGGGGTCAGCACTGCCATTCTGCTTTTCACCAAGGTGTGGGGGCCGAAAGACAAGGTGGGCAAAGCCGCCACCGAACACGTCTGGTTCTACGAAATGGCCGCCGACGGCTATTCGCTCGACGACAAGCGCAGCAAGCACGAAGACTACGGCGACCTGCAAGACATCATCGCCAGATATCACGCCCGCGATGCCGCCACTGACACCGACCGCACCGCCAAATGCTTCATGGTGCCGCGCAGCGAGATTGCCGACGAGAAGAACACCTACGACCTCTCGCTTTCACGCTACAAGCAGGATGTCTTCGAGGAAGTGCCCTACGACGCGCCGGGTGTGATTCTGGACCGGTTGATTCAGGCCGAGGTGGGTGATGTGGACGAAGCGGAACTGGTCGAAGTGCAAAGCGGCATCGTGCGCGAATTGCTGGAGTTGAAGGGGATGGTGGGATGAAGGGCGCTGTTATTAAGGCAGTTGCCGAGTTTGCAGAAGTAATTACTGGCGGTACGCCGTCTACTACCAAACCTGAATATTGGGATGGAGACATTCCGTGGCTCAACTCGGGCTCGCTGAACGAAGGTGTCATCTCTGCGCCCTCCAAATTCATTACCCAACTTGGCCTGGCTAACTCATCAGCGAAGCTGATGCCCAAAGATACAGTTCTGGTGGCATTGACTGGAGCTACCACTGGACAGGTCGGGTATCTCGCAATCGAGGCAACTGCCAATCAATCTGTAACAGGCATTCTTCCCTCAAAAGAGCATCATCCAAAGTATCTTTATTTCTTCTTGAAATCTCAGCGCCAGAAAATGCTTGGCGACGCATTTGGTGGTGCTCAACCACACATCAACCAACGGTACGTAAAAGAATTCAAGATTCCACTGCCTCCGCTTGACGACCAAATGCGCATTGCCCGTCTGCTCGGCAAAGTGGAAGGGCTGATCGCCCAGCGCAAACAACAACTGCAACAACTCAACGACCTGCTCAAGAGCGTGTTTCTGGAGATGTTTGGCGACCCGATTCTGAATCCCCATGGTTTCCCATTGCGGAAGCTTTCCGACTTCTATATCAATCCGAAAGATGGCACCAAGTGCGGCCCATTCGGAAGTGCATTGAAGAAGCAGGAGTTGGTCGATGCGGGCGTGCCAGTCTGGAATATGGACAACATCGCCTCAGATGGACGAATGGCGCTTCCGTTTCGCATGTGGATCACCGCTGACAAGTACGACGAGCTTGCGGCGTACTCGGTGAAGGATGGCGACATCATCATTTCGCGGGCCGGTACCGTTGGAAAAATGTGTGTCGCTCGCATGAATGAACAGCCTGCGATCATCAGCACTAATCTGATTCGTGTTCGACTGGGCGATGAGTTGCGACCTCTGCACTTCGTTTCATTGATGCTGTACTCCAAGGGGCGAGTAGGGCGCTTGAAGACAGGAGCAGATGGCGCCTTTACCCACATGAACACCGGAGTTCTCGATTCACTGGAGTTTCCGTATCCATCCATCGAACTTCAGGACCAATTCGGCGCGGTCGTCGATAAGGTCGAAGCCCTCAAATCCCGCTACCAGCAAAGCCTCGCCGATCTCGAAGCCCTCTACGGCGCCCTGAGCCAGCAGGCCTTCAAGGGCGAGCTGGATTTGTCGCGGGTGGCATTGCCTGCAGCCCCCATCGAAGGAGAAAGCCCCGTGGCCGCTGCCGTGCCTGCGCTCATCACCACGCCGGCGATCGAGCTGCCCGAAACCGATTTATTGCTGCCCGCACTGCAAGACCGCACACAGCTTGCGCCGCTGCTGCGTTTCTGGTTGGGGGCCTATCGCACGCAGTTGGGCAGTGCGGCTTTCTCACTCGAACGCTTCATCGCCGCCGCGCAAACCCGGCTGACCGAACTGCACCCGGACAACGATTTCGAATGGGCTGCCAGCGACTACGATTACATCAAGGCCTGGGTGTTCGAGGCCTTGGCCGCTGGTGCCCTGACGCAGGCGTTTGACGACGACGGCAACCGCATCGAGCTCAGATCCGCCGCCGAGCAAAGCCTGGCATGAAGCTGCTGCGCCTCAAGATCACTGACCCCGTAGGCTTTCGCAGCCTGCCCTGTGGTTTTGAGCACCACTTCCGCACCGAGTGGAGCTTGCAGGACGAGCTGGCGCAAGCGAACGACTTTGCGCCCTTCGTCTGCGCTGGGCCCAATGGCAGCGGCAAGTCCAACCTGCTCGAAGCGCTGGCGGCGATCTTCTACCAGCTGGAAGTTCTGCGCGTGCGCCGCAGCTTTCTGCCCGAAGCCTTGCAGGACGAGGCGCTGGATGTTTCGCCGATCGCCTTTGAGCTGGACTACCTGATCCGCGTGCCCGCCGAGTACCGAAACCCCGACAGCCCGCTTTGGGCGAAAGTTGAAGTATGTAAGAACGCCGGCGAATCAGTGCGCTTTCTTTGGGCAAACCAAGGCGACTTCAGCATCGATGTGTACGAGGCGTTCAAGGGCGGACACGCCGACATACTGCAGCCGCAGTACATGCTGGGATATTCCTCGGGCGAGAACGAGATCCTCAGCCTGCCGTTCTTCAAGATGCGTTTCGTGCAGTTCGACGAGTACTGGAATGCACTGACCCGGCAACTCAGCTACCCCGGCCACCCGGAGACGCGGCTGGCCTATCTGGACAGCGGATTCAGCCAGGCCATCTTGCTGTGCAACCTGCTGTTTCAGGACGAGGTCACACTGCAGCTCTTCCGCGAGGATGTAGGCATCAAGGCATTGCGGGAATTCCGGATAATCCTGCGACGCCGAATTCCCATCGACGCAGTGCAACTGGAAGCCTTCGATCTCGCTGATGAAGATCAGAAGCGCGAGCGACGAAATCGAGTAGTGGCAGAAGCTCGAACACGCGGACTCTCAGAGTCTGAGATCAGCCAATCAGTTGATGATTGGGTTCACCGCGAGATCATCAAAGGCAATCCCGCGCTCTCGGAAACTGATGAGCCAGGAAGTACCCGCTATCGCCTGAATCTGCTGCAGCTACTGGAGGGTGACGAGAAGTCCTCGCTGGTGGTGAGCGCCCTCAAGCGTTGTGCCACGCTCAGTTACATCGACGACGCCAGCGATGCGCTGGTGCTTGACTACTGGGTGAATGAGGCGACCCGGCAGGCATTCCGCGAGAACTTCGATGGCTCGGCGCTGGTGCTGTTCCAGGCGTTTCAGGTGCTGCTGACGCTCAACCTGTATGCCGTCAACGAGGTTCTGAAGACCGATCTCTACACCTCCACCAGCCCCTACGTCAGCGAGACGGTGCCGACCTTTCCATCCGACCAGCGCATCATGCGCTTCAAGTTCGTGCGCTTCACCAAGCAGGGCGTGGCCGAGCCGATGATGCTCAAGGAGTTGTCGGACGGCGAGCATCAATTGCTGCACAGCCTCGGCTTGTGCCTGCTATTCCGCGAGACCAACAGCCTGTTCCTGCTCGACGAGCCCGAAACGCACTTCAACCCCGACTGGCGCGCCAACTTCATTAGCCGCTTGCGCCAGTGCCTGCCCGGCAAAGGTGAGGTCGCGCAGGAGATGCTGATCACCACCCACACGCCGTTCCTGATTTCCGATAGCAAGCCGGAGAAGGTGCTGGTGTTTGCCAAGGACAAAACCAGTGGCAAGGTCAGCATCAGTCAACCGCCGTACAACACGCTGGGCGCGTCGATCAACAAGATCACCATGAACACATTCGGCAAGCGCGAAACGATCGGTGGTCACGCGCAGGCCTTGCTGGAGGCATTGCGGGCCCGCTTCGAGCATGGCACCGAAGACAAGGAAGCTCTGATCACGGAAATTCACCAGCAACTCGGCGACTCGGTGGAAAAGGTACTTCTCATCAACGCCATCCTCGATCCTGATCGGCCGAGCAATGGGGAGGCGAAGGGCTGATGCTGTTTCCGTACACCTATGTCCCGCACCGGATGGAAAAGATGCAGACATTCATCGACTTCATCTTTCATGATGTGTGGTGTAAGGCTCCCGCAAGTGGCCCGTTTGGCTTGAACCTGTTCGACGCTAATGCGGAATTGCGCGAAGTGATGGAGGCCTTTTATTACTCCGACGCGCATGGTGCCGAGTTCTTCTACGGACATGTGGAGCAAATCTACGGCCTGTTCTCGGCGCTGACGGCCGTGCAGATCAATCAGTTTCAGCAGTGGTATCAGGGGAATAACTCTCTGGAGAAAGTCTGCGCCAATGATCCGACTGCGCAACTTGCCCGGTATACCGACATCGCGGTCAATCACAAAGACCTTGCCGACCGGCTCGGTACGTTCTTCAAGGGCTTGTATTCGAAAACGCTATTGGATCTCGTTGCACTGCGCGACAAGATCGGCGACATCGACGATCACTACCAAACCTTCGTGCAAACCAACAAGGCTGGGAAATGCCCGTTCTGCGGCATCGGCGATATTAAGGGTCCGCATCACAGTAAGCGCGAGGCGTACGATCATTACCTGCCCAAGGCGCTGTACCCATTCAACTCAATAAATTTTCGCAATCTCGCGCCCGCCTGCCATGAGTGCAACAGCACTTATAAGCTCGGCAAGGACCCCGCACACAATCCCGCAGGGCGGCGCAAGGCCTTCTTCCCATTCGCCACTGCGACTCAAACTATCGAAATTCAAGTGGCCTTGCAGCATTCCGACATCGAGAAACTGAAGCCTGCAGACGTACAGATGAAATTCGGCCCTGCTGCGATCACCGATGAAATTGAAACGTGGAAGCACGTGTATGGCATTGAAGAACGGTACAAGGCCAAACTCTGCGGAGAAAATGACGGCAAGTATTGGCTGATGCAGGTGCTGGACGAATGCCAGACATATGACAAGGAGCCTGCCGACATTCTGGCTTTGCGTGCCCAGCAGGCTCAGAGTCGACCGCATGCCGACTGCAATTTCCTTAGAAGCGCGTTTCTTCAAGCCTGCCAAAAGTTGGGTCTCTTCAGCGAAACCAATCAGCTATGAGCGATGCTCATCAAGCCGTACACCCGGCACAACCTGGTTCGTCGGGCCCACCGCTTCCTCGAACTGCTTCATCACTTTCGAGAAAGACCCGGATTCCGGCGCGCTGCACAAGGTCATCGCGGGCTATCACCAGTTCCATGCGGCGAATGCGGCGGTTGTGCGCCGACTGGGCGCCCGCAAGATGATATCTCTTTACTCGAAGCGACTCGGCATCACGGAGGGGCTATGGCGGAGTTAAGTAAGGTCTACTTGGCACGCGCCGGTGGCCTGGGTGAAGACGAAGAGACTGCGCTAGAAGGGAATATCGCGATCATTGGCTTCCGGGAGGTAGATAGCCTTGAAGGTGCGAAGGACTATGACTCAGTCTTTGAGCTCGTAGAGCGGGCATATCCCGGATCGAAGACTCGGAAAATTGGCAACTTCGCTGGCCAGCTGTGGGCGTTCGCAATCGCAATGAAGGCAGGCGACCTGGTGGTGCTTCCCAGGAAGCTGACTTCGCAAATAGCCATCGGGCGCGTCACGGGTTCATACGCGTACAGGAAGATTGGTGGCGCGCACCGGCATACGCGACCCGTTGAGTGGCTGCGCCAGGACATCCCACGAACGGCTTTCGGGCAGGACCTCCTTCATTCGTTCGGCGCCTTCATGACGGTCTGCAACATCTCCCGCAACGATGCGGAGCGGCGTGTTGCCGCGGTTGCCGCTGGCAACCCTGATCCTGGCATTCGCGCGGTGCTCGACGAACCAAAGAAGCCGGGATACGCCCCACACTCGAACCTCGATGCAGATTCGCAAGAAACCGCGGATCTTGGTCAGCGCGCGCATGACCAGATAGTGGCCCATATTCAATCCCGGTTTGCTGGGCACGCGCTATCCAATCTTGTCGATGCGGTGCTGAAGGCCGACGGATGGGTTACGAAGATCTCGCCTCCCGGGGCGGATGGCGGCGTAGATATCCTCGGTGGCAGAGGGTCACTTGGGCTCGATGACCCCCGGCTTTGCGTGCAGGTGAAGTCGCAGAACAGTCCCGCTGACGTCACAATCTACCGAACTCTGCAAGGTTCAATGCAGACCTTTAAGGCGCAACAGGGGTTGTTGGTCTGTTGGGGCGGCTTTAACAAGGCGGTGGCCACAGAGGCGCGTCAGGGGCACTTCACCGTACGGCTTTGGGATAGCGGCGATCTGGTCGAGGCTATCTACCGAACCTACGATCGCCTGCCCGCAGAGATCCAGGCGGAATTGCCACTCAAGAAAGTCTGGATGTTGGTGACCGACGAGCCAGAATAGCCGCGATTGCCATTGGTGGTCTTGGCGGGGGAGGGAGGTTTTCGTGTTGGCAACTAGTGATGCCTTTCGACTCTCCGCTCGGAGATGGTTTCCATAGCTCTTCGCATTGTTTGCCGAAGCTCCACAAACAGGATAGACAAATGGAAGCGGCAGAAGCGAATGCTACGTTGGCGATCCTGATCGACGCCGACAACGCGAGCCCGTCGATCATTCAGGGATTGATGGACGAAGTGGCCAAACTAGGGCGGGCGACCGTCCGCCGGATCTATGGCGATTGGACGACGCCGAATCTCGGATCCTGGAAGGCCGCATTGCTGGATCATTCGATTCAGCCCGTTCAGCAGTTCGCGTATACCAAGGGCAAGAATGCCACCGATAGCGCATTGATCATCGACGCGATGGACTTGCTCTACGCCGGCAACCTGGATGGCTTCTGCCTCGTGTCGAGCGACAGCGACTTCACGCGCCTTGCCTCGCGGCTCAAAGAGTCCGGGAAGCGCGTTTACGGCTTTGGCGCATTGAAAACTCCCAAGCCGTTTGTCGCTGCTTGCGACCGATTTATCTACACCGAAGTTCTCGGCGCCGCCGCCGGCAATGCATTGCCCCGCAAGTCTGCTGCCGAAATGGATCGCGACGCCGAATTCGTGGCGTTGGTCGGTGATGCTGTAGACGATTCGGCCGATGACGGCGGCTGGGCCAACTTGGGTGCGGTAGGTAACATCATCAGGAACAAGAAGCCGGACTTCGACCCCCGCAACTACGGGTACAAGAAGCTGTGGGAGCTGCTCGACGCCTCGGGCTATTTCGAGGCCAAGCCGATAAACAATGTGGTCATGGTCAGGCGTGAAAAGAAGTAGCGTGTTGCGGGTTCGTACGTGACCGAAAGCCACGCCGATACTCAAATCCGGCTGGCTGCGTTCGCCCACCTGCAGCAGCTCATGGCGACCCGCGATCAGCTGACCTCCGACGACCTCCGCGGCGGCTTCCTGTTTGAAGGCGAACGCATCCCTCTCATCAATCCGCAACGCGGCATCTTCAAACCTCAGCGGATGCAGTATCTGCTTTCAATCAGGACGGTCTACCCCAAGTCTGGCGCCCGCGTCTGGTATGACGACCAACGTGAGGTTCACGAACAAATCTATCGCGGTGACGACACCGTGGAATACGCGTTCATGGGCCAGAATCCCGACGCCGCGGATAACCGCTGGTTGCGCGAGGCTTACCTCAATCGCATACCCATCATCTATTTTCTCGGGGTATCACCTGCGCGCTATACGGCGGTCATTCCCGCCTTCATAGATGACTGGGACGCGAAGACGCTGAAGGCGAAGGTGACATTCGGCATCGCGGAGCGGGGCGAGGTCCTGGTACCCGACACGGTCGTCGAACGGCGTTATGTCCTTCGGCAGGTTCAACAGCGGCTGCATCAGGCATCCTTTCGCGACGCGGTTATCGCGGCGTATGACGGGCGCTGCGCGCTGTCGCATCTCCCCGAGCGCACGCTGCTCGACGCCGCGCACATCGTGTCGGATCGCCATGAATCGCTGGGCCAACCCATCGTGCCGAACGGGTTGCCGCTGTCCAAGATCCACCACGCGGCGTTCGATGCGCATCTCATCGGCATCGACCCCGACCGGCGGATTCATATTGCCGAGCGCCTGCTTGCGCAGAAGGACGGTCCGATCTTGGAAGCATTGAAGGGACTGCGCGGCGCCGCGATCAGGTTGCCGCGGCGAACCCAGGATGCGCCGGATCGGGAGCGGTTGGCGCAACGATTTGAGTTGTTCCGCAAGGCGAATGCGGGCGGCTAAGGCTGTAGCTAGACGCCTGCGCGCCAATCTCATTGAGATATCGAACTCCTCCGCCACTCCCCCGGCCCCTTCCCAAACTCCCTCTTAAACGCCCGACCAAACGCCGCCTCCGACTCATACCCCACCGCATACCCCACCTGCGCCACCGCCTCCGTCGACTCGCGCAGTCTCCTCGCCGCCAACTGCATCCTCCAATACGTCAGGTACTGCATCGGCGCCTTCCCCACCAACGCCCCAAACCTCTCCGCAAACCCCGACCTGCTCATCCCCACTTCTTCCGCCAGCCCCTCCGCACTCCAATCCTTCTCCGGCTGCGCATGCATCAACCCCAACGCCTTCCCGATCTGCGGATCCCTCAACCCCGCCAACCATCCCTTCCTGTCCTCCGGCAACCCCGCGATGTAATGGCTCACCGCCTCAACAAACAACAACTCCGACAACTTCGCGATCACAGTGGTTGACCCAACCCTTCCATCCGCAATCTGGCTCACCGCAAACCGAAACGAACTCTCCACCCACGCGCCGAGCGGCGTCGCCCTCACATCCATCTTCAACACGGGCGGCAACGAAGAGAGCAGGGGCCCAAACGCATGATCACTGCCGAGATACCCGCACAGCAGCTGCGTCTGCTCACCACCTCCACCCATCTCGATCCGAGTGAATTCCCCCGCCGACTTCGCCTTCACCGCCTCCGGCTGCGAGAACGGCTTCACCGCGAGATCACTCCCAAACGCATGCACATCATTGTGAGGCAACAGCAGCAACTCACCCGCACGCACGACGATCGGCTCTTCCTCCTTCACCCTCACCAACATCTGCCCCGACACCACCAAGTGCGTCGCGATCACCAAACTCGGCGCCACTTGGAACGCCTTGCAATCCTCCGGCGAAATCCTCCCCTTGAAGCACCACGGCGCGGTGAGGTTCGCCTCCAGGAACACGCCTCCGGACAACCGGATCACGCGCAACACATCTGACAACGCATCCACGTTAAAGGGTACCTCTGGCGTTTCGAGCAAAACCTTTGGCGCCTCGAACATTCATCTCCGGCGCACGCCGCGCGAGAGTAGCACCAACAAACACACGCTCTCACTACCGGAGACCTCCATGAACGCCGTCCTCACCACCCCCGAACAAGGCCGCACCGGTCGCTACGCACAAATCGTCCGCCTCTCCAAGAAATCCGAATGGCAGATCGACCGCGATGTGCTGCAGGACCGCCAGTTCGACTTCACGCGCAAGTTCCTGCCGGACGGCCTCTCGCGCGTGGACACGCTCCCGTTCCTCTCCAAACAGGACGCGCGCCTCTTGAGCCAGGTTCAAGGCCGCACCTACGCCTACATCTTCGGCCTGGTCGAACGCTTCATCAGCGCCAAGATGCTGGACCAGGGCCGCGCGCACGCGCTCGAGGACCAGCACGCACTCGAAGCCCTGGTCCGCTTCACGACGGACGAGCTCAAGCACCAGGAGCTCTTCCGCCGCATGGAGGTGATGATTGCGGACCAGATGCCGCTGGGTTACCGCCAGATGGCGAACCCGAACGACGTGGCACGTGCGGTGCTGGCGGCGAGCACCTGGGCGGTGCTGGCGCTCACCTGCCACATCGAGCTGTTCGTGCAGTCGCACTACGTCGAGAGCATCGTCAAGACGGCGGACCTGTGCCCGCTCTTCAAGGACGTCTTCAAATACCACTGGATGGACGAAAGCCAGCACGTGGTGCTGGACGAGCTCGAGTGGAAAGACGAACACGCGCGCCTCTCGCCCGCGCAGCAGGACCAGGCGGTGGACGACCTCATCGCGCTGGTCGCGGCGGTGGACGGCATCCTGCAGGCGCAGTCCGCGGCCGACGCGGAGTACTTCGTGCGCATCGCCGCGAACAAGTACTGCGACAACCAGGTCGCGGACATCAAGTCGGTGGTGCTGGGCGCCTACCGGTGGCAGTACATCATCACGGGCGTCCAACACCCGCACTTCGGCAAGTTGCTGTCCAGCATGACGACACCGGCGCAGATGCAGCGCATCCAGTCGGCGCTGGCGCCAATCCTGAAGGGGTAACTGCCATGACCATCCCCCAGTGGACATTGCTCGGATTCGCCGCGTGGACGCTGCTGCTCCTCATGGCGACGGTGGGCGTGTACCGCTGGGGGAATATCCTGTTCGGGAAGGCGGCGATCGCGTCGTTTCCGCACGATGCGCCGGAAGGGGCAGGGTGGTACCAGCGCGGGACGCGGGCGCATGCGAATTGCATCGAGAACCTGCCGGTGTTTGGCGTGATCGTCTACATCATCACGGCCATCGGCCTGGACAGCCCGTTGGTCGACGCACTCTGCATCGCCACGCTCGCGGCACGCATCGTCCAATCATGCGTGCATATCTCGCACGTGCAGACGAACGCATTCGTGGCGGTCCGATTCTCGTTCTACACCGTGCAGCTCGTCAGCTTCCTGGTGCTAATCGTGATGTCGATCCAGGCGAGCCTTCGGTGACTCCAACGAACGGAAGATCTTAAGGTCACAAATTGTGACCTTAAGATTCGAACGCAGTCGTCACCGCATGTTTCCGCCGCAGGCCGTGCGCCGCAATCGTGACCGGTTTCCACCTGATTTCATGCTGGAAATCGACCGCAACGAATGGGAAGGTCTAAGGTCACATTTTGTGACCTTAGAAGTCGGGCGCGGTCGCTATCGCAAGTACCTTCCGCTCGCGTTTGCGGAACGCGGATCTCGCACGAGAGCTCGGAGCATTGCGAAAGTCGGTCGCGGCACTGGATGCGGATACCCGGCGCCAATTCGACGTGGTGTATGAGGCGATCTTGGGCTTGATGAATCCTGGGAGCAAGCGACAGTAGCCCTCGCGCCAGGTGGCCTTGGGCCGTCGAGGCGGATTCGAAACTGCTAAGCTCGATCGCGTGTCCTCCGCTCCCGCTCCCTATTCCCGCCCCGAAGAAATCGCCCACACGCTGACGGCCGCGCTCGGCATCGTCGCCTGCGGCATCGCGATCCCCTGGCTCGCGTGGGCCGCCGCGGGCGACACCCTGCGCCTCGCCGGCGCGATGGTTTTCGGCGTCACCGCGCTCGCCATGTTCGCGACCTCGGTGATCTACCACTGGGAAAGCGCGCCCGAGCGGAAACAGCGGCTGCGCAAACTGGACCATTCCGCCATCTATCTACTGATCGCGGGAACCTACACGCCATTCACGCTCATCGCGCTGCAGGGTGGGTGGGGCTGGTCGCTATTCGGAGTGATCTGGAGCATGGCGGTGCTCGGTATCGTCGCGAAAGCCACGGTGGGTTTCCGCTTTCCGCGTCTGTCGACTGCGCTCTATCTCGGCATGGGATGGCTCATCGTCGTGGCGATCAAGCCCTTGAGCGAGAGCCTTTCGGCCAGTGAGATCGCGTGGCTCATCGCGGGCGGCATCCTGTACACCGGCGGCGTGCCGTTCTACATCTGGAAGTCGCGCAAATACACGCACGCGGTGTGGCACCTCTTCCTGCTCGGCGGTGTTGCCTGTCATTTCTTTGCGGTGTTGAGCCTCGTCAGCGGCCGCGACTGACCACAATCCGGATACCCACCATGCCCCGACTCCTGGCTCTCACACTCACTCTCACCGCACTCTCCGCAACCGCCATCGCCGCCGACTCCGCGCGCTACACGGTGATCTCCGGCGGCCAGAACGTCGGTCACGTCTTCGTCAAAACCGAAGCCAACCTCACGACGATCGACTACGACGTCAAGGACAACGGGCGCGGCCCCACGATGGCGGAGAAGCTCACCTTCGGTGCCGATGGCCTGCCGACCAGCTGGTCGATCTCCGGCACCAGCACTTTCGGCAGCAAGGTGAACGAGCGTTTCGACCGCAACAAGCAACGCGCCACCTGGGTGGACTCGGTCGGCAAAGGCCAGGCCACGCTCAAGGCGCCGTCTATCTACGTGGCGCAACGCGGCAGCCCCTGGTCGCTGCAGATCTACGCCCGCGCACTGCTCAAGCAACCGGATCTCACGATGCGCGCGCTTCCGGGCGGCGCGCTGAAACTGGAGAAAGGCGACAGCATCGGTGTGCAGGGCAAGGGTGGCGCACTGCAGGTCACGCGCTATGACCTCACCGGCATCGACACAGAGCCCGACACGATGCTGCTCGACGCGGACGGCGGCCTGTTCGCGGTCGTCACGCCCGATGTGGTTGTGGTGCGAGAGGGCTACGAAGGCGAGGAAGTCCGCCTGCGCGAGCTCGCCGCCGACTGGAGCACGGAGCGCTACGCCAGGATCCAAAGGGAAATCGCCCACCGCTACGACGGGCCGGTGCGCATCCGCAACGTGCGCGTGTTCGATCCGAAAACCAGTGCGCTCACCGAGCCCATCAGCGTGGTCGTGAGCGGCCAGCAGATCGCCGCAGTCGAGCCGCTGGACAGTCCCTCGACTCCGGGCGAAGTCACCATCGACGCCGCGGGCGGCACCCTGATCGCCGGCATGCACGAGATGCACGCCCACCTGGGCCAGGAAGACGCGCTGCTGAATGTGCTGGCCGGCGTCACCACGGTGCGCGACATGGGCAGCGACAACGCGGTGCTCGATTCCCTGGTGCGCAGGATCGAAGACGGTGAGATCGTCGGTCCGAATGTCGTCCGCTCCGGTTTCATCGAGGGCAAGAGCCCGTTCAGCTCCAACAGCGGCTTCGTGGTTGATAGCGAAGCGAAGGCCATCGACGCGGTGCGCTGGTATGGCGCGCGCGGCTACTGGCAGATCAAGATCTACAACAGCATGAACCCGGCCTGGGTGCCGGCGATGGTGCAGGAGGCGCATCGCCTCGGGATGCGCGTCGCGGGGCACGTGCCCGCGTTCGCGACCGCCGACCAGATGATCGAAGCCGGCTACGACGAAATCACACACATCAATCAATTCGCGCTGGGTTGGGTGATCGCGCCCGGTGAAGACACACGCACGCTGTTTCGCCTCACGGCGCTCAAGCGCCTGCCGGCGCTCGATCTCGACAGCGCCAAGGTGCAACACACCATCGACCTGATGGTGAAGGGCAACAAGGCCATCGACCCGACCTTGGGCGTGCACGAAATCCTGGTGTTCAGCGAGAACGGCAAGGTGCCGCCCGGCGCTGCCGACTATCTATCGCACATGCCGATCGGCGCGCGCCGGGACGCGATGCGGGCCTGGATCGACACGTCGGCGCCCGGCGATGCGCAGGCGTATCGTCAGGCGTTCGACAAACTCATCGGCGTGGTGCGCCAGCTCCACGACAAGGGCGTGTTCATTGTCTTCGGCACCGACACCGGCGGCTCTTTCACCTATCACCGCGAGCTCGAGCTGTACCAGAAGGCTGGCATGACGGCGCCCGAGATCCTGAAGCGCGCCACCTGGGACAGCGCGCGCTACCTGGGCCAGGAGCAAAGCTCGGGGTCCATCGAAAAAGGCAAGCGCGCGGACTTCTTCCTCGTGCGCGGCGATCCCACGAAAGATCTGAAAGCGATCAAGACCATCTCGATGGTGGTGAAGGGCGGCGTCTTCTACTACCCGAGCGAGGCGTACCCCAAGCTTGGAATCGAGCCGTTCACGACCGCCCCGACCGTGGTGTTGCCGCCGAAGTAGTGAACTCGGTTTCCATCCGCACCGCTTTGGCGCGGTGCACACTCCAAAAAACGTCGTAAGTCCCCGCCCCGACTCTCAATTTTCGAGAACTCCATACCACCTGATTTCCCCACCCGCGCTAAATTTCTTCCCCAGGCCTGCCGATACTCCTTAAGACAGGCCCGAAAGCCGGCCGCGGCTCAGGCGTGCGTTCGAATGAGCGATTCCACCCCCCGAAAATCCGGTCCCCTGGCGGCGCTGCTGATCGGCATTCTGCTGACGCTGCTGGCCGTCATCGGGCATCGCTTTCTCCCGCAACACCGCCTCACTCTCGACAGCGCGCAACCCGACGCCGACTACCTGCTGAATCAATACGGCGAGGGCGCGCTGGCGCAGGTCGAGTGGATAGACGCGAAACGCTTCCACTATCTCTGCCGCATCCCTAAAGAAAGCATCGGCCGCAACTGCGTTTTCCGCTACACGCTGTCGAACACCGAGCAGGGCGTCGATCTATCCCGCTACCAGAAGCTGAATCTGTCGATCAAGTATTCGGGCCCGGCCCAGTACGTGCGCATCGGCATCCGCAATTTCGATCCACGTTTCTCAAACCTTCAGGATGAGAACTCGCCGAAGTTCAACTCCATCAGCCTTCATCCAAAAGACCTCGACAAGCCCTTGTCGATTGGCCTGGATGAATTCTCCGTCCCCGATTGGTGGATCAACGAGTACGACCGGCCGCGCGAGTTCGTCAAACCGGATGTCAGCAATGCCATCGCGTTCACCGTGGACCTGTACGGCGATCTGCCCGGCACCGAGCACGACATCGAGCTTCAGCAGATCCAGTTCACGGGCGACTGGATCAGCGCCGAGCACTGGTACCTGGGGATCGTGTGCCTGTGGATGCTCATCGGCACCACGTATGGCATCTCGCAGTGGGTGCTGATGACGCGCGAACATCGCGCGCTGCGCAGCGAGAAAGAAAAGTATCAGAAGCTGTCAACGCTCGACGCGCTGACCAAGGTCCTCAATCGCCACGGCATCGATCTATTCGTCGAATCGCTGCGCGCCAACAGGCGACCGGCGAGCGTCATCATCATCGACATCGATCACTTCAAGCGCGTCAACGATGAGCGCGGGCACGTCGTGGGCGATCGCGTGTTGCAAACCCTGGGTGACATCCTGCGCATCCACACGCGCAGTACCGATGGTCTGGGTCGCTGGGGTGGTGAGGAGTTCATCCTCGTCTGTCCGGACGCGAGCCTGGCGAAGGCGGCGGACCTGGCGGAGAAGCTGCGCCACCGCATCATCGAAACCGACTTCATCCCGGAGCATCCGCTGCCCATCACCGCCAGCTTCGGCGTGGCGATCTCGCATGCCGACCGGAGTTTCGAAGACGCTTTCCGCCACGCGGACCAGGCGCTCTACCTGGCGAAGAGCCGCGGCCGCAACTGTGTCGTCGTCGCGGGCGAAGACACGATCAACAAGACGGGAGTGCGCAAGGGAGCCTGGGCGATGCTGAGCGGACGCATCAAGTTGCACAGGTGACTCGTGGGCGCAGTGCGCGCCTACGCCGCAATCTGCGAGAGATTACTGGCCAGGTTGTACGTAAACCAGCCATCACCCGTTACGAAAACCTGCGGTTTCGCCGAGGCCGCATCTCGCATGATCGCGATGCCGTCGGAGAACGGCTGGAACGAAACGATCTTCGAATACGGAATCCGCAGCGTCTTGTCGGCGCAACTGAAAAGAACGTGCTTGTTGGACAGCGCCAGCAGCCCCTTGCCGACACTGACACGCTCGGTCCGCTCCACCGAGTGACCCTTGAACGCGCCCGCGCGGTAGTACACGCCCTTCGCGATACGAATGCTGACGCCCTGCGATCCGCCGACGTACTGCCGGCGTGTCTTGTCCTCGAGGTACTCCGCATTCGGAAATGCCCAGACAATCTTCTCTCCCTTCTGGAGATTGAAGGGAACTGGACCGCTGAGCGCCAGGCGATCCGGCAGCTCGCCATTCATGACGTCGCGAAGCGTCGCTGCCTTGACGACTTTTTCCACGGCACCGGTTCGCGCGAAATCGCGCTGAGACAAGGAGAACTTGTCCTGAAACTCGGCGATGCGATTCTCTTCGCTCTGATCGAGCACACCGTCTTCGAGAAACTGGTCGATGACGGCGGATACCTGGTCGACGATGACGTCTCGTTTGGCCTCGCCAGGCAGATGTGCGCGCTGGGCGAGCTCGTCAACCACGCTGCGGGCGCGCTCGATGGTCATGCCTTCATGCAGCGCCTCTTGAACTGCCGCGCCAATGGCCTTCTTCGCGTTCTCGGCGGCCTGCCGACATTCGCCATGCTGCTTGCGCAGAAAGCCCGCGGAATTCCCACAATAAATGCAATTTCCCATGTCAGTTTCTCCGCGGCACTCAGCCCTTCGGCAAGCGCCCGCCGCTATTGAGGCACTCCTGGAGCGATTGGAACGGCGTGTAGTGAATCGTCTGCGCGTACCAGGGGCTCGAAGTGTCGTGACAGATTCCCGTGCGGCTCTTCTTCACGACATCCGTCGATGACGACTCGGGTGCCGCGGGTGAGCGATGACAGTGATAGTCACCGGTCTTCCGGTTCGTGTGGCAGCCGGAGGAATCCAGTCCTCCCGAATGCGAATAGGTCGGCGTCGCCGCCAGACCCCAACTAACTGCTACTGCCGCGCAGAGCAAACGGTAGTTATTCATGATGAAGGCATTCTACGAAGCGGCCACAATCGGCGGTGGCACCTGGCTCACAACTTGCAGCTACAGCATTTGCTCGATCCCGCCAATCTTTTGCGAATTTCCGCCAACGGCTCTGCGACCGGAAAACCTGTGATCCACAACCAAGCAAGTGCCGGCGCATTTCACCAATCTCCGCGCCTGGCTCAACCAGGCAAACCGAGATCACATTTTGCAATCCAACCCCAAGCCAGTCGTGCCGCTCATCCGGCGCTCCCAACTGGAAAGGTCCATCAATTCGCTGCTGGGCCTGATTGAAGGCATCTCCGCCGATCAAATCCTGAATCGCATGGAGGTGAATTTCCTCGAGCGATGGCTGGAAGATCACGCCGACGTGTGCGGAAGCCATCCGTACAACGAACTGATGCCCTGCGTGATGTCCGCAGTGCATGTCGGCAAGCTCACGAAAGACGAGAAATCGAACCTCACCTGGCTGTGCGAGCAGATGCGTCAAACGGCCTACTGCGACAGGACCAGCGCCGACATGCAGCGCCTCAAGGGACTCCTCGACGGCATCATCGCGGACGGTGCAATCACCGTTGCGGAACTCGATGGTTTGCACGACTGGCTCGAAGATCACCGGGAACTGCGGTGCTGCTGGCCCTACGACGAAGTGGATTCGCTCGTCACGGAGGTCCTGCGCGATCGGAAGATCGACGAGGCGGAACACAAGCTGCTGCAGGAATTTTTCGCGGGGTTCGTGAACGATACCGGCGATCGAACGATCACCATCGCCCCGATACTCGCGGGTGGCAGCATCGCCGGAATGTGCGCGGTGGATCCGGAGATCCGCTTTGACGGTGCGAAGTTCTGCTTCACCGGCGTTTCATTGCGCTGTTCGCCGACCGAACTCGACCATCTGGTCGTGGAGCGTGGCGGAGAATGCGCAAAGGAAGTCTCGCGCCAGATTGATTACCTGGTGGTATGCGCGGAAGGCAATCCGGCCTGGGCGTTTGCCTGCTACGGCCGAAAGGTCCAGGTGGCAGCGAAGCTCAGGAAGAATGGCGCGAGATTGCTGATCATTCACGAGAACGATTTCCATGACGCCGTGGCTGGCACCGCCAGGGGTTCAAATCTGGGCGACGGCACGACCGGTGTTGCAAGAGGATGGAAATGAGTGAGTCATACGGCGGCAGGACCCATTGATGCTCTGCGACGACCTGGTCGTTCTCGACTTCGAAACCACTGGCCTCTCTCCCGAAAACGGTGACCGCGTCACCGAGGTCGCCGCGCTGCGCATCCGGAAAGATCGCATCGTCGATCAGTACGAGTCCTTGCTGAACTGCGGCGTGAAGCTCCAGCCCTTCATCGTGAACTTCACGGGAATCACGCAGAGCATGGTGGACAATGCGCCACCGCCGTCGAAGGTCATCCGTGAACTGGTGAAGTTCCTCGGCAAGGACGCCGTGATCGCCCACAACGCGTCATTCGACGAGCGCTTCTTCCGAAGCGAGTGCGGAAGGCTTTCCGTACGGGAAACGATCGACCCTTTCATCTGCAGCATGAGAATCGCCCGCCGTGTCTACCCGGAACTCGTTAGCTACAAGCTTTCGAGCATCGCCCATTCACTGGGGCTCGAATACTCAAGTCAGGCGCATCGCGCCGCGGCGGACGCACGCCTGACGGCGGAGATCGTGCTCAAGTCTTTTGAAGAGATGAAAGCGCGCCGGAAGGAGCTTCGGCTCGGTTCCATCACGCTGCGACGTTTCATCGAGATGCCGGTGTCGAGCGCCATGGCGACGCTGGCCTAGTCCGTTTGCGTTGCTGGTGCCGAATTACTGGTTCCAGCAGCAAGATGCGCGTCGCGCGCTGGAGGAAAAGGTCAACCGGGAGCAAACTATCCCGGTCCGCCCATCCCTCCGCCACCACGAGCAAGGACTTGAACGATGTTCAACACGGGCTACAACGGTCTCTTCGGCCTGCTGATTCTCATCGGCGACATCTGGGCCATCATCAACATCTTCCAGAGCTCCGCCTCCAACGGAAAAAAACTGCTCTGGACCGTGGTGGTGATCCTGCTGCCGCTGCTGGGCCTGATCCTCTGGTTCTTCCTCGGCCCCAGAGACGGCAAGACGTAACGCTCGAGCCCCGCTGCTTTGCCACGGGGGACTGGTAGTGGTTTCACCGCCCACCACCTTCTGACTCCGGTTTCAGGACCCCGATCACGTTTGCCCGACAATATTCCGGCGACGATGCATAAACCTTCGTCCGCCCCCGCCGATAGCGATCTCGGTGTCAATGCGCATGCCCGAAACCAACCGAAAACCCTCTCAATCAGCCGCATTGCTGATCGGCATCCTGCTCACGCTGGTGGCCATGGTCGGGCATCGCTTCCTCCCCGAGCGCCGCCTGTCCATCGATAGCGCGCGCGAAGGCGCCAACTTCTTTCCCGTACACCTGAGCAACGGCGCGCCGCCGAAATTCGAGTGGATCGACCAGGCGAGATTCCACTTCGCCTGCCAGTTTCCTGAAGCCGCCGCCTACCAGGGCTGCGGCTTCGCGTACATGCTGTCGACCACGGTCGCCAGCCAGGGCGTCGATCTCTCGCGCTTCAAGACTTTGAACCTTGCCGTTCGCTACACGGGCAAGGCGCAATACCTGCGTGTCTCCATCCGCAATTTCGACCCCAGGTTCTCGAAGCTCGAAGACCTGAACTCCCCGAAGTTCAATTTCGTCAATGTTCCCACCCGCGACCTGTCGCATCCCATCGCCATCAACCTGCGCGAGTTCGCGGTGGCCGAGTGGTGGACGACGGCATACAACCTGCCGCGCGAGTTCTCGCGCCCCGATCTCAGCAACGCCACGGTCTTCAACATCGATCTGCAAGGCGATCTCGACGGATCGCAGCACGACATCCAGGTCGACAAGATCGAGTTCGTGGGTGACTGGATCAGCACGGAGTATTGGTACCTCGGCATCCTGTGCGCGTGGATGATCATCGGCACCACCTACGGCACCTCGCAGTGGCTGCGGATGCGTCGCGCCTATCGCGCGCAACGCGAGAAGATCCTCGACCTCGAGGATGAAAAGGACATGTACCAGAAGCTCTCGACGCTCGATGCGTTGACGGGCGTGCTGAATCGCCACGGCATCGGCCAGTTCGTCGGGGCGCTGAGCATCACGCGGGTGGCCGCGAGTGTCATCGTCATCGATCTCGATCATTTCAAGCGCATCAACGACGAACGCGGCCACGCCATCGGCGATCGCGTGCTGCGCACTTTGGGCGAGATCCTGCGTTCCTGCACGCGCAACACCGATGGCCTGGGCCGCTGGGGCGGCGAGGAATTCGTGCTGGTCTGCCCGGGCGCAAGCCTGGCCAGCGCCGCGGACCTCGCTGAAAAGCTGCGGCACAAGATCATGGAGACGAACTTCATTCCCGAATATCCGCTGCCGGTGACTGCCAGCTTTGGCGTGGCGACCTCGGCGGACCATCAGAGTTTCGAAGACGCGTTTCGACAGGCGGACGAGGCGCTGTACCTGGCCAAGAATCGCGGCCGCAATTGCGTGGTCTGCGCGAATGAAGAACAGATGCACAAGGTCACCGGCGCGCGCAAAAGCACGCTGGCCATCATCAGCGGGCGATTCAAACTGCTCAAGTAGCGAGAGCCGCTCTGCGTCAGCGGCAGGGATGCCGAAACTCGTCACGAGCCATAACCAAACTCGGTGCGGTTCCCGCAAAACGCGATGGCATGATTTGCTCTTCTTAATGAGGGGAGCGTCATGCCTGCATTCACCAGAAGCGTGTTCCTGACCATCGTCGCGGTATTGGGCTCGTCGCCCATCCTCGCGCAAGAACCGCCGAAAACTCCGATCGAAGCGCCCGCCGAACCGAATGCGATTCCGCTCGGCACCGGCGGTGTCGAAGGGCAGTCGGCCAAGGAGACCTGGTACAAGCAGTGGGGCGATCCCTTCGTGCGCAACGTCTCGCGCGCCACGCTCACGCCGTTCCTGCCGGATCCCGCCAAGGCGAATGGCGCCGCGGTGATCGTCGCGCCGGGCGGCGGCTTCCGGATCCTCTCGATGGGTAACGAAGGCTGGGAAGTCGCGAAGGCGCTCAACGATCGCGGCGTCGCCGCGTTCGTCCTGAAATACCGCCTGATGCCGACCGCGCCCGATTGGGCCGAGTTCGATCGTGGCAACCCGCTCACCGCGCCGCCGCCGGGCGCGACACCAGGCGCCGCACCGGTTCGCCCGTCGATGGCGCTGCCACTCGCGGACGCCACCGCCGCGTTCAAGCTGATTCGCGAGCGCGCCAAAGAATGGAACATCGATCCGAAGCGTCTCGGCATGATGGGATTCTCGGCGGGGGCGGGCACCACCATGGTGGCGACGCTGCAGTCGACGGAAAACAAGCCGGCCTTCATCGCGCCCATCTACGGCCGGCTGGCGGCGGTCGAGGTGCCGGCGGGCGCGCCGCCGATGTTCGTCGCGCTGGCCGCGGACGATCCGCTGTTCGGCAACAGCGACTTCGGATTGATTTCAGCCTGGCAGAAGGCGGGCCGGCCGGTGGAGTTCCATCTCTACCAGAATGGCGGGCATGGCTTTGGCCTGGGCAATCCGGGCAAAAGCAGCACCGGGTGGTTCCCGCAGTTCATGCTGTGGCTGGAAGTGAATGGGATGCTGACCGCTCGATGATTCATGGCCGGGGCCCGCAAGGGCCGATGGCCGCTGCAGGTCCCGTCTATACTGAATCGTCCGCCGCTCCCTTCCAGGCGGCGGACCATTCAGTCCATCGAGGGGTCCATGCTCAAACATTCCCGCCTTTTCCTGCTCTCCCTTCTCGGCTTGTTCGCCACCAGTGCCGCGCATGCTGAACAATTCAGCGCGCTGCTCTTCTCCAAGACCGCTGGCTGGCATCACGAATCCATTCTCGAAGGCGTCAAGGCCATCCGTGGCCTGGGACAGCTGCACGACTTCAGCGTCTTCTGGACCGAAGACCCCGCGCGCGTGTTCAACGACGCGGAGCTCAAGAAATACAAGGTGGTGATCTTCCTGAGCACCACGGGCGACGCGCTCAATGACGAGCAGCAGGCCGCCTTCGAGCGCTACATCAAGGCGGGCGGCGGGTTCGTCGGCATCCACGCCGCGGCGGACACGGAATACGGCTGGTCCTGGTACACGAAGATGGTCGGCCACATGTTCAAGATCCATCCGCTGGTGCAGACAGCGACCATGAAGGTCGAGGATGCCAACTTCCCGGGCATGGACCGCTTTCCGAAGCGCTTCCTCTTCACCGAGGAGTGGTACGAGTACGACGCCTCGCGCTCCAACAAGCTGCACTACCTGCTCAGCGTGGACGAGAAGACGTACAAGCCTTACGCGAACTGGGGCGCGCGAGGGGAAGGCAAGGGCATGGGCGCCTTCCATCCCATTGCGTGGTACCAGGAGTATGACGGCGGCCGTGCGTTCTACACGGGACTGGGCCATCTGCCGGCGACTTACGGTGACGCTGCTTTCCTGCACCATGTCTACGGCGGTATCTACTGGGCCGCGACAGGCAACGGGTTCACCGCGCAATAGCGAGGGCCTGCGCTGGCGGGCGGCGTGGGAACCGCCGCCTCGCCGCGCACTCCAAGCCTTCGTGAGAGCCAGATTCCCTATCGTGATCCTCGCGTTGGCCGCGTTGCAGGCCGACGTTCGCGCCCTCACGCCGCCGTCGGATTCCGACGGTCCCATTCGCCTGATGAATTGCGTGGTATCGGCGGGCGGCATTCTCGAAGCCGAGGTCAGTAGCCAGTCCGACGATGCGATGAGCTGCAACCTGAGTTGCGGCTACGAACTGGGAGGGCACCGCTTCACGCACTGGTTCGAGGTCACCATCCCCGCGCGCTTCAGCGGGCGCCTCGGGCGCTTCGACACCAACGGCGCCAAGCCTGGCAACTACTCCGGCGAAGTGGGTAGCTGCGAGAAATCCCGGACGCCGCGCTGAACTCTGCGCGCGGCCGTCGCCCGTGCATACTGACTGAGTGCCCTTCACCGTCTCCCACGCCGCCGCCGTTCTGCCGCTGCAACGCCTCGGCAAGATCCAACTACCGCTGACCGCCTTGATGATCGGCAGCATGGCGCCGGACTTCGGCTACTTCTTCTCTCATGAAGCAAGCCGGGCGATGACGCACAGCTTCGCCGGCCTCATCACGTTTTCCCTGCCCGCAGGCCTCGCCGTCTGGATCTTCTACGTCGCCATGCTCGAGAAGGCGACGATCACGCTGCTCACGGACCGCTGGCACACGCGTTTTGCGCATACGGATGCCATCACGCCATCGCTCATTCTGCGCGCGGCCATTGCCATTCTCCTCGGCGCCGTCACGCATCTTCTGTGGGATGCGTTTACGCATCGCGCGACGTTTGCTACGGAATTCTTCCCGATACTGCTCGGTCCCACGCCGGGCTTCGCGTGGTTGCCCATCTACCATCTGCTGCATGGCCTGAGCTCGGTGATCGGACTGGTGATCCTCGCCATCTGGGCGCGCAATCTTCACCGCCAGCCTGCGAAATCCCTCCTGCGGCCCTACAACATCAGCGAGCGAACGCGAGCGGGCGCCATCTGGATTCTCGCCGCCGCGGCAATCCTCGGCGGCGTGATGGACTGGCTGCCTTACGCGCACGCGCGCTACGACGCGCAGCTCTTCTTCGCGGCCGTCGGTGTGATGTCAGGATTCTTCGTGGCGTGGTGTCTCGTCGCGATTGCGATGTGGATTCACGCACGCGTGGTTCGCAAGCGTTAGCGCTCCAGTCCGAGCTTGTCCCGAACGGCCTTCTCGATCTCTTCGTCCGTCACGCCGAGCTGCGCTTCCTCCGCCTGGTCGAGCCCGCCGCCCAGACCGGCATCCTCCGCCTCGACGATTCCATCCGCCGAGATCTCCACGGTGTCCTCGAGATCGTTCTCGACGTCGGCGCGTTCGCCGGTTCCATTGCGATCGCTGGTGCTGTCGAGGCCCGCGACGCCAACCATGTCCGCGCCCGTGTCGGAGCTGTCGCTCGGTCCCAGGGAACGGATGCTGTGGCCCTTGCCAATGTCATTGCCCTGCTCATCGAGCAAGGCGTCCAGATCAACGGATTTCGGCTTCGGCATGTTGCACCTCCAGTGCCATGCTGCGGCTTGCGTTAGGTCGGCGTGATCGGCCAGTGGTGTGGCCACGCGTAGGCGATGACTGGCTGTCCGATCAGACCGCGGCTAGGGCTTGCGCGCTGAGCCGCATCCATTCGTCTTCCGGATCATTCCATCCAGAGCCGCTGTGAGCGCAGCCTTGGCCTGACCGGGTGACATTCGGGCCAGTTCGGGCAGGGTGTGTTCACGACCCAGCTCTTCCGCCACCCGCAGGCCCACGTAGTAGCCGAAACGCTGCGGGAACTCCTGGTTCCCCGAGCCACCCACGAACAGCGCGGACAGGTCGGACTGCTCCGCCGAGAACAACCGTGCCTGCGTGAAGCACAGCGCCTCGGCCCACCTGGCATCCACCGCGGCACGAATCGGTTCGGGAAACGCGAGCATCAGCAGTCGATCATCCGCACCGGGGTTCATCACCTGGGCCGCATACGTGGCGAGTCCTTCCGCCCACAACGGGCACCAAACCTGATCGCAATCCGCGAAGTGTCGGGAGTGCTCGACGTGAAACAGCTCGTGATCAAGGAAGGGCGTGAGCTCGTCGGTCTCGTGAATCGCCGCGATCACATCGGCACCGAAGATCAGGTACATCTTTCCGTTCAACTCGCGCGTGCCGCCATCCATCTCGCCGGCGGAATGCAGCAGCACCACGGGCACGTGGGGCACGAAGCCCGGAAACTCCTTGCGGAAATGCTGGAGACCGGCGTCGAACGCGGCGGGAAAATCCTTGCGCACCTGCTCGTAGCGCGGTCGCAGCTTGCCGAAGTCCTTCAGTGCCTTCGCGATCTGCGCGTCGTATTGCGTCCCGGTGGCACCGAACCGCGGCGCATAGAAGCCGGGCAGGAGTGGATCCATCGTCTTCTTGAACCGGGCGACTCGTGGACCGTCCTCCATGCCCCGGGTTTCGTCCGCAAACCGCGCGAATTCCGCGGTCAGATCGGCATACGGCGCGGCGGATGGCGCAGTCCCGCCGCCGCCCGCCAGCATCGCGCCCAACAACAGGAGAACCGTCTTTGACATTGCACGGAAATCATAGTCCCAATGCCCACATTCGGCCGATTCCGCGTTGACAGCCCCCGCAGGAGCCGGGTAGCTTCGATCCGTGCTCAGCTTCACGTACTTTTATTACTCGTACTCCCCACTCAACGTGGAGGCGGGTGATTGAGCGCGTGAAATTGATCTAGCGACTCACTCAAAACGGCCTCCCTAGCGGAGGCGTTTTTATTTTCGCGTCCGCCGGGGAGAACACCCAAGGACGCGAACATGCCAACGACAGACCAACCCATCATCCGGCTCCTCGAGCTGGCCGACGTGCCGGCCATGCTCTCCATCATTTCCGATTCCCGCGCGGAGTACGGAATCGCCACCAAGGCACCACTGCTCGAGCCCATCGACCACGCGCTGTACTCCAACTACCAGCGCCAGCGCTCGCTCTACTTCGTGGCCGTGCTGAACGGCGAAATCGTGGGCGGCGCGGGCGTGGCGCCGCTCGCCGGCTCGGACCCGCTCACCTGCGAACTGCAGCGCATGTACCTGCGCCGGGACGCGCGCGGACATGGCATCGGCCGCGCGCTGCTGAGTCGCTGCCTCGCCGCGGCCCGCCAGTTCCTCTATGTGCGCTGTTACCTGGAGACGGTGTCGGAGATGGAATCCGCCCTCGCGCTCTACGTCCGAAACGGCTTCATACCGCTCAAGGCCCCGCTGGGACGCACCGCGCACGAGCACAACGATCGCTGGATGGTGCGGCCCCTGCGCGCCTCCGCGCGGTCCTGGCAGGCCGGCGCCCTGGGTTGGTAGCCGCCGTCAGCCGCAACCTGACAAAGGAACGGGAAATGGCCCGACGCTGCACCGGCCGGCCGGGGCGTAGATTGGGACGAAAGAATGAACAGATCCCGTTCCATTGTCGGATTCGCAATCGTGGTGTCCGGCGCGGTGCTCGTGGCCGCCGGCATGGTTGCGCACGGCTCGATCGAAAAGCTCTCGGACACGGGCAAGGCGGTGCAGCGGGCGCGGGAGATCGAATTCGACTACGAGCGCCTGCTGTCGACGATCCGGGGTGCGGAAACTGGTCAGCGCGGATACCTCCTCACCAACGACGAGAAGTATCTCGCGCCCTACGAGGCGGCCTTGCGCGAGATTGCGCATCGCGTGGACACGGTGGTGACACACGTGAAGGCCGACGGGGGAGAGGCCAGCGAACTCGATCCGCTGCGCACGGCGATCACGAAGAAGCTCGTCGAGCTGGCACGCACGCTGGAACTCAATCGCGCCGGCGACTACGTCGGCGCCACGCAGCTGGTGCGTTCGGGCGAAGGCCGGATGCTCATGGACGAGATCCGGGATTTCGTCGGCGGGCGGGTGGTTGAGCAGCAGCAACGGGTGGTGCAGCTCAAGGAAGTCGAGGAGGCCGCGATCACCTCCGCCGTTCGCGTCGGTATCATCGTGAGCGCGCTGACTCTGGTGCTGATGATGCTGCTGGTCTACATCGTGCGGCGCGACACCGCCCGCGTGCGCGCCAGCGAAAACCGCCTGGCCATTACCTTGCGCAGCATCGGTGACGCAGTCATTGCCACGGATTCGCGCGGCAACGTCACGATGATGAATCCGATGGCCGAGATGCTAACCGGCTGGCCGGGCGCGCATGCCGCCGGCCGTCCGCTCGACCAGGTCTTCCGCATCGTCAACGAAACCACCCGCGAGAGAGTGGAAAACCCCGTGGTCAAAGTGCTGCGGGAGGGCACCATCGTCGGGCTGGCCAACCACACGGTGCTCATCCGCCCCGACGGCAGCGAGACCGCGATCGAGGACAGCGGCGCGCCTATCCTCGACGACGCGGGCAACGCCACGGGTGTGGTCCTGGTGTTCCGGGATGCGACCATCGAGCGCGCGGCACAGAAGGCGCTGCGCGATGCCGATCGACGCAAGGACGAGTTTCTCGCCACGCTGGCGCACGAGCTGCGCAATCCTCTCGCACCCATTCGCCAGGCCGCGGCCACGGCGGGACATGCCTCCGCCAAGCCCGAGCAGGTCACCTGGAGTCTCGGCGTCATCCAGCGCCAGGTGGCGCACATGGCGCGGCTGCTGGACGACCTGCTCGATATCTCGCGCATCACGCGCGGTCACCTCGAGGTGCGGCGCACACGCGTGCGGCTCGCGGCCATCGTCGAAAATGCCACCGAGATCGCGCAGCCGGCCATCAATGCGGGCAAACACGAGTTCAGCGTGGAACTGGGCGAATCGCTGGAGCTCGACGTGGACCCGCTGCGGATCGCGCAGGTGCTCGGCAACCTGTTGACCAACGCCGCGCGCTACACGCCCTCGGGAGGCAAAATCCGGCTCACGGCGGAACGATCCGGCGATGATGCGGTGGTGCGCGTCATCGACAATGGCATCGGGCTCGCACCGCCCGATCTGCCGCGCATCTTCGAGATGTTCACGCAGTTGTCGCCGACCCGGGATCGGCCCAATGCGGGTCTCGGCATCGGGCTGGCGCTCTCGAAGGCGCTGGTCGAACTGCATGGTGGATCGATCGAAGCGCGCAGTGCCGGGCCGGGGCAGGGCAGCGAGTTCATCGTGCGCCTCGCGCTGGCACCGCTGGAGACGCTGGCGGCGGCCTGATCGGGCGCTGTCACGCAGCGCACGCGAAACCATCACGTGTTCGTAAAGGAGAAATGTCACGGTCCGCGCCGTGGCAACTATCCCTTCCAAGCTTCTGAAATACGTAATGTTCTGGGTGGCATGCCTGGCCGTCGTGCCGACCGCGTTCGCGCGCGATCCGGCGCCGGATGCGGCCGCGTCGCTGCGCGCCCGCTATTCCGAACTCACCGGCGTACTCGCCGCCAGCTCGATCCAGCCGGGCCTGCATGTCGAATCCGTCGACGACTCGCGCCGGCCGCGCGGCGATGCCTGGGCCGTGATCGATCAGCCGTTCGGCACGGTAGTTAGCGCCTTCGCGACACCGTCCGTGCTCTGCGAGGCGCTGATCCTGCATCTCAACGTCCACTACTGTCGGCCGAACGGGCGCGGTGAACGCCCGGGGATGGCGCTGTCATTGGGCAAGAAGACGCAGCAGCCGCTCGAAGACACTTTTCACATCCAGCTCGATCTGCACACCGAGCGCGCAGGCGACGATTTCCTGCGGCTCCAGCTGTCGGCGGACGAAGGTCCACTGGGCACCCGCGACTATCAGATCCACCTGGAGCTGGTAGCGCTCGACGAACGGCGCTCCTTCCTGCATCTCCGTTATTCGTACACGCAAACCATGTTGTCCCGCGCCGCCACCGGCGTGTACTTCGCGACGAATGGTCGCGACAAGGTCGGTTTCACGCGCGTCAGCGAAGGAGCGGGTGGTGAGACGCGCCTGGTGCGCGGCACGCGCGGCGTGCTCGAACGCAACACCCTGCGCTACTACATGGCGTTCAGCGCCTGGCTGCATTCCATGCATGCGCCCACCCCGGAACAACGCTTCGAAGCGGGACTGGAACGCTGGTTTGCCGACACCGAGCGCTTCGCGCTGCAGCTGCGCGAGGTCACGCACGACGAGTACATCGCGATGAAGCGCGCGCAATACCGCCGCCAGCAGGAAGCCGTCAGCCAGCTGGCGAGTCGCTGAACTCAGGTGGGCGGCTGACGCCGGATCTGTTTCTCGAGCTCTTCCAGTGCCTCGATCGCGGCCTCGCCTTCCCTGGCGAGGTCGCGTTCATCTTTTGCGTCCAGCGTGGGCTCGATCCTCACGCCCTTGTTCGACACGCGCGTGCGGGAGTTGGCGATGTGCTCCAGGTCCTGCATGTCGATCACGGGCGTTTCGATCTGCAGCGGTTCGGCCGGATGCGGAGGCGGCTGATCCTCCGGAATCACGGGCTCGGGACGCGGTTGTTGTGCCATGACGCCCTCAGGCAATCCCGAGCTGCTCGCTGACTTCCTTGGCCTTCACCTGCACGACGCGGCCCTTGTCCGCGGCTTCGAGCGGCTTGCCCGCGCTGAATGCCGCGGCGGCTTCCTGCCAGGTGGCCTTCATGGTGTCGAGCTCGGCCTTGGCGGCCTGCTGCTTCTGGCCGGAGAGGCTGTCCACGCGAGTCTCAATGGCCTCGACCAGCTTCGGCACTTCTTCGCTGAGTGTTTCCCACTCATGCGTGGCGGCCGCCATTGCGGTCTGCGTCGCGACCACGGAGTCGCGCATCGCGACCACCTTCTCGTTCAGCACGGGCTGCGCGGCGAGCACGGCCTTGTAGTCTTCGTTGGCGAAGTCCTGCCTGGCCTTGGCCAGAGCCGCATCGGACTCTTTCAGCAGTTCCGGCGCGTATATCTCGGCGTCGGGACGGGTTTCATTGATGGCCGTCTCGGCGGATACGAGCAGCCGCTGCGCGGGCTCTTCATTGTTCGCGCAGCCGATGAGGAAGGCATTGGCGCTGAGCGCCAGGATCATCGCGGGAATTCGCATGTGTATCTCCAGCAACCGAATTGACGATTGCTAGGCTAATCGCTGGCCGGCAACCGCAATGGTAGGAGCCGGCAGGGGATGCCGTCGGCCAATGCGGCGCTCGGGGATGCAGACTTATCTGACGCCCAAGTCGCGTAACACCGACGCCCGCCGCGAGCGGCTCACGGGCACGCGCGTGCCATTGTTCAGCACCACCACCAGCTCGCCATCCTCGAGCCTATCCAGCCGCTGGATGCGCGCCACGTTCACCAGCGCGCGGCGATGCACGCGCATGAAGGTTTTGCCGAGGCGCGCTTCGAGATTCTGCAGCGGCTCGCGCACCAGGTGCGTGTGCCCGTGCACGTGCACCTGCGCGTAGTAGTCGGCTGCCTCGATCCAGTCCACGTCGGCCGTGTTGAGCATGATGATGCGGCGGCCTTCGTGGACGGTGATGCGCTGGGGATCGGGACTCACGCTCGTGGCCTGCACGCTCTCGTGAGTCGCAATCTCCTGCGCCAACTGCATGATGCGCTTGGCACGGATCGCGTCCTTCGCGCGCTGCACGGCCCTCTCGAAGCGCTCGTCATCGAAAGGTTTCAGCAGATAGTCCACCGCGGCCACGTCGAAGGCGTGCACGGCATGTTCGGAGTGCGCGGTCGCGAAGATCACGTAGGGCGGATTCTCCAGGTCTTCGATCACGCTGAATCCATCACCCTGGGGCATGCGCACATCGAGCAGCAGCAGCTCCGGGTTCAGCTCGCGCACGGCGCGGCGCGCCTCCGCGCCACTGCCAGCCTCGCCCAGCAGCGCGATCTGCGGATCACGCTCGAGCAGCGTGCGCAGCTGTCGCCGCGCCAGCGGCTCGTCATCCGCTATGACTGTCCGGATCGGCTCGGACATACAGGGTTTCCTCGCGCGGAATGCGCAGTGTCACCGACGAATGGCCACACCCCACCAGCAGGTCGAGTGCGAACTTGCCATCGCCATATAGATAGGCCAGGCGCCGGCGTGTCACGTCGAGCCCGATACCGAGACCCGACACGCGCGGATCCGCGGCTTCGCTGCGGCCATTCACCTTCACCAGCAGCGTGAGCGACTCGGGCGTGGCGGTGGCATCGATGTGCACGCAGCCATGGCCGCTGACCTCCACGCCGTGGCGGATGGCATTTTCCACCAGCGGCTGCAGGATCAGCGCGGGCACCAGCAACTGCGCGGCGCCGGGCTCTATGTTCTTCTCCACCTGCAGCCGGTCTTCGAAGCGCAGCCGTTCGATGGCGACGTAGCGGTCGATGAAGGTGAGTTCCTCGTGGAGCGGCACTCGCGCCGCGCCGCCGGTCTTCAGCACCACGCGCAGCAGGTCGCTCAACGCCACCACCGCGCTCAGCGCGCGCTTGTTCTCGGCCAGGCGCACCAGCGCGGCCACGGTGTTCATCGCGTTGAACAGGAAATGCGGTTGCAGCGTGCGCGCCAGCACGTCCAGCCGCGCCTGCACCAGTTCGCGCTGCAGTTCGAGCGCGCCCAGGCGCGAGGCGGACAGCCGCTGCTGGTAGACCAGCGCATAACCGATCGCCGCCACCGCCACGTAGCTGAAGCAGTTGATGAAGACCTCGCCGTAGAAGCGCTTGGCGAAGGTGCCGTCGTCGAGGTGGGTGTAGCTCGAAATCGCGAGGTCGATCAGCACGTCGACGGCGGCCAGGAACAGCGCGAAGAGAATATGCAGCGTCACGGAACGCAGGCGCCGGCCGCGCTCGAAATCCAGGCGCTGCGCCGCCACGAGGATGAACGGCGAGAACAGGCCCCAGAGCACCATGCTCTGCACCATCAGGATGATGGCCGTGCGCTGCAAGCCATGCGCATCGGAGCCCACCAGCACGAAGTCGCGCGTCCACACGAACACGGCGAGGGCCATCCACGCGGCCGTGCTCACCGCGAACGCGGTGGGAGTGAGGAAGTGGCAGCGCTGGCGCGATGCGTCGGTCGGGGACATGCCGGCGGCATTCTAGTGGGACGGCGCGAATCGCACCCATCAATCGCCGCTCGCCCCCGAATAACTACCGTTGGCTGCAGCGTGTTCGCCGTCTCATGCGCGGCTCCACCCGCTGGCTGCTAACTGCTTGCCGCCTCCGCGCCGCGCTCGCCACGATCACGGCACAAGTCACAAAAACGGGGACCGACATGACGCCGCGAATCACCGCACTCATTCTATGGATCAGCCTTGCCGTGCAGGTGCACGCCACGGAGCAGGCGGCGCCGGAGTCCCGGGCCGAGGCGCGAGCGTCGCTGTTCCGCGCGGACAACCGGCTCTCGCAGTCCATGATGTACGCGGGTCCGGTGAGCGGCTTCGTGAAGTTCGCGGCCAGCGATATCACCTACTTGCATCCGGATGCCGACATCGTCGTCGGCAAGAGCAACACGCAGAGCTTCCTGCGCCAGGCGTACGCCAACTACTACGCCAACGCGCGTACCGAGCTGCATCGCATCGCGGGCGACACCTCCGCCGACGGCACGCTGGGTTACACCTTCGGCTGGCTCGATGAACTGAAGACCCCGAAGAATTCGACCGTCGTGGACCTGAGCTACGGGCGATACGTGGCCGTATGGCGCCGCAGGGATCGGGACTGGGAGCTCGAGGCGTTCCTGCGCATCTCGAGTTCCGCGCAGCCGCCAGCGCCCCCCGCTGACGCGCTCATCCTCGACGGCGAAACGGGCGAGCGCGTGCGTGACCATGCGGATGCGCACGCGCTCGCCGCGTCCATTGCCGACGCGCGCTTCGCGGATCACAGTCTCGCGAAAGGTTATTCGGAAGCCTTCGACGCCTACGCCGCCGACGCGGCGATCTTCGTGTCCACCAGCAATATCTACTGGAATCGCGCGGGCGTGAACCTGGCCTTCAGCGGCTGGACGCCGGATCAGTCATTGCGCTGGCATCCGCTGCGCGCCGGCGCCGCGGCGAGTGGCGATCTCGCCTGGACCGTGGGGCATGGCAATTTCTGGTTCGGCCTGGGCTCGGGCGCCGAAGGCGCCGCGCCCAGCAAGTACCTCACGCTGTGGCTGCGTACCGCTGACGGCTGGCGCTTCCTGCTCGATTGCGGAAACGCGCGGCCGGCCGATCCGCTGCCGTGAAGTAGCCCGGGCTCAGCCGCCCGGCATCGGGCTCTGACCCGAATCCACCTTGGCGGGCGCCGACTCCGCGACGGCGCCAGTCCCGGAAGCCGCACTGACGGGCGCCAGTCCCATGGCCTGGTTGTACTTGGCCTGGCACGAGGCATGCGCCTCGTCGTTCGCCGAACCCTTGGCCGAACTACTGATGCGGTCCGCGGCGGCACTGCAGGCCTCGGCGCACGACGTGAAACTCGCGCCCTCGGCACTGCGTTCACGGCAGGCAACGCCCATGCGGCCTACCTGCTCGCGCAATTCCACCGACGGACCTTCGTCGAGCCCGGCATCACCGGCATTCACGGTCTTCATCGTGGTGCTCTCGGCCTCGCCCGTGTCGCCCGCGGTCGACTTCTGCTTCTTGCTCTTGCTCGACGAACCGAGTTCGTTGACGTCCTGCACGGTGCGCTTGGCCGAGTCGCGGCTGCGCTCGATGGTGTCCGTTGCCTTCTTCAGCTTGTCGAGGAAGTTCTCGCTCATCGCGGGCGTGCAGAGCGCGGCCAGGCCAGTGGCTAGCAGGATGCGCAGCGCGCTCGAGCGGGCGGTAGTCATTTGATCCCCTGAGTTTCTTGGTTGTTCGCGGGTGCCGATACGATGCACTTTCCGCGCGTCCAATTGCAATCCAGATCGCATGAACCCTGCATGAACGGCGACGCGCGGGCGACGGCCTAACTCCCTGATTTGGCTGAGCCTACCGGGCCGTGCGCAGCATGAGGCAGGTGATGCCGAGCAACACGCCGACGGCCACCGCCTTGTCGAACATCGCCCAGCGCAGGAACTGCCCGCTGATCAACGCGATGCCAATGATGGTCGCACCAAACCAGAACAGGGTTTGCACCTCGGCGTCGACCACGCCGTGAGCCACCAGGTACTTCGCCGCGCACCAGTACATGAGAATGCCGAACTGGAATCCGAGCACGGACTTCAGTGCATTCATGAAATGAAAGCGGTCGTCCTGCCACACCTTGCCCGCGTACACGAAACCGATGGCATCGCCCAGGCCCGAGAGCAGGGTAAAGACGAGGATCAGCAGCAGCGAAGCACCGGCCATGCCCCATTGCGCGCCCGTCGCGCCGCACGAAGCAATGTTTCCACGCGGAACAAAGTCGCACTTCCGAAACGGTGCGACGCCACCGCAACCGGCGAAGGTACGTCATGGTAACGAACTACTTACGCCAAGGGCGTCGACATCGACTGAGCCGCGTCCGGCTGGCTAACAAGCGCGACATGAGGCACAGTCGCGCGCCATGAACGAAGAGCTTAAGGAAAAGCCGCTCGGGCCCTTGCGCCGCGCGTTGTTCCAGGACGTTCCGTACATTCTCGACAGCCTGTGGCGCTGGGGCGAGTTCCGCGCGAACCGGCTGGGAACCGTGGGGTTCGAAGACCCGCACGCCTTCAACCTCAGGCCCGCCTGGGTGTGTGGTGCGTTTTTCCTGTACGCACTCATGTGCCTGTTCGCGGTGATGGGTCCCACCTGGGACGCGCTCTGCGCTTTCCGCGGCTTCGCCTTCGCGAGTTCGGTGCGCGCCTTCATGAGCGCCATGCTCTACCTGCTGGCGATCTGGCTGTTCGTGAAGGTGCTCAACGTGGTTGCCTTCCATCTCTCGCGCCGCGCTGAGACTCTCGGAGACGAGCGGCCACGCGAGGCGGCGCGCAGTGACAGTCCCTTCGCCAATCTCGCGCAGGCGCCGGAACGCACCGAGCGGCGTTTCCAGCATTTTCGCGTGGCCATCGACCGGCGCACCGAGGCCCATGTCGGCAACCTGACGCGATTCTTCCGCGCGCTGCCGCGCCTGCAGCGACGCGATGCCGGCGCGATGCTGGTGGGATTGGGCACGCTGGTATTCGGCACTCTGCTGGTGATCGCGCCCCTCGCGGCCATGGGCTACGGCTTCCAGAACGGCGAGACCGATCCCATGAGCTGCTCGCGCTCCGAGGATCCCGTGCCGGTGATCGCGCAGTTCGTCGCGCTGGCGTCGCTGCTGGTGGGCGGCTTTTTCCTGTGGCGAAGCTTCAGCCCGCGCCACGCCTTCCGTACCTGCGTGGCGCTCACGGTGTGGCTGGCCCTGGTGCTCGGCGTGTTGTGGCGCTGGTTCACGCCGGCCCATCCCAGCGAGGCGGTGGGCGGGTTCTATCCACATATATATGTGTTGTTCGTGGGTGCGCTCATGGCGGTGGCGCTGTTCTCGCGGCTGCTGGCGCACATCATGTTCTCGGGCTTCGACGCCGCACCGGCCTTCCGCGAGGCCATGGTCAAGGAAGACCTGCTGCGCAACGAGCGCATTCCGCCGGATGTATCCAACCTGCGGCTGCTGTCCGCGCTCATCAACGGCGTGACCTCGCACCCGCTGCACTTCCTGCTGCTGCCGGCCTTCGTGGCCTTCATGGCGCCGTCGGACTGGCTCGACGTGTTCGTGCCGTCATTCGCGCTGGTGAGCGTGGTGCTGCTCATGTACGGCTCGCTCTCGAGCCGCTGGGAGCAGATGCTGGTGTACGTGCGGCGCTGGTTCCTCGTGGGCACGCCGCTGGTGATGTCCATCGCGGTCATCCTCATCGCCATCCTGCGCCTGCTCGACGTCACCTATGTCTCGACGGTGCTCGACGCCACGCCCGTGGGCGTGTTGTTCATCTTCATCGTGA